>Ga0209930_1003997_pt1 | contig 13802 bp, 14 predicted proteins | sample ThiBiot_500_biof_2_FD_183948 | JGI IMG/M metagenome (GOLD analysis project Ga0209930, IMG submission 183948) | Wastewater bioreactor microbial communities from Cape Town, South Africa - Thiocy_cont_500_biof (SPAdes) | ecosystem: Engineered > Bioreactor > Thiocyanate-remediating >... | reverse complement strand
TCGCGCGAGAGGAGATCTTCGGCCCGGTTCTTTCGGTTCTCACCTATCGCGACGAAGATGAGGCGGTGGCGATCGCCAATGACAGCATCTATGGCCTTGCAGGCCATGTCTTCGCCGACGATCTCGGCGACGCGCGCAGGATCGCGCGCCGCATTCGCGCAGGCAGGATCTATCTGAACAACGGTCCCCAGGACGAGCAGCCTGATTATGAGGCCCCGTTTGGCGGCTATAAACAATCCGGCAACGGCCGCGAGGTCGGCTTGTTCGGCTTCGAGGAATTCCACGAAGTCAAGGCGATCATTACCTGAGATCAGGACACCGGAGCTGACATCGATGTTTTACGAACCGGCGAAGAATAATCACGGCCTGCCGTACAACCCCTTCAAGTCCTGTGTCGTACCGCGGCCGATCGCCTGGATCTCGACCATCTCGCGCGACGGCGTCGTCAATCTCGCGCCGTTCAGCCAGAGCAACATCATCGGATGGGATCCGCCCTATGTGATGTTCTCGGCCAACACGCGCTGGGACGGCCGTCGCGGCGACAGCGTCGCCAATGCGGAGGCGATGGGCGAGTTTGTGTTCAACATGGCGACCTACGCGCTGCGCGATGCGGTCGTGCTCAGCAGCAGCATCGAGGAAGCCGGCGTCGACGAGATGGCCGCGGCCGGATTGACGGCGGCCGACTCCAGGCTGGTGAAGCCCCCGCGAGTGAAGGAGTCGCCGATCAACCTCGAATGCAAGCATCATCAGACGCTGGTTCTGCCGTCCGACACGCCCGGCATGTTCAACTCCGTGGTCATCGGCAAGGTGGTGGGGATTCATATCGCCGATGAATATCTGCGGTCCGACGGCAAGATCGACATCGCCGCGATCCGGCCGCTCGCCCGCATGGGCTATATGGACTACACGTCGGTGAGCGACGTCTTCGAAATGTTGCCGGTCGGAACGTCCGAGGACACGATCCGCGGCATGAGCGGCGGCGGCCTCGTCGCCAAGCGGGCCTGAAGGCCGCTGCTGTTTGATTGAAACAGCAGCAGAAGCACTGATTCAAACCGCATGATGTCTCCGGAAATCCGGAGACATCTGTTCCGCATCAGCCTTTACGACAGCAATCCCGCGATTCCCTGACTCGCCATCGGCCTTTTATTTCATCGCATTTCCTCATGCGGAGCGGCGTCCGCGACAGTCGAAAATGCTGTCGACGGCGATCGGCGCGCGCCTCAGACGCGCGTCGCCTTATCCGCCAATCCGAGTTCGGCGAGAACAGCCTGCGTGTGCTCGCCGAGAGTCGGCGGCGCGATGACTGGCTGGTCCTGACGCGAGCCGTCAAACCAGATCGGACGCCGGATGGACCTCACGGCGCCTTCCGTCGGATGCGTCATGTCGAAGAAGGCGCCGAGGTGACGCACCTGTTCGTCGTTCTCGACTTCCGACACGTCGTAGATCGGGGCGGCCGGAACATCGAAATCGGCGAAGCGCTTCACCCAGTCCGCGCGCGTCCGCTCGAGAAACGTCGGCGCGAGCGCGCGACGCAGGTCGTCATAGTTGTCGACGCGCGCCTGCCGGCCAGCGAAGCGCGGATCGGAATTGAGGTCGCCGCGTCCGGTCGCCTCAACGAAGGCGTCCCAGAACTTGTCGCGCGACGAGAGGTGAACGGCGAGCAATTTTCCGTCTGCGCATGCGAAGGCGTAGGACTGCGACGATCGCGCCCGCGAGCGGCTGTCGGTGAAGATGCCGAGCTGATTCATCAGCCCGAATGCATCCGGGATGAACGAGATGGTCGCGTCGAGCATGTTCACCTCGACGCGGCGACCCGGCTGCCCGCGAAGCCGGCCCATCAACGCTGCGAGCACGCCCTGGCAGGCGCAATGAGCGGTGACATTGTCGGCGATCGTCGGGCCGAAAACCTCCGGATTCTCCGCCGGAATCAGCATGCTGGCGAGCCCGCCGAGCGCCTGCGCGACGCTGTCATAGGCCGGTTTTCCGACATATGGGCCATCGGGACCGAAACCGGTGATCGAGCAATGGATCAGATTCGGATTGAGCGTCCGGATCTCGCTATCTGACAATCCGAGGCGGTCGAGCACCCCGGGCCTGAAATTGTCGAGCAGCACGTCGCAGGAGGCGATCAGCGCGGCGACCGCCTCCTTGCCGAGCGCCGAGCGCAGATCCAGGACGATGCTGCGCTTGTTGCGGTTGTAGCTGCAGAAATAGGGACTGTAGACGCCGCCATTGAACGCGCGGAAGGGATCTCCGCCGTCCGGCTGCTCGACCTTGACGATATCGGCGCCAAGGTCGCCCAGCATCATGCCCGCCATGGAGCCGGTGATCATGGTCGTCAGCTCGACGACCTTGACCCCCTGAAGCGGCGTCGCCATCAGTCCCGCCTCACGCGCCCGGCTTGCCGTTCGCCAGCGTGCCCAGCTTGAACGGCTGGTAGACCGGCTTGTAGCTCTTCTTGTCGATGAACTGCGAGAGGCCGACCTTGTAGGAATCGCGCGCCTGGTCGAAATCCATCGTGCGGACCTGCCGCATCGCCTGCTTGACGGCGCGCAGCACGACCGGGCTCTTGGCCATCAGCCTGTCGGCGAGCTTGGCCACCTCGTCTTCGAGCTGCTCCGCCGGAACCGTGTAGTTCACGAAGCCCACCCGCGCGGCCTCCTTGCCGTCGAACGCATCGCCCAGGCAGGCGTAGTAGAGCGCGTGCCGCGGCAGCACGGAGTCGGCGACGACCTTGGCCACGAGCGCGCCGGGAAGGATGCCCCAGTTGACCTCCGACAGCGAGAACACGGAGTTGTCGGCCGCGACCGCGAAGTCGGTCGCCAGCAGCTGCATGAAGGCGCCGCCGACGCAGTAGCCCTCGATCATGGCGATCGTCGGCTTGTCATAGTTGTAGAGGCGATGCCAGCGCCAGCGGTTTGCGACTTCCTGAATCTGCTTGGCCTCGGCCGGCTTGTCCTCCAGCGCGCGGAAGAACTCCTTCAGATCCTGGCCCGCGGAGAAATTGCCGCCGGCGCCGCGGATGACGACGCACTTCACCTCCGGATCGACCTCGAGCGCGGCAAGCGCCTGGTCCATCCCGCGGTGCAGGTCCGGGCTCATGGCGTTGCGTTTCTCCGGACGGTTCATGATCACGGTTGCAACGCCGCCGCGACGCTCCACCTTCACCGGCTCTGACTTCGACATTCCATCACTCCTTTGCGATAAATTCACTATGCCGCGGATTGCGCAATCGCATCCGTTTGCTTCTGCGATCGCGCGCGCAACGTTTCGTCGAGCCAGCCCGGCCGCATTTGCGGGACGGACGACATTAAGAGCGCGGTGTACTCATGCAGCGGCGGGGCGAACACCTTTTCGATGGCGCCGCCATCGACGATCGCGCCTCGCTTCATAACAATGACCTTGTTGCAGAAGCGCCTGACGACGCCGAGATCGTGCGAGATGAACACCAGGCCCATCCTGTGCGTCGTCTGCAGGCGCCTGAGCAGTTCGAGGATTTCCTCGGCGACCAACGGATCGAGCGCCGACGTCGCCTCATCGCAGATCATGACGTCGGGCTTCGCCGCGAGCGCGCGCGCGATGCATAGCCGCTGTTTTTGGCCGCCCGACAGCATCGATGTCTTGCGCGTCATGAATTCGAGCGGAAGCTCGATCTGACGGAGCAGCTCCTCCGCCTGGGCGCGCACCTCGTCCTTGGGCGGGTTGAAATAGAACTGGATCGGCCGCGCGATCGTTTCGTACACCGTCTGATGCGGATTAAGCGCGATGTCGGGCATCTGGTAGATGAGCTGTATGCGCCTCAACTGTTCGCGCGTGCGCTCCTTGAATGACGCCGGGAGTGTTTCGCCCGCGAGCTCCAGCATGCCGCTCTGCCGGGGCAGCATGCCGACGATGACGCGGGCGAGCGTGCTCTTGCCCGAACCCGATTCCCCGACGATCGCGAACGTATCGCTTCGATCGACATCCAGATCGATGTCATGCACCACGTTGCGGAAGGACTTGTAGCTCGCCGAAACGTTCCTGAGCGTGAGGAGGCGTTCGTCGCGCTCCGCGCCCGGCGCGGCCGCGAATTTGCGCGTGCGTTCGCGCACGAGCTTCTGCGTGTAGGGCTGACGCGGGCGCTCAAGGATGTCGCGCGTGTCGCCATATTCGACCATCTTGCCGTGACGCAGCACCATGATGCGGTCCGCAAGCTGGGCGACCACCGCCAGGTCGTGCGCGATATAGATCGCGGCCGTGCCGTGACTTTGAATCAGCCGCCGGAACGCCGCCAGAACCTCGACCTGCGTCGTGACGTCGAGCGCGGTCGTCGGTTCGTCGAACACGACGATCGCCGGACTAGCGGCCATGGCCATGGCGGCCATGGCGCGCTGCAACTGGCCGCCCGACACCTGATGCGGAAAATAGCCGCCGAATCGCTGCGGCTCGGGCAAGTCGAGGCTTTGGAAAAGACCGATCGCGTTTTCCCGCGCTTTGGCTGGCGCGGCCAGCCCGCGCGCGATCGGGATTTCGCAGACCTGCTGAAGCAGCCTGTGGGCCGGATTGAACGATGCTCCAGCGCTCTGCGCCACATAAGCGATGTCGGCGCCCCTCAGGAGCTGGCGCTCGCGCTCCGTCATGTGGACGATGTCGCCGCCCTTGTAGAGCACCGAGCCTGCGGTGATGACGCATCCCGGGCGGCTGTAGCCCAGCGCGGCGAGACCGATCGTCGATTTTCCGGCGCCGGACTCGCCGATCAGTCCGATGACCTGACCCGGCGCCAGATCGAAGCTGACGTCATCGACCAGCGTTTGCCCGGGTTGACCGTCGCGCTCGGCGCGCACGGTGAGGCCGCGGATGCTCAGGACCGGCGTTGCGGGTGCTGGTGTCATCGCGTGCGTCCGCCTCAGTCCTTGAGACCGCTCGTCAGGTTCGCCGCCCAGTCGACGACGAAATTGACGGCCAGCGCCAGGATCGCGATGGCGAGCGCAGGCGCGAGCGCGATCAGCGACCCGAAGGTGATGAGAGTCGAGTTGTCCTTGACCATGCTGCCCCAGTCGGCGGCGGGCGGCTGAATTCCCAGCCCGAGGAAGCCGAGCGAGCTGATGAACAGGAACACGAAAGTGAAGCGCAGGCCGAACTCCGCGAGCAGCGGCGCGGTCACGTTCGGCAAGATCTCCTTGCGGACGATCCAGAACGTGTTCTCCCCGCGCAGCCGCGCCACCTCGACGAAATCGAGAACGTTGACATTGATCGCAAGCGATCTGCTGAGCCGGAAGATGCGCGTGCTATCGAGCACGGCGATCGTGATGATCATCGTCGGGATGGACGCTCCGAGGATGCTGAGGATCATCAGGGCGAAGATCAGCTTCGGAATGGAGATCATCACGTCGACGGCGCGGCTGAGAATCTGGTCGACCCATCCGCCGGCTGTCGCCGCGACGAAGCCAGCGCCCGCTCCGAGGAAGAACGACAGCAGGGTCGTCATCAGCGCGATGCCGATCGTGTTGCGGGCGCCATAGATGATGCGGCTCAGCATATCGCGGCCGATCGCATCGGTTCCGAGCAGGAATGCCCCGTCGGGCGGATTGTAGGGAGGCCCTGCAATCTCTGACTGGCCGAACGGCGCGATCAGCGGCGCGCCGATCGCGACCACGATATTGATCGCGATCACCGCCAGTCCGATCAAAGCCGGAAGCGGGACCCGCCTCACCCGTTGGGCCAGGGTGTCGTGATGCTCCGCCGCGCGATCCACTGCAAGCGACATCGCCTCACCTCGGATGCATCAGGCGCGGGTTGGCGGCCAGGGCCACCATATCCGCCACCAGGTTGAGGACGATGTATGTCGAGGCGAAAACCATCGCGACGACCTGCACCACCGGTATGTCGCGTTTCGACACCGAATCGACGAAAAGCTGACCAAGCCCCGGATAGGCGAACACGGTCTCCACCACGACGACGCTCACCACCAGATAGGCGAGAGTCAAAGCCGTGACATTGGCGATCGGCCCGAGCGCGTTGGGCAGCGCGTGTCCCACGATCACGCGGCCGGACGACACGCCTTTCAGTCGCGCCATTTCGATGTAGGGACTCGAAAGCAAGCTCAGAATCGACGCTCTCGTCATGCGGAGCATGTACGCGCTGGTCGCGAATGTCAGCGTCAAAGCCGGCAGCCCGGTGAGATAGAGGCGCTCGGCCAGCGAGGATTCCGGCGAAATGATCGAGATGGGCGGAACCCAGCCGAGATGAACCGAGAAAATCAGGATCAGCGCATAGGCCACGAAAAAATCGGGAAGCGAGCTGGCCGCAAGGGCGACGAAGTTGACGCCGCGGTCAACGGCCCTCTCGCGATAAAGCGCGGTTATCACGCCAAGCACGAAAGACAGCGGCACCGAGATGAGCGCCGCGAATCCGGCGAGGAAAAACGTGTTCGGCAATCTCTGGGCGAGCAGATCGGAGACGGCGCGTCCGCTCGAGAGAGACTTGCCGAGATCGCCGTGAAGCAGATCGATTATCCACCGCCAGTAGCGCACATAGGCCGGAGAATCGAGTTGCAGCTCGCGCCGTAACGTCGCGAGGGCTTCGACCGTCGCGTCGTGACCCAGCATCGCCTCGGCCGTATCCCCCGGCAGAAGCTCGACCGAGAAGAATATCACAAGAGAGATGATGAAGAGCGTCAGGACTGCAAGAACAATCCGCGGCGCCAACACATTGATCAGGGTTCGACCGCCCCAGTTCATCCCGCTTCCCTCACCCCAAGGGCCGATCATACGCTCGGCGTCTCTCCCTTCCATGCGGAAGAGGGAGACGCCGCGAGCATATCGCTCAGTTTCGACTCAAGAGGTCAAATAAAGCTGCTCCGCCGCACGGAACGCGGTGAACAGCGGCGATGGCGCAAATCCGTCGACCTTGGCGCTGGTGGCGAAAAGAGTGTTTGCGAAGAGCGGCTGAACGGTTCCGCCGTCTTCCCACAGCATCATCTGCAGATCGTGGAACATCTCCTTGCGGCGAGCCACGTTCAACTCGGCCTGCGCCTGTGCGAGCAATTTGTCGAAGGCCGGCCGCTGCCAGAACGTCTCGTTGTTCGGCGATTGCGAGGTGTAGACCGCCTGCAGCATGAGGCCGGCCGTGACGCGGCCGCCCCAGTATGCGGGGCAGAACGGCTTCTTCTTCCAGACGTCGCTCCAGTAGCCGTCGGCCGGGACGCGGTTGAGCGCGATGTCGATGCCGGCTTTCGCGGCGTGCTCCTTGTAGAGCGTCGCCGCGGCCGTGGCGCTTGTGAAGCCGGCGTCCGAGACCGAAAGCTGAACCGGACCGGAGAAACCGGATTTCTTGAAGTGGAATTTCGCCTTGTCGGGATCATAGGCGCGGATCGGCACCTCGGCCGAGAACATCGGATCGAACGCAGGAACAGGATGGTCGTTGCCGAGCTTGCCGGAATTCGCATAGACGCGCGTGAGCAGGTCCTGGCGATCCACGGCGTATTTCATTGCGAGTCGCAGATCGTTGTTGTCGAACGGCGCGCTGTCGCAGCGCATCGCGAACAGATAATGCATGGCGCTTGGCAGATCGAACCACTTCAGCGCCGGATTGTTCTTGCCGAGCTTGGGATCCGGCCGCGTGATGAAATGGACGACGCCGCCCTGCAGGGCGCTTTGCCGGGCGACAATGTCGTTGATCGCGATGATCTCGACGACGTCCGCGTGTGCGCGACCAGCCTTCCAGTACTTCTCGTTCCGCTTGCCCCTGACGATGACGCCCGGCTCGAATTTCTCGATCACATAGGGACCGGTTCCGATCCCGGCGTTCGGATCGCCGCCATCGGGCATGATGAGCAGATGATAGTCCGCCATGAGGCCCGGCAGATCGACATTCGCCGAATCGAGCGTCACGGTGATTTCGAGCGGCGCGGTCGCCTTGATGTCCGAGACGCCTGCAAAGACGCTGCGGGCCAGAGACTTCGAATCCTTCTTGCGGTGATGGTTCAGAGAATATGCGATATCCTCGGCGGTCAGCGTTTTTCCATTGTGGAACTCAACGCCGCTGCGGATCTTGAAAACCCAGGTCTTGGCGGTCGCGTCCGGATTCCATTCCACGGCGAGCTCCGGAATGAGCTTGCCCTGGCCGTCGATCTCGACCAGCCCATTGCCCCACATGTAGCCGGCCGACTGCACGAACTGCGTGCCGTAGGTTCCGGGATCGAGGACGTTGTCCTGCGCCCCGCCCTCGAGGCCGAACTTGATCAATCCGCCCTTACGCGGGCCGGCGGCCTGCGCTGCGCCCGGCGCGAAGCCTGCGGCGCCGGCGGCGACCAAGGCCGATGCGCCGCCCAGCAGTTGACGCCGGGAAATATCGTCTGTCGCCCTTTCTGATACTTTCGCCATCGCGCGGCTCCCTTTGTGCCTGGCGTCACCAAGCTCCACTTCATTCCCCTGACCGACTGACGCGATCGGATTTATGTTATGAATTAATGTTTCTGTCATATAGAAACACCGGACTTGGAACAGTGTCAAGCGTCCGCTCCGCCTGATGTCGGCGCGACCGCGAAGCCTCGGCTAAACCAGTCGCAGGCGTCGTAGCAAAGGGGGCGGCGCGCCGATCCCCAGGGAATTTCGGCCAACCTGTTCAACAATTAAGCTTTTTGATGTAATCGTTTGCAAGGGCGTTCTGCTTCGCCGGAAATTCATGAACGCCGGCGACCCGGAGCAGGACATAGCAACGATTATGGACCCGCGAATGAGCAAAACGAAGACGGCGACGCCAAAAGCATCAAGTCGGAACCGCAAGCCTGCGAAGGCTTTCGTTCCGCCGCTGACGGTCTCCCACAAGGAGTTGTTGACCGCGGGGACGGACGATCGCTTTCGCGAGGTCATCTATGTGTTCGTGGAAGTGCTTGGGCGGCTGGCGACCTGTCGCGAGGCGTTCGGGCGCTCGATCGGCCTGACCGGATCGCAGTTCGCGGTGCTGGTGGGCGTCGCTTATCGCCAGGGCGAGGACGGGGTGACGATCAAGCACCTGTCTCAATACATCCACCTTGCTCCGACTCACGTCACGACCGAAGTCAGCAGGTTGATCAAGCTGGGATTGCTCGACAAACGCGCGGCCATGGACGACCGTCGCAGCGTGCGGGTGAAGCTGACCGCGGCGGGCGAGGACACCGTCGTTTCGGTAAATCGCTTCGTCAAGCGGGTGAACGATATCCTGTTCTCCGGCGTCACAGCGACGGATCTCGCCAACGCCGAGGAGATTTTCACCAAGCTGTCGCAGAACAGCGAATTCGCCATCGCCGAGCTGAAAGTGGCGGAGCGCTCCTCCTACAAAACGCACATCAACAGCAAGCCGGCGCCGCTTCGCGGCTGACGACGTCGGGAAGCCGCGCGAACGGCCATGACGGCGGAGGGGCACGGGTTGGAAGAATCAGGCGAAGGGCGCGCGGCTTCGGACGTCTCTGCGGAGGCGGATCTGTTCTGGCGATTTTCGCTGGCGCTCTATGCGAAGCCGGGCGTGAAACAGGCGTGTCTGGCCCTGCAGGACAGGCTGGGCGTCGATGTCAATGTGCTGTTCTTCTGCATCTGGTGGCCGTCCGGCGGCAAACCCCGACTCGATCAGGAGGATTTCGACGGCGTGCTGGCGGAGGCGGCGGCCTGGAGCCGGCAGGTGGTCGTTGGGCTGCGCACGGTTCGGCGCGCCCTCGGCTCCGAGCGCGCGCCTGCGGCGCGGCTGGACGGCGCGGCGCTTCGCAAGAAAGTCCTGGCAGTGGAGCTCGAGGCGGAGCGGCTGGAGCAGGCCATGCTGGTCGACGCGGCGATCGATCGCTTGTCGGCGCATCCGTCGAGCGAAGCCGGGACGCCAGCGCGGACCGACGAGGAGATCGACCGCTACTTCTCGTGGGCGGGAATTCAGCGTCGGGCGGACGACGTTCGTGATCTCGAGGCGATCGTCGGACAGGCGATCGGCGACCCCTCGATCCTGCAATCGTAGGCGTCGATCAGCCGCCGCGCCAGCGCTCGATTCCCGACACGCTGAATCCGAACAGATCGAGAGCGCGCGCGCATGTGTGGTTGACGATGTCGTCGATGGATTGCGGCTTGGCGTAGAAGGCGGGCGCCGGCGGCATGATCACCGCGCCGGATTCCGCCGCCATCGTCATGGCGCGGAGATGGCCGAGGTGAAGCGGCGTCTCCCGGACCATCAGAACCAGACGCCGTCTCTCCTTGAGCGCGACATCCGCTGCGCGCGTGAGAAGGCTGGAGGTCGTCCCATAGGCGATTTCCGAGAGCGTTCGGATGGAGCACGGCGCGACAATCATCCCCACCGAGCGGAATGAGCCGCTGGAGATCGAGGCTGCGATATTGTCCGCCGCGTGCGTCACGCTCGCGAGCGCCTCGATCTCCTGAACCTTCATCGAGCCCTCATGCGCGGCGGCCACTTTAGCCGACCGGCTCATGACAAGATGGGTCTCCAGATCCAGGTCCCGCGCCATCTGCAGCAGCCGCACGCCGTATATGGCGCCTGAGGCGCCGCTGACGCCGATGACGATTCTCTGCCTGCTCATTGTCCCTCCGCGTTGATGCGCCGCCGGCGCGGGCGATCCGTTCCAGGACCGGCTGGCGGTCCGGTCAAGCCCCGATTTTAACGGCTTGACAGCCGCGCTAAATATACGAGATATAGCTACGTGTCGTACCTATTAAAGAGATACAATATCAGGGTGTCGTGAATGAGCGCAAATCCCAACATCGCCTCGGAAGGCGGTCCTGAGCCGTCGGCTTCGCAGAGCGCGGCCCGGATGCGCACCGGCGAAGACTATCTGCGCTCCCTGAACGACGGGCGCGCGGTCTTCCTGGAAGGCGAAAAGGTGCGTGACGTCACCAAACACCCGGCGTTCGCCGCGGCCGCGCGATCGGCCGCCAGACTGTTCGACATCGCCGCCGATCCGGCGATGAGCGACAGGATGACGTTCAGGTCGCCGACATCCGGCAAGCGGGTGCTGCGGGCCTATCAGATACCACGCACGCACGTCGATCTCCGCGCTAAGCGCCTCGCGTCGGAAGCATGGTCTGAGGTGTCTTTCGGCATGATGGGCCGCACGCCGGACCATGTCTCCAATTTCTTCTGCGGCTTCGCGGCGGTTCCGGAAGTCTTCGCCGCCGGCGGCAAGGAGTTCGGGGAGCGCGTGGTCGCCTTCCACGAGAAGCTTCGTGAAAATCACCTGTGGGCGACCTATGCGATCGTGCCGCCCCAGATCGACCGTTCCAAACCTGCGCACCGCCAGAGCGACCCCACCCTCTACGCCGGCGTGGTCAAGGAGCGCGACGGCGGCATCGTGATCTCGGGCGCGCAGCAGCTCGCGACCGCGGGCCTCTATTCGGACTATCTCTATCTGAGCTGCATTCACCCGCTTCAGGCCGGCGATGAGAACCATGCGATCGGCGTCGCCATCCCGATCAACGCGCCGGGACTGAAGCTCTATCCGCGCCGCCCGTTCGCGCTTCAGGCCAGCAGCACGTTCGACTATCCGCTGAGCAGCCGCTTCGACGAGTCCGACTGCTTCGTCGTTCTCGACAATGTGTTCGTCCCCTGGGAAGAGGTGTTCATCTACCGCAACATCGAGATCTGCCGCGATCAGTGGTGGAAGACGCCGTCCCATCTTTACGGCAACCTGCAGGCGCAGGCGCGCTACGCCACGAAGCTGCGCTTCATGATCGGTCTTGCGGCGCGCATGAACGAGATGACCGGCAACGCTTCGCTGCCGCCGGTGATGGTGCAGATGGGCGAACTGGCCGCGCTGGTCTCCATCGTCGAGAAGATGCTCGAGGCGCAGGAGACGCTGGCGACGGTCGATTCGAACGGCGTTCTGTGGCCCAGCCGCGAGGCGCTTTATTCCGTGATGGCGCTTCAGTCCGAGATCAATCCGCGGATGGTCGAGATCATCCGCGAACTCACCGGGTCGGCGATGATCACGCTCCCCTCGTCGATCAAGGATCTCGAAAGCCCCCTCACCGCGCCCGACATCGAGCGCTACATGCCATCGAGCGCGACCTCCGCGCGCGATCGCATCCAGCTCATGCGGCTCGCCTGGGACTTCGTCGGCAGCGAGTTCGGCAATCGCCATCATCAATATGAAAAGTTCTACGGCGGCGCGTCATTCATCGTGAAGCAGAACATGCTGCGCAGCTATGACATGAAGCGGGCGACCGGCCTCGTCGACAAAGCTCTTGCTCTGGGCTGAGCGATGAGCGCCCTCGCCACGCCCGTCAGGCAGTCGGACGCTTTCGACGAGCTCGCGATCGACGATGCGCGGCAGCTCCGCAACGCGTTCGGCAGTTTCGCCACCGGCGTCGCCATCGTCACGGCGCTCAGCGCTGGGGAGCGCATCGGCGCAACCGTCAGTTCGTTCAACAGCGTTTCGCTGGCGCCGCCGCTCGTCTCATTCAGCATCGCCCGCAACGCGAAGGCCTTTCAGGCGTGGGAATCCGCGCCGACTTTCGGCGTCAGCATCCTCTCGACCGCGCAGGCGGATCTCTCCACGCGCTTTGCGCGCAGCCTGGGAGACAAATGGACCGGGGTGAGCCTGCTTCCCGCCAGCCGGATCGACGCCCCCCTCGTCGACGGCGCCCTCATGTGGTTCGAGTGCGAGGCTTACGGACGTCATGACGGCGGCGACCATCTCATTCTGATCGGGCGGGTTCTTGCGGCAAGACGCAACTGCTCGGCCAACCCGGCGCCGCTGGTTTTCTTCGGCGGCGCATACCGGCATCTCGCGCCGCCGCGCGGCAGTGAATTCCTGACCCAGGATGCGATGTGGCTGCACGGATGGTAGCGGCCGCCATCGTGTGAGCCAGACGGCGAACAGGCTGATTGACGTCTGTTTCGCCCATATAATAAGGTGCCTTATCATTCCGGAGATCGCGGATGTCTGAATGCTATGTATGCAAGGTGGAGGAGCTCGCTGACGGAGATGTCCGCATCGTCAAGGAAAGCGGCATCGAGATCGGCGTCATCCACCAGGGCGGCGCCTACTACGCCTACCAGAACCTATGTCCTCACCAGGGCGGGCCGGCCTGCGAAGGGCTGCGGCTGCCCCAGGTCGTGGACGTGATCGGCGAAGGCGGTCTGTTCGTGGGTCAGCGCTTCGACGAAGCGGACATGCACATCGTCTGCCCGTGGCACGGCTACGAATATCATCTGACCAGCGGCGAGCATGTCTGCAACGCGGCGCTCAAGCTGCGGAAATTCGAGGTGTCGACGCGCGATGGAGGAATCTATGTCCACGTCTGACGTGACCAGGCAGGACGAACTGGCGTTCCGCCTTGCCGATATTTGCGAACGCGCCCTGGAATCCAATTCCCTCGCGCCGCTCTCGCAGCCGGCGTTGACCAGCGCCCTCTCCTCGCTTCTGCGCCTGCTCGCCGCCCGCGCGCAGGCGGGGCTCGAGGTTGATCTCGCGACCGGCAATAACCGCTTGTCCGCGACGGATGCGGTGATCGCCAGCACAGCCATTCTGGAGAGCGCCTCCATCGAGGTTTTCGAGCTCGCCGCATGGCAGGCCATGACAAGCACCGGCTCCAGCAAGCGCGCACGCGCAAGCCAGATTGGTTGAGGAAGCGCACCCATGACGTTCACCGCCGGAAGCCATCTCTTCGAACCCTCGCGCGCCGACTTCGACAGCGAGCAACATCTCGCGAACGCCAGGCAGCAGGCCTTTGCGCGCAACTATCAGGATTTCCTTATCGTCGACGTGGACTCGCACCACTACGAGACGGAAGCGTTCCAGGAAATCGCCAACTACATCGAGGATCCGGTCCTGCGGATGGAGGCGAAAT
>Ga0209930_1003993_pt1 | contig 13812 bp, 7 predicted proteins | sample ThiBiot_500_biof_2_FD_183948 | JGI IMG/M metagenome (GOLD analysis project Ga0209930, IMG submission 183948) | Wastewater bioreactor microbial communities from Cape Town, South Africa - Thiocy_cont_500_biof (SPAdes) | ecosystem: Engineered > Bioreactor > Thiocyanate-remediating >... | reverse complement strand
CATCTGGATCGATTGTTGATGTTTACAACCACAACAACGAGGGCCCGCCGTGTGTTTGCGACTCGTGCATTCGATTCAATATTCGTGGGAGCCATCGATGAATGTGTGCTTGTTGTTCGTTTGTTGGGGTCTCTCTTACTTGTGTGCAACGTATCCACTTGCTCTCCATACAACAACGCCTCATATTGTTGGTGGTGGGAGTATTGCAGTGATATTCCATTGCTTCTCCTTGATCGAGCGCAACTACATCGACGATATTGCATTTCGGGTTGGCCGATATCAAGAGCAACGAGCTGCGCTTATGCACGAATGATATGGAACGCGCACTGTATGAGTACTGCATTCTCTTGAGTGCTCTTGCTGCCACTCGCTGACCCGTTGCTTGATGCTGTTGAACTCTCGAGTACTGAGCCGTTCGAGTATTGATGTACGTTATCATTTCTCGGAGCTGCGAGTGAATACCAAGGAAGAGCGCGACGACTTGGCAGCTGCCATATGTGCCGATGGCTGTCAAGCTCAACCACCAACCTGCTTCTGATCGGTGCACCATCCTAACTGCACGACTGCAACGACAAGGTGCATCTCGAAAGAATACCTTCCCATGATCGATCAAGAGCTCCATGATCAACCTCGAGTTGCGGTACGTCGATATCGAAGCCTTAATTCCAACCATTCATTGCGACGACAACAACAAGAATCATCACCAACACTCACTCTGAGAGAATATGGTGTTCTCGCTTGTGCTTGTAGATGCGTCTTCTTCTGATGAGCAACAATTTATCGTGACGATATAGACATACGGAGCACCCTGGAGACTTGGATCTGAGAATCTCAGGAGCAGTACGACGACGATACCCACATACTCCAATATCTCGCTTCCAACGAGAGAGCGAGAGCGATATCTCCCATCCAATGCGACCGATTCGCGTCGTGTGCGGTCGATTCAAGGTACCAAAATTCGATCATCGTCACATTCTTGAGCAATCATCACCGATGTGAGTTTGGAGTGGTTTGGAGGGCGTCAGAGTTGAGTTGATGGATGGTATTGATGTTTCTCGTGGCGGCGATGGAGTTCGTCAGAGGCAGCATCGTATCGTACCCCGTAATATGTACCCCGTCCCATTCGTTTGCTTCTGTGTGCTCATATCGTCAACATATCAATCTCGTTCTCACGTACTTGCTGCTTGTTCGACTCGTAGACGTCAGTTTCATCACTTACCACATGATATGGAAGCGCTGTGCTGATGGGTATTTTTCTGGTGATACCTTGCCTGCACAAACGGATTAATTGATGAGCACACACACAGCCAACAAGAGTACGTGCCCAATCGTGTGGTTGTTGATGTTATTGCCCACAAATGACCCACTATCCGCCTCTCTCAACGCTGGAGCCTATGAATCTGACCCTGTGATCGATATCCATGGCTTATTGTCGCTCGTTCCACTGCCATACTCTCTCAACCGACACAGCATCAACATCACTGTACTCGCCCTCGATTCACCAAGCAGCTCTTCTGTGCCCTGGAGCAAGGATGATATGATCATTCTTCTGGAGATCGTGATTTACGGGTGCCTCGCAAGCCCTCCAGCTCGTTGGCATGCCCTCCTCGTCTGCACTGACGGGTGATGGCAAGGCAGACATCGGTGCTTCACGCCAGTTCCCATTCCAAGTACGTTGCACTCATGTCCTTCGTAATCTTTGTTGTGATTCTGGTTTACTTTGTGCACCAAGCTCACATGGATGTACTTTGCGCTGCCGATACGTAGTTATCTGTCTCACTCTCGTTATTGCTGCGCCACTGCAGACGATGATATCAGAGTGAGGATAATCACCACTCTGCCAGTGAGATCTCCAAGGTGCGTTATCGAGTCTCTCCAGCATCAAAGTGATTCCAACACCCAGGAACAAGGTGTGGGCACTCTTCTGGTGCCATTCGAGCAACCCGACATACGGCGATTATTACTGCCGCGATGACACATCCACCAACCGAATGGGCACATCAAGCCAACGAACCAAGGCAGCTCCGGACATCAAGATCCAAGAACAAGGAGCTGAGGTGATGGTGATCGCAGTTGCCAATGTGAAGCGCGTCGTCCCATCGACCAGTATCTCAACAATGCTCACGCGATCTGCCCGCAACCGCAGGCAATACATATCAAGCGAGATTATTGCCGTGTGATTGCCAGCCACTTCCATTCATTCTTCTTTGCATCCTACTGGATTATCATGATCGTATACTCGAGATACTGAGCGAATTGGATTTTTCTGGATTGATACAAGCAAGTAAACCACGAGATACGCAGCCCATCACCAGCGGAAGCTGTGCTCGCCCAACCATAGAGGCATGGAGAGCTTGCTACCCAAATGCCACCATCTCGTGTAGGAAAATTTCAAGCTCGGTTTGATTTATCGAAGGACCAGAGGATCATACTCCAACGATAGGCTTAGTGATATTCTCCAAGCCTATGACTGTACTATCCAGACCAATGGAAAGCTCATTTAAGCTCATCATTCCTCTATCATGTTTTACCAGTAAAGCAAATCAGGGCTTTTAAGCCGCGTACCAAAACAACGCTTCTCGTCCAAGCCACCTCATTTGCTTGTTGCCCACCTGCCTGCGCCATTTCTCTTTTTTCCTTAGACCCCCTGCGCCTCTCCTTTTAGGCTCAATATTCTGCACCACTTTAGTGTTAGGGATGTTGGCGTGGTTGACGACTGTCAACCCTTCCAAGGAAGGCGCTGGCTCGGCGAGCGACAAGAAGCGACATCGCGGAGCGCAGCCCGCGTGTGCGAATAAGAGGCAAAGGACACGCAACGACCAAGCCAAGGTATCTGCAGGTATTTGCTCGGCATGAGCATTGCGACTAACGCAATATGTGTCTACAGGAGGGTGACCACACCCGCCCCGCCACAACCGTAGATACGGCCAAGCGCAGCGGGCTGCCCAACAACCAACCATATTCTTGGTCGCCTTGGGTGGCGAACTTGAATTCCAAGTCAGATGTTAAACCAGACCTCGTGGAACAGTCGCGGCGTGTTAACTTCGAGCATGAAAAGGAGTCAGCCAACTGTGGTAGTGACGATGCGTGGATTGAGGCACTTGAACAAGCAGCTCTCCAACGCTTTGCAGGGACCGATGGTGGCTGGAAGAAGGCAAAACAACTCCTCCTCGAGCTGGAGAGAGACTCCTGCCAGATGGGACGCTTGTTGGACACAGCAATCTTGTCATTACAACGATCAGTACCGATACTAGCGGTTCAGATGTTGTTGTCATCACATCATCATCGTCACATGGTTGAGATCTCCTCGCATCGAGATTTCCTCACAGGTAGCGTGCCTGTTAACAGCTGATCGAGCCGATAATGCTTACTAAATTCTGAATAACTCCAACCAGGCTTGTTCATTGATCTCTTGATCCAAAATCCAGAGCATGCGTTTGTGGTTAATCAGCGCAATCTGGCCATTTGCAACCTCCCTGACCTCTCATCTTTACGAAACCTACAGCACCTCGACCTTTCGGGAAACAACCAGTTACTCGCCAATCAGCAAACTATCGATCAACTCTCAGCACTAAGCGATGGCTTGTCAAACTTGCGCTTTCTTGATCTGTCTGGCACTGGTCTCAGTGACGCTGAGTGGATATTCCAGCTTCCGTCGCTGGCTATCCTTAGGATAAGCTCCAACAATCTCAATCGTCTGTGGAAAAGCTCGCAGTTCGAACCCGCGTGCCTCAAGCTCAAGGTACTGAACGTATCTCACAACAAGCTCATCCAATTACCTCCCGAGATTCGATACTTGACGAACCTCAAGCAGTTGTATATTTACAACAACAAGCTCGCTCAGTTACCCACCGAGATTCGATACTTGACGAACCTCACAGAGTTGATTGCTTACGCCAATCAACTCACTGACTTGCCGTCCTCGATTCGGTTCTTAACAAAACTGAACGAATTGAAACTGAACAATAACCAACTCTCTCATCTGCCGTGCGAGATACGATTCTTGACCAACCTCATGGAGATCAATATTTCTGACAACGTGTTCGACACACCCCTCCAAGAACCTGACTTTGTCGACTCATTCCAGCCCTCCAATCATCTCACCCAATCTCGTAATGGAAAGGAGATTGTGGCGTATGCCGAAGAATGGAGTCGCGGCCAAGTTCGCCTCAACCGTTTCAAGGTGGCATTGGTTGGAGATGGAGCTGCTGGCAAGACCTCCCTCAAGAACACTCTTCTCAACCAAAATCAACAAGCAACCCCACGAACGACATCGATACTGCGGCACGAATGGCAACCTCCTCACGTGAGTGATTGGATGTTCGATGTGTGGGACTTTCCAGGACAAGCACAACACTATGCCACTCACAACATGTTCTTGTCGGACTGGCAGTGTGTGTTTGTGATCGTGTGTGACATTTCTCGTTCGGACTGGGAGTCTCGACTCGAGTACTGGGTGTCGTTTCTTCGATGCAAGAGCTCGTTCGTTATCGATCGGTATCATCGTCACCATTTCAGCAACGACTATCTTAGCAGAAACGACACATCTAAAAGCATGGATCCCCGGGTTGCGTTCACCTGTATTGTGGTTGGATCCCACTTCGACCTCGTGCCGGCCATCAAAAGACAAGCCCGAACGAAAGATGTCTCATACAAGGTGAAAGATCTCAGCTCTAGTACATCCCTGCGACATATCACGTTCGCATGTGGAGGTATTTTCAATCTAGCGTCGAGTGGTGGTATTGGGTCGCTCGTTGCTCTACTGGTGGACCATGGCAACAAGATGTCCCTCTCATCTCGAAGCCTCGTTCCATCATCATACAAACAAGTTCTCAAGTGGATCCAAGACAAGCGGTCTTCATTGTCCTGTACTATCGATAGTGAAGATGAAGGTGTCTCTCCAAATGATGAAGCACCGCTGGTTACAATGGGGGAGCTCCTGGAATCAATCAATGCTGAGAGATGCTGGATAGACCATCAACGGTTGGTTTGGATCTTGAAACAACTTCACTCGTTTGGAGAGATTGCATTCATGCCTCTTGAAGTTCCTCCCGGTCACTTGCAGCAAGATGAACTGGAAATCGGTGCCCAACCAGTGGCACTGTCGTTCAACTGGCTGCTGGCTCGAATAGGAGAATTATTTGACAAACCGGATTCAAGCCGAGATAGCGCATCACAGGTTGATGTGATCTCGCATCGACAAGCGTTGATCTCAGATGCAGCAGGCAGCTTGACAACATTTGATCTGCGTAAGATCTGGAATATCAACCGTCCCCAATGCGAGTCGGTGGCTACGATTCTGGAATCAATGATGCTGTGCTATCGCAAGATAACCGAGGGGAGTGCGAGCCGGGAGCTGTCAAGTTCCCATGCAAACTTGCGTTTTGTCTTTCCACTTCTACTTCCTGAACTCGACGACAACAAGCGGGTGCAAATGTTGCAGAGTGCTCCGCCACACATATCCCGAAGATCGCGGCGAGATTTGCACTCGGTTCCGCTCGCTCATTGTCGATGGATTCGGTCAGACGGAGTTGAAGCACTTCCTCCAGGCTCGTTCGGTCTGCTGCAAGTGGAGTTATTCAACCGCATTCAATCCGTTAAGCCCACAGCACACAAGTATCGGCTCAATGTGTGTGGCAGTAATATTGATGGCATGGACGATGAATATTTGATTTGGCGAAAACTGGATACCAAAAACTATCTGCATGAGACTCATATTGCTATTGATGGGGATATCTCGATTGTGATATCATTCCACAATCCATCGTTGACGATACTTCCTGCTGAGTGTCTCGATAGCAGTAGGTCCCCATTAGGCGGTTCAACATCTGGTCCGCTCGACTCAATGATGAGTTGCTGTCTTCTCGGCGAGGCGGCATCCTCGGACTTATCATTCAAAGTTTGGCGATCATTGATAGCGATGATCCATCGCCTATGCCATGACCATACATACTCGAGAAAGCACAACCCCCGCACTGCTGGAATCCGTGAGGAGATTCCATGTATTGAGTGTGTTCGAGCTCGTTGGCCGTCGACTTCTCGCTTCTCAGTGTGCAGAGTCGTGTCAGTTGAGGAGTGCCGGACGTCAACTGTGCGATCCAAGTACCGTTGCTCCGTTACCAAGGAGGAAGTTTTTTTCCGTACCCTGTTAAGTACCACCGATTCACCGCCAACCACCGATCGACCTCCTTCCGCAGCATCACTTGCTCAATGCGCCATTGACCAAGAGAACACCGAGCAACAAGAAATCACTGAATTGAATGCCGCTCTATGGGATCTCTCTCGATCGCTGCAATCATCCGGCATCACTGTGCTCACCACACTCAAGTCCAATCTCTGTGGCCTAGCATCATCTATCGTGCTTCATCTCGATGCTGTTCGACTATGCAATTGTCCATTTGCGTGGCGATGTGAATCTCAAGTGATTGAGGACGGTTCGTTTGCGCGAGTCGATGTGATAATGGTGATGATCCCCGCTCTTCCGAACCGCTCTGTCAAGATCGACCTCAAATCCAACAAGTGTTCATTTGTTGTCACTCCAACCAAACCAACATCCACTTCATCATCGAGGGGCATCTCTATCGGTGACGAGTCTCTTAACACGATCTGGAACTCATTTCGATCAGCAATCGAGGGATTTGCTGATGAGTATCGGGAGAAACTCAAAATCCAACCAATCAACAGCTCAAGTGAGCGATTGGTGAGTGTCACCGAAGCTAATGATTGTTCAACCATGAGTTGTCGGTTGATCCTCGATTGCATACCAGTGAGCATCAATGCGGCTCTTCAATCACCAAGCAACAACCCGTTGATTTTGTACCGCAAGATGCAAAGCGATGGAGCGAACATCCAGAAGTGCTTCACTCAGGAATGTTCATTGGATCGATATTCGCCACTCCCAACCAATGGCAAATTGATGATTTGTGCCATGGTTCATGCAGTTAGTTTGATTGATTGCATTGACGCACCCTTGAGCTTGTTCTCGAGCATTGTTCTCAACGAGTTCGAGTGGCAAGGATGGACTGGAGACGAAGTTGATGAAATTGAACAATCATTGATGATCTTCATCAGTGTGTGGCGTCTATGTTGGAACCGCGTTCGCTTGGAGTGTGAAAAGCGAATGTTCACCCATTGCTTCGACGAACGAACGGGGAGTAGTAGGTTGAGCGAACATGCCACCCATTTTATTTCTCTTTCCGAGTTGGAGCTTCTTGTTGAGCTCAAAAGAGCCGTAAGCGGTGCTCCACAGGCGTGATGCGAGCTCACGTCCAGTCGCACCCCAAAGCTGTGGTTGCGGCTTCGGTACAAGGGCTCTCGGTTGGCCGACTAGAGCTCCCTTCTCCCTCCCGCCATCGTCGCTCCAGCTCATGGGCGACCGCTCCGGTCTCCAGCTCCCTTCCCTCTCCCTCTATCCCTCTGCCTCCTCTTCTTCCCACCCTAAGGTAAAAAGATCGCGAATCTCGACGGGCCTTCCGTTCGGTGGCGGAGAAACACCCCTTGCTCGCAAGCAATCAAGCGTTTTGTGGTTCGGTGGCGTGACATCTACCATCAAATCTTCGCCGTCGATACACTACCGTTAGTTCTCGCACCGATATCCTTGCGAGAGGGTGATGGAATCGTGCTCCACAGCGGCGAGTTGTAAAGCAGCTGTCGGCTTGAGCATCGACCTGCGTGTCACCTGCGTGTGGTGCTACAGGGGCGCGCCCAACAGCAGTTCTGCAGTATCTTTGTTTTCGCCCTCTCGCCGGGAAGGCTGTTTGCTAGCCATGGCTTCCGTTACTCTCACCGAAACCAATACTGCCCTTTGGGCTCGAGCTCAAGAGTTGCAACTCGACACCAACACTATTCGAACGACTCTGAAGGCAGTTCTTCCAAGGTTGAAGTACGCGATTGTCGATCGTTTGAACCCGGTCACGATAAACCGCGTGTCCTTCGAATGGCAGTGCGAGTTCGACCTTGGCGGCAGCATTGGCCATAACGTGGCGGTTGCAACACAAGCCAATGATCTGGACCTCCTCGTAGTTGTGAAACCGGACGCTCGGGTCCTTCTGAGCGGCTCGCGTTGTTCCTTGCAAACTCCACGAGGCGATTGCGCCCTCGACAACATGAGCTTGAAAGCGATGTGGACGGCCTTCCATGAGGCGGTCAAGGAATTTGCCCTCCAACACAGAGAAAGGCTCGTGCTTGGAACACCTCAGGAAGTGGCGCCTGGAGAGCTCGTGGCAACTGGAACCGAGACGGGACAGATGCGCTGCACACTGTTGATGAACACCACCCCCGTTGACTTGTTGCTGTCCTTTCGCACCAGCTCTGACGTTCACCTGGTCTTGCGTCGAACAGTGTCATCGAACGGGGAGAACGTCGTCAAGTCGTTCTCGAACCTGGCGGCTGACTTTCTAAACACCCTGCCAGACGCCGCTAGGCACCTGATCTGTGCGTTGAAGCATTTGGTCAAAGTGGTTCGTGGTATCAAACATGCTCCTGGGTGCTTATTCGAGAGCATTGTTTATGAGGTGTTTCGCAGCCACGGATGGATCGGGTCAACTGGGGAGGAGGAACAGCCGTATTTAATGTTCCACTCCCTTTGGAGGGAGTGTTGGATCGTTGTTGCGCGGTGGGGGACCGTGTATGCCCTGAACGCTGAACCTCATTCGAGCGAGAATCTCTTTACGAGAATCGAGATCAAGGATGCCAAGCGAGAAGAGCAATACCAGCAAGAGCTGGCCACCGGCGCTGCGCGCGAAACTCTGGCCCTTCCGTTGGCGACAAAGAACCAACTAATTGCTCTCGCCGATCGATTTACTCAGGAGAGCTTTGGTGAGGAGGCCCTCTTGGGCGAACTTCTATCGGAAGCAGACGCTGACACTCGCTGAGCGCGGAGACCCCAATCTGACCGAAACCCACCCTCATTAACACAAACCATCATAAATAGACTGAAACAGAGAAGCGGAAGTGATCTGAATGATAGATAGCTAACGATAGTTCACAATGTAGTTGGAGGGGCGCGCAGAATGTGAGTACATAGCGGTGGAGTGCTGAGGCTCGCTGTCCACCCAGTTTGTAGGGCTTCATAAAGTTACACGGCAGAAGTACAGATAACATCAAGACCTCTATCTAATCTATTATTCTGCCGTGAGTTGGCAGATACTCGCAAGAATCGTGTTTCGCAAGTTCTGCGGAACGTCCATCGTCTGTAAATCGGCATCTGTGAGAGAAACGATAACGTCCAGGTCATGCTCTTCGAAGCCGTTGGAGTGGAACTGGGCGGTCAGGTGCGACAGTCCAAGAGTTGATAGCCATTTCGTGAGCGAAAACGATAGTTTAGCCCGGCTAACATCAGTCCTGGTTGGTGCGGTACGTGCTGCGGGAGAGTTTGAAGTGGTTTCGCGTCGAAACTCGACAATAAGCTCTCGCTCGGTTATTGCCACATATCGTCCAGCACATTCGAGAAGTAGTTGCTTGTCTCGCTCACTGAAGAAGTCAAAGAGATTGTCGCCGAGTAAGCCAAATCCGAGAGACGAGATCGACCTCCAAGAGAGAACTCGATTCCAGCACTGTCGCCAGACATCGAGGAAGCCAATCGCCGATTCATCAAGCTCCCCAACCCATCCTCTTCTCTCAAATTCTTCCATTGCAATACTTTCGAACAAGCCAGGTGGCGTATCAATGTGATGAATGACATTGGTAATGTACTTCATAGCGCAAAACATCCAATGACCCTTGTTTGGCAGCGATGCAATTCGAGCCGCAGCGAATGCCTCGAACCGCTTAATAACGTTATCTCCATCCTGCGACTGGCTCGAACGCAGAATCAACAAAGCCCCTGATCCAACTTGCAATGCAGGCTGTAAACCAATTGTAACAGAACCAATGCTCAAAGTCCACTGCATTGGAGAGCCCGTTTGTGTGTTGGTCTTTACAAGAAGGTTGTGCACATGCGCGAAGTACGCAATTGGTTCGTGGATGGCTCGAAAAAATTGCGCCAAGATTGTGTTACCAAAGTATACTCCGAGCTGCGATTCGGTAGATGTCAGGACCAGCGTACAACTAGAGTTGACTAGGTCATACGTGGTGGAATACTCCGGAATGGTTGGCCTGAGGATGATAAAAGCTATATCTTCGAATGATTTGGAAAGCTCGCAGTGCCACTGCAGCGGTGCTGCTTCGGTGAGTCTCAGTCGGTTGAGGTTACTTGTAATGTTTGAGACGAGGTCCCCGAAGTCCAAACCGAGTGGCTGATCACTGCAGGTACTCGCTACACTCCACAGGCTCTCATCATACTTGGAGGCTTTGTTCAATCGAAGCTCATCAAAGAGTTGTTTCTCGTTGGTGAGAGAGACATATCGACGACCACATTCGATCAATCGTTGCTCGTCTCGTTTGTTGATAAGATCCAACAGGTTTTGATCTTGCAATGCTTGTCCTATCGATGAGACAGGGCTCCATGACACAATTCGATTCCAACATCGACGCCAAACATTGATGAACACCATCATCGATTGCTTGGTCTCATTCATCTCGTCTGCAATCCATCCTCTCCTCTCGAACTCGTCGATCACGATGCTCGATATCAAGCCTGTTGGTGTGTCGATGTGGTGGATCACATTGATGGCATGATTGATCGCATTGATCATCAATCGACCATTGTGTGGAAGTGATGATAGTCGATCGGATGCAAGTTGCGAGAAGTGCTTGATCACATTCGATCCATCATCTGATCTCGTCCTTCGAGCAATCATCAACGAGACGTTGGTTGGTGTTTGGAAGGCTGCAATCAGGTTCAATCGTGTGTGACCGAGAATCAATCGACATCTCATTGGTTGCAATGATGACGACTTTGACACTTCATCATCATCGATGAAACTCACCAATCGATCGTTCGACTTGCTGCTGCTGGTGCCACCATCGTGGATTGGTTGGATGTCGAGGATGTCTCGATGCAGCTCGGCGAACTTCTCGATTGGCAATCGAAAAGAGTTCCAGATCTTGGTGAGCGATTGACTTCCGACTTCAATCGAGCTGGCTCTTGTTGATGATGGTGGATTGGATTGATTGGCGAGAGTCACAACGAATCGACACTTGTTGCCAACGAGATCAATCTTGAGAGAATGGTTCGAGAGAGTGGGTTTCATCACAATCATCATGTCGATGCCTCCAATCGATGATGATGATTGAGGGATATCATCAATCACAAGGGGCTCACATTGCCAATCAAACGATAATCCTGACAATTGAATCGAATCGAGATGATTCTTGATCGATGACAAGAGACCTGAGAGGTTGATCTTGAGATTCATGAGCGCACTCTTGTGTAGTGATTCGAGATCGAGAGAAAGATTCCAAAGAGCTTCATTCTCTTCTGTGATTGATTGTTGTTCGATGATTTCGATATGATCAATGGTTGATCGATTCGATGATCGACTTCTTCTATCATCATCACTTGTAATTCGTTGGTGTTGATGATGAGGTTGATCGAGATCTTGATGTGATGGCGATGGGCGTTGATTGGTGGCAGTGATTGAGATGATGGTGTTCGATGTTGATGATCGATCATCATCAATCAACAGTGATCGAAAGAACACATACTCGCGAGTGAGAGAGCATCGATACTTGGATCTGTCATTCGATGATTGACATTGCTCGTGTGAGACGATCCTGCACACTGAGAATCGACTCCTGGATGACCATTGAGATCGAACACACTCGATGCATGGAATCTCTTCTTGAATTTCATTCTTCTCTAATCCAGAGCTCGATGATGATCTCAAAGACGAAGATGCTGAGGATCGAACGGATGATGGAGTGGATGGGCGATCATCACATAATCGATGAATGATCGACATCAATGAGTGCCAAAGCTTGAGTTCAATCATTGACATTGACGATCGATCATCATCATCACGATCGAGGTTGTTGTCGATCCAACAAACACTCATCATCGAATCGAGTGATCCTGTTCGATTGATTGATTGATCAGGGTTGCCAACGAGCGATAACGATGGATTGTAGAATGAGATCACGATCGAGAGATCTCCATTCATGAGAATGTGAGTCTCATTCAGATAGCTCTGGATCTCGACTTCTCGCCACAGCGACCAATCAATCTCGCCAATCTCATCGATGTTGATCATCGTGGAAGAGGAAGAAGAGGAAGAATTATTGGAGTGTTGATGGCGCTTGGAGATGTTGATGCATGATCGAACGAGGTTGGTCAACTTGACTTGGAGCATTCCAAAAGATCCTGGAGGAAGTGCTTGTTCTCCTTCTGCTCGAATCCATCGACATCTTGATATCGATATCTCTCCTCTGCTTCCTCTTGTTGATGCTCTCGTTGTTGATAACGATGTTGATGATGATAGCTCAGCCAATACTCGATCTCGATGTCGACGAGGAAGAGATTCAATCATGAGTTGATGTCTCTCTTCGTCATCGAGCTTGCGAAGAAGAAGAGGAAACACAAATACTGCTGATGCTCTTGATGATGATGAAGGTAGAGATCGATTGTCGATTGGTTTCTCGACATCCAATCGATAACACAACAGCATCCTCGAGAGAATCATCAGCATCGATTCAATGTGAGACACATTCTTGATTCGCCAAATCGATCCAACAACTCCAATCGACATTCGACCTGCTGCCTTCTTGATGATCGATTGCAGATGTCGAATCCATAATGCTCGTGACCCATCATCGTGATCATCTCGTGTTGGAACGTATTCATCGAACAGATCGCCGATTCGAGCCAACAACCAGTTGAACGACATCACAACTGGCTCTGAATCTTCAATCTCTCGTTCTTCTTCTTGTTGATGTTGTTCTCCTCGTTGAAGAGGAGCGGGACGAGGAGGCATGAACACGATCTCTCCGAACGAGTGAAGTTGCTTCAAGATCCAAATCATTCGTTGTTTCTCGATTCTCTCGCCTTGTTCGTCCTCAATCGAAGAAACAAGCTCTCCAATCGTCGTCAATGGTGCTTCTTGCTCTTGTTGTTCCTCTTCCATCATCATCATTGAAATCGACTTTGATTCATCATCATTGTCTCGATCAATCGATCCAATCAATGGCGATGGAGGATAAGAAGAACGAGACAAGATTGAAGATCGATGTCGTTGAATCCATTCAAGAACTTGTTTGTACGATGATGGAACGAGACTTCGAGATGACGAGAACATCTTGTTGCCATGATCCACCAATCGCTCAATCATCGATGATCCAACTCCATCTCCTCGATGGAGATCAAACACTCCTCCTTCTTCGAACTTGATGTGTCGAAGTGATCGACGTCCTCGAAGTTCTTGAATCTTTGTCGAAAGCCGAGATTGTGCAATGAGTGCATCGAGAGACTCGATTTGATCGATGTGAGATCCAATCACAATCGATGTGAACACGATTCGATTGTCCGACTCATTGACATTCGATCTGAACATTCGATCATCTTGTCGTCGTTGCGGTGATCTTCGATTGATTGATTCGTGATCTCTTGTTCGTCGTCGCTGCTCTCGATCTTGAACATCGTGGCGATGATGATGATCGAGATTGAGTGGTGAGTATCGATGATTGACGAGATCATTTGCATTGGTATCGAGGGAGAGATAGTCATCGACCAAGTGATGAGGATGATATCGATCAATGACCGACGAGCTCTTGCATCGAAGAAACGACACCCAGTACTCGAGTCGAGACTCCCAGTTCGAGAGAGAAACGTCACACACGATCACGAACACACACTGCCAGTCGGACAAGAACAGGTTGTGAGTGGCATAGTGTTGTGCTTGTCCTGGAAAGTCCCACACATCGAACATCCAATCGCTC
>Ga0209930_1003992_pt1 | contig 13815 bp, 19 predicted proteins | sample ThiBiot_500_biof_2_FD_183948 | JGI IMG/M metagenome (GOLD analysis project Ga0209930, IMG submission 183948) | Wastewater bioreactor microbial communities from Cape Town, South Africa - Thiocy_cont_500_biof (SPAdes) | ecosystem: Engineered > Bioreactor > Thiocyanate-remediating >... | reverse complement strand
CTCCCGATGCCGACGAGATTGTCATTTTCGATCCAGCACAGGCGCTTCCACGCTACCTCGTGTACTTTTCGCAAGCCATTCCGTCGGTCGACATCAACACACCGGCGCTCTTGTGGGTCTCATCGAACGAGAAGCCGACTCAGAGCGAACAGCAACGCAAGGCCCTCGATTGGATCAGCGCCAACAAGCAAATGCAAGTGCGAGCTGCAACGAGCACCGAGGAGGCCATGCACTGGATCGATCAGAACATGCAGCCGCTGGTTGAACTCGCCAACCGCGGCCACTTTCGTATCATCACTCATCGGTACGCAACGGTAGTTGGCATTCATCGTTTCGCTGTACAGCACTGTACATTCGAGAGGTTCTGAGCGGACCCCTTTTGAACTGTATTGGTGTGCAGCAAGCGATCCGAAGATGGGGGCGAGCTGGCCGGCGTGTTGCTGGTACGCCGCATCCGAGCGATCCACGAGCTCCGACGAGTACCGATCTTGTTCTCGTGTCACAATACCAATGTAAGCTGCCTCTCTTGGATCCGAGGTCGCGTTTCATACCCTGCGCTCCTGACGCACTGCACGTGGTTCGATTCATCTCGCAGGCGGTCTTCGGTATGCACAATCGAAGCGCTCGAGTGTTCGTAAGTCCCCACGACGAGGATGCTCGAGCGTTCGGAAGCATGGATGCCATCGATTCACTCGCCAATCCACTGCCAGTACCGCCTCGCTGCCCAAGGTGCTCCAAGTCGTTCGGTTGGCTACGGCGCACGATTTCGGTACGTGTGAGACCCATTGTACTACTGGGGGTGGCACTCGAGAGATCTCGCTAACTGGCGCGGTGACTGTGATTCGGGGTCACAGTGGTGCGAACGGTGCATGGCGCTCAGCTGCTCGTCGTGCGTACGCGCCAGCAACCGTATCAAGCGCTTGTGCAGCAGCTGTCGCCTACAAGACGATTGTACGCATCCGGCGTTGGCCACGTACGGCTTTAATGGATTCGATCCATTTCAGTGTCCAGAAGCAGACCCATCCATGTCAGATTTTGAATGAATGAATGACCGAATGACTGAGTCAGTGAGTGTATGAATGACTGAATAAGTGAATGAAGCGCTCGATTCATCAACATTATTGTATGGGATGATGATACGATCGATTGGATCGAGGGTACATTCATTTGGTTGCCGCTACTGTTCGTGACGCAGCTCCTCCAACCGCGCACACTTCATCTTCGTCCATCGGTTCTGTTCATATCGCGCGACATTGCAGCATGTTCCGATCGTTCTTTGGCTTGTCTGAGCAAGACCCTGGCTCGGGTACGACACCTGCTGCCACAGTGGTGGCCTCGTCCTCGACGCCATCCACCAAGCCGTTGAGTTCAAAGGCCTCGAGCTCGACGTCATCGACTTCGAAGCCCATCATCAAGAAGCGCGTCGTCAACTTGTTGGTGATCACCGGCTCCGAGGAGCCCGCGTATTGGGAGACGCTGTTCAAGGGCTCGACGATCCATGATGGAGATGCGGTGGTCAAGGTGTACGCGGCCATGATGCGCGACATCTCGGTGGCGGCCTACTCGTCGGGCACGCACGGACCCACGGCCTTCTGCGACATTCGTCAAGGACAGGGCGCCACGACGGTGCGCGTCGACTTTGTGCTGGTGCGCTCGCAGATGCGAGGAGCGAGCCCCGATCAAGATTGGCGTCGCGTGCTGTTCGGTCTGATGTTCGCGGGCGTGCCTGCCGTGAACTCGCTGCATGCCGTGTACTCGATGCTCGAGCGACCTGTTGTGGTACGTCGATCGCGAATGAAGCACGCGTACCGAACGCTGGATTCGAACGATGATTGATGGCTCGCGGCGATCGGGCTGATCTGTTGGCGCTGGCATTCACGCTGACCGTGTGTACATTGGCATCCACTCGCCCGCTCACTCGCTCTTGATGTGACAGTTTGGCGAGCTGCTCAAGATCCAGCGCCACTTGTCGTCGCAGAACTTCCCGCTCGTGGACCAGAACTACTACTCGTACCACCACTCGATGGTCATTGGACCTAGCCGCTTCCCGGCCGTCGTCAAGGTCGGCCATGCGCATGCAGGAGCTGGCAAGATGAAGATCCACGACCACCATGACTTTGAGGTACCGCAACAGCTAGCGAGAATACGCGCACACACCCTCTCTCGATGCTGAGTAGAAGCTCCGCGCCTCGTAGGACTTTGCGTCGGTCATGGCATTGAGCAACGACTACGTCACTGCCGAGCCGTTGTACGAGGGCCAATTCGACATTCGCATCCAAAAGATTGGCGACTACTACCGAGCCTTCAAGCGCACTTGCTTTGGTGCGAGCATAGGCGATCGAGCAACAAGCATGATGATGCTGGATACTCACCAAAGTTGTGAGTTCGCCTTGTTGCTGCAGCCTCGTGGAAGACCAACACGTCGTCGGCATTGATCGAGGACATTGAGCTCACCGACCAGTACAAGGAGTGGATCGAGCAATGCGGCCACATGTTCGGAGTACGTTGGAATCAATGCGCCTTGTGCGAGGGCACGATCTCGCTAGTTGATGCTGGTTGTTGCTGCCGCCGCTGCGTAGGGCCTCGATATCTGTGCGTTGGACGTGATCCACACGACCGATGACCAAGAGCTCGTACTCGAGCTCAACGACTCTTCGATCGGATTGGCTCCGCAGCACGTCGAGGCCGACAACCGCTTGATCAAGGAGCTGGTGCTGCAGCGCATGAACGAGCAGATTCCGAAGCTCGAGAGCAAGCCCGCGCCATCGGCCGACAGCTAAGGCCGCGTGATTACACGTCGCTGGCTCGTATGTGATTCGAGCATCGATCATTGATCGTTTAACAGCTATCTATCTACTACAACAATGGCAATGGAGCAGGCGTTGCGCGCTACTCGACGCCAATGTCTTCGTGCCACAGCTCGGGATGCTCCGCAATAAAACCACGCAGCATCTCGATGCACTCCTGAGAGTTCAAGTCGATCACACGCACGCCCAACTCACGAAGCCAGCCGATACCGCCCTCGGTGAAGTTGATGCTCTCGCCCACGACCACGGTGCCGATACCGAACTGGCGTATGAGGCCCGAGCAGTACCAACACGGCGCCAGCGTCGTGACGAGGATCTTGTCGCGATACGATCGTTGTCGTCCTGCATTGCGGAACGCGTCGGTTTCACCGTGTGCCGAAGGATCGCCGTGTTGTACGCGACGATTGTGTCCACGACCCAACAGCACGCCGTTGCGATCGAACAACGCCGCACCGATTGGAATGCCGCCCTCGCGTAATCCCTGTTGCGCTTCCTCGAGCGCGGGTGCCAATAATGCGTGGTAGTCAAGTTGGTGTTCTTGTGCTTGTTCTTGGGCCATCGCAGGGCTTCGAGTTCGAGTGTTGTTGGGAGTTGGAGATGTGCGTGAGAGGATGGCTCGAAGGCAGAGAGAGAGAGAGATGCGAGTAGTAGCGAGGAAGCAAACGAGTGATTGCTCGTCAGAGCCTGGCACTCGCTCGTCAACCACCGTTTCTCGCTGAGAGCTACCAACACACAGCAAGACCTCTCGCTCGCTCCCTCTCGCTCCCTCATTCGCTCAATCGCCCTCCCGTCGTGCTACCTGTACACCTTCGTCGTGTGGCATCCCTCACTACTCCTCTTCTTCCCTCCGAGAGACACACGAACACACACGCAACGAACCAGCCGAGATCGACTTGTCTGCGAGAGGAACCTCATATGTCTACGAGAGACCACTTCGCGTGATGGACGCACATCTTCAATACTCGCGTGAATCCGAGGACGTCGTACATCTGAATGATGGCAACGAGCGTGAGGATAGCATGGAGACCGAGACCGAGAACGAGAACGAGCCCGACTTTCGAGCCACATGGTTCCCGCAAGTACCGACCTACAACAAGTACCGAGAGGCCATCCGCGACTCGGTGATCCTCGTACGTCGAACGAACGAACGAACGAGACACTGTGACGTCAGCCACGTCGTTGACGCCAACCGCATGGCTTCAATCGTTTCGGTCGACATATCATGCGATTGGCTATGTGATCTATCCACTCGACCTCTCACCGATCGCGCCCGCACACGCGTGTTTGTGTGCTTGGGGACTTTGTGACACCATCAACAGGAGATACTGCAACTACTGACGTCGGCCGCGGCCGTTACGTTCGTCATCTACGAATCGTATCAGTCCGATCGAGGTCCACGAGCCATGCAGCTCACATGGTATGCGCTCGCCGCATACTGGAGCTTCCTCTTCGTCTTACGGTTACTCTGTCAAGATGACTTGTACGTGCCTCATTCACATCGATACTCTGCCATTGATCATCGAGATCTCGTGAGATACTCACGCTCGAACCAATCTCCAGTACTCGACGCTTGATCTTCATCTACCGTTGGGAATCCATCGTCGATTACATTACGATTCTCATCGTGTTCGTGCGGCCGTTATACGTGATTCAAGTGCTACGTATCTTGAGATTGTCGCGACTCTTTCCAATCTTTCGCATGCTCGAGCAATCGCACAAGCAGTTTCGCACTGGTGCGTTGATACGTTGATATCTATATGTTGGTGGTAGTAATGGTGCTTCTCGAGTCTCGTCTATGTCGTCTATGTATGCGTCTATGGTGTCTGTACACAAACAACCGCCACCGTTCGAATGCGTCGTTTGCTATTGCTGTATCTCGTCCGCTGCCTTTATTCCTATTGGATATGCTTATTAACGACATGATTACTCTCTCTCTCTCTCTCTCTCTCTCTCTCTCTCTCTCGAACGCCAATATGCTTGAACACTCTATACCGGCCGATATCGTTGTTCTGGATCAAGATGGTCGCGATATTCTGCTTCGTGTCGTGTTCGGATTCACGTGCTTCGTGATCTGTGGCGCCCTGATCATCAGCGACATTGATAACACGTGCGAGTCGGGCCACACCAACTGCACGTTGCCGTTCCATCGAGCCATGTATTTGATGGTGGTCACATGCACCACGGTCGGCTACGGCGACTTCTATCCACACACCGACCTCGGACGCGCCTTCATGGCCGGCGTCATGATCGTGGCGTTTGCGTGTCTGCCACTCGTGGTCGGCATGTTGATCCAGTACATGCAGCTTCACCGCACGTACGGCTCAGTGCTCGGCTGGATTCCATGCCTTGATCGACGCCATGTGATCCTTGGTGGTGCTCTCACCGAGTCTGCGTTGCCGGTGATTCTCGACGAGTTTATGAGTGCCGTACGCCATCGCGCTACGATAGTAGCACTCGACGCTTAAGCTATTTGACTCATTGTGCTGTCACAACCACAATCTCTCTCTCTCTCTCTCTCTCTCTCTCTCTCTCTGTGATACACAGGACAAGGGCCAATTTCGACCTCGAATCGTGGCCGTGATTCCGGAAGTTCCAAACGACTTCATGGTGTCGTTCACGCGACTGTATCCAAACAAGGTTCAACTGCTCGTTGGAGCCTTTAGCACACCGGACGATCTACGAAGAGCTCGAGTGCGCAATGCCGTGGCCGTTATCTTACTGGCCACTCGTGCATCGGTGCGTGTGGTAACTGTGCTGTCTTGGCACATCGGATGGAATCCTGATGATCGAGACTCGCAGGGCATTCGAGACGATATGAATAACCTGCTGCGCCTGCTCTCGATTCGAAGGCACGCTGCAAACACGCCGGTACTCGTTCAAGTCATTGGGCCGCAGAATAAGAAGTTCTTCAAAGCTGCTGGAGCGACCTTGATCATCTGTGCATCTGAGATCAATCTAGTGCGTGAGCAGCGTCACCTGCCGCCATGTGTGCACGATAAGCTCGACTGAATGCAAGAGAGAGAATGCTCGGTTGTCTTCAGGGTCTCATTGCCAAGGCCATCATCACGCCCGGCTCATCGACGCTCATCAGCAATCTGGTTCACACCAACTCGACGCCCACTACATTCGAGCGTCTGAAAGAGGATGCGAACTGTCTCAAGTGGTTCTCGCGCTCGTCGTGGCTCGAGGAGTACTACCATGGCGTCGGAACCGAGATCTACACCTCCAAGCTCCCACGCGAGGTGCGCGGCAGACAATTCTACGAGCTCGTTCTGGTGCGTTGCACGTGGAGCCACGCATAGGAGGATGGCCGCTAACAACACCAACGGAATCGATCATCAGCCAATATACAAGGCCTTCGGTATCCTACTCATTGGCCTGGTTGAGTCCGAGACGGTGACGCTCAATGTCCCTCCGAACACGGTGATCACCAAACAACACCGCGGCATCTTCCTCGCCCAAGATCAAGGCGAGATCGCTGCCTTCAGGAGGCGCGCAGCGACGCTTCGTAGCTTTAAGACCCCAGCAGAATGTACGTCGTCTTGTTCCCCTCGATCCAGTGGAGGCGTTGACGATGACACCCACTCGGCTCACTTCCGCACACTCACAGGGCAAGTTGAACTCGATCTCACACGGAGCGGCCACATTGCACCACCAGAGAGACCGACCGTCGTCTCGCCTTCTGCTGTGCTTCATGGTTCCACGAGTGTCACGCAACTATCTGCCACGATCGCGAACGCCTCGTCGTTGCGCAACCACATTCTCTTCTGCGGTGTGGCGAGTGGTCTCTACTATCTGCTCAGACCGCTTCGAGCCCTCTCGCGTGGCTGCATGGATCTCCAGCCGATCGTGATCCTGACCGACGAAGACCTCGATTCCGACGAGTGGAGTAGCATCAGCGCCTTGCCCAACGTCTCGATTGTGAAGGGCTCATCGACCTCGGTGAGTTCGCTCGAGGCAGCTGGCGTGCACGAGGCCAGTGTGGCGGTCGTATTCGCGCGACTGACAGCCGACGTCTTGTCGGAGAAAGACGAGTTCCTGCTCGACGCCGACTCGGTGCTGGCCTACATGACCATCTCGCATCTGAATCCGAAGCTCAAGCTCCTACTCGAGATCAGTACGTGGCGCGCACCGCCTCTTCGCAGGCCTCTTGAGCGAACGATCGACACTAACACGTTGGATACCACAGCGGCACCTAGGAGTAAGAGCGTCTTCTCGCCATCGAACTACAACCGCCGAGCGGGCATGACGCGCTCACGAATCCTGCCGAGCTACGCTGCAGGCCGCATCCTGAGCCCGTCCGTCACCGACGCCATTATGGCACAGATCTACCACAACCCCTACATCTTGGTGATCGTCAAGTTGCTCGTGCACTCGAACCAGTTGGAGCTGCATCCGATTCCTAGCGAGTTTGTCGTACGTCACGAACAAGCTACCGACTTGTCCGACGTGTTGCACGGTCACTACTCACGCGTGCGAGGTCTCTCTCTCTCTCTCTCTCTCTCTCTCTCTCTCTCTCTCGCGGGCGCGCACAGGGTCAACAATTCGATAAGGTGTTTAGCTACATGAGCGAGGGGCACAGCTATCTGCCCATCGGCCTGTACCGAGCGCCGACGGAGGATACCAATGGCGAGTACTACGTGTATACGTGTCCCGACCCGCACACCATCATCCGCGCAGGTGATCAAGTCTACGTGCTAATGCCGCAAGGGCACTTCAAGACCATCAACTACGAGATCGAATAGATCACGACAGTGAACGATTGGTTGTAATCGATCAGTCGTAAGTATAAAGTACCCTCGATGTAGGCTTGTTTGTATGTATGTATGTACAGCAAGTATCTGGCGCTACTCCCACTCGCGAGAGCACGCAACTACTGCAGGCTCTGCTGCATGACCGCCACAAAGTCCTCGAACGAGATGACGCCATCGCCGTCTGCATCACCGAGTCGCAGCATGGCATCGGCCTCCTCCTGCGTCATGCGTTCACCTAGAGCCTTCATGGCATGCAGCAACTCGGGCGTCGAGATCGAGCCCGATTGATCCTTGTCGAGCTGTCGGAAGCATGCCGACAACAGGTCCTCCTTGGGCGCCGTGAAGCGATTGTACATGATGTTGAGGAACTCGGTCTGGTCGATGGTGCCGTTGTCGTCGAGATCGGCCATCTGCACGATCGATTGCAGCTCCTTGCTCGAAGCATGGATGCCGAGATTCTGCAGCACGGCGCCGAGCTCCTTGGTCGTGATCTCGCCATCGCCATCCGTATCGAACAACTTGAATACATCGACGAACTCGGCGATCACATCCTTTGGTAGTTCGTGAGCCATTGTTGTCTGGGAGAGGGGGAGAGAGTGGCGTGCGAGAGAGGGGAAGTGAGCGAATGAACGAATGACGATCGTGTCTGCCAAGCTGTACTGACTTTATATCTCGAGTGTGATTGAGAGGTCGATAGAGAGATAGATAGACAGACAGCAGAAATGCTGATTGTTGTCGAGTTAGTGCCAAAAGGATCCGTGGGTGGCAGGAGTAGAGAGAGGTAGATATTGCGTTGATACAATGCACGAACGGATCAAGAGAGAGAGAGAGAGTACACGCATATCGGCTACGCCGTGTCGGGCGAGATGCCACGCAGCTGCAGGATCATGCGCAGCACGAACTCGACCTCGTACTGCAGCAGATGCGGTACATGGGCGGTCTTGAGTCCCTCGAGTAATAGCAGCAGATTGGTGGCGGCGAAGCGCAGTCGGCCATCATCGACGCGCAGTAGATTGGCGTACTCGCGTCGGTAGATGCAGAGACGATTGTAGAGGTCGCGTGTAGGCTCGCTCTGGAAGATGGTGGTGTAGACCTCGTTGACGAGCGCCAGAGTCTGTGCCGCCTGTGCCACGTAATTGGGATCGGCTCCGGTCAGCTGGTCGGGGTGGTACTGGAGGTTCAGCTGGCGACGCTGGCGCACGATCGTGTCGAGATCAGCGTCGGGTGCCACGCCGAACAAGCCGTAGTAGTCGTTCTGCTCGACGATGCCTCGAAGCGAGTCCAGCAGCTCGGCTTCTGAAGGCGGCGCCGGGGGCTCGAGGCCGATCGGTGCCGCTGCTGATGCTGGTGCTGCGTATTCGACATTGTGTTGTGGAGCTGGTGCCGCTTGTGCCCATTCGCCATTGCTCGCGGCTCCGTTGTCGTGCCAGGCTTCTTCGACTGGCGCAGCATTCCACGTTGCAGCCGCAGCCGCCGCTGCTGGAGCGGGTCCAGCGGCCCAATCGGTGGATATGGCAGCTTGCTTGGATGAGGTTGGCCCGCTCGCCCAATCGGTCGACACTGGAGCTTGCTTGGGCGAGGTCGGTCCACTGGCCCAATCGGTTGATACCGCAGATTGCTTGGATTGTGTTGGCCCACTCGCCCAATCGGTTGCAATTGGCGCTTGAGTATTGGAGGTTGAGACGCCACTGGCCCAATCGGTCGAAACCGGAGCAGCGGCAGCGTAGGCTCGTGATGCGGTCGTCGTGGCGGTGGTGGCGGTGGCAGTGCTCGCACGCGCAGGCGACCGAGTTGCGTGCTGCATGGTGAAATCACTCGCTGGCGCCGGTTGTGGTGCAACAGCAGCACCACCACCAAGAACAGCAGCGGCAGCGGCAGAGGCGGCGGCAATATCGGGATACGGTTGCTGTTGCTGCAGATCGATCTGCGTGCTGGAAGCGGCATCATCCTGCGACTCTTCGAGCAGCTGGCGCACCAAGAACGAGTCCTCCTCGTCGCTCGGAACATCGCTGCCAAAGGGTTTGAACTTTGGCAATCGCGGCGGATGGAACACCGGCTCGGCATCGACGTTGGCAGCGATGGAGGCCGAGGGTTTGTCGCCCTTCTTCTTCTTGTTGGAGCGCGAGCGTTCGAGATGGCTAGTCACGAAGGCGCGAATGTCGTCCTTCTTGTTGATCGCTTGCGCATACGTCACGAGGTTCATGCAGCTCTCTCGTGTCGTCGGAATGGCCGTGTGTTGCACGGCCGAGTACTGCACCAACGACGTGACGGCTGCTTCGACACGCTCCTCCTCGAGGTTTTGGAGGCCCTGCCGTGCGGTGGCGCATCAGCAATTCGAATCCCAAGATTGATGGATTGATTGATTGATTGATTGATTGATTGATTGATTGATTGATTGATTGATTGATTGATTGAGACGTACGTTCAAGACGACAGGCATATCCTCGCGGAAGAAGCTCTGCTGCAGCTTGCGGACCTCCTCGCAAGCGACTTGGTACTGCGCGAACAAGACGCCCATCTCGCCCTTGACCTGCGTCAGCTGCTCCTCGAACTGTTTGCGTCGATTGGACACAATTGCACACAACAAGTTGGTTCGTGAGCTCATTTGCCACCGCTCTCCGTTCACGCATCGCGATGGATCGATCGTGATAGACTCCAAGGTATCGATCGAACCTTGCCACGCTTCTCGAGGTTCCACGAGCTGTTCTGACGCAGCTCGCTCTCCATCTTGTCGGCCTTGCTCGCGACCTTGAGATAGTTCGCACGGCTCTTGCGTAGGTTCTCACGAGCCGCTCGTAGATTGCCCATCTTCTCCTTTGCATGATGCAGCAGATCCTTGGTCTCCTTCTCGGTGTTGTTGATGAAGGACATCAACGGCGCCTGCACCTGCTGCGCGACTCCTTCGGCAATCTGCTCGTGGCGCGAAGCGATGGCCTTCACCGACGCTCGCATGATCTCCCATGCCTTGGCAAGTCCTCTACTCATACGCGACGGGTTCGTGGGTTCGAGTCAATGACTGCAGAACAAGATCCTTGGTCTTGATCGAGGAGATTGAGCACGGCACGATCGATACCCGGTCTCCTTGAGATCCGACGTGAAGAAGCGAAAGAATCCAGGCGCTTGGAACAAGGCGTCGGCGCTATCGACCAGCTTGGCGAGACTACCGGCATACGATCGCTACTCACACAAGTCCAACCATCAACATCAGCATCTACATCAGCCAGTGTATCTAGTGAGAGGGTCGCGAACGTACCTCGATCGACACGAAGGTCTTCCAGAACTCGATCATGTGCTTGGTGATGTCGCGACCCTCGGTCACATGCTTACTCACGGCATCGAACCCATTCGGGTCCTACATATACCACAAGCACACGCACAAGCACACGCACACGTACAAGCAATCGAGAATAGAAAGCATCATCGCGTGGTATTGATTGGTGAGCGTGATTCAATAGGTCGAGCTGATCGAGCGTCGCATCGTTGTATCGTTGCGAGAAGACGTACGAACATCAACTTGGTGAATCGATCGCTCTTATGCATCGTGGTTCTCTCTCGCTCACACACGCACACGCACAGACACACGGAGTCTCAAACGAGACCCAATACCAAGGCTACCAACGCGTGATCAGAAGCGTGGTCCTTGAGGAGTTGATGCGTGCACCACCAATGACGACGACGAGGCCAAGAAGCGAATGATCGATTGAGATCGAAAGAGCCGCCGAGTCTTCCACGCTCATCGCCTCCTCCACGACCACCCACAACCCAACTAACTGCCCTGCCCTATCTATTCGATGGAGAATTATGTTGTCTCTCGATAGATAGTGAGGGAGAGATAACGTGTGAGAGATAGTTGTGAATTCGTCAGTCGTCAGCTTGAATCAAAATCGAGAGCAATCATTCATTCATTCGATCTGCGCAGTACAGCTGCATAGGTATTGTTGCCGTGGTGGTTGTTGTTGCTGCTTACTGCTTGGTAACGACGAGCGAATCGAAGATGCTACGCACTGACTTGCGCCAGCGCAGCGCGTGCTTTTCAGCAGTCGACAGCACGAAGATCGACCACATACGCCCATCAAACGTGGCAACACGGAAGCAAATCTACACCAACACCGAGCCAACCGTGTGAGATGTCAATAGATCAATATCAAGAGAGAGGAGGAGGAGTTCGAGACGTACGATAGTATGCAGCACAGCATTGGCCGACACCATCTTGGCAGCGACAGTACGTTGCACTCCGCGTACGCGCGAGTAGGTCTTGGTGTACTCGTTGTAGACCGAGAACTCGCAATCCTCGTCCTTGTACTTGTCGTCGAGCTCCATGTTCTGACCCAGCAGCATCATGCACAACTCGACGGCTGACGTTTGGTTCGGGTCACCGAGCAGATTCGAGTCGGCCGGGAATTGATTGACTTGGATCGAGAGCGTATCGGATATGTCGGTGAGCTTCGGGTCGGTGAGCTCGATGACGGCAGTGGGCGATGGCTGCGCCTGGTAGACGTAGTAGTCGTCAAACTTGAGCGACACGCCAAACTCCATGTCGACGTAGGTGACCTTCTTCTCGACTGGCTGGTCGGGCTCCAAGAAGCGAATCGAGCGCAGGACGCGTGTTCGTACGCGGCGCGACAGCACGCGCTCGTTGTTGCGGTCATGGTTAATGTCCTTGGGCAACGGCGACTCGTAGTTGCCGACGAACGAGAGCACGAGGCACTCGTCGGGCGTGCCGTCCGAGCCGTCCGGGAACGCGATCGTAACCGAGTAATCGAGCTTGCGCGATGGCGATGTGAACTCGTACGACGTGGCCTTGATACCGGCGAGCGATTGGTTCGGTACGACGGTCACGTGCTGCACCAAATCGTGGTGTGAGCGCTGGTGCACTTGCTGCACGAGTTGCGTAGCAGCGGCCTCATTGGATACGTACCGAGATGCCCATTCGATCGAGCTGTTGCTGGAACAGCTCGTGGTATGCTTCGGCCGACATGGTGGGAGGAACCTGCTCAGCGACCAGGCGCATATCGACCTCGCTCATGCCTTGGTCCCATTTGTGGTGGTAGTGCGCGACACAAGGGTCGTTATCCTACGGTACACGACAAATGATGGTAAGCAACGAAAGGATTCGTGAGGAGCAAAATGAAGGCGACGTACATCGGTCACTGGCACTCGTTCCCAGTCGTTCGGTACACTCAGTGCAACGCGCAGGTTTCGTTGATTGTGTTCCTGCTCTCGTAGCAGCACTGTGAGTAACATCTCGTCCTCGGCCGAGTAGGTAACATCCAGCGACTGAACGTGTGCGGTCTGTTAGCAAGGGAGGACACGAAGCACACGACACGCAAGGAGAGCGATACGAACGTTAAGGATCTTGAGCAACAGCTCAAAGTTCAGCTTGGTGCCCTCCTTGGTGGTATGCATCTGGAATGTGACTCCAAGTCCCGTGGTAGCGACGCCAATCACGATCGCTTCGACTGGGCCAATGTTCGGCAACGTGGTTGTGTACGAGAGCTGCCACCATCGCGAATGTAAGTAAGACGCAAAGAGAGAGAGAGGCACGCTCGGGTGACATCGTACCACACGCGCCATGTAGGCGGTGCCTGGAATTTGCAGGATCTCCGAGGCTCCCGAGATTGCCTGCTCGTTGTGTATTTTGATGTTCGTCATCAAGTGTTCCAAAATGGCCTCCGCTGTGCGCTGTTCCACGCGTGAGACCCACGATCGATGCGCCACCAACGCACGTTCTCTCGCTCACAACCAACCTACCTTCTTGTAGATGGTAGCGAACGTGATAAGATGCGGCAGATTCTCGGGCATCGGCTTGTCGGGATCGGCAGGCAAGCGAGGGCCATAAAGGTGGCAGTCGCCAAAAGGAATGCTGGGCTCGGGTCGAGCCTCCCAGCTGCACATACGAGGAGTCAGATGCATGGCACGGAAGTAGCGAGCGTACACGGTCGACGTACTCATCTGGAACGAGAAGGTTGAACTTGGAAGTGGTGTACGGCTTCATGGTGCGCTCGACGACGTAGCTCTCGCGCTCGTGCAGGTACTGTATCTTGCTGCGGAGCGCCTCGGCTTGATCCTTGATCTGCTTGGCCTCGGGGCCCGTGGCGCCGGTGGCTTGCTCGAGGATGGCGAGAGCCTCGGGGAAGCGGCTCTGGAGCTCGACCGCCTGCGCCCATCGCAAAATACCCTTCCAAAAGGTGGGGCACAGCTCGACGGTGCGCTTGGCATCGGCCTCGGCTCGATCGTACTGTGCCCCACCTTTT
>Ga0209930_1003991_pt1 | contig 13817 bp, 27 predicted proteins | sample ThiBiot_500_biof_2_FD_183948 | JGI IMG/M metagenome (GOLD analysis project Ga0209930, IMG submission 183948) | Wastewater bioreactor microbial communities from Cape Town, South Africa - Thiocy_cont_500_biof (SPAdes) | ecosystem: Engineered > Bioreactor > Thiocyanate-remediating >... | reverse complement strand
AACACCAAGCGCCTCTCGGGTATGTCGCCTGCCCTCGCTCTCCTGCTTGCCTCGCTGGCACTCACAACGTGCCTCCACCTGTTGTCTGCAGGCACGTATGAGCTCCACCAGCAGTTGTTCCCGGATCCCTCGTGCGCTGCTGCTGCTGAGCAGATGCGTATCGTCGAGACTGGTACGTGCCACAACGCGAGCTGAGCCACGCCTCCCGCTCACCGTGCCTCTCCACCCTCGGCGCTTCGCGGCGGCTCCACAGGCTCGTTCGTGCTCGGTACCAAGGCCACGATCGAGAAGTTCTGGAACATCGACTACACCGTGACGTCGCGCACGCTGCAGCCCTTCACCCAGAACGCCGTCTCGGTGCTCAACTCCTACGTCGGCTGCAAGTTCCCGCAGGCCTTCGTGCCCAACGTGCAGGTCGACATCTCGGCCATCACGTGCGATCTCCTGCACGTCAACGCCGTCGGCGCGGTATGTCGCTCTCCCTCGTTCTCTCTCTCTCTCTCTCGCGTGATGACGTGCGGCAATTCTGACTCGTCGCTGCGTGGATGCTTGAAGTGCCCCATCATCTACGACGTTGTTCGCCGCGACTCCTCGATTTTGTTCATTGGCAACCGCTACCCGGGCCAGCCGCCGCAGTACGTTGCGCCGTGCATTCCCGTGTGCCGTCCCTCGACCTTCGACCACTTCTCGCTCAACAAAGTCGGTACGTTATCGCTGCTCTTACTGCTGCTCTTACTACTGCAACTGCTGCGTGCCATCCCATCTACCTCCTCCGCTCACCACACCGAATAGTCACCACGCCGCCGCCCCCGGCCCAGCCTGTGCTCGCTCCCAACCCGGCTGGCAACGGTGTCGTATTCCCGATCGCCAACGCCGTCGGCCCGATCAACCTCGTCAACTACGCCTCGGAACAGAACGCTGCTTCGGCCCTCGTGGCCTCGCTGGCGCTCGTCGTCGCGGCTGTCGTTGCGTTGCTGATGTAAACCCACGTGAATCAACTCCTCGCCAAAGCACTCGTGCGCCCGATCAACCAACGCTCGCTACCAATGCATTATCCACTCATCATCGTCATCATCGCCCCATCGTCGTTGTAATCGGTTCCTGGTGCACCACTGCTAATCTCCTGCTTCTCCTCTCAATCATAAACCGAGCGCTTGCTGTACGATCAATTACAGCAACGTATCCTCCGACATTCCGAGCGATTGGAATGATACATTCGCTCCTCCTTCATTCGAGATCCAACCTCGTAGTAGCTGTTAGATATCAAGGTCATCGTCCGGATCCTCGTCATCATCATCGTCGTCCTCATCATCAACGTCTGCATACTGTTGTTGCTGCTGTTGTGAGTGCAGGTGATGCGTGTACGGCAGCACGACCGCCTCGCGAGCTGAGCGTTGTAGCGGCGTCAGGCTCACGTTGAAGGTCAGATTCGCGCCAGGATCGCGTCGAGCACCGTCGCTGCTGCTGCTGCTGCTGCTCGAGCCACTCGTGCCATCGGGTCGCTTGTGATGCTCCGGCAGCTTGAGCTTGTACATGCGTCCGCCGATCACCGTGTATCCCTCTCTCTACACACGCCTCGCGATCAATCAATCGCTCCAACCAACAAGATCCGACTCGCTGTCGCACTCGCACGTACCGCTCGCTTCACGTTGCCCGAACGTCGCTTGTGCAGAATCGACAAGATCCGATGATTCTCGAGCGTCTCGGCCGTCAGGTGCACCTCACCAGACTCGCTAGCGCTCGTGTCCGACGACGCACTGGCGCTGCTGGTGCTCTTCGACTCGGAGCCCGACAGCATCACCGTGATCGCGCTCAACAACGCTCCACTCGCGAGCGACACCTGCACCACCGTGTTGGCGACGTAGCGCACGCCCTCGAGCACTTGGTAGCCGTGTAGTGAGGGCACCGGAGTGTCGTGAGGCTCCGCGTGTTCGAGCACGTCCGTGTGAAGCAGCGCCACCACGGCGCCGTGTCCTCCTCGATCAAAGATCGATCTCGGTGCCGACGCCGACGCCGACGACACTACGACGCTATCGCCATCGGCGAATGCCGCCACTCGTTGCTGGTTGTAATGTACGATTCGTTGAAGCAAGCCACATACTTGTGCGCTCCCAAACTCGAGTATCAACTGCGTGATCGAGTCAAAGAGCACCCACACTACACGAGAGCGAGGCAGTGAGTCAGCGAGGCAGTAAGGCACATCGAGCGAGACTCTTCTTACCAGGCCACGTCGTGCTATCATCACAGATCGATCGTAGAAGCCAATCGAGTGTTCGATCCGCACTACCGACTGCTCCGAACCAATCAATGATCTCGATCGAACCAGTGTTGGCGTTCAATGTCGATGTCGATGTCGTATGAAGCTCTCGAGTTCGATGTGTCTCGAGATAACGTGCAAACCTGCAAGCTAGCCCTTCAGCGCTCACGATCTTGATACGCCTCCTAATGCAGTACCACTCGATCAATCATCTCATCGATTCACACTGTCATTCTATCGCGTGATCAGAAGGAAGCGAGATCGATATCCATACGGTGAGATCGATTGACTCCATTGATATGCAAACAGATGCACCAACGATGTCGCTGACGCCACGAGCGTATCTTCGATCACCGTCACGCCCGACGCATCCAACAACGATGCTGACACCACCATCTCGATCCCCCTGATCAATCAATCAATCAATCAATCGATCGATCGATTCCTCAATCAATGGTTCAAGAGCACCGAGCTTGCTTGTCCGCTCCAACCACAACAACGCCACCAACCAAATGATGAGACCGACATTCCTTTCCTCCCGCAACATCACCGAACCAACAACACTCTCCCCCGCCATCGATGGCGACCTTACTCTCTCATGATGATGATGGCGTTGGCAGTAATACCGATGATAGCGACCAGGAGATCGAGGGTCATGAAGAGTGGCGTCGATACTCGAGTGCCGAGCTCGCTGATATCCGCGCCTACTACGACAACTGGTCGCAATCCTACGAGCACGATGTCGTGAGTCGATACCGCTACTCGGCGCCCTCGCACGTCGTTCGAGCATATCTCGATGCTGCAAAGACCTCGTCGACCATCGACCGGGATCAAACGCGGCTCGTATGATACCCCATTGCTACCGCCAGAGTGATGACGTTGTGCCAGTGGCGCTTGGCTCACGAGAACGCTCACGATCATCATGATCCAGGCAATCTTGGATGCAGGAGCTGGTTCGGGTCTCGTTGGCATCGAGCTCGCCCGAGCCATCGAGCAACTCAATCAAACTGCCGACGAGCGTCAAGATCGACCATCGTGGGCCATCGAACGACTCGTGGCTCTCGATATCTCGGGAGCCATGTTGCAGCAGTGTCGCTCCAAACACGTCTACACGCAATACGTCGAGGTTCGATATCAGAGCAGCGCGATATCATCGAGTGTTGGGCGGCCTGACATCAATCAGTTGATCTACTTCGATCCACACATACACAGGCGCCACTCGGAGAGCCACTCATCATGTTCGATTCGTCGACCTTCGATGCAGTGCTGTGCTGTGGCACGTTCGCCAAGATGGGGCCCTCGCCTGCCGACACGATCCCCGAGTTCATGCGCATCACCAAGCCCACAGGCCTCATTGCCTTCACGATCCGCACTGATTACTACGATGGCAATCGCGAACAGTTCGACTCTCTCCTCGCCACACTGACCACACGACGTGCCACCTCCAAGTATCTCTCCTTACTCTCGTGCACCGACCCCGAAGCCTACGTACCCAACGCCGTCTCGCATGCCATGTACCGCGTCTGGATCTATCGCGTTTGCGTATGAAGCGAGAGGCTGTTCCTCGCAACCAATCAGAGATAGAGATATTTCGCGACTCGGGAAAATATCTGGCGGAACGAAAATATCTTCTTCCTCGCCACACCAAAATATCTCGCGGAGCCGTACGTGCGGTCTTATCATGCCTCTCGCTTCTCGACCTCCGATCATCGCTCGTCATTTTCTTGCTGCCTCTCTCCCACTCGCATCTCCCTCTCATTCTTCCTTGGCTCAAATGGCCTATGCTCCCAGACCCATTCGGGCTGAGCCGACCTCGACCTCCACCTCGACCTCGACCTCGCTACGCTCTCACTCATTGAACACCTCGACCTCAGCACATGAGGCTCTGCTCCATCGTTCCAGTCCATCCTTGCCACATCAAGCGTCCGAACGCAACCAAGGCGCTGACGTTGACAATGACAATGATGACGATGGCCTGGTACGTTGGCCTTCCGTCCCTCGCAACGCGCCACCGAGAGCTGATCGATCGCATGGAACCAAGGTCTACATGGCACTCGTTTATAATCGATCACGGTACGCAGCAGTGTGCTCCAAATCGCACACGATTGTACGCGCATCTCACGATTCGATTGCCACAGCCTGGGCGTCGCGTATTTCTACACCACCACCACTCTCGAGCTGCATGTGACCGAGACGTGGGAGCACTCGGACTGGCAATGTGTACAGATCCGTGCGTATCGCGGCTTCTTCCATCTAACGCCTCCTTCTCCGATCGCTCACGCAACCTGGCGCCACCAAACAGTGAAGCGACAGATCTGTCCCAACAAAATCATCGTTCCCTCCGGAACCAATGCCGACTTGATCGAGTTCCTTCGCGAGGGCTCTTCCGATCATCACGTCGAACAAGAGCGAGAGGGAGACGAATCTCCGCCTCGTACTGATGTCACGGAGCTCGTCGTGACATCGAAGGCCAGCGACTTTGACTTGGCGAGTGCCAAGCACAAGCTGTTGCTGCTCGATCTGCCTCGTGACGTCGCTGCTGCCGGCGGCGATTCGGCAGGCGACACAATGGCCAACACCTCGCCCGAGGAGCGACTGCAGCGCCTATCGAGTCTCTTGGGCTTTCAGAACGAGTGCATGGTGCGCCTCACGCAGTCTTGTTCTCGTTCGTGTCAGCGATGATGCGCTGCTGATATGTTCCTCTGTCCGGTTCACCGGTGGCGATTCATGTAGATTCGTGCACTCGGTGGTTTGATCTCGTTCTTGCTGCAAAATCGAGTCGTCAACGAGCTCGAGGCTCCAGCCTCGCCCATTGCGATCAACGGCCTTCGATTCTTCTCTCTGTACGATGACGGTGTTGCCAGAACGCGGACTCGCGCTCACAACTGACATGGCACTTACGACTGAGTAGTGAGAGTGTCTTGTTCGTCGATTCGAACACGCTCGAGGCACTACAAATCTTCAAGCAAGAGGCCCATCCCAGCCGCTTGGGTATCGGCACGTCCAAGGAGGGCCTGTCGCTGTTCGGCATCATGAACGAGGCCAAGACTCCCGCTGGCCGCCGCTTGCTGCGGTACGATGTCTGCCATCCATCGCCCCACTGCACCGGTCGCTTGCTGATGGTTGGCCTCTCGCGCACAGGGAATGGTTCTTGAGGCCAATCACGAGCCAGCAGGTGATCACCGATCGCTTGGAGAGCATCTCGTTTCTGCTGCAGCCCGAGAACCAGGAGCTTGCCCGTGCGCTCGCCGAGGCACTGAAGGGAATTCGCGACCTGCCCCGAATCATGAGTCGCATTCGCGCAATGAGCTGGTCGATCCACGACTGGGCGGCACTGTTCGAGTCGGTCGCTCATGCGCTCCGCATCCGCGAGCTGGTGCGCCACGCGTACGACGGCCACGCGGCGCCGCACGTTCGCATCCTGTCGCAGATCGTCGAGCACTTTGACGAGTCGCTCGAGTATCTCGTGAGGCTACTCAACTCGTGCATCGACTTTGACGAGTCGACGCACGAGCAACGCTTGATTCCCAAGTCGGGCGTCGATACCGAGCTCGACGAGTACCGCGCCACCTTTGCTGGCTTGGATCACTTTCTGACGCTCGTCGGCAAGGAGGAGTTCGAGCGCTGCCAGCCGCTCGGCATCACGTCGCTCAAGATCGTGTACTATCCGCAGCTCGGCTTCCAAGTCGCGCTACCGCTCGAGCTCGCCAAGAAGCTCGCCACGACGCTCACGCCCGAGAACAGCGGCTTCGAGCATCAGTTCCATACCGAGCACTACGTGTACTTTAAGAATGCCCGAGTGCGCGAACTCGACAGTGAGATTGGTGGTTCGTTATCAATGCGAGGTGAGGCGATGTGAGGCACAAGAGTAACGGTACTCGTGTATGCAGACATATTCAGCTTCATTGTGGATCTCGAAGGATTGGTTGTACGTGAGCTCGAGCGCCAAGTGATTGAACGGTTCCAATCGTTGGGAACGATCGCCAACATTACTGCCGAGCTCGATTGGTACGCGCAAAGAGCCGCCGCATCGATGGACATGCTCGATCTGACGGCGTGAATGCAAACGCAGCTTGGTGGCCATGAGCCACGTGGCGAAGCGCTACGGCTACACACGACCGACCTTGACGCAGGAGAACGTACTCTACGTGGTGAATGGCCGCCATCCGCTTCAAGAGTTGTGTGTCGAGCAGTTCATTCCAAACTCAATCTCGTTGGCTGCCGGTATGCACGCGGTTGTCGTACCAACTTGCGTGGCTCTGACAGGATCTTTGCTGTGGTTGTGGTTGATGACAGCTCGAGAGGGTGCGGTCAAGATCATCACCGGTCCTAATTACTCGGGTTCGTGCTCTCTCTCTCTCTCTCTCTCTCTCTCTCTCACGAATGCCGAGTTATCTCCTGACTTGTGAATATGTGCTGCAGGCAAGTCGGTGCTCCTCAAGCAAAATGCCTTGATATGCTTCATGGCCCACATTGGCAGCTTCGTGCCGGCCGAGTCGGCGCTTGTCGGTATCACTGACCGCATCTTTTCGCGAGTCAACAGCCAAGAGACGGTCTCGCAGGCTGAGAGTACGTGCTGCCACACCGGGCACGAACTGGGCCAGCAGCAGCTGAGCTTCTTCTTCTCGTGGGCTGTGTGAGCGCAGGCAGCTTCTTCATCGATCTCAAGCAACTCTCACGCATGATGCAGCATGCCACACCGCGCTCGTTGTTGATCATCGACGAGTTCGGCAAGGGCACGGCGGCCTTTGGTACGTGCGTGTCGAGTGTCTAGTGCGTCGAGGCGTTCGTGTGTGTGTAACTCGGTGCTGTTCTCGGCGGCAGATGGCGTCTCGCTGCTGGCGGCCGCCATTCGGTACTTTGTACGCGATGAGGCGCAGCACTGCCCCAAGGTGCTGATCTCGACGCACTACTCGGAGATCATGCTGCCATCGATTCTGCCGCACTCGCGCCACATTGAGCACTTGACCATGTCGTTTCTCGTCAGCGCTGCCACTGCTGCCTCTGCCACTTCTGAGTCGGCCGCCGTGTGCGACGAGTTGGTGTTTCTCTACCGCCTGTCGCCGAAGAAGGACGAGCCGACTGCCAGCTTCGGCACCTACTGTGCGCAGCTCGCCGGAGTGCCAGCGCACGTCATTCAACGCGCCATCCAAGTGGCGAGCTTCCTCAATGCCGGCATCGCTCTCCCACCGCTGCCGCCGCGTCATGGAGGCGACTCGAGTGCTGCCTCCACCACTGTGACGCCGATCGACTCTCGAGACGAGCGCTGCGTGGCGCTGTTCCGCGAGTTCGTCGAGCACTACGAGCCTGCTCGCACGGCCGAGTTCCTGCAGTGGGCCACGAGCGAGCAAGCCCCCAACAGCGCCGCCCACTGATCGTGTGCGGCACGCGCGTCGTATCGATTACAGCAATGTCGGCACCGCTATATTGGCGCAGCCAGCGCTGGCTCATTGCGAGAGAACCACCACACCTTCCTGCCCCACAGAGTCTCGCCGAGCTCCTGTGCCGCCAGCACCACCAACGCCGCCAATGAATCTCCTCGCTACAACTCACACGCGAGAGAGAGAGAGAGAGAGAGAGAGAGAGTGAATATCTAACAGCACATACCTCACGCAATCGGAATCCACACCGTGTGATGATGCGTCCGATCTGATCATCGACGTCCTGGCGCATGGTCAACGCTGTGAACAAGGTCGGGATCGGCAATCCTGCCTTCTTGCGTCGCTTGCATAATGAACGATCTGTGCACGCCCCGATATCGAATCAGCACGAACTCGCGCATATTGGTTTGGAGCCAGCCAGCCACATACAGCACTTCCATGGCTGAGGCTCGACGATGATGTTGTCAGCGACTCGAGCCACACGCTCGAGGAACTCGATCAAGCCTTGGTCGCCAGCGTTGATATGGATCCACATGGTGAGCGATAGCATCAGCACCAGCGAGAAGCGACCTTCATGTCCTGTGCCATCGATCATCGATCAATCTTCTTTCTTGTACAATGATTCGATTCGATTCGATGTGAATGTTCTAGCACGAACCAAGGAATGATTGCACGTAGGTTCGGAAGGCCAGCTCGTTCGTGAGATCGACCACCTCAAAGCTCAGCTCCTCAGGTCGAGTGTTCTTGTTGACAGCACGGCTGATCAACTCGCCATCGAGATCGATACCGCTCGCTCGAATCACGGGCTCTGCTACGATCGAGTTCGAGGGATCGAGTGGTGCTTGGCGCTGCGAGCGCAGCAGCTCGCGCATGATGGCGATCATCGCCAACGACACATCGCCCTCGTTGCAGCCGAGGTCCAGCATGGTGAACGGCTCGCTGGCGCCCATGTGCTCCTGCGCGATGCAGCGCAAACACTGCGAGCCTTCGGTGATGCATCGCAGGCGCTCTTCGACGGCGTTGAACTTGTAGTAGTTGTGGAAGTTGCCATACAATGTGGTGCCCGACATGATGATGATGACGGTGGTTGTTGATGGCACGAGGAAGATAAACGAATGAGGGAGGTGGAGAGGTCCTTGTGCTTTATCATCGTCATAACCAATGACATAGACACACACGCAGCACGAACGCAATGCAACGTAACGAGCAGTACAAGTACAGTAACGATGAGACACACACAGATACGCGCAAATAGCGAGAAGGTAAGAACGCGAGAGAGAGAGAGAGAGAGAGAGAGAGAGAGAGAAGTGTGGTTGGCTACTTGGTGGCGTCTGCCGTGCGTGTTCGCTTGGGGTTCGAACGCTCGGTCGTGGTGGCGTTGGAGAGCGAACGCTTGCGATTGGAGCGGCGCTTATCGGCGGCTGTGTCGGTGGTGCTGGCGGCGGCGGAGTCGAGCGCAGGGTTGCTGTTGTTGTTGTTGCCTCTGCGACGGCGCGGATGGTCGTCGTCTTCGTGCTGCTCCTCGTCGTCATCGTCGTCATCAGCGGCAGCTGCGTGGGCATGCTCGTCGTCATCGTGGTGATGCTTGTCGTCATCGTTCTCGCCGTCGGCGTGGTGATTGGCATCGGGAGAGGCGGTGCCATTGTGCTCATCGCGATCGTGGTGCTCGTCGTCGTCGGAATGATCCGGGGAGTGGGCGGCGGCGCGCTCCTCGTTGTCACTGTGGTCACTGTGGTCGTTGTGCGCATCGGCTGCGTCTTCTCCTGCTCCGTTCTCGGCCGCGCTGTCGCTATCGTCGCCATCGTCATGGCTTCGATCGTCATCGTCGCCATCACGGTCGCGCGAGCCTCGTTGCTCATCCGAACGCTCGCTGCCACGACGGCGACGAGACGAAGATGGAGCCACGCTCGAGGCGTACTTGGAGTCCAAAATCATGATCGTGCCACCGTTGGGACCGACTTTCAGGTGGCCCTGAGATACACACCACGCACCAGTCACTCACTCATTCACTCACTCACTCGAGTAACAACAAGCAAGAGAGAGAGAGAGAGAGATACCTTTTCGGCCATGTGCTTTGCTAACGTGTAGAATGTGTCCCAGCGCGTCCTCTTGACGTCCCACTCGTGGCGGTTTTGCTTCATTCGATCGGAGATGGCACTGATGTTGAAGGGCGCAGCTCGTGCCGCGAGGCATTCCTGTAGCGACTTGATGAAGAGCTCCTCGATTTCCTCTTCCGATAACTACGCCATCACAAACGAAGAGGTCAGTAATTACAACGCGAGAGTGAGAGAGTGAGTGTGAGAGAGAGAGTGTGAGATGGCGAGCATACACGTCGAGAAGACGTAGATCGAGAGGAACGCGCATCGGGCTCAGCCTCGGCGTGGTGCGATGACGAGCGTTGTGGCGGCGAGATGCCGAGCTCACGCTCGCGTCGTTCGACATCATACTCACGACGCTCGAGCTCACGCTCACGTTCGGCACGCTCTCGATCGGTGCGAGGATCGCGGCTGAAGGCTCGCTCGCGCGTTCGGTCTCGCTCACGCCTCTCTCGCTCTCGCTCTCGTTCTCGTTCTCGTTCTCGCTCTCGTTCTCGTTCTCGTTCTCGCTCTCGTTCTCGTTCTCGCTCTCGTTCACGGTCGCGATCACGGTCGCGATCTCGATCACGCTCTCGTTCGCGGTCGCGAGAGGGGATGTAGGTGTCGCTCGAACGATAGCTGCTGCCGCTGCCGCTGCTTCCTTCGTGGCGAGAAGGAATGTAACGATCGGCTTCGATACGAGAGCTCGATGGCGATGGTGGCGGGATATAAGTATCGCAAGAGTCGTGACGTGAAGAACGCGACTCGGAAGACATGGTGGTGGTTTGTGGTTGCTTGTCGAGAAGGAAGTCGATGTTGATGGAGAGGTTGGTTTGGTTGGTATGGTTGATATGAAGTGTGTTGGATGTCGATGAAGTGAGTATCACTCGCGAGCCGGTGGTCGATACGCGAGCTGGAGCACACGAGAAGCACGGCAGATAGATGAGGACCAGTGAGTAGCGAGCTTCGATGGACGACGAGGCGATGGGCAGCAGTGGCGACATCGATAGGGCAGCGCCCACACACACTTCATACTGCCGCTCGCTACTTGTCGTACCTCGCTCTCGTTCTCGTGCACACAATCAATCAAGCTGCTCAGCTCCGAGGAATCCTTCGTTCGATTCCAAACGACGTGACGTGCTCGTACGAGAGAAGGAGGTATCGATGGATATTTGTTTGAAGGTTCACACTTGATGGCGCTCAAATGAACCAGAGGGAGGAGAAAATCGTCAAATAATCCAACGCGAGCACTGAGAGAGAGAAGCAGTAGCGAGAGGAGAGGAGAGCAAAGAAGACTGAGTGAGAGAAACAAGAGGAAGAGGACAGGCACTCGGATAAGGTCGCGCCGGTAAGCTCGTGTTTCGTTCTATCGATCAAGACCAGTCATGCGCTCGCGGGCAACCTTACGACCACTGGGGTACGGCCGCTGAGGAAGTTGCTCTGGTATCGCTCGCCTCTGGCGCTCGTGTATTTTCGTGTATTTTCTCTCTGCCTCTCTCTCGTGTGCGTGTGTGCGTACTCTCTCGATCGATCACCTCACGACTCTCTCTCTCCCTCTTGCTCACTCGTGACTGACATTGTCCTACCTCCGAGTGTCGTACGACAAACCTCAACGCACACGCTGCCTACGTCGTCGTTGTCCATCACGTCTGCCCGACAACAAGCCCCCCTCCCCTCGCTCCACTCCTTCCATCGAGAGCTCTACGTGAGAGAGTGTGTGTCGGCGTGTGTTCGTGTGTGCTTCGACCTTGACACCTCAAGCATTGCGCTACGTACGTTTCGTCGCGTGATCGCGTATGACAGCGCGCTGATCTCTCTCTCTCGCTCTCGCTCTCTCTCGCGTCGATAGTTGCTTCCGAACGAACAACAACAACCACCAAACACACTACAACATGGCCAGCACTAGCACCAGCACTTCGACCTCCAGCGGCTCGCCGCCCACGGAAGAAATCCCGGCTCGCACAGTCAAGCGAGAGCCTGGCAAGATCACCAAGGCCATCAAGCTCGGCGTCGTGGGCGATGGCACCGTCGGTACGCTCACGCTTCTCTCTCTCGCTCTCGACCTCGCACGAGAACCTGTCTCGTTCGTTGTCGTCATGGAGCGGGCTCTCCGTGAGCGGATGGAGTTGGTAGCTTTGCCGACCGACCTTGAACGTCTAACGCGCGTCTGGTGTGGTGATTGGCTTGGTGTGCGAGCAGGCAAGACCACGCTCTTGATGGCGTACACACTCCACGCGTTTCTCGATGAGTACACGCCGACCGGTACGTACAATCATCGAGTGAGCGAGCGAGAGTATCGTTGGATCTCTGATGGCTGATGGCTGATGCGTGTTGCTCATCGTTTGTTGGCGCCAGTGTTCGACTCGCTGTCGGTGATCGAGGAGGTCGACGACAAGTTGGTCAACATCATCCTGTGGGACACGGCTGGTACCGTTGCTCGCTCTCTTCTCTCACCCTCTCCCTCTCTCGCGTGCGCGCGGCTCATTTGGGGCTCGGCTCGTGCTCACGCTCGCTTGACCACACAGGTCAAGAGGACTACAAGCAACTTCGCACCACCACATATCAGAACACCGACATCTTCTTGCTGTGCTTCTCGGTCGTGCACCCGAGCTCCTTCGACAACGTCAAGTGGGTACGTACTTGCGCTTGTCTGCCGGCTTGCTTGTGGTTGCTTGTGGTTTGGTGCTTTTTAGTGCGCGAGAGAGACGATCCGAGACGAGACGAGCGAATATTCTAACGCCATATGTGTGTGTGTGTGTGTCGCGACGTTTTTGTGGCGCAGTGGCTCGAGGAACTGAAAGAGCACTGCCCCAACACACCATTCTTGCTGTGCGGAACCAAGGCCGACTTGCGCGATGACGAAGCCACCATCGCCAACCTCAAGGCCAACAACGAGGTTCCGATCACTCGCAAGCGAGTACGTGTTTTTCCTACTCTCTCGCTCTCTTCTCGCGCTCACTCGCCGTTGGTTCTCTCTCTCGCACGCACGCACGCTTACAGGGCAAGGAGCACGCCAAGAAGATCAAGGCCAAGGGCTACATCGAGTGCTCGTCGCGCGATGTACCGTCCGTAACGGCGGTCTTCATCGAGGCGGTCAAGATCGTCATGGACAAGGACCGCAAGTATTGGTCGGATGTACATAAGAAGGCAAAGAAGGAGGACAAGGCCGAGGCCAAGCTCGCCAAGAAGATCGAGAAGAAGACCAAGAAGGAAGGCGACCTCTCGAGCAGCGGCTCGGTCGCCGCCACCGCCTCGACCTCTTCCGCCACCGATGAGTAAGTAAGCGAGTGAGCGGGTCGCCGCGGCCTACGCGTGTGCGCGTGTACGTCAGTGCGCGCCCAGCCACCGTTCCGCTGCCCGCTACCTCGACCTATTATTATGCTGCCGTCGTCAACTTCATCGTCACCCACCATCGTAATGACCGACGGGCGCCGCGTCGTTATTTCGCCCTCTCTCTCTCTCTCTCACTCTCTTATCTATCGTTTTTAATCTTCCTCGCACATACTCACACCCCACCCACACGTCATACCTCTATGCTCACTCTCTGATATCTTCTTTGAGTTAGCTCGTGTCGCTACCTGTGCTTGGTGCTCGGTACCGCGTCACGTTGTGTGCGCTGGTTTGCATTCTCTCATTCTCTCTCTCTCTCTCACTCTCTCTTTATTGTCACCGCACATCATCCTGTTCTTTGGTTTGTTGGTTGCCCAGCAGCCGTTCTCGACACGCGAGCCGGCATATCGTCGTCATCATCTGCTCTCTCTCTCTCTCTCTCTCTCTTGTTCCCCTCCTTCCTTCCACCATATGTGTGTCAGGTCGATTTTCCCGTCATCCGCATCGTTCTCTCATTGCTGCTACCATTCTTCAGTGTTGGTCGTTCTTTCATTCATTCGTTCGTTCGTTCGCTTGCTCCTATCGCCCGTTCCATTCTGAAGTGCGGTAGGTCTTGCAGAATGTGTACCAGTCTCCCTGTCGCTCCTTTCGCCGTCACTCTGCGTGCCCTTCTTTCATCTAGATGCATCGTCACTACGCCTACCTCTTGCCGCCTCCATCTCTTGCTCTTGCTCTTCTTCTCCATCGCTCGTATCGCAATGTTACTGTAGAATC
>Ga0209930_1003986_pt1 | contig 13841 bp, 15 predicted proteins | sample ThiBiot_500_biof_2_FD_183948 | JGI IMG/M metagenome (GOLD analysis project Ga0209930, IMG submission 183948) | Wastewater bioreactor microbial communities from Cape Town, South Africa - Thiocy_cont_500_biof (SPAdes) | ecosystem: Engineered > Bioreactor > Thiocyanate-remediating >... | reverse complement strand
AAGATAACTTAACAAAAGCGCACGTCAGAAATACAAGCGACGGTCAAAGTCCTGTCAGTATTTTGAAAGCTAATTCGTGATCCAAGTTGTGCCACTGTCGAAACCAAATGGTGTCATAAGTTGTTTTTCAAGCATGACATTATAAATGCTATGTAGTGGTGAAATAACAGTTTCAAAATCGATTAAACCAACTATTTCATCGACTAGAACATTCGATGAACTTAAAACATTAGCGAGATGAACTTCAATAGCTTTGAATTGTTTCAATAAATCGATCCAAATTAATCTTTCATTTCGTTGTTGTTCGAGTGAACATGTTGCTGTTTGTAATTGGTTATTTGCTGTGTGAAGACGTGTTTGAGCTGCCGAATGTTCTGATCGTTTTTGTCCTAAATTGTTTTGATGATTTTGAAGACGATTTCGTGTGTTAGCCAAGGTTTCTTCAGCCATTCGACGGCCATCCTTTGCTTGATCAATCCTACGTGAATTGACTACTGAACATGGAATTTTGATAACTTTTCGACCAATTTTTTTAAGATCACCAAGAAAACGTTTTCTACGTCGTCCCAGACCACAATGACGAGCTCGTTCGACTGCTTTATGAGCATCATGAACTCGTTGATCGGCTGCACTTAGTGCACGATGAGCATCATGTACGGCAGTTTCGGCTAAAGATACTTGTTGTTGAGCATTTTGAAGATTAATATTAGCTTGATTTACAGCATCTTGACTCTGACGAACATTTGCCTCGTGTTCACCAACCGAAAGGATAAGTTGAGAGATTTGTAGATCAGTAGCATTACAAATCTGTTCAATTGATTGACTAGAAATCTGTAATTCTTGTTGAACATTTTTAGCAGCACATGCCATTGAATCAACTAGCACTTTTAAAGTTTCTTCATTACTATTTATATCTATTTGTAATAGTTTTTGTACGATATGTTCGTTTAATATTGTGTAGGCAGTACAATACGGTGGAACAACTGTTTCAGTAATCTTCTGTTTCATCGTTGATGACAAACAGCATGCTAAAACGATCGATAGAATAAACAAAGATAATTCGATTTGTTTCATTGTTTTAGTTTTGCAACTCAATCACTATGTATAACATCGTGTAAAAACACGATTCATTTTATACTGTTTGTATGAAAAAGGAACTGCATCAAATTACTTAGATAAGAGAACAATACTGAAATATATGGCAAAACTGTTACGAAAGAACGAGTAAAAAAAGCGTCAAAACTTAACGACAATTGTTGTGTAATTGTACAAGTATTGTATGTTAGAAACAAAACAAACATTACTCAGATTGGATTTTTTGCAGATTCTTCCCATCGTGAGAATTTTTACTTTTGACTTCTAAATATTTCAAAATTGGCTTCATTCGTTCATTCATTCGTACTGATTCTTTTCAGTTGACTGCTATATAATCAGTATGGCAAATTTATGGGACCAGTATGTCGCTGTTAGTCAGAGTATTCCACTGGGTATATTTGCTCTTGCATTTGTAATCCTATCGATAGTTCATAGACGTGCGAATTGGTTTGTTTTAAATACGATTTTGGGTATTGATTGGGAAGGTAAGAATAAGGACGATGATAAAAAATCAGAAGAAAAACAAGCGTTTAATAAGTATCTCAACGTTGATATAAGCAAGGATGAAGGAGCGAATGTTCCTCCATTATGGTGCATAGTACGTTTCGTCAGTGATATAATAGCGTCGGCAGTTATCGGTATATTTGCATCAATTTTACTTGAATCATTGATTATAGCACGTGTATCAATAAAAGTCGGCGAACCATGTCCTGATTTCGATGCTGAATGTTTTGGGGTGAAACAATATAATTCATTTGGCCCATTCAATTGTACAATCGGAGGTTATACCAATTTTTCAGTTCCATCATCAACTGTACAATGTATCGCATGGGTATATCAACGTCAAAGTATACATGACGTTCTTGAAGCAATTGGTACTTGTGGTGGTCTTATAGGGATTATTGCATCGATCGTGCCACTGGTCTATTATTTCTCGTATTATAAAAAAAACTTAAAATTAAATCTTGTTTGTATCATCCTTCCATTAGGACCTTTTGTTGCAGGAGGTGTTGTATTTTGGTATTCACAACCAGAAGGACCATCAAATTTAACTGTTATCACGTTTGCTGTCGTTATAGCAATGTCAGTTATTGGATGGAGTTGGGCTTTTTATCGATCATATTTTAGTAGTGAATCAAAATACGAATGTTGTATACAATTTCTTCAATGCAAATGGCCTTCAAAATGTTGCAGTTTGAAATGTTGCTCTTGTATTCGAAAGTTTCTCTGCACAAAATACAAATTCTATCCATGGTGTTATTTTCATTATTGTTGTAGGAAGTTTTGCCGATCAGATGCATGCGAAAAATACTCGGTTTATGAAGATGACGTTAAACCTACCAATTTAAAAAACTCAGTTTTGTCTGCATTGGTCGTAACAGTAGAATTGCCACAACGCCGATAAAAAACTGGATACATTTATTTTTCATATTAGATTTCTCCCGTTTACTTTTATAATTACTAATTGAACAGTAATGAATCCTTTACAAATCTTTGCTTCCGATATTAATTTAAATAAAAAAGAAAGAAAAAAAATCTTATATAAACTTTTCACTCATTTCAATATTTTTTCTTGAAACAATGGGACAAGAAAGAAAACATCGAGGAGGCTTCTTTGAATTAAATTGTAATGATATTCTAACAATTCTCTGTGCTGCTGCTGTCCCCATTGCATTGGGTATATACACAGCTATCACCTATCAACAAGAACAAGAACAACAACAGAAAATGCAACAATTATCATTGAATCAATCAGCTGAACTTCGACGAGATAAAATCTATGATAATTTTCTTAAAAATGTTTATAATCTTGATAAAAATAGATATTTAGAAGAAAATAAAGATCCATGGGCCTTTGCAAATGCTTATTATCGTGCAGCACATCGACAATTAGATCCCACTCGAAAAGGTGATGTATTACAATTCTTAAAAGAAAGACAATTAATCGGTCGAAATAATTGTACTGAGACATGTGGATACAAATCAATTCCTGATATTATACGTTTAAATGAATTAAGTTTTGATGATATGGAGCTGTCAAGTCAAACCGGAACATTGACTCGATTGAATTTGAAATGTGTTTCATTTGATCAAGTATCGATGAATAATGTGAGATTTATATTTGCTAATCTTGATGGTGGATCATTCAGTAAAAGTCGATTAGTAAATATTGATTTTGGTAATTCATCATTGAGATGTGTTAATTTTAATGGCACAGAATTTGAAAATGTTAATTTTGGTGAATCAGATTTAACAGGTGTATATATCGATAAGAATATCATTCCGAAACTGAACCTAACAGAAAAGCAGAAAGATCAACTGGCTCAATCAAGCAGAGCTATATCTAAACTTATAACAACTACAACAAAAACGACAATTAAATCAGCGTCAACAGCAGCAATAACGACAAGAAAAGTTTCTACCACTAAGATAGCAACGACAATAACAACAGTAACAAGAACGACAACGACAACGACAACGACAAATTCTGGTAAGTCATTTTGGATAGACTGTTGTCACTGATATTCATATATATCTTGTGTATTTCTTTCAATATCAGGTGTATCGTCATTTAGTGGAGTTCAATTAAACTTTAGTCCTGCTTCATTAGCAACACAGTGGTCTAAATGTTACTCAGCGGAATATGGAGATCCGATGGGTACATCTAACTTACCAAGCATTTTATCTAGATGTAATGGTAGCAAATTGCTACTTGGCTGTCGGCCAGTTGGCAACTCATTGTTAACAGTAGCAGCAATGGGAAATCGCGCTGATGTATTATACGATTGCGGTACGATACTGAATTGTACGAAACCTGCTAACGATGTTGAATGGTATTTTTCCGACGTATATTCATGGGGTTTTGCACGCAGTGGTGACAGCGTAAACCGATCGTCTTGTGATGCCTCAACGACAAATGCTATTTATCGTTTATGCTGGCATACTGAAAATAACGGTGGTCATAGATGTGGAAATACTACATTTATCAACTCTGCTACAGATTGGGAAAAAGTTATTTATCATATGATATAGTATTTGTAATCATATATGTCTTCTTATTTTATTGAAGTTGTGCAAATAAATATTGAATAATCAAGCATCGAAAGGTGATAAGGAATTATAAGTTGCGAAATTGTTTTATCTGAACAATTATAAGAGTAAAATGTGAAAAGAGGGCAGTACCATTTTTATTTCTCGACACCATTCAAGTAAATCTCATTTAATTGCGGGGGTGACCTAACAATTGATCAGACCTGTGTTAATTCTTTACATTATAAGTACATCGTTGGACAATTTAAAAACTGTTCCAAAATTTTTTCTGACAATTTCAAAGAAATTGTTTTTGCCTTGTATCTTGACTAGCTTTTTAAATTAATCAACGAAAATTACTTCATGTCATTCCTGTGATTTTATTTTACTTTCTACAATTAGCAATAAATATATAAAACACAATCATATTTTAATTTTTGCTTGCAACAGAGAAATGGAGTTGACAGATGCTTTATTCAGGTAACTGAAAATTACGATTTTCAAATAAGTATCGTGTTAGAACTCTGATTCAATTCAATAATCACGCAAATAAAAAAAAACTTTCAAACGATTGTTCCAAGACATTGTTCATCATGGCAATCATCACTTGGAAATGTATCTGGTATAACTAATGTTTCACTAGTTAAATCAAGTACCGAACCATCAGGTCCAGAAAAACTAAGTTCAAAAAAGAATGCATTCCAACCACTTGATGGTATTTCCATAGTAAACGAATAAACAATCATGGTACTATTTTGACTCTAAAAATTCATTATACATATATATTTCACGCTCTAAATAGATGTACATATATATGTGTGTATACCTCAATAACACTGGCTTCAGTATACCAAAAAACCGGATGTGGCCAAGGTTTATCTGGATTGTTAGGATCGGCAACTAGCAAGCGAAAATCTCGCCTATTTGTTGAATATAAATTGAAAATAGAAAAATACCAATCTTTCATAATAAACTTTCAAACCGTTTATCATCTAATGTTTTTGAATGATAAACAAATACATTTGATGGTTTGTTTCCATTCGTTAAATCAACCATCACACGAATCGATCCATGTGTATTATTAATTGTTTTAATCCATTGTACCGATGGCAAAGATTTATTCTTGGAAAGCACAATTGTTTGAAATGAAAATAAAATCAATAAAAAATAGACTCTACGTACTTCATATGTGCTTATATAGAAACTTTTTATTGTTTGAATAATTTTTTGAAAATGTCCAAGACATGAATGATCAGTATTTGGTAATCGTCTACGAAAGTTATTTTTCTCATCCTCAAATTGAACAGAAATTATATCGATTACCGTAGATATGATCCACCTGTTGCTTTCTGAAGATCTTTCCAATATGCATCTTAAAAACAAAAGGAAACAATAATTAAGTATTTATTTTTCTTCTTCTTATCTCATTATCCAACATAAAGAATTCATCACCAGTTGTTTGAAGTTGTAAAATTTTCATTTTTGTATATCGGTCCAAATAACCTGATTAAAAATCGAATATAAAATATATTCAAACATTATTTATATAGAATTTTTTACTGTAAGGATCCATATACGATGCTAAAATATTCATATTTGGTTTATCAAGATATCTCGTTATATTGCATTGATAATAGGGTAGTAATGCTAAACTCCAACCTTTCAATACCTATTAAAAGAATGTTGATGTAGGAGAATTGTTGAATATTTGAGAAATTTAACTTACACGATAATGATGATGCAGATTCTATAAAAAAAAGAAAAGAAATATTGTAATTTTTTAGATAAGTAAAATTTTACATATTGAAATTTGAGTAAATCCATGACAATAGGCATTGCAGCAATAACACGTTGATTGTCAACAGCTGCTGCTAACCAAGCTAGTAAAAGATATTTATACGCAGATGATATTATTTTTCGAAGAAAGAAAATAATCAATATACTTGTCCATCCACGCTATTTCACAAACGCAAATAAACAATATTGCTACATTTGCAAAACTAAAAAAGAGAAATTCACTTTTGAAGCTCCAGTTAGTCCAAATTTTTGAGGAGTAGGAATGGATAGATTCTTAGTAAATTGTTGAATAACATCCAAAGCACGAACGGATGCCTATAAATTGCACTATCATATAAGAAAATTAAAAAAAAACTTAAACAATCTATACTTTAGTCATTGGAAAGAGCATGTTCACATTTGGATTACTTCCATTGATAACAAAATAATCCCAAGACCAACCAAGTGCTAAATCTTCACTACGTGTTATATTTAACGGATCAGGCTACATAGATATACGTATATAAATGAAAATTTTCAAATTGATCGACTACCATATAGCGAATGGGAACATTTGGAATTTGTTGAAGATACGAAGCTATACTTCCACTACCTATAGCTAATTCAATTGTAAAATCGAGAAATAAATCGAGTGGCTTGGGAGGACTAGATAAAATGTTTTCTAGCCAATTAATTATATGATAGGAAAAAAAATCTATGTACCTCTGATCATTTGTACCGCCATCAATGAACAACAGTCCACTGTTCGGACGTGTTATTTTATTGGGAACAACAATGGATAGATAATGCCACCAAATAGGTCGAGTTGAAAAAGTTTCTACGAAAAATAAAAAAAACTGAACTGAATAATTTCGAATTCAAACATTTCTACCATCAAGCCATTTTTGTGATGTAAAATTTAAAACGTAGATTTTAAATTCAAGCTCATTATATATTTTAATGACATCCCAACTAAAATGTGGATCATCTGCATGAACATAATCATCTAATGGAGTGAATTCATATGGATGAATACAACAGACAAAGAGTAATAGAAACATACATCGTCCAAGAGACATATTTTTAGAACTGTTAAAACGTTCGAGTTCTCGGGGTTACCTTTAAACAAAGTATGCAAAAGTCCGATTAAAGATAACTTATCAGTAAACATCTTCTTTTAATTCTCTGTTTATAAATGTTGAATCAATATAGATAATAAAGAAACTGGATACATTTATTTTTCATATTAGATTTCTCCCGTTTACTTTTATAATTACTGATTGAACAGTAATGAATCCTTTACAAATCTTTGTTCTCGATATTAATTTAAATAAAAAAAAAGAAAGAAATCTTATATAAACTTTTCACTCATTTCAATATTTTTTCTCGAAACAATGGGACAAGAAAGAAAACAACGAGGAGGCTTCTTTGAATTAAACTGTAATGATATTCTAACAATTCTTTGTGCTGCTGCTGTCCCCATTGCATTGGGTATATACACAGCTATCACCTATCAACAAGAACAAGAACAACAACAGAAAATGCAACAATTATCATTGAATCAATCAGCTGAACTTCGACGAGATAAAATCTATGATAATTTTCTTAAAAATGTTTATAATCTTGATAAAAATAGATATTTAGAAGAAAATAAAGATCCATGGGCCTTTGCAAATGCTTATTATCGTGCAGCACATCGACAATTAGATCCCACTCGAAAAGGTGATGTATTACAATTCTTAAAAGAAAGACAATTAATCGGTCGAAATAATTGTACTGAGACATGTGGATACAAACCAATTCCTGATATTATACGTTTAAATGAATTAAGTTTTGATGATATGGAGCTGTCAAGTCAAACAGGAACATTGACTCGATTGAATTTGAAATGTGTTTCATTTGATCAAGTTTCAATGAATAATGTGAAATTTGTATTTGCTAATCTTGATGGTGGATCATTCATTAAAAGTCGATTAGTAAATGTTGATTTTGGTAATTCATCATTGAGATGTGTTAATTTTAATGGTACAGAATTCGAAAATGTTAATTTTGGTGAATCAGATTTAACAGGTGCATACATCGATAAGAATATCATTCCGACATTGGGTTTAACAGAAGAACAAAAAGAGCAATTGGATAAATATAAAAAAACTACATCGACATCAACATTAACTACTACAACAGCAAAAGCGACCAATGTGTCAAGAAGCACTACTCCTTGACATGATTATTTTTGTCCCCAATTCATAAAAATTTTCCAAGGCTTTCGTGACTTTTGTGTTGTCTGAAATAAAATATAAATTGGATTTTAATTAATAAAGAAAAAAAGCAATCTTCGCAATTCTTTTTTAAAAAGAAGTCTTAATAATACACTTTTATTGCGTTCTCATCAATATAAATCCGGCCAAAGAAGTATCTACTCAATCAATCTGCAAATATAATTGCAATGCATCGACAACGAATGTCGTCGGTGTCTTTGATACCAACACTAAACAGTATCCCACGTCATTCATTACAATCTCAATCTAGACCAATTGTTCGAGTTCGAAGAGTTTCTCGTCATGAACTTCGACAATCAACTAGCGATCCATCAAAACCAAACATTCATCAATCTTATCGTCCATCGATCAATCGAAATGAAATGAATTGGTATAATTCATCTCAGTTAAAAGTAGAATTATTCAAAGTATTCTATATTACATAATTATCTATAATTTTCTATTAGATATCACGAGCAGTAAATACGAAATCTAGTACAATAAGAATACAAAAGATTTGTTTATCTCTTACTCTGATCAGTGCTCTTTTATTAGCTATTCTTGTTGCTCTTATATTTACGGTACTAAAAAAAAAAACTACAACAATAACAACAACTTTGACGACAACGACAACAACATCAGTCACTACGACAACTTCGACAACAACTTCAACGACAACGTCGACAACAACCTCAACGACAACTTCCACAACCACTTCAACGACAACTTCCAAAACAACCTCAACGACACAAACTACGACGACACGTTAGAAAATCAATTTATTTAAAAATATAGCTGATCTTTATGTGTTTTTTCTAAATATTTAGCTGAACTACTTTATGGAGTACGAATCAATTTTGATCCAAGTTCATTATCACAAGCATGGTCCAATTGTTATACAGATACTTATTCAACTGCAATGACTTCAACGATTGTTTCAACTATATTGACTGTATGTAATGCAAGCAGATTATTACTTGGGTGTCGACCAGTTGGTAATTCATTGTTAACTGTAGCTGCAATGGGTGAACGTGCCAATGTATTGTATGATTGCAGTACGACAGCATCATGTACGAACCAAGCCAATGGTGTTGGATGGTACTTTTCCAGTTCCTATTCATGGGGTTTTGCACAAGGTAACGACAGTGTAGCTCGAGGAAGCTGTGATACATCATCGACAAATCCTTCTTATCGATTATGTTGGCATACTGGTGGTACTTATGGTGGCTATCGGTGTGGAATTACTACTGTACTTAACTCGGATACAACTTGGCAAAGAGTTATTTATCATGCCAACTAATGAACATATTATCATAACTTTGATAAAGACATTTATATAGACACCTTTTTTTTTCTTTTTCATTCCGTTGTCAAATATTATACTTTAACTCGTATAAATAACAAAAAGCACGAAGAACGAAAAATGTGAGTCGTATTTTTGCTGTTCGAGTCAGTGAAATTATCGGGTGTTGTTTTTTTTTCGTTTCGAAGTATGCCTTACGTCAATTTACCGGCATCGAATCAAAATATCACTCTCTACTATGATCTACACGGTTCTGGTGAGATCAAAGTTTTGTTTATCATGGGTTTAAGAACCGAAGGTCGAATTTGGAAATATCAAGTGAATACCATGGAATAATAATAATATTTTGAAATTTTATTTTTTTTTATCATATACAGACCGACTTCTTTCTTACACAACCAAAATACCAGGTAAAAAAGCAAAGAAAAGATAAAGTAAATATTTATACAATTGAATTTTATAGTGTGTAACTTATGATAATCGTGGTTGTGGTCGATCATCGACGCCTTTAACACTCGAATATTCGACTGTTCAAATGGCTAAAGATGCACTCGAACTCATCGACCATTTAGGCTGGTCTAAATGTCATGTTGTTGGTGTTTCAATGGGCGGAATGATCGGACTAGAATTAGCTTTACTTGCACGTAATCGATTACTTTCATTGACACTGATGGCTACGCATGCCGGTGGTCTCATTGGACTAGCACCATTGATTGGTCTTCGACATACTTTTCGATCGCTTACTATTCGAGATGAACGCGGATTGATCAATAATGCTTTGGAAACATTGTACGGTCCGAAGACTTTAAGTGATCCTGAGAAGAAACAAGTTTCTACAGAATGAAATCTGACTTTAGAAATATGTGTTTTTTTTTGTCCATTTTATTTTAGTATTATTATAATTCACTTCAAGAACGATTCAAAACTCGTGCACCTCTATCAGCTGTCGGTATTTTCGGTCAAATGTTTGCTATTCAACGGCATTATATCAGCTATGCCGATCTACTCAAAATTCGCTATTCGAATTTTCCTTGTTTAGTTATGGTTGGTACGGAAGATCGACTCGTTCGTAAGACAAATTCATTCATGTTACAACGAGTATGATGGGCTCACTCTCAAGCTTATACGCGAATAACTCACTGAGTGTTGACATTTTAGACACTTGGTTGTCGACTTGTTAAACTTGAACATGCAGGTCATGATCTAGGTGGTGAATGTACTGAACAGGTCAATCAGGAATTATTAGGTTAGATAATAGACGAAATGGTACCTTCTTTTTTTTCGCGAATTATTATTTTCTTTTGAAGCTTTTTTTGAGTCAACTGCTGCGAAAGAACATGCAGAACAAATACCGAATGGATATGCAACAGAAATACGTGCGTTGGATCTTTGTTGTCAACATCGAAGTCATTGTTTTATCTACAATCTTGTTGGTCTTTTCAAAGTATAGGACACTCGACATCTATATTCTGTTAATCACAGTATCTCTCGATTTTCCAGGGTTTATGTCTTGGTTTGGTTTTCTACGGTGCATTGACGAGTGGTCTATCGAAAGCTGAATTGAAAAATATCGATTTATGTACACGTTGTATGGTGCTTATTGGTTGTTTGAGGTATATAATTATATTTGAATTGGATGATTGTTGAAATCGAATTTATTTTTTCAATTTAGTGGTTTACGTCGATCGATAATGTGTATTTTTAATGCATTACGTGCTCGACGATTCGTACGAAAACATCAACTTCTACTCAATCAAGCAGCTAGTCAAGGTGGTATTGGTATTACTTTACCAGGACATCATAGGAAAGGCATTCCGAATGGTTGTGGTTTCGAATATCCGATTTTGTCGAGTATTTTTTCAATTGGTCTTATCGGTGTTGCTTGGTGGACAAGACAATATGATTAAAATAAGAGATTTTATTTCAAAAAACTAATAAATAAAGTCAGTTTATGAAAAAGAGAAAGTTAAGTGTGGATATTTGGTTTTATTAAGCTCTTTTCTAATGCATCTAATGACATACCAGAGCTCGTACTGGTCATCCACGAATCATCGACGGTTTCATTTGAATTTCCGGTATGACCACCGAGAATAGCATCGACTTTTCTCAATCGATCTCTTGTTTGTTGAAGTTGTTTTCGTTTTGTTCGAATATAAACATCTTCAGCAAGATGTGAATCAACAAAATCACATTGTACCGTCGGTATATTTCGTAATCGATCTCGAATACCTGAACAAATATCAAAATTACATGCTGCACGTAATGATAAAGCAACATAATCCGTAAATCGTTTTGTTATAACTTTCCAATAACAATAGATACTTAATAGCATTTCTTGTACTTCTTCACTTTCTTGTAGAGTCGATGTAAACATTATTTGATCATATGTATATGCAAAAGAATTTCTCTTTATAGACGGTGACACCGGTTTCTCAGCTGCACTAAAATTAGTTTTTCTTGATAATAAGTCTTTTTCGAAAACATTGATTTTATCAATATACAATTGATTCAATGTATACGGGTCATGTTTTTCCAATCGAATTAATTCTTGAATTTGTTCATGAATATGTTGTTTTCTATCTCGTAGGTATTCCTTTCCAATATCTCGAAATATTGGTAATAATTTCTGAAATAAAATATCATCTTTACACGTACTCACACGTTTATCCATGATTGCGTCGTATGATAAACGAAAACATTCGTTGATAAGTGTATTTGTTATTTGTAAAAGTTGATCTAATTTTTCTCCAATCAATCGTTTTAAAACCGGATGAGGTAGAAAATTAGGCAATTGTTCACCGAGACAATCAGCCATTGCCTTACGAACTTTTTCGTGATATTTAGTTGAGGCAATTTCCATCGTATTCGTTTCGACAATTTTTTCAAATTGTTTACATCGTTTATGTAGTTCGTTAATCATGCTGACATATTGACCATCGCCTATATTTGAAAATCGTAATTTTAAATCATTTTCAATGTAAAAATCTGTTAATTCATAATATTTTGCTAGACGTGCAGCTGGTGTATCTAAATCCGGTGGAAATTTGTATAGTTCTTCACAGACAGCTCGAAGTTTCTTTTGAATATCTTCTCGCATTTTCGGGAAGATTTCTTTGACACGATCGGAATAGAGATCAGCAAGTCGATTGATTAATGCGTCAATACCTAAACAATGCCAGCCAACTAATGCTGACGCTTGATGGTTTTGAAAGAATTCTTTTTCCCGTCGACGTGCATCTTCTAAAGACAATGTTTCGTCTGTGCTACGATTTCGAACAGCAACGAAACCTAATGTTAATTTTAAAACATCCGATTTTTCCATTAAAAGTTGCTGAATGAAAGACTCTTGATTAGGTGCCAGATCTGATTTTGTAATAACACCTATTGTTCGATTGCCTACTGAATCATATTTACGTGCCAATGTAAATGATTCCACCGTTGCTACATCGACATTAGCAGGAAATACACATAGGATCACTGTACCTTGTTGACTGATAAATTTTCGAATTAAATCTGTCGTTTGTTTATGAATATTTTTCGGTTGATCAGCAATAGGATTTCGCGCGATACCAGGCAAATCAACGACTGTTAAATCACGAACATTGGGATCTTCGACTAAGATTTCAATTAAATCATGAACAACATTTTTATTTTTGCCAGCTAATTTCTTTGTTTCTTCTTCGATATATTTTAGGATATTTAATTTGCTCTCATCTAAGAGATCCTTTTTATTTCCATCATACAAACGATAGACTTGTCGTTTCATTGATCGACGTAAACGTAAAACTAATGGACATCGAGTAACAATGCCTGAACCTTTCGGAAGTTCGACCATTGATAAAGCTTCTAAAAGTGTTGATTTGCCGCTTGATTGATCGCCAACAACGACAACATTAGGAAATGTAATACCATCTTCATTCGATGATAAGATTGATCGAATCTGATCAATTTTATCCATCAATGGACGAACTTTTTCATCGTAGGCGTGCGTAAAGGATTCCATGATTTTCTTTTTCGGCGAACCGATCGAATGAAAAATTCTATTCTTTCATCGATGTTTTTATATTATTCGAAGTCATATAAATAAAAATAAAACATACAAGAGAACACTCTTTTGTTTAATATGGCGTAGACAAAAAAAATCCAGAGGGGAAATTGTCATAGAGATAAATAAATTCGTTTGAACTTAAAAAATTTCCAGGGGTGAATCAAAAGTGAAGTGCCGTTCTTAAGATACATATACAAAAAGTGCATTCTTTGTCGTTCTTATCTTTTTCGAATGAAAACAAAGTATAAAAGCATGCGTAGTTTGTCTTTATATGATATCTTTGTAATATGACTAGTAAAATACATGCATCAACTGATCCACTTGATCAGTA
>Ga0209930_1003979_pt1 | contig 13868 bp, 9 predicted proteins | sample ThiBiot_500_biof_2_FD_183948 | JGI IMG/M metagenome (GOLD analysis project Ga0209930, IMG submission 183948) | Wastewater bioreactor microbial communities from Cape Town, South Africa - Thiocy_cont_500_biof (SPAdes) | ecosystem: Engineered > Bioreactor > Thiocyanate-remediating >... | reverse complement strand
TTCTCCTTTGATGACCATAATTCTTGTAAAATTCTGTTTTGATGAGCATAATTCTGTAAAGAATTTTGGTTTATTGAAATGGTAATCGTATTCAAATAAATAATTCTTATATGATTTAAGAATTCTACCGAAAATCTACTGAAAAAAACATACTTCTGATAAGATTTTTTCTTTGCCGATAGAAGTGATGTATTCAAATGCACAATTCTCATGTCAATTCAGATTTCTGGCAAAATTCTTGTGCAATGGACATATTTCTGTATAGAGATTCAGTTTTCTTTTCGCATAGTTTATGTGAAAATAAAAATAGCTAAATATATAATCGCAAAATTCTTAAATTCTATGGGAAGAACTTTGATACCCCTCTTTCTTTTGAGAAGATATTTGAAGTCATCATGATTAAAAGAAATAATTCGTGCACATTTATCATCATTATAGTGTGTAAAAAAACATTTGTTTTTCGATAAAGGTGCTGGACTAGTAGCACAAGTTCATGATAATACCGAAGTACCGACAATTGAAACAACCGGTATTCTATTATCTCCTGGATTTCAACATAAATTAGGTTATAAAAAGAAAGCAACATATTTCCTACCATCTCCATACACATCATGTACAGATAAAGTACCAGCACAAATGAAGATTATGTTTCAAAATTATTACAATGGAGCTGATTATGGTTATAACGAAGCAGTTTGCAGACAACTTTGCGAACAAACTTATGCGTAAGATTTCTCTTTTTTATTTTAAACTCAAACTAACTGCATACGCGTGTTTATCAAACAGATACAGCGTCTGTGGTTGCGTCAATCCGATGCAATGGAATGCACGTTCGATCATTTTACCTGGAACGGACACGGTTCTATCAGCTTCTATTTGTCAAGATGATGTAGATTATGCATGTATTACTCAAGCAGTTGATGTTCTTATTAATTCACCATCTTTACAAGAAGAATATTGTTCAGATTGTTCACAACAATGTTCAGTCAAAGAATTTCCTATTCAAAACTCAGCTCTGCTAAGTCCATTGGAATGGCAAATGAGTTTTATAAAAACATTCGTTGAAAATTCTTCGATAGCACAGCCGACCGATTGGTCAACATCATGGCCAAGTTATATTCAAAAGAATTATCTCATTTTAAATGTTGTTCGACAGACAACAACTGTTGAAAACAGTACACAATCGGCACAGATCAATGTCGTCGATGTTCTATCGAATATCGGCGGACAAACGGGTCTTTGGATTGGAATTAGTTTTCTTTCGTTGATGGAATTTGCTGAAATGATCTATCGACTTATTCGACATCAACTTCGTCGAATTAAAATGAAATTTACAAACAAAGTGACAACGCAGAAAGCGAAACCGTGATTTTTGGATCAAAATAAAAAATTGTCAAATCTCAGTAAAATAGAAAAGAAGACCGATCAAACTGAACAAATAAAATAACTGACTTGATTTGTTTCTAAGGCTCGAGCAATGGCTCGTGCACCTGTATCTCCGATTTGATTGCCTTCGAGGTGGAGTGTGGTGAGTGTCTGTGATTAATACGAAACATGACTGATCAACATGAACAAACTGTAGATATTTATCTCACTTGATTTGTTTCTAAGGCTCGAGCAATTGCTTTTGCACCCGTATCTCCGATTTGATTATATTCGAGATGGAGTGTGGTGATTGTCTGCGATTAATACGAAAGATGACTGACCGAAATAAAGAAACAAATCAAATATCTGACTTGATTTATTTCTAAGGCTCGAGCAATTGCTCGTGCACCTGTATCTCTGATTCGATTGCCTTCGAGATGGAGTGTGGTGAGTGTCTGCGATCAGTAGAAAATATGGCTAATCGAAATGAAGAAACTAACTTGATTTGTTTCTAAGGCTCGAGCAATGGCTTGTGCATCTGTATCTCCGATTTCATTAAATCCGAGGTGGAGCGTGGTGAGAGTCTGAGATAAATAGAAAAGACGGTAAAGAAACGAAATATTTCTCTAACTTGATTTGTCTCTAATGCTTGACCAATTGCTCGTGCGCCTTCAGCTCCAATTGCATTGTCTTCGATGTTGAGTGTGGTGAGTGTCTATGCACAATAGAGAGTGGATAAACTGCGGTAAACACGAGTTTTTAAGGTTTTACTTGAAATCGTTGATAAGAATTGAGGATAGCATTTAGTCGTTGATTGACATTGTTTATGGACATAAATAAGTCTTTTTCATCGAAATGATCGAATATGCGATAGATTATGTCGATGGGAAGTGCATGAATTGATAAAGACATGTTTCTTCGAATCTGAAATAAAAAATGAATAGAGATGATGATTATTCGTGAAGTAAAAGAATATGTTCGGCATAGAAACCTTTTTGCTTGTGGAATCCGTATAATATGCAAAGAATTTCTTCATGAAGTAATGGAAGAGTAAATTGTATGAAGAAATACAAAGTACTGATTGTTGTCACTCTTATATAGGTAAATGATTGACCGGCGAATTCTCGCTTTCGAAAGGAAAGAAATAGTTCATTTTTTCGAATTAATTCTTTGATTTTCATAGAATTTGACAACAAGTTTTGCTTAGTGCTTCTCGCTCTTTCTGAGACAATTTTAATACGGTGCGAATGCACAAAGCATTTATGTTGCACGTCGCGTGTTTTCCTCTTTTTTTTCTTCTTCTTCTTTTTCTTTCTCGACGTCCGCACTTTACTTTGTTACCTAATGATCTTGAGAACTACAAGTCGTACAATTTTCAGTAGTGTCGAATTTGAAACTTGAATTCAAATTCAAATTAGTATTATCTATTAGGCAGTACGCCCTCCGTTCACAAACAGACGCCCTCATCCTAAATCATAATCTGAACTTGAAACCTTCAAATTAGATAATACTAATTTGAATTTGAATTCAAGTTTCAAGTTTGACATGTATGATTAACAAAAACAATTGAACGATGTCATTTGAAGGAAAAGAAAGTAACATTAAGAGTGATTTTCAGATTCTTCAATCTAAGGAATTCAGTCACTGCTGAAGCTAAATTCGATATTGGCTCAAGTATTATTGTTTATTGATTAAAAATATAGATAAACCGCTCGGAAAACAATGTAAAAGAAACATAGATTTATATATTTTATTTATTTTATTCTTCATGGGTTCTCTGGATTAATTCAATATATTTGTGTAAAATAGTTTTGATTATTAATCTACGACTGAAACAGATTCGCGTTGATAAATTATGACACAGGCATATAATTCATCTGGTTTCATTGTTTTTGGCAATTCAAATGCCCATGTAAATGCAATATCATCGATTGCAAATGCCAATCTCATATTTTCTGTATCGAGTATAATACTAATACATTGGCCTGGTCTGGATGTACTCGGGAGATACGCAACAGCATTTTTTTCTTTTGAATATAAATGTCCACTATTAATGAGGAAGAACCATCGATCATCTTGATTTGTTGCTACATCCGTTTCATTTGTTGATAAAGTTTTTCTTACACCTAGAAATGAGCTGCCGATATTGGTGTTCCACTTAAAATCAATCTTCTGATAGCGTTCTTGATTATTAACAAATGGACGATTAACTCGAATAATCCGTTGTCCGTTTTCACTACTATTCATACATGTACGATCATTATCTGCAAATGTAAGTGCTTGTGCATTAGCAGGCTTTTCAAATTTGAGTCCTCTCAATCTTGTGAATTGTTCTTGGGGTACAACTCTTGATTCTAAATCTTCAACACGTCGACACAAGTCATTAATAATATTTTCAAGACGTGAAATATCTTCAAGTTGAATTTTAACTAATTCTAATTGAAAACTTCGATGAATCGTTGTCGTTGTATCGAGAATCTTATCTGATGTGAATTTTAACTCTAAATTTACGTCGGACAATTGAGCAGTTAATTTCTCCGAACATTGTTCATCTTTCATTTGACAACCATGTGTCATTAAATACTTCAAATACGCATATAATTCAGTATTTGTCAGATACATTGACTGTGTAAGAGCAGCACATTTTTCATTTTCAAATGTTTCTCTGTAAATTTGATGTGTTCGACGTTGTTCAGCTTCAACAGTAAGCTCAAACGAGGAATTTAATTTTAACTTAACACGATAATCACTACAAAAACCGTCGTAGCAAGAATTCATAATAGCAGATTTGATTCACGGTATTGAAATGAAGTTCATGAGTCGTTTTCTCAAATAGATAAGAGAGAGTTTGTGTGTTTTTTTTAAAGATTTTAACCAATCAAAACAAAATTTGTTTTTTCTTCCTCCGTTCTTTAAGTCTTTCCGGCCGGCTTAGCAGAATATAGAAAGAAAAAAAGAAAAGAAACATCTAATCAAATACTAGAAAAACAAAGATTTATGAATTTACTACGTGTAATAAATCCTTTTTTTTTCTATTTGAGTAAGAATTCCGCTTTGATAATGCGAAATATTAATAGAAAACATCAGATTTTTTTGTGAGACTTCAATTTTTAAATGATGGAAGTGAGAGAGAAATCTATCATTTACTACTAATGAGTCAATAAATTGAAAGATAAGATTTACAAATAATATTCGTTACTCACTGACAAATATTTCGGCTAAAAAAATGATAACACTCATCATTTCACATAATTTGCCTTATATGACCGGATGTATCCAAATGAATATTTGAGGATGGAAAGGATTAAAGAAAAAAAAATCATACAACATAAAATTTCGATAATATTGAATAGAACTTAACAGTTTTTTGATCTTACTGATAAATACCAATGAATCTATAAACCGATACTAAACTTGTCCAACTGTATTTTGATTTCCAGTTCAAAGTAATTGACCAATTTAGTTCGATTGATTTTGAAGATTTGACATCAAATAGAGAGAACTGGCCCAACTCTCTTATAAGCAAGAACATATTGGATATTATTTCGTTGCAAGATTGATTTGTATTTACAAGTTAATCTGTTTTTATATTGTCTCATCATCAACCATTCATTTCATACACACAGAACAATTAAAAGATGTCACCCTCGACATTTTTCGAAAGAATTGACTATTTGCCATCTGATTTTTACTCATTCTGTATATGTTGTCATAACATTTGTAGGAAAAAAACAACTTTTAGTTATTTATATAAAGAAATTATTTTTATATTATCAATTTAGAGAATCAAACAAGAACAAAATAAATTGAAAGTCAGAGTTATTCCAATTATTGAAAGAAATTTTGTGAACAGTTTTTTGCATCACAACGAGCAATGACATATATATATTACGTCGGTCTTTAATCGATAAAAAGAATTCTGTTGTATTACAAAAAAACGACAAGCTGTTTCATTCCGTAAAAATTTAAAAAAAACAGAAAATTGATGAAGGATGAGTAACACAGACTTGCATTTCTACGAATTTTCGGTAGTGAACAATATATTCATGAATGTATTAATTTTTCAGAAAAAAACAATACTTTTAGATTAATCATGGATGCTATTTTAACGACAATCAACACGGATAATTTGAAACGTATTTTATGTTCATCTGATATTAAATTAATGAAAAATGTTTTGACGCTGAATAAAAGTGATGAACTGAAAGTCATCTGGTTAGATAATACAATTGAACCTGAAATCAAACAAACATTAAAAGAATTACATACACATACAGATACTTTCTCAACCATTGATGAACTAACTACATTAATTAATGATCCATATGATTATAAAATAATCTTAATTGTAGCTGGCAAATATTCATCTGAAGTTTTTTTACGTTTCCATGATAATCACAAAATTGATTCAATATTTATATTTAGTATGAATAAATCATTGTATGAAAATCAAACTTATCCGAAATTAGATTCTATTCACACAGAATATGTGCCATTATTTCGTTCTGTTGAGAAACGTTTGCGTTCAATATTAAAACATCTATCGATCTTTAAAATCATTGAACAAACAAATAAATCTGTTCGTGATCTCGAACATGAATCTGCTTATTATGCATGGAATCAATTATTACGTGATGCATTGATGTCTATCGAACCTGAAAAATCGAAAAAAGATATGTTAGACTATTGTCGTTTCTATTATGCAAATGATCCAATAAGTTTAAAACAAATTGACCATTTCGAAGCAACTTTCAATCCATCAGAAGTTATTCGTTGTTATACGAATAATTATTTTCCATTTAATTTCATTAATAAAGCATTACGATGTGAAGATATTGATGCTTTATATTATCTACGTTATTTTATTATAAATTTATCAAAACAATTAAAAGAATTATATGATCAAAACTATTTAGATTATCAACAAAAATATGATCCATATTTAAAAGTTTATCGTGGTTTAACATTATCTGATGAAGATATTAATCGTTTGAAAACCTATGTAAATCATTATATATCAACGAATGGATTTCTATCAACAAGTTTACGTCGAGATGTTGCTGAAATGTTTGCAGCCAATGTCATATTTGAAATTATTGTTGATCCAAAGCAACTAAGTAATAATCTAGTTTACGCTTATATTGGAACAGTTAGTTTAATACCTGACGAAGAGGAAGTCTTGTTTGATTTGGGTGCAACATTTAAAATTATTGATGTAAAACATGATACTGATAAATATATTGTATCAATGGTAGCAGCAAATGATATTGACTGTATAAAAAATGCATATGTAGATAAAGAACGAGAATTAATCAAGTATCCGATCGAAGTAGATGAACATTTCCGAAGTACTTATACATTCAGTATGTATTTAATGCATTTGGGACAATATGATAAAAGTATTTCATTTCTCAATCGTTTATTACGTTATACGAGATTATATGATTATGAAAGATATTTCATTCTATATAGTCTTGCTCAAGCCTATATGAAAAATAATCAATTAGATAATGCATTAGAATGTGCACTGGACGCTTACAAAATAAATAAATTTTATGGTACAAACGGCATGAAACGTATTGAACTTATTTTAGGCAAAGTATATTGCTTAAGAGAAGAATATGATTTAGCATTACAGTGCTATCATAGGTCAATGAACGAAGAAGAAGAAGAAGAAAATGATGATGATGATGATGATGATGATGATGATGATATGAAGTTAGAAATTCATACAAATATTTCAGCTATTTATTTGTCAAACAACAATTTGGCTGATAGTTTTGAACACTTGCAAATATTACTTCAAATGCTAAATGAATCTAATACATTTGATTCTGTTTCAAAGGCCGATGCATATGCAGTTGTAGCAAAAGGATATCACCTTGCAGATGATATTAATCGTGCTGTCGATTATTGGGGAAAATCATTACTGCTTCGAACTGAAACATTTCCTGATAATCATCCGATTTTTCCAATAACTTATATAGAACTTGCTAATATGTACGAAGAAAATCAAGAATATCATTTAGCTACAGAATATTATCGAAAATCGATAGAATCTTATGAAAAATATTTATCAACAAATGATTTACCAACAGTAAAAGTAGCACTTCTCTTAGATATTGGCCGTTGTCATCTTCGTATGCAAAAATTTGATCTATCAAGATTAAATTTTGAAGAAGCATTACAAATTCAAGAGAATATAAAACCATGTGATGAAATGAAAGTTGTTGTTATGTATGAAAATATAGCTTTATGTTATTGGAGTCAAAAAGATTTTGATTTAACTATTCAATATTATGAAACAGCTTTAGGATTACGAAAGAAATATTCATCAAATAGTACTGAGATTATTACCTTATATAAACAAATTGGGGTTTGTTATGATGAAAAAAACCAATATGAATTAGCAAGAAACAATTATATAAAAGCATTGGAATTACAACAACAAATACTTCCGTTGGAGGAGTTATGTATTGCTGATTTATATAGTCTATTAGGATCTAGTTATGAGAATGAGAAGAACTATGAATTTTCCATACATTATTATCGATTAGGATTAAATATTAAAGAAAAATGCAATACCAACGATTCTGATACAGTTCGATCGTATAGGATCATCTCCAAAGTATATATACTAATTAATGAATATGCTTTAGCAATTGAAAGTTTAGAAAAAGCTTTAAAAATTCATGGCATGGCTAATTCAAATGAAAAATTAACATCAAGTGATATACATTCTAAATTAGCATTTTGTTATAAGCAAAATAATAACTATGATCAATCTATTCAACATTATCAATATGCTATTGATACATATGTAGATTTACCAGATAAAAGTTATAATATACTCTTCAGTCTTTATGATCAATTAGCTAGATTATATAATCAACAAAAACATTATTTTTCAGCATTACACATTTATGAAGCGATGATTGGAATATCTTCGAATATGAATCAAAATGATCTCTTAAAAACAGTAAAATTGTATATTGAAATGAGTGAAGTATATTGCAAATTAGATCAGCATAATCTGGCAATGGATTATTGTACAAAATCGATGGAAATATTGAAAACACAATACAACGATCAGTATCATTTAATGGCAAAAAATAATGAACTATTTGGGATTATTTGTTGTCATGATTGGAAAGATGCAATGGCTGAAGATTATTATAGAAAAGCATTAGAATTATTTAAAATGGCTAATGCACATGAAGATGTAAATCGACTGGAAGAGATTTTGCAAAATGGTTCTAATCGTTCAACAGAAATTTCGTCTATCAAAGGTGTTCGGAAACGAGTCATAGTTATTTCTTTGCTTTTTTTCTTTATTTTTATTTTCTCTTTTTTCGTGCGTGATATCATATGCTCATATGTTTCTCTTTCGTTCGTTTTTACTTCTCTCGTTGGTATGTTCTTATTAGTACTATTTAGATGCGCCATAGATTAAATTATACACGAAATTAGCTGTTAATTATTGTCTCAATTGAAATGTTTTATTGTTAATACTATCGATGTACATATCCATTACTAAATCGAATGCAATTTCTTTTGTTTCATTGAATAGCGTTGCATCTCTTTCAGAACTGTGAGTACCAGCAATGGTGATTCGAGCTTAATTGTCAGCACAATATAATTATACCGTATTGTTTCTATTGTTCTGAAAATTCTTATTCAATATTTTTAGGTGAATCTTGACTGAATTTCACATATGTTGTAAAAATTATTTTCTTCCTTTTTACATTCTTCTGCTAATAACGCATTCATGCTCGCTTTTGACGTCTTCAAAGTCCATACGATTATGATTCTGATAGAAATAGACGATGACCGATTGATGTTAAATTAGACCTTATAGCATTCAAATGCATCTCTATAGTATTTTTATTTTCCAAAACGATTAAGTAATGTTCGTAAGAAACGGTTTGACCCCTTTCACACCATTTTTTCACAAAAAAAAACGCAAATAAACATATGAATTTGGCTGGTGACAACCATTTGTTTTATTGTTATTGACAAAACAATATATAATCGTGAATGGAAGTCATTTTTTATTATTTTTACATTATTGTCATGATACTGTTTCTTAAAAAAATCGAAGTTATATGACATAGTCGCTAATTCAATTATTTTCAGTGTTCATTCTTGAGCAAACCACAGTCAATGAGGTTGTTTCATATGAGTTTTGTCATCACACATGTAAAAGAAATATTTCAGTCTCGATTTTTGTCATTTTTAATAGATGAGATTATTTATACACATCAACGTACTATTACAGTCGTATCCTTAAAAATTTTCAATTATTTGCTAATATTGGCAATTTCTTCACCGATGGAAGTTTTTATTGGACCAACATATATTACACTAAAATAAAATACCGTATAGGATTCGTCTGTGAATAAATGAGCGTTCAATGATAGTGAAGTCAACTACTAAGTTTGTCCAAATGTGAAAAAATAATTTCTAATGAATGTTATTCAATATTAATCAGTTTAAGAGATCTCAACCGATAGAATTGCTCGATCTGATAATAGGAAAGAAACAATCTCGACTGACCACCTGTGTATGGATTATCGGAAAGTGTTAATGACATCACGTTGTCGGGTCGAATTTGATGGCATGCAAGATCAAAATCATCTATATGAATGAATTTGAAATTTAATTGGCAAGCAGAATAGGTAATAAGAACACTATCGACATAAACGCTAACGCTGACATCATAAAAACTAAGTAAGATTTCAACTGGAATAAACAACGATGTGTCAGTCTCGTTTTTTCTATGATGATGATAAAAAAAAAGATTGTATGCTGTATATTATCTTTTGCTTTCGAAGAATGTAAAAGCACATTAACATCTTTATTTCAGCTAGAGAAACAGTTCGATTTGTTATTTATTCACATATATTTTTTACTATGTTTAAAATAAAAAAAAAAATGGACGAGAGCATGATGGTCAAGGAGGAAAGTGGTTTCAAACGCTTCCCAGATACTCAGGTGTTCATTTATTCATGAATTTTAATGAGTATTAACTCACTTAATAGGTACCACCAATTGGAAAGATGCAAAAAAAGAAATCATAAATATTCTCATAGAAACACATCTTTTAACTGTTATAAATTATTGTTCGAAAAATGTGTTTGTGACTCACTCAGCTTTTCTCGAAAATAAAATTATTGTGATTCCTCTATCCAATTTGTTTTTAATCATGAAAGATACGGTATAAATACTAAAATACTAACCTTTTTTATGCAATACGAACTGAAAAGAAGTGCTGATAGAAAACTTGCACCTACATTACAGACTTGACGGACATTTTCCAGTAAAATTTAGTTAGATATATATATGCTGATATCCATCCATATTTACCGAGCATAACATATATTTTAAAATCTGTTTGTGTTTCACATTTTTAATTCCATAAGAGTTGTGTTTATAAGTTTTTTTTTATAGGAATAATGCATAAATTGTTTCTTTAGAACGGTGATAAATATGTTTTCATAGGTAGTCCTATTTAGATGTAGCTCATTTTAACAATATTGGCTTTTTTCTCAGTATTCAAATCATTGAGCTTTATTAGAAAGTTAGAAAGCGTAATTTTTCGTTGGTTTGAGCAAAATTTTAAGAAACATGAGTGTTTTTGTATATGTTATTGATGTCTATATACACATGCAAACCTAATGGAAATATTTGCATTTGATAGGAAGTTATGATAACTTTTTCCATGATATTTGAAACAATTGCTTGAACTAGAGAAAAATCTTATTTGAATATTTATTATATAGTTTTATTTTTTTCTTCTATGCCTATGAAATGAATAAATAAAAAGTGCTGATTAAATGAATCGCATAGCATAAGAATTTCACTGAGAATATTTTACTTTCGACATACGTATGTCGTATTTTTTATTTTTATGACAAACAGTATTTACCCATGGGTAATTTTGATAGGAAAAAGCCAAGGTAGATACATGATGATTCATTGATTGACTTCCTTTATAACCATTTGCACATTTCGTTTTCATAAGCATAAGCATTATATGGATACGGAGGATAATAAACTAATCTACAGATTTCGTTTTGGTTCGACTAAGAAAACTGTCGATCTTAATGAAGAAGAAGTTCAACTTATACCATATATATCTCGACTTGTTACGTACGATGATATTCTTCAATCATGTCAAAATGAAAATGGCGAATATGTGTTAAATTCTCCTATTCGTTTTAATTATTTCCAGGCGATTTTAAAATCTTCGAAAATGAAAAACTATTCGATATTATTCGATGAATTATCTGAAGAAGCAAATGTTCTGGGCATGCTTAAACTCTATGATTTCTTAAACCTTGATCCCGTACCCGTTCCATTTCTAAAGAATTCACATTTACTTCGATCAAATAGAAATGAGACTGAAAATAATAAAGAATTAATTAAATATCATCGAGCAACTTTAGAAGAAACTCGAGAAACAGCTGTACAATTCGTCATCTCACTTAACAACGGCGAATATAATATTCATAATTCACAAACATTGCAAACCATATTCTTTTTATTGATGGATATATTATCAAATCCAAGTGTATTCGGTACTCGAATTTGTCATCACACATTTACAGTAACTGAAAACTGTTGTTATTCATTGTTTAATAAACACGAACAACATCAGTTAGATAAAGCTCAACGTTCTGCACAAAGATATCGAACTGTAGAAAATTTACCTAACCACTTTTTCAATGCATTCACTTGGAAAGGTGTTTTGACACTTGAGGACAAGCAACAAGAAAAGTCTCTATTCGAGACAGACAGCTGGCTTGATTATGACCTAGACTATCCTATTGAATGGCCTAATTTTACTTTTCACAGTCGGCTTAGATCTTATCTCGCTCTAAGGATACAATTTCTTGAGTTTCCTGGTCCTGAAGACAACAGACCACTTCTACCTATTGAAATCAATACGACATCTCAAGCAAAATTAGCTCGGTCTGGACATTTCAATACATTACCAAAACGACCTAAAATCGACAAATTCAAATATCAATATCCTCGAAAAATTCGCAAACATTGTTCATAGAGTTCTATTTTTTGTCCATTTTTCATATAACTCTGCACGATTTTGAGCATCAAGTGTTCCTTGTATATCATTAAATTTCACAAAAATAACATCCAAAGGTTCTAAAGACACTCCATCGACACTTTTATCTGAATACGGATTCGTGGCAATCGTACATCGATATTGACTTTGCTTTGAAAACGTCAATTGAAAATATTTACTCATCGTTGGAGTTATTGAATAATTTCCATTAAGAATATGAGTCGACAATCCTAATTCACTCACAGAAATCGTATCACTTTTCGATGTATAACATCCGAATACACCTGCGCCAGGTACTCCATCGATACCACCACTTTTTAATAGCAGAGACATTCCTGTCCAATCGGTTGTTGCGAAATACGATTGAATATGATATTGTTCATTGCAACTCAACGTACAACCAACTAATTTGACGTTCTCATTGAGACGTTGAGTGAAAACGTAATACCAGTAGAATTTTTTGTTGAAATCTTTTTCGTAATCCGATTGAAATTGAAGAAAATACGGAGGAAAATACGGACCACGGATGGATGCATTCATTGTGATGAAATATTTATATTGTCTTAAATCGAATTTCCGGTTTCTATCACCAGTAGTATCCGCAGACGTCGTTTTCCTCCAAGGATTTCCGATCGTATGCGTTTGAATAAACCAACCAATTGAACCGTAATCAAAACATTTATTTTCATGTTGAAAATAAAATGCATTTCCTTTCCGTAGTTTCGGCAATTGACTTTCATCAATTACTTTATTTTCAACTTGTTGTAAGATAAATACATAATCAACTCCATCGTTTTCCCTAACTGCTGTATCGATGAAATACTTCAAATTTCCATAGGCATGTTTATGCGTATTGGCGTAAACATAAAATAACAGGACTTTGTCGGTGATTTTCTCATCGTTTGCCGGTGGAACATGTTCAGGTTTTGAACTCGGCCAAGGAAATAGAAGATAAAATGTGAATAACAACATGCCGATGAAATATGATTTTTGTTTGTCTGAACTCATCGAACAAAACCCGAGTCTACTCTCTCTTCCACGTGTCATTTTCATTCTTTTTCTATTCTGTTAGTTACTCTCAATGCCATTTCGCGTTTTTTTTTATTTATTCAAACAACAGTCGACTACCAATCGGTTCGATTGTTTGATCGAGCTTGTTCTCTCCATTTCTCATACAATTTCGCTCGTTCTTGAGCATCAATCGTTTTAACAACGCCATTAAATTTCACAAAAACAACATCGAATGGTTCGATCGATGTTCCATCGAGTATTTTATCCAAAAACGGAATCCCACCAACAGGACAATAATCAGTTTTGACAGAAAATTCCATCGATTGATATTTTGATAAAAGTGACATGACGGTATAATTTGCTCGTTGAAGATGACCCGTTGCACCCATTTCACTGAACCAAATCG
>Ga0209930_1003978_pt1 | contig 13870 bp, 9 predicted proteins | sample ThiBiot_500_biof_2_FD_183948 | JGI IMG/M metagenome (GOLD analysis project Ga0209930, IMG submission 183948) | Wastewater bioreactor microbial communities from Cape Town, South Africa - Thiocy_cont_500_biof (SPAdes) | ecosystem: Engineered > Bioreactor > Thiocyanate-remediating >... | reverse complement strand
TAGTTGAAGATCTCGTTAATCTGTGAAACCACGTCATTTTCCACTTTTAGTTTCATCAACAATTTTTTTTTCAAAATCGGGCTTTGTTAAGCTGTAGTATTCCACATTGCGCACTTTTTAAAACCACTCCGGACTTATAACGTTTGAAATGACGACTAAATTTGGGATGCATGAAAAGCACTATTTTACCACTAATTATCGTAGTAATTCTGATATAATTGGAATTTTTGTCTCATTGTTTTACTGTGAGATCTTCTTATCAACACTGATCTACTGTAAAAGTTTCATTAAGATCCGCTTGATAAAAGATGCATTTTGTCCTAAAGTGGAGGAGGGACGCCTTAATAGGTAGCTTAACGGTAGAGCAGCCAACCGGTTATTGGAAGATATAGATTCGATTCCTATCCTATTCCGTATGATTCTTATTTCTTAGTCTTTCGTACTAAGTTATGCATATCAAGTGGAGAAGTTTTATTTAATTCATATTATATATACACATATGTGGGCACGTAAAATGATTATAGACGATTCATTCGTGATCGAATTTTATTATGAAACCCTTTCTTATTCGAATTTTCACATTAAATTCACCCTCAACACCCTCATCGGCGTTTCCAATTTCACGATTATCTGGACAATAAAAGTCAGGTTTTCTCATATTTTATTGCTTGTTTTATAAAATAAGTTAAAAAAGAGGACAAATTAGAGGATTCATTGAAAAAAAGGTCTTAGAGGAAATAGAAGACGAATCGGAGAGCCCAGTTAAAATAAACCAAATATTACTAAAAGCATAATTTCGGAGAAGATAATATAAATTATGTGTAAATAGCTCGGATCAAATTCGAAAATGATCTAAAAATCACAAAGATATGTCTGAGTTTTTTGTTGCAGAAATCTTTTTGTCACTTACAAAACATGACGCTAGTAAAGCATTGACAAGGAATAAAACTATATAAACAAATAGAGCCATTATAACGGTATAAGGTTGGCCTAATGGATTGTTATGTGTCACACTGATAATTCTAGCAATCTAAATCGATATTTTCAGTTTAATTTAAGTAATTTTTTTAAATTTACTTACTGCAATGAACGCAAGTATATTAAAAATTAAAGTAAAAATGGTAAATGATAGAAAACTTTTCGAATAATAAAAACAAACAATCGAAATAATTGTTGGAATAGCCATAACCATAATAGTTAGATATATGCCTTCTAAAGCTTGACGCGAAAGTATATTTGTAGGCATTATGCTTTTTTAATCGAAATAATATTAAAATATTCGCACGATTTCGATTTATAAACAAATAGAAGCGGGACAAACGTGGCAGGGTTTTAACCTAGTCGAAGTGACGTTGAAAATGATAAGATTATTATGAATCATACTATATTAGTCATTGAGATGTTCTATGACTTAAGTTCATTTACTTGAATCTTCAGCTGTTTTTTTTTCGTACAATCAATTCGGTATAAATCTTGAGGAAAACAGATAATGATTATAATCATGGACCATATTACTATTCTTTTTAGTAATCATACCAGTGATTTTTAATGTTCAATTGGAATATTAGTATGTCAGTTACTATAGACTGGTTATCTGGGAGAATTTGGTGGATCAGCTATTGCTTCTGTAATTTTTGACAATATAATTCAGCTGGACATTTACCTATAACATTCTATCCTGCACATCATATGCGAATGAGACCGATAGATGGCATTCCTGGTCGATCATACAAATTCTATATTGATCAGCCAGTATTTGAATTTGGCTTTGGCTTATCCATTCCACAACATTTTCCTATACATGGTACTATCTTGAGAGTGTTGAGATTGTTTGAGGGTGAGACTTATATAAAGAACTACCACGATCCGGATTTCACTAGAAGTAAACCCTCAACTAGAGAATATACAAATCAATTTGCTAATCGTGGCGAAAGTGCAAGAGAATAAGGCTTAGTGTATCATTATTGCTATTATATTTTGTTTGTTATCGCTTTTTTCACATTATATTCAGAACAAATCTACAGTAAAACCTCTTTTATTGAACATGTCATTTTGACTCTTGTGCTAATAATGGGCATCCTTCTTAAATTCAAATATTGTGTTTCCTTCTCTTCTGATTTTCTTTCGTTCGTAATGTCAAGAAAGATATGTGTACATCTTTTGTGGTGTGCGACATCAGTTGATTCCATGCGTTTTAGCCCTTTCCAGGAAAGTCATTATTAGTTTCCAACTCAATCTATTCTTTGGTGATACAACTACAAGAAATATCACACATAAGAAGCATACTACACACAATTAAATTACTGGACCGATAGTATGTATAAGGACTAAAAATACTATATGGGCTATAAATCTCATATGGATTACAAATCCATTATAGAGTATAAATTCTAAATATCAATCATACTGATTATGTCCACTTAGTAAATCTGTTTCCTATTTGGAAACCAATATCCATCTAGGTAATCCATTTTGTTTTCCAAGTCTAGTTTCGTTTCCGGAAATTTTTCTGTTCTCAAGATTTCATTCAACTTTTGATGGTAGTCAGTCAGATTATTTAAATCTTTTGAAATAAATCACGAAAAACTAATTTTAATACTAAGTCGTATCGTTGAATTTGCGTCATTGATGATGACAACTTATCACCGAATTCATTCGATTTCACTTATAGATGGAGAAGATATTGAGAAAAGAACGAATAGATTTACTATTTGACAATGATGTCGAAATCGCGTAAAAGTTTTCCGTTTAAGTCTTGATTTTAAAACGTGAAGAAAATATGCGAGGATTGGAAAAGAATTGTTCTTAAACTAAATAGCTTATAAAAGCAATCAATCAAGATACAGTTACAATACAAGCTTTGAAGATTGCGCGAATAAATCACTAAACTGATGCATCAAAACCATTACCTTTGATTGAGTTGGATAAGGAAAAACTAAAATAAACTGTAGGAAACTCATCTATTTAAGTCACATTAATTAATTAAAACTTGAAGTAAAAAAAAGACAGCATTTCTTATGCAAAATTGTATTACGATAAATTTACTGTCTTTCTCCTCTTTCTCACGAACTGTCGGTGGGAGGGATGTCAGCACTGGTAAACACAATTTGAAAAAAAAAACACGAAGTCAAATAAATATGCAACTGATACTCTTATTTCGTATCACACTTTGCCATCTGTGTCTAATAATGATATATAAACGCGCATAAAAACAGTTGACAGTCAATATTTAATCTTTAATCGTTCGACAGTAGTGTTGTTTTCGTCAGCGATGTCGTTCACCTGCAAGAATCTCAAATGTCCCTACTATGGTACGGAACGTTGCTTTGCTAAAAGATGTCCTGAGCCGTGTAAAAATACACAATGCCAACGGTTTGGTCAAGATCATTTTGCTGAAGGGTGTCTTCTCAAGTGCGATTTTTATGACTGTGTGAAATACGGACAATATCACTCACCAGGTGAATGTTGGTTTAGACAGGCTAACGGCGAATACTGTCAGCAGTATGCATCATCACCGCCTCCTGAGGCCCAACAAGCGCGACTGAATTTTTACCAGCAAACTCTTTCGACTATCGGACAGAATTTTCCGGCACCATTTATGATGGCGAATCAACTACTGTCAAGTCATCTACCTCAAAGTGGCACACCATCCTCACCATTTCTTCCTACCATGGGAAATAACAACATGTTCAATCCGCAAAATCAAAATGGTTGGCCCAATGGCCAGTTTTAGTTATAACTGAAATACTTTTCCGTTGTTTAAATTAATCCAGAAGATTTTTTGCAAGTGAAATGAATTATTATCTTATAAAAGACAATATTTTATCCTAGATACAACAAGATAAACTAATTTATCAATCATTTTTATTTTTCATAAATATAATGCAGCGAAACTTTCGACATATCTCATACAGTCACTGTCATCAGTTCAGATGAGATCGTATTGATTATGTTTTGTTATTAAACAGTTAATATTGCTTTTTTAATATCTTTTCCTTTCTTTCTGTTGTCTCGTGCTAGAATTTCAGGTAGATCGAATTTCATCATGTGATCTTCATATGTGTTAAACTTGAAAGTTGAATTCAACTTTCAAATTGGACACTACTGAACAGTTGCACAAAAATTCTACTGCTTTAAATTCATTTCACTAAATGTATTGCAGATTAATATTACTACCACGCAGAAGATCTTTAACATCATCATTTCTGAATTTTATTTCAGTTTTTTTTGTGTCACTTTTATATGATGAATGCATTAAGAGTAGCAACATGTGATAAGGAAGAACAGAATATATGATACAGCACAAATTTTATATTTGAAAAAGCAACCTATAAGATTACAATCTTCACAACGTGTCACTTGAAAACTTAAAAGACATAAAAAATACGAAATAACTTTATTCTAATGGTGACAAACTAATTCTTCGGTATTAATTGATATGAGTATGTATACATTAAAAAGTCTTTTACATTAGTAAAACTGTTTTGATTTTCGAAATAAATATGCAAAAACTGAAAAAAAATAGAACATTTTCCTATGATCAATACGGAAACAAAAGAAGGTGCTGGTTCTAATAAGAATATATTCTAGGTGAACAAAGACAATCATCACGATTGGATTGGGCAGAATCATCATGCACAAGATGGATACAGATACCACTATTTTCATGGATAACACCTATTATCTCCTTGAGCAATAAACGCACGCTTGTGGAGAATGATCTTGATGACCTTTCTATCCATGATAAATGTTCAGTCTTGTTGAACAGAGTGGATCAGTATAGTTCTAGATGGCCAGGTACATGGCATGTAATCAAACGAACATTTTATAAAGACTTTCTAATGAGCATATTGCTCGTTTTTCCAGTTATTATTGCTCATATTGCACAACCATTGCTTATTCGTCAAATTGTTCTCTACATTAAAGATCAAACAATATTTCCGATTTACACTGATTATCTATTTGCCGTTGCTCTTTGTATTTCTGCTATGATTCAAGCCGTTGTTCCTCAACAAATATTCTTTCGAAATCGTCGCGCAGGTATGCGAATTTACAGTGCCTTATCATCTGCCATCTATAAACACTTGTTATCAATTAATACTGCTGCTCTTCACCAGACCACTGCTGCTCAAATTATCAATTTAGTCGCAAATGATGTCGGTAAATTTGAAGAATTGAGCGTATTCATGCATAATTCTGTGTTGGTACCTGTGGAAGTTCTTGTATCGTTTGGTATCATTTGGCGGTATATCGGTTTACCCACAGTTTTCGGCTATGGAGTATTGATTTTATTAATACCTATGCAAATCATGTTCAGTAAAAAATTTAGTCAATATCGAAAGACTACAATGTCATGTACAGACACGCGTGTACAAACGATCAATGAACTTATAAAAGGATGTCAAATTATTAAAATGTATAATTGGGAAAAAGCTATGGAAGAACGAGTACGTGAAGCACGGCGATGTGAACTTTCGAACATTTACAAATCGAGCTGTTTGAGAGCTCTCAATACTGCTATCTCTTTCACAGCGCTACTTTTGATTTCTCTTGCTACATTCGGTGGTAGTTGGCTAATGGGTCGAACTCTGCTTTCAGAAGATATATTTTCTACATTAGCTTTCTTCGTCATGATCCGAGGTCCAGTGACACTGGCGATACCGAACGCAATCGAAAAATTAGGTGAAGCCAATGTTTCTGCAAAAAGAATCGATCAATTCATGCAACTCGACACGTTGTCGAATAAACGTGAAAAAGTAGAAAACAAAAACGACGAGCATGTAATCATAATGGAAGATGCATCATTTTCTTGGAAAGATACTCCTTCTTTATTGTCTGTCAATCTCAAAATCAGACGTGGGAATTTAATTGGAGTGAAAGGTGCAATCGGTGCTGGCAAGTCAACTTTACTTGCTGCTATTCTCGGTGAAATCAATCTTGTTAGTGGAAAACTACGATTAAATGCTAGTTCAATTTCGTACGCTCCACAATCAGCATGGATATTTACTGGCACTATTCGAGATAATATTCTTCTTGGCAAAGCGATAGATGAAGAACGTTACAAGAATGTAGTAAAAGCATGTTGTCTTGATGTTGATCTAGAGAATTTCGGTGAAGTTGGTGATTTATTGATGATTGGTGATCAAGGTATTAATTTGAGTGGCGGACAAAGAGCCCGTATATCACTCGCTCGTGCTCTATATGCTGATGCTGACTTATATTTACTCGATGATCCACTTGCTGCTGTTGATCCAAAGGTAGCAAAGAACATTTTCGATAAATGCATAGGTCCTCATAGTCTCCTTCGTGGAAAGACTCGAATATTGGTTACACACCAGACACATTTTTTAATTGAGACTGATCAAATGGTTCTCATCACAAATGGTCATATCGACGAATTAGAGATTGAACAGCGACCTACAAGACAACCATCGTTATCTGACGATCAAGAGACAGATTTCGTACTTACCACTGTTGTAACTGATATGAATTCGATTGTCAAGAACGAGACATCAGTTGATGGTGCCATTAAATGGAAGGTTTGGCTAAAATTGTTAACTTCACCACCTTTACGATGGTTCGGTTTTCTTCTAATGATTATTCTTATGTTGGTTAATGAAGCTTCGTACGATTTTGCAAATATGTGGCTCGCTCTATGGTCTGATAAAGATAAAATAGAACAACGATCATCATTTTATGCTTACGTATATGTCGGAGCTGTATGTTCTACATTAATCATTTCAATAATACGTGCTGGCTATATGTACTATATTATGTTGTGTGGTTCGACTTATTTTCATAATAAAATGCTCGAAAGTATCTTGTATACTTCATTAAATTTCTTTGAAAGTAATCCAAGTGGACGAATCTTGAATCGAGCAAGCAAAGATCAATTAGTATTAGATCAATCGTTACCTTCAGCTTTGATTGATGCAATGCAATATCTACTGTTAACTGTCGGTTCTATTGCAATTATTGGAAGAGCTAATCCATGGGCGCTTCTAATTCTCATTCCTTTGATACCTTCAGTTTTGTGGCTCCGTCGATTTTACATGAATTCAAGTCGTCAACTCAAACGACTCGAAAGTGTAACACGTAGTCCAATTTATACACTGTTCTCATCGTCATTAAATGGACTCACAAGTATTCGCGCATTTGATGTTCAAGAAGACTTTTTAAATATGTTTGTCGAAAGAATTGACACCAATGCACGAGCTTCCTTCATTCTCTTTTCCACTACACATTGGTTTGGTATACGGCTCGATCTTATGGCATCTTTACTCACATTGGTTACTGCTGTTCTTGGAATAGCTTTGCATCATCAAATCGATCCGTCGATAGCGGCACTCAGTATCACATATTGCATCACTTTAACAGGTCTCTTTCAATGGGCTATACGACAATCAGCTGAAGCTGAAAATTTCATGACTAGCGCAGAACGTATTCATGAATATGGTCAACTAGTGCCAGAAAACCAACAGAATAGCAATATTCTTATTCAACCAGCAGAAGATTGGCCTTCTCGTGGTATTATCGAATTTAAAGATTACACTTTTCGCTATCGCCCAGAGCTCGATCCTGTACTCAAAAATCTTAATTTACGAATTGAATCTAAAGAAAAGATTGGTATTATTGGACGAACAGGCATGATATTATTTTTTTTTAAATTTTATTTATGAAAACTAACGATTACATCTAGGTGCTGGAAAATCATCACTACTTCAAGCTCTTTTTCGACTTGTTGATCAATCATCAATCAACGGAACCATACTTATTGATGGTATCGATATTGGACATCTTCCACTCGATTATCTTCGTTCTCATTTAAGTGTTATTCCACAAGAGCCCATACTCTTTTGTGGTACACTTCGGTATAACATTGATCCATTCGAACAAGTCTCAGATATAGAATGTCTTCAAGCACTTGAAGCTGTTCAACTTAAAGAATTCGTGCGCAATCATCCTGATGGACTCCATATGTTGGTAGCTGAATCGGGTACTAACTTGAGTGCCGGTCAACGTCAACTGATTTGTGTAGCTCGAGCCATCCTAAAAAAAAGTCACATATTACTGATTGATGAGGCTACAGCAAATGTTGATCATGCCACCGATAGGATGATTCAAGAGGTGATTGCTGACAAATTTCATGATCGAACAATATTAACGATTGCACATCGATTGAATACAGTAGCCGATAATGATCGTATTCTTATGTTACAACAGGGAAATATTGTTTACTTCGATGTTCCCAGATTCATCTAACTTAATACTAATCGTACAATATTTTCTACTCGCTATTTTTTTTAGAGCGTTACTCCCTTAGTGAACATTTTCAAAATAGATTATTGATTCATAAATCTTTTCTTTGTTGAGTTTTAACTTTGCAAAAATAAATTTAATATGCTCTCATATTGCATATCAATGCGATGAAACTTTTAATTATAATCCAAACAAAAGCAAGAGAGTAATCTTAAAAATGCGAAGTACTCAAGAACGGCATCACTCATACCCTGAGATGATGACGCAAATTGAAAAGATTTAGTGAAAGAAAAACTTAATGTTGATATGAAATGCAATTATGACAAAGCGAAGATAACATCTTTTTACATCTACTGCGCAAACGAAACAGATAACAAAAAGAGGAGTGACAATTTGCCAATGAAAGGACCCCTAACAAAAGTTTCACCATAATAGTGAAACGTCTTTACCACGAAAAATATAAGTTTTTCAGAAAGCTTGTTTCGTATTGAGATAGATCCATTTGTGAGTAGAATTCTGTGAAAGTTTCAACTTAAAAGCGATTGAAAAATTCTTATAACTATTTAAACATTTTTTCTTTAGATCCTATTTAACAAAACTATGTCTACTCTGGCATCTTGTCATCCTATTATTAATTGTGCCTCGTTCTGGACGGGTAAACCACCGGTTTATAATGTTTGCCCTGGTGTTGAGCCAAACGGTGCTATAAGATCATTGCCGCAAGTAAAGACAAATGCTACTCGGAAGGAATTACTCGATTATTTTGACAATACGTGGACATTAACCGAAGTGCTATTCGATGGGCTGATCAGTGAAGAAGCATATTATTGTCGTCCGTACCATAAATTACGTCATCCAATGATATTTTATTATGTTCATCCGGCCATAGTATATATCAATAAACTACGTGTATCAGGCATGATTCAGAATGGGATAAATGCAGAATTCGAGAAGTTATTTGAAACCGGCGTCGATGAAATGCGTTGGGATGATTTGCATGAAGGGAATGAGAACATATGGCCGCCGATAAATGAATTGCACCAATATCGTGCTGATGTATATCGAATTGTGCACGAATTAATCGAAACACATCCATTATTTGACGATGAACATATGCCAATTAGCATGGATAAACCAACATGGGCACTGTTAATGAGTTTCGAACATGAACGTATTCATTTCGAGACATCTTCAGTATTAATAAGAGAATTACCTATTGAATTTGTGCGTGTTCCTACAGCATGGCCGACTTTAATCGTAGAAAAGATCGACCAATCTAGTAAGGAAAATTTGATGATTACGCTAAAGACATCCGAAGTGATGCTTGGTAAACCAATTGATTGGCCGACTTTTGGTTGGGATAATGAATATGGCAGCGAGAAACGGATAGTACCAGCTTTCAATGCGAGCGCTATGTTGATCAGTAATAAAGAATTCTATCAATTTGTTATTGCAGGTGGTTATACCCAACAGCGTTACTGGTCAACTGATGGGTGGGGTTGGCGTTCTTTTCGTAATGTTAAAGCACCACCATTTTGGGTACAAGTTGGTCCAGCTGGTTTACATGAATACAAATTACGCATGATTTTCGAAGTGAAAGACATGCAATGGAACGCGCCAGTTTGTGTCAATTTTCATGAAGCGAAAGCCTATTGTGTTTGGCGTACAGAACTGGAGAAGAGTGTAATACCTTATCGATTACTGACCGAAGGCGAACATAATATGCTACGTGATGGCAAAGAATATCCATGGAACAATAATTTATACAATGGCGGTGAAGTGGGAGTTAATGATAGTACAGCGAATGATAAAGGGTTTTATGATGTCTTTGGAAATTTATGGCAATGGTGTGAAGATCATTTTCATCCACTAGAAGGTAGTACACCACACAAATATTATGATGACTTTAGTGTGCCATGTTATGATGGAGAACATCAAATAATTCTGGGTGGTTCGTTCGTAAGTACTGGTGATGAAGCAAGCATTTGGGCACGGTTTCATTTTCGTCCACATTTTACACAATTTGCTGGTTTTCGCATTGTCCGTAGTGAGGATGAAGTTCTTTCCTATAATGCCGTTTATATTCCCAATATCGTTACCAATGAAATACAGGAAATGCTTGATAATTATATGTTGATGCATTGGAGTGAAGAACATCAGCGATTTGATCCTTTACTTACCGTTCAAATTGCCTTTCCAAAAGTAGTTAACCTGTCAATTGCTTGTGCTGAACTTGTAAAACGCTTCGCCATCGGTAGAGACCGCGCGCTGGATTTGGGATGTACTGTTGGTCGTACTACCTTTGAGATAGCAACTACTTTCAACGAAGTAGTTGGAATTGATTCTAACAGCAAGTTAATCGATGCTGCACGATATCTTCAACAACATGGTACATTGAAGTATAGTCGAAAAGATCAAGGTATATGTAAAACGACACTGATAGCAATGGTTGATCCTTCCATTGATCGTCATCGAATACGTTTTGAAGTAGATGATGTGTGCTCATTACCACTTTATTTGAAAGATTTTGATGCAGTAGTTCTCGCCAATGTATTGTGTCGTTTACCACAACCATCGGTCTGTTTAGAGCGTATGCAAGGTGCCAACGGACTGGTCAAAGCAGGAGGCATTTTAGTCATAACAACGTCGTTTGATTGGTTGCCACAATACACACCATCAAATAACTGGATCAACAGTGTAAAAGAGATCGGCGACATTCTTACTGAGTTTGATTTGATACATCAAGAGGAAATACCAATTATGATACGAAAGCATCGTCGCAAGTTCAAGTATATTATAACATTGGCTATGGTCTACAAGCGACGATTACCATAAAATAGAACTTAACTCCTCTATATCTATCACTAAAGCACACTAATATATTAGATAATTCATTTTTTTTATATTATTTTTTTCAATATTGATTAAACAGTTCTTAAAAAATTTTCATTAAGACATTTTTCAAGGTGTGAAAACGTCTTTAGTTAGTTCAAATATTCTCAGGATGCATAACATTTTTGTGCTGCCCATGAGCTCTCATATCTTTAATGGGTTTTCAAGAATATAGATGTTTTTCAGAGTGTGACAATCAACAATAAATATTACTCTGTTTATCGATCATTTAGTTGAGTCAAGGTAAATGAAATTTCAACTCAAAATGCAATAAAGAATATTTTTCTGGTCGAGGACATTTTGGACAAGCTCCTGTTCTTTGCTTACTGTTAACATTACATTGTTAATAGATAGTGATATCTATGTTGCATCAATGATAAAAAATTCAACAGAGAATAATATTTTGTTTTTCATGCAAACACATCACATACACGCTTGGTTAAGGCAAGTATATCAGATGTGATCCTATACTATTATACAGGAGATTTGAGAAAGTTTTTTTCCGACATACTATGATGTTGTTTGTAGATCATTACATAGATACGATTGTTTATTATAATATAACTTGTATATAATCTACCATGATTATAGTTATATACGATGAATATCCTTTTTTTATTAATACAATTGTTACCAAAGAAGTATTACATGGAGTTTTTCCAAATACATTAACCGATACACAAAAACAATATTTACAAACAATATTTAATGAAGTTATGTTTATAAATAATTATTGGATTAATATTAAAGAAACAATGTATGAGTTATGTGAAAAACATAAATATACTAAAATTGTTGCTCCAAGAGAAACTGATTTATTGTTAGCGGCAGAATTACGAGATAAATATGAAATTAAAGGTCAAACTTTAAAAAGTGCTATGTGTTTTCGTGATAAAGTTTTAATGAAAACTATATTAGAAAAATCAAATATACGAGTTCCAAAATTTCAATTAATTAAAAGTCATAGCGACATAGACGATTATCTGAAAAAAACGAACAATACCTACCCGGTGGTTATAAAACCAACTCGAATGTCTGGTGCTCGAAGTGTTACAATAATAAAGTCATACAAGGAAATTCTTGAATGGCTAACTAAATATGATTTTAATAGCAATGATTGGGAAATTGAAGAGTATATTTCCGGTGATTTTTTTCATGTTGATGGATTAATTCAAGATGGCAATATCATTGCAATATGGGCGTCTAAATATGTAACACCAATTGCTGAAATATCATATGATAAATTAGATTGTGATTATATAATTCCACATGATCATATTTTATTAAAACCATTATGTTTATTTGCTGAAAATGTTATGAAAGAATTACAACTCTATTCACAATACAAACTAAGATCAGCTTTTCATATGGAACTTTTTTATAGCAATAATAAAGAAATTGTATTTTGTGAAGTAGCAAGTCGAGTTGGAGGTTGTAAACTACATGAAGGTTGGTACAGGGCATTTGATATAGACTTATATGAACAACATATTAATCTGTCAATGGATTACGAAATTAAAGTGAAACAACCAGTTCGACCAAAATTATTGGTAGGTGCATTACGAATTCCAGCAAAATTAGGAACAATAATAAGAATACCTCATGTTCTATCTGAGGATATCAAGGGAATAGATGGATATCTATGTTATCATTCTACCGGTAGTATTGTTGATTTACAAACAGCCGATGGATTTTCGGTCAACCTTATTTTCAGTTTTGTCACTGGAACAGATGAAAATGAATTATTAACAAATTTAGAAAATTTTAAGAAATGGTTTTATGATAATACTTTAATTTTATGAATATTATATAGCTTACTATGACACAAACCTTCTCTTTTCGAAATCGACATAGATTGCTTAAAATTGCGTGATTTATAAAAATAATATGCATGAAAAAAAGTTGAGATACATCGAGTTCTTTAACAAAAAAAATCGCTCATTTCATTGTTTCAAAGATAAGGATGATGCGTTTCGAAACACAGCTACAAATTTATTTTATTTCTCTCGTGAATGAAACATTTTCTAAATATTCTTAGTGGATTCAAAATACGCAATATGTAATTTTCTTATTTGTTATATCTTTTTTGAACAATTTCAAGTATAGCATCACCTAATTGCTCATATTGTTCAATATAATTATAAATATGTGCCGATATTCGAACATACAATTTTCCATCAATATTTTTGATTGGCACTTCAATATTAAAATCATGATAAAGTTGATTCTGTATTATTTCAGCATCATCATATTTGAAATCGTCTTTGTTATCATAATTAGAAATCGGCAATTTAATACAACGCATTGGCCCAGATATATCATCTGAAGTTAATTTAGATGTATTCCACATTTTTACTAATAAATCACTTGCATCTTTAGCTAACTGTGTATTATGATCTATAATCATCTTCATATCATAGTATGACCAAAAACGTAAACATTCCGTTAATGCTAAGAAACTTGTATAATCTTTTAGACCTGTCCAAATAAATTCCGAATGTATTCCAGAATTAATTCCATGTGATTGTATACATGGACGAATTGTTAATTTTGTGTTTGATTTTATATATAATAGACCAACTCCTTTGGGTGCACAAAACCATTTATGACAATTTGTCAAATAAATATCTGGTAAATAATCGTCTTCATAATTAAAATGTAAATCAATTGAACCAAATGCATGTGCTCCATCGATGATACATGTAATATTCAATTGCTT
>Ga0209930_1003975_pt1 | contig 13889 bp, 9 predicted proteins | sample ThiBiot_500_biof_2_FD_183948 | JGI IMG/M metagenome (GOLD analysis project Ga0209930, IMG submission 183948) | Wastewater bioreactor microbial communities from Cape Town, South Africa - Thiocy_cont_500_biof (SPAdes) | ecosystem: Engineered > Bioreactor > Thiocyanate-remediating >... | reverse complement strand
AGTTGCAGATCGGTGAGGGGTTTGGTTGATGCATTGACAACCACTACGGCCCCTTGTAACGCGGCATTAGATTCGCCTAACCGGATACTGGGTAAGGTAGGGTCGTCGGTACTGAGCAATGCTGGCTTATTCGGAAAATCCAGAATGGCCGTGATCATAATTCCCCGCACATAAAACTCATTTAAGCCTTTGCGTAGCTTTATCGGAATGTGCAGGTAGCCCATATTATAGGCATCGCCCATGTGCAGTTCACCATTTACATAGACGTTACTATTACCTTTTATGGTCAGCAACGCCATCTGTTCACGCGATGAGGGGTAGGTCAGATAGGTGTAGCCACCTCCTCCACCGATACCTCCCCGCAAACTACCGGCCACCACGCCCGGTCCTGCCGGTGCTCCTCCATTACCCCGATTGTTGCCCCGCAACCGAAGCCGACCCAGGCTATCGGCTTCTACAGCAATCCAATTAATGGCACGACCTTGATCGTCGGTACCGAATGCGGCACCTTCTGCCGGGGCCGTTAGCGAACCTGTATACAGCCGATAGGCCAGCGGGTCGGTATAAATGGCTTCGCGACCATATCGGCTACCGGTCAGCGCCACCAGCCCTTTTGTAAATGTGTAGGATCGAACAGGTTCCGGGGTCGTTTGCGCCCACAGTTGACTGATTGACAAGAACGAGAGGGCCAGGCTGGCCAGTAGTTTTCGCATTGTTGATTAAAAATCGAGGATCAAAATAAAGTTACCGCTCCGACACTTTGAAAACCCAGGCGGGTTGTGATTGCAACCACTTACGGGCTGCATCGGGCAACACAACAACAAAACCGTCGGATGATTTGCTATACTTGAGCGGCTTGGCGTAACCCAGTAGTTTAATGGTTGGCTTGCTTGTCTTGACAATCGAACTGAGTGTTAGCGTAGCCGTTGGTGTTTCCTGTTCGACAGGTAGGTACGTCTGATAAACCGTTGATCCATTGCCCGTATATGCCCACTGCTTTTGCCGATACGGCGCAACAGGCTTAGTGTCGTAAATCGACTCGCCATTGATCCGCAGCCAGGCACCAATTTCCTGTAATCGCTGGTAAGCCTCTGGATGCCAGTCGCCGTTGGGGCTGGGAGCAATGTTCAGCAGGAGGTTGCCGTTCTTCGCTACAATGTCCACCAATGTATGAATTAGCTTACGCGTCGGTTTAAAATTCTCTTTCGGAATATACGACCACGAATCGCCCATGGTCATGCACGACTCCCAGGGAATAGGCATGTACGAATCAGGAATGGATTGTTCGGGGGTTACGTAATTCTCAAATTCGCCGGTAACGGTTCGATCGACGACCAGCAAACCCGGTTGATGGCTTCGACCCATACGGGCAATACGCGCCATGTCGATGTCCTGATCGTAGGGTATGGTACGTTGCCAGCTAATGGTTGAGTCGATGGTTGTTCGGGGGCGTACCCAGCCTCCATCGAGCCAGAGAATATCGATTTTACCATAATCGGTCATCAACTCCTGAATCTGGTTGTAGGTAAAATCCTTGAATTTCTGCCAACGCTCCGGGTATTTCTGGGGCGAGTAAGATACGTTGCGGTCTTTGGGCGGGAAATAGGGGTCCCAGTAGTAGGGTGTATGCCAGTCGGGCTTCGAAAAATAAGCTCCTACCATAAAGTTCTGTGCCCGAAACGCATTGAACACTTCTTTGGCGACGTTGCTGCGTGGATTCGACGAGAACGGTGATTTCGGATCGGTAATTTTGTAATCCGTTTGCTTGGTATCGAACATACAAAACCCATCATGGTGCTTGGTCGTAAACACCACGTATTTCATACCAGCCTCTTTAGCCGCCGTCGCCCAGCGTTCGGGATTGAACTCGGTTGGGTTGAAGGTGGTCTGAAGGTTTTCGTAAGCCCGTTTGTAGTCGTACCAGTTGGCTGCGTATGGACCTCTCCGTACGCACCATCCCTCATCTTCGGGGCATAGCGACCAGGATTCGACAATACCCCACTGGCTATACGTTCCCCAGTGCATCAGGAGCCCAAACTTAATTCCCTGCCACTGTGTGAGTTTCTGGCGAACCAGGCTATCTGTAGGCGTTATGTAGTGCGTGTGGTTCTGTTCGGAATGCTGTTGCGCCAGCAACGTACCGGGCAGCAGACAACTAGCCACCAACCAGGCATAACAGCGTGAGTAAAACGATTGTCTCTTCATACTATCTTGTGGGAGGAATTAGGTTAATTCAAGCCGTTCACAACGGTATCGAGCAGGGCTTTGTGTTTCAGATCGTAAATGTATTCCCAGAACATAATCCCGCCCAGCCCCTTCTGTTTCACGTAGTTGAGTTTAGGAATAAAGGATTCGGTATCGGCATACGAAATAAAGGTGCGTGAGGTAGGATTCCAGAGATAGGGGGCTTTGGCATCGGCATCCCAGTAGCGTACAAACCCATTTTTGTTGATGTACTTATCGACCAGTTCATCGTGACTAAGAAAGGAATGCTTTCCTGTCGACGGCTGATACAGGCCGTTATCGACCGGACGAACATCGGACCAGCCGCGTCCATAGAAGGGAATCCCCAAAACGATTTTGCGAGCCGGAACACCCGCCTTAATATGTCCATCTACAGCCGACATAGAGCTGTTACGCGACTGATCGCCCTTTTTCGACTGCGCCAATGGACTGTGATGCCCGGTTACTTTGTCATTGCCATGATACAGATCGTAGGTCATGATGTTTACATAATCCAGGTAGCGTTGCGCTTCGCCCAAATTGGTATGACTCACAAAAGCCGTATCGCCCCCAGTAGCGGCCGTCAGCAGATAGTGATTTGAGCCCGTACGTTTATCACGTTGCCCCTGCTTGTCGAGTTGGTCCCGGATTGCTTTGAGAAACAACGTAAAATTGCCCTTGTCTTCGGGCCGAAAAATGTTTCCGGCACCAATTTGAGCGGGGTACTCCCAATCGATATCAACGCCATCGAGCTTATATTTTTTGAGGAAAGCCACCGCACTAGCCGCAAATTTCTGCCGGGAAGCGTCGGTTAAAGCAGCGTCGGAAAAGTACTTGCAACCGCCCCAGCCACCGACCGAGATCAGGATTTTCAGATCTTTATTGATAGCCCGGAGCGACGTTAGCGCCACCAGATTGGCAGAGTCTTTGGGGGAAATAGTCGCAAATTCGCCGTTTTGGGCCGGTACGGTAAAGGCGTAATTGATATGGGTCAGTTTGCGCGCTTCAATCTGCTCTTTGGTCCACCCATTCCCACTTACATACCCAATGAGTACGTATCGTTTGGGAGAAGACTGAGCTATTCCTTCTGTAGAACAAATAAAAAATAGGCCGATGCAGCAAACGGCCAATAAATTGGCGACGATTTGATAGGATGACTTCACAATATTTTGATCAGGGTGAGTTAGAACAAAGATACCTAGATTTTAAATTTTTTATAAAATAAGGCCGCATTAAGAAAAATATTTATTAACTATGTTAGTGAAATGCCATAAACATTGCTCAACTACACTTACTTGCTAAGTTTTTTAAGTTTTTCAATAGAAATGGCATGGTTATGTCTTATTAATGAACAGGACTTGTTCGCTTCTAATTGAACGACCGCTCTAGCAAGGAGTCGTTAACGTATATGCTCTCATCTGCCACCTCGGAAGGCAATCTTCTTGCCGCCAAACGCTCCATCGTTGCTTTCAAAAAAAATCAGCAGGTTAAAAAGGCACTTCTCCATCTGTATCAGGAAGGGTCTTTGACACTGGCAAAGCTGGCCGAATTATTAAATACCAGTATTCCGTCGGCAACGCAGATTATTGACCAGTTGACAGATGATGGCTGGGTCAACACCATCGGAACAGTATCAGGCAATAATGGTCGGCGACCTGTCCTTTTCAGTCTGAATCCATCAGGGCATTACGCAGTGATTCTGGATAGCAACACACACGACACCACCTTGCTACTGGTTAACCCACTACGGGAAATTATTTTTCAACAGCGTGTCGACATGGCCCTGGAAGACAGTCCGCGTTTTTCAGAATTTCTGGTATCGTTCGTTAATGAAGCCGTTGCCGAGTCAGGTGTTGATAAATCCAGCATCGTCGGTGTTGGCCTATCGTTACCCGGCCTGATCGATTCACAGCATGGGCTTAACCTAAGCTATACGAACCTGGCTTTACCCGATCAGTCGCTTACGGCCTGGTTAGAACAGCAGTGGAATTGGCCTGTGTTTATGATTAACGATACCAAAGCCACCGCTTTAGGTGAACATCGATTTGGGAGTAGTGTGGGTAAACAACACGCGCTGACCATCAATATCGACTGGGGTGTGGGCTTGGGCATTATCATCAATGGTGAGGTTTTCCATGGCGCTTCGGGCTTTGCGGGCGAACTGGGGCACATCCAGGTAGCTCCTCAGGGCGAGTTATGCTATTGCGGAAAAATAGGCTGTCTGGATACATTGACCTCCGCATCGTCGCTCGTCAAGCGAGTACAGCGAGAAGTACAGGCCGGCCAGGTAACCAAACTAGCGGTCTTCCACGACGATCCAGGCCAGATTACTATCAGCCACGTGATCCAGGCAGCTGCCCAGGGCGACACCTTCGCCATCGATCAACTACATGAAACGGGTTATCAGCTTGGCAAAGGACTGGCCATTGCCGTTACCTTGTTCAATCCCGAGATTATCGTAATCGATGGCGTATTGGCCGAAGCGTCTCTGTTCATCACCAATTCCATCAAGCTCGCCATTAATAAACATTGCCTGAGTGGCTTCCGCAATGATTTACTGGTCGAGGTTACGCAACTAAATGGGGCGGCCAAGTGGTTAGGTACACATGCGCATGTGCTCGAAAGCCTGTTCGCCGATACCTGATTTTCTTCTTAGTTTCTGTAAACGAATTGCTGGATGGTTCCCTTAAAAACGGGTCTGCTTCTTTTTATCGCTGTTGGCATTGCTTCTTTTGCCAGTATTGACCAGGATTTCGCTCCGGTTCGCCAGGGAAAAGCGGTTAAGGATTCGGTCTTAACCGGAAAACAACTGGCATCGCGTTATTGTGGAAGTTGCCACCTGGTTCCAGAACCCGAGTTGCTGGATAAAAAAACCTGGACTGGTCGTGTTTTGCCCGTTATGGCCATGCGCCTGGGGCTTAAATTGCCAGGGCAGGATACGCTCCAGGCGCTCTCGCCCGAAGAAGAAAATGCGATCAGGCCGCTACATATTTACCCGGAAACACCTGTACTGTCGATGAGCGACTGGGGAAAAATCGTCAGCTACTATGAACAGACAGCTCCCGAAGAACCCTTACCACAAAAACCTCACCCATCGATAACGAATACCCTGCCGCTGTTTACGGTGAAAGCTCTGTCGATTGGTGATAAATCGGTACCGCAAACAACGTTGTTAAAATACGATAACCGGAAGGGCCAATTGTATGTGGGCGATGCACAGAATTCACTTTATGTGCTGGACAAAAACCTGCAACTGGTCAATACCTGGTGGATCGATACCCCTCCGACAGACATAGATTTTCCCGAAAATGCGGCCCCACGACTGCTCACTATCGGTGTCTTCAGTCCGTCCGATCAACACCTGGGCCGACTAATGACCTTGGAACGGTCGGCCAAGCCGGGCACCTCTCCCATCAATATCAAAGGATTACCCCGCCCGGTTCAGTTCACCGCTAGTGACCTAAACGGCGATGGCAGGCAGGATGCTCTCGTCTGCGGATTTGGGAAAACTGTTTTGGTACGATGGGTTCGACCCTACCAAAGAACATGTTCTGAAGGCATTACCGGGTGCCCGAAACGTACAGATTGCCGATTTCAACCACGATAAAAAGCCCGATATTATGGTGCTGATGGCCCAGGCGCGGGAAGAGGTAACCATCTTCTATAATCAGGGCAAAGGTCAATTCGCCGAAAAAACGGTCTTGCGGTTTTCACCTTTGTTTGGGTCCAGTTATGTTGAACTCGTCGATTTCAACAAGGATGGCTTTCTGGATATCTTACTGACCAATGGCGATAACTGGGACTATTCGGCCATCCATAAAAATTATCATGGTGTACACATCTACCTCAACGACCGGAAAGATAATTTTAAAGAGGCCTGGTTTTTCCCCATCTATGGAGCCAGCAAAGCTATTGCCCGCGACTTCGACAACGATGGCGATATGGATATAGCAGCTACTGCTTTTTATACCACGCTGGAACAGCCCGAACAGAGCTTTATTTATTTCTCGAACGAAGGCAAGCTGAACTTCAAACCCTTCAGCACGCCCGAAGCCGCTTATGGAAAATGGCTCACGATGGAAGCCGCCGACGTTGATCAGGATGGTGATACCGACATTGTACTCGGCTCTTATTTTCATACGGTTGGCGAAATGACCCAGCTCCTATATAGAGGTATTACCACCTTTCCGCAACTGCTCGTGCTGGAAAACCAACGTCAACAAAAATAGGCAGGCCAATAGCCTACCTATTTTTTATACTTAACCAAACCTACTCTAACTTAACTGTATTAACTGCTTATTTTACGTCCCAGAAAACCTTGGTGGTCAACTTATCAGAAGCCCGTACGGTCTCGTAGTTAGCAGTGTTGTACGTGATTTCGTTGCCTGGAATGGTCCACTTCACGGGCGGTAACGTCTGATTGTTCGAGTTATCGGTCCAGAAGCTCAGTACAGGATAATCTAACCGACGAACATCCGACCAGTTTTCATAAGGCTGAACCAGGTTATAGTGCAACCATTTCTGGGTAGCAATCAGCTTCAGTTTATCAGCATTCGTAGCCGCTTTCGCCCAGCTTACGCCATTGCCTGCAATGTAAGTCGCAATAGAGGCATCTGTAGCGGCTGCGGGCTTCGCCGAACCCGTAATACCCGTTGCATTTGACAGTGCTAAAAGCCCGTTGTAGAACTGAACCGACTGCGTGATGGCCGTTTCGTAGGCCGTTTTAGCAGCGGCATCATTATTAGCACGCAGATAGTATTCCGCCTTGATTAAATTAACCTGGGCTGCATTGATCAAAATGCCAGGGAAGAACTGGTTACGGCTCAGCGTATAACGGTTATAGATCGCAATCTGTCCACCATTGATCTGTGCTGTCTGAGTAGCCGAAGTACCCAGTGGGTCAACACCTACGTATTTCCCACCGGCATTAGCACCGGGCTCGAATAACAGCGGCAGACGAGGATCGCTATTGGCATTCATGTTGTCGATGATTGCCTTACCAGCCGTATTACCATACCAGCCATCGCCTTCAATCCCACTCTGAAATCCTTTAGAATTGATATCGGTGTTCAGATCATAGACGTTCATCTGGATGTTCTGTGCGTTTGTTTCCACAACCGGATAGGTACTTGGGCTACCCAGGATCTCAGCGATTTCTGAGTTTGAACGCGACTTGAAAGCATCTACATCCGAAACCCGGTTCAGCAGACGCAAACGCAGGGAGTTGGTATACCGTTTCCAGAGCGTCAGGTCACCTTTATTGAGGAAATCCTGCGTCTGGAACGACTTCTGATAACCAGCGTTCAGCGAGATCCCGTTCATTTCGGTGGCGATGCTTTTCAGATCGTCCAGCAGGAAGGAGTAGATCCCATCGGCCGTATCGAATTTAGCACTCGACGTCTGGTATTCTCCACCATTCGTACTTAATAAACCAGCCTGGCTGAAGGGGATCGGCCCGAACAGATCGACAAGCTTGGCGGTATAATCATAGACAAACACCGCAGCACTCAGCATGAATATGCGAAGATCTTTCTGCTGATCGGCTGGCTTTGTAGCATATACTTTCTGCAGTTCACGATACTGCGCCAGTACGTTGTAGTAGTTATACCAGACATCTTCCACACCCGACGAACCTGGCACATACTGGCCCGACTCATTAGGCCAGCCCACAGCCTGGTTATAACGGTTCAGAGAAGTACGCAACGTAACGAAGTAAAACCGATAACCTGGCAGCACGTAATCACGGCTGGCATAGAGAACCCCGGTGAATTGCTTTTCAACCGTTGTGGTCGAAATCTTCGCAGGATCAGGATAGGCTTCCGTAAACTCAGAGTCCTTACAGGCTACGTTTGCCAGGAGCATTCCTGATAAAAGCAGTAATGATATATGTTTCTTTTTCATGATTGCATTAAGAGATTAGAAGCTAGCCCGTAGCATGACGCCCATTGTACGGAAAGATGGGTTGTTACCTGCGTTGCTGATGTTATCAGTCCAGCGGGTTCCGGTGTTGGCCTGTTCAGCATCCATATCCTTGATGGTTCTGTAGATAAAGAACAGGTTCCGGCCAAATACCGACAACGTCAGGTTTTGCGTACCGATTTTACGGGTAAGTGCAACAGGCAGGCGATAGCCCAGCGAAAGCTCCCGCATTTTGATGTAGGTGTTGTCTTTCAGGTAGAGTTGTAGTAAACTGCCTGCGAAACAATGTTGGTGTTCTTTTCGCCAGTAGCCAGTACACCATCCATCAGCATACCATCATTATAAACGGTTTGACCGTTAGGGCCAGCGGCTGCTGTCGTCTGCACACCCTTGCCGTTGGCATCGATGTAGTACGACAATCCACCATGTTCAGCATCCATCGCGGTGAGGCTTTCTTCGGTCAACCCACGCGAGGTCATCCAGTTGATACCCGTCGGCATGATAGCACCCCCGAAACGGAAGTCGGTGATCACATCCAGCGTAAATCCTTTGTAGGTGAAGTTATTCAGCAAACCACCCGTCAGTTTTGGCATAGCATTACCAGCCTTAATCCAGTTGTTGCCATCCAGTTGATAGATACCGTTCGGACCAACAATTTTCTGGCCTTGTGCATTGGTCAGGATTCCATGCACGTAGATGTCGCCCATTGGCTGACCCACAACCGAACGAAGCTGAGCAGCATTACCGTCGTAATCAGCATGCAAAAGCTCGGTAGAACCATTGGCCAGTTTCTCGACCTTGTTCGTGTTTTTGGCCAGGTTCAATGTCAGATCCCAGCGGAAGTCGCTCGTCCGAATTGGAGCGATGTTCAACGCCATTTCCAGACCCTGGTTGCGCAATGTACCGATGTTTGCCAGTACCGATTTAGCACCCGTCGAAGCAGCAATAGTCAGCGGCAGGATCTGATCTACGATTTGTGCATTATAGTAAGCCAGGTCGACACGTAACCGATCTTTGAACAGACGGGTCTCTAAACCAAATTCAAACTCGCGCTTCTGCTCAGGACGAATTTTGTCGTTGCCATAATCGCTGCTGATGTTCGTATACAATACAGAGCTTCCGCCCGACTGCTGTACGTTCAGGTTACCCTGCGTATAGGCATTGTTGGCGCGATAGATAGAGGGGTAGTTACCCACGATACCGTACGATGCCCGCAGTTTGGCATAGCTGATAGCTGTAGGCAGTTTCAACAATTCGCTGATAATAAACGACGAGTTTACAGAGGGGTAAACGAACGCGTTATTGCCAGGAGCAAGCGTCGATGTTTTATCCCGACGCAACGTTCCTTCTACGTAGATAACGTCTTTATAGTTGAAATTCACCGTACCCAGGAAAGCATCGCGCACCCAGCGATCCCGTGAACTGCTACCACCTACCGTGTTTACAGAAGCCGACAGATCGAAGAAGTTCTCTGTGCTCAAACCACCATTGGTCGACCGAGTCATCAACGTATTCAACTGCTTATAGGCATTGTAACCACCCATGGCCGAAAGCGTAATATCTTCGTTCAGCTTTTTGGTGTATGATAACAACACGTCGGTATAGACATTGCTATACAGGTTGTTGCTCAGCCCAAACGAACCCGAGTATCCAAACGCCAGCGGAATCGAGCTACGTTGCTTATCTTCGATACGCTCCGAGGTGAAGTCGGTTCCTACACGCCCACGCAGGTTCAGGTTTGGTACGATTTCCCAGTTCTGGGTGATGCTGGCAATGATCCGGTTGCTGTATTCATCGTAGGTATTGGCCCGCGTACTCCATACATAATCACCAATGTCCGTTTTGAATCCGTTCCGAATGATGTTCTCGTTCGGGGTCAGGCTTTGGTTGGTACCCGTTACATATTTATACCCCAGGCTGGTCTGATACTTGTTAAAATACCAATCGGCCGATTCGAAGCGGTTCATCATCCCGGAGAAGTTGTTGATCATCCGGTCAACTTTGTACGGGCGATTGTGCGTGTACTGGTTGATGTAGTTCACGACCAGATCCGTCTTCAGATTCTTACTCTCATTGAAGCTGGCATTCAGGTTCATGATGTTCTTTTCGTTTTTCGCTTTGTAGCTGATCATGCCATTATCCTGGCGGGTATACGAAAAACGGAGCGACGAGTTTTCAGTAGCCTTCGAAATCGAGAGGTTAATGTTGGCACTGTTTGCACTCTGGAACAGATCGGCGTAGCTGTTGTTGGATGCCGAGTATGGACGAATCACACCATCGAATGCCATGACAGGCTGACCATCGAATTTGGGACCGAAGTTAACAGTCGCGTTAAGCAGCCCACGTGTATCGCCTTTACCATCACCATTGGTGTCGTAATAGATGAATCCGTTGGCATCCTGTCCGCCATTGTTGTAGTTCAGCATATAGCCAGGACCACGAACATTTTGATAACGGGGCAGATAGGCGATATTATCGACACTATAGCTGGCACTGAAGTCGATGCCCAGTCCTTTCCGGCCTTTGCCACTTTTGGTCGTAACCAGAATAACCCCGTTTACGGCTTCAGAGCCATACAGGGCGGCTGCCGAAGCACCTTTCAGGATCGAAAGGTTTTCAATATCGGCTGGGTTCAGGTCCAGGATACCATTACCCCGAATCCGCTGGTCGCCCCAGTAATCGTTGTTTCGGGCTTCGCCGTTCCGAATGGGGATACCATCCATTACAATAAGTGGCTGGGTATTACCCGTAATCGAAGACAGACCACGAATATTGATGTTGACAGCACTAGTAGCACCACCCGGTGTTGCGTTGATAGTTACACCTGGGGCCTTTCCGTACAGAGCAGTAGCAAAGTTCGGGGTAGCCGTTTTCACCAATTGATCGTTGTTCACAATCGCTGTGGCATAGCCCAATGCCCGTTCCTCCTTTTTGATACCCAACGCTGTAACAACAAATTCATTCAGCATCGTAGCATCTTCTTCCAGCGTTACATCGACCGTTGTCCGGTTGTCGATGGCTACTTCTTTGGTTTTGTAGCCAATGTAAGAGAACACCAGTGTTTTATTCCGACCAGACGCAATGCTGTATTTACCTTGTGCATCCGTCACGGTTCCCGAATTGGACCCTTTTACCACAATGGAAACACCCGGCAAGGGTTGTCCATCTGTTGTTGTGGTAACTTTACCCGAAATGGTCTGCGCCAGTACGGGGCTACTTATTACCAACAGTAGGATAATAAGCCTAAGTACAGTTTTTGCCATAGAAAAAGCTATTAAATCTTCAGTTAAGTTTAATTACAGACAATATTAATATATTTTTTTAATTACCTAAAACAAAATAAATTTTTTTAAAAAATAACCTGATTAATTAAAATAAATTAGACAAAACTCGTATCAGGACAAGATTTGAAGCTATGATCACCCATTTTTCCGCAAAATTAGCCCGTTTTCATTGAGCGTCCACTCCTAGCAAAATGAAGCCTATTTAGCCTTAAGCTAGTTATAAATCCTGAATCGACGGACAAGAAATACCTATTCCAACCATGCAGCCTAACGCTATAGTATATAGGACAGTGCCCATTAAAGCTCCCCTTTCAACCGTGTGGGATTCGCTGACGGAACCCGATTTGATAAAACGATGGATGTGGGATTCCGATGTTGCGATCTATACCGACTGGAGCGTCGGCAGTCAGATCCGTATCCAGGGAGATTTCCATGGGATTCGTTTTGACAATAAGGGGACCGTTTTGCAGTATATCCCAGAGCGCACCCTCCAGTATACTTATTGGAGTACGTTATCCGAAATTGCCGACGCGCCCGAAAACTATTCGATCATCGAGTTTTCATTGGATACACATGCCGATCAGACAATTCTTATATTTCGGCAAAGCCAGTTCGCGACCTACGCCATCTACAAACACTTCGAATTCTATTGGAACACAACGCTTCACATCCTGAAGCAACGGCTGGAGACCCCTCTTTCAACAGACCAGAATTAATCAAGAAGTTAGCGGCAGGGCCCCGATGGGATCATACTGACGGTCGTTATCGTATTAGTTGCACGACTGCCCATCCAGTCGAAAATAGCGGACTTTTACGGGTGCTACCGCCGTCGAATCGACATAGCCTTTGAGGGCAAACAGACCTATATAGTTCGGGGCGATGTCAAATTCGTACGTAGTTAGCTCCTTAAACGAAAAGTTGTCGACCGGACTGGCGGAGTAGAGTATCCGAAATTTCCGCCCCTGTTTTTCGATTCGAAAGGCAAAGTTTTTCAGGTTGGTGTCGGCAATACGACGCTCTTCAGCATTACTGATATGAAACAGAGGCTGATGGATAAACTCTTCCAGATTGGCATCCGCTTTCCCATACGACGAAATAGCCTGAATCAGAATCTCGGCCGGACGATGAAAGCCCCCGAAAAAATCGTTGTACGAGAGCGACAACCGGATGCTTTTACCCGTAAACAGGGTATCTTCCATCAGCAGCAAACCCGCCTGCTGCCAATTGCCCATAGGAACGAAATCTGTCATGTGCATTTCGGTTCGGAAGCAATCATTCCTGATTTCGCGAATCAGCAGGTTCTGTACGCGTGGTGTCTCGCCAGTCTTAGGCCAATTATCCCCCTTTAGCGTAAACAGTGTCAGACGTCCGGGGCTTTCATTCCGTCGTTTCCAGTAGGATTCATTTTTATGTTGTACCGTCCAACCGCTCTGGCTGAGATAGGCATCGGATGTATTGCGAAAATCTTCCTGAACCTGCTCCAGATTTGACTGATGAAAAAACAAGTACCCTACCACCAGCACGATCAATAGTAGAACCGCTACGAGCCAGCCATCGCCCGACCTTTTCGGCTCCATATTGGCTGTCTTAATCAGTGTTGGTGTACCTATCTGTTCGCGGTATCGAAACCAATGCGAAAAGTTCTCTCCCGCTTTTTTTCGTTCGGCTTCAGTAATGGAGGGCGCGTCGAGCACATAACGCGCCAGGGTATCGAGCGTAGCTATGGACGGATTCTCCTGCTTGCTGGTCGAAGGATTCAAGACAAAAGCCGTATAGTTTTTAATGCTTCGCCAGCCGATCACCAACCCGGTTCGTTCTTCGATCTCGGTACTCAGGTGTTTACTCTCCGGCTCCGACAATGGGCTTTTCAGCGGATGGTCGAAGCATTTTCTGACCACCGCATCCATTAGTTCGGCAAACGCCCGCCTATCGAAGTCGTCTCTATACATACGCTATGTAAATGGATAATGGATAATGTACAATGAATGATAGATAATTAGCATACACTTTTCATTATGCATTGTGCATTATCCATTGTGCATTTTTACAGAATTCACATTTCCGCGACGTTTCCGCCCTAATTCCGCCCGATTCAGCCCATGCGACGAAGTTTTGCCGAAACAATTTCGTCGTCGATGAAAACGCTTCTTCTGTTTTTTTTCTGTCTGATTATGCTGGCTGGCAAAGCGCAACAGCTTCAACTTCATTATGATTTCCGCCATTCGCTCGACCCTACGTTGAACCGAACGAATTTTGCCTCCCTTTCTTTTGAGTACTTCAAGAGCAATGACTCCACCGGCTCGTTTCTCCTGAAAATGCAGACCGACTTTTCGGGCGAAAATAACAACATCGGGCAGCTTTTCGTACAGGTATCCCGGAATCTGCGGTTCTGGCGGCCAAAGGTGTATCTGGCACTCACCTACAGTGGCGGTCTAGGGGTAGCACCGCCATCCTTTGGGTATT
>Ga0209930_1003973_pt1 | contig 13896 bp, 13 predicted proteins | sample ThiBiot_500_biof_2_FD_183948 | JGI IMG/M metagenome (GOLD analysis project Ga0209930, IMG submission 183948) | Wastewater bioreactor microbial communities from Cape Town, South Africa - Thiocy_cont_500_biof (SPAdes) | ecosystem: Engineered > Bioreactor > Thiocyanate-remediating >... | reverse complement strand
GGGGTCGCCCGCCCGCCGCTGGCCGCCGCGACCTGGGACGCGCTTAGGCCCCATTCCGCGTACTGCCACCAGCAGAGCGCTGGCGTGACCTGCGCCAGGAAGGCGACGAATGCCAGGGCAAGGGTCCGCATGCGGCCTCCTCGACGGAGCGCGTTGGAAGGCTGCGTCGTTCATCATCGTAACCACCGCGACGAGGCTGTTCGTTGATTTTGCTCAAGGCCCCGGAATCGGGTGGTGAATAGTCTGGCGTGCCCGGGCATGCGACCCGGGCGCCCATGACGTCCGTCGGGACGATGGCCGAAACGCAGAAGAGGGGAGAGATCATGCCGCAGGAAAATCGTCGAACAGCGTTGAAACTACTGAGCGGTGCGGCGGCCGCCACGGTTGTCGGCCTTCCCCTCGTGGCGAGGGCGGAAAGCGACGACCTGGTCGTGCCGAACCGCTATGAGAACTTCAAGCGCGGCACGATTCACAGCATCAATCCCGAGGGGCGGAGCTTCGTGATCGTTTGGCAGGATCTCGGCCGCGTCAAGATGAAGGCGGCGGACCTCGTGACCAATTTTGCGGCACTTCGGGTCGGCCAGACGGTCGACGTCCATTGGTATGACTACCTCGATTTCCTGGTCGCCAAGACGACGCCGGCGGTCACGGCGCGTGCCAAGGCGATGCTCGCCGAGGGGGCACGACTGGAGGGCATTCCCGGGGCACGGCAGAGGATCCGGCTGTGGCAGATGTCGGGGCTGTGCACCAAGGTCGATCTCGCGACGAACACGGTGTTCCTGATCAATGCATCGGGCGGCGAGCCCGACAAGCCCGCGCCCGACAGCGGCGAAGTCATCCAGATGCCGCCGATCGTCACTGAAAACGGCAAGGCCGCGCTTCGCACCTTGAAGCCAGGGGAGCAGATCACGACCGTGTTCAGCCAGCAGACGGCCATCGATGTGACGATCATCCGCTAGGCCCCGGACGGGCCAAATCGGCGAGGGCGGCGGGTTGCCCGCCTTCGGCCAAGGCAGGAGCCGCCAACAGGGCTTCAGGGGATTAGCCATGAAGGTGCTGCGCAGCATTCTGTCGGAGGCGCCTCTGGCTTGGCTGTTGTTTGCCGTGCCTGTGGCGGCCTGGGTTCATCAGGCACGGCCCCAGTCGCCTCTGCTCATCTTCATACTGGCCTGCATAGCCATCGTGCCCCTGGCAGGACTGCTGGGCGTCGCCACCGAAAAGCTCGCCGTCCGGACGGGCGAGGGCATTGGCGGCTTCCTCAATGCCACGCTGGGCAACGCCGCCGAGCTGATCATCGCCCTGGTGGCATTGCGGGCCGGCATGCTGGACGTCGTGAAGGCCTCGCTCACCGGATCGATCGTCGGCAACCTGCTCCTTGTGATGGGCGCGGCCTTTCTGGCCGGCGGTTTGCGCTACAAGGTCCAGCGCTTTGCCACCATCGGTGTACGCACGCAGATCGGCATGATGGCACTCGCCGCTATGGCCATCCTGGTGCCGTCGGTGTTCACGGCGACGAGGGGCGGCGAGATGGCAAGCCGGTCGGTTGCCTTCAGTGTGATCGTGTCGATCGTTCTTCTGGCGGTCTATCTGCTCAGCCTTCTCTTCACCCTTCGCAGCCATGCCGACCTGTTCCGTGGTGAAGAGCCTGGCGAAGGCGGCGAGCATCACGGGACGCCATGGTCGGTTTCGCTCTCGGTCGGCGTCATGGCGATCGTCACCGTGCTGATCGTGTGGATGAGCGAGATCCTGGTGGCAACGGTCGAGCAGGCATCGCACGCCCTCGGCCTGTCGAGCCTGTTTGTCGGTATCGTGGTGATTGCGGTCGTGGGCAACGCGGCCGAGCACAGCACTGCCGTCATGATGGCGATGCGCAACCGCATGGAGATGGCCGTCGGCATCGCCATCGGCAGCAGCACCCAGGTGGCGCTCTTCGTGGCGCCGCTTCTTGTCCTGCTCAGCCTCTGGATTGCACCAGCGCCGCTTAGCCTGGCCTTCGTCGGCGTCGAGGTCTTCCTCGTCATGGCGGCGACCTTCGTGGCGTCGATCCTGATTCTCGATGGCAAGTCGACCTGGTTCACCGGGGTTCAGTTGATTGCGATGTACCTGATCATGGCGGTGACGGTGTTTGCGGTTCCCGCCTGAAGCAACCGGTGGATTGACGAAGATCAAGGACGGGCGTGCAGTGGCATGTAATGATGGCCGGGCAACGGAGACGAAGACATGATGCGCACCTTGCTCGTGCTCGTGACCATCGGCGGAATGCTTGCCGGCTGTGACCAGTTCAACAACATGACCACCGGCCAGAAAGGAGCAGTGACGGGCGCTGCTCTAGGCACAGGCATCGGAATGGTCGCCGGGGGCAGCTTCGGTCAGGTTGTCGGCGCCGGCCTGATTGGCGGTGCGGTTGGCTACCTGGGCGGCAGTGCCATCGGCGACAAGTAGCACAACGACTGTCATGCTTGACTGATCTCGTTGCCGGAGGCGCACCCGATAGCTGGTGTTGGGGGCTGTGACCAAACACAACCCAGAGCGCTATGAGTCTGCGCATGCATATCTCACTTACCAATGACGAGCGGCTTGGCAGCTGGTAATCTTGCACGGTGGATACAAAAGCTTACCCCCGCCAGCCCCGGGGCGTAGCGTTTGCGGGGCCGAAGCAGCCAATCGACCTGCCATGCGACAACTGCATCGGCCGCGTCCTCAATTTGTGCAAGCCCTTGGACGAAGCCCGTCTGCAGCAGTTGCTGGCAATCGGCGGCCTTCGTCGTTGGCAGAGGCACCAGATCCTTTATCGCGCAGGAGATAGCGCTTCGCACTTTTTCAAGATCAGGAAAGGTCTGGTCTCGGTCTCCAAGACGCTCGACGATGGCCGTCGGCAGATCGTCGCCGTACGGGTTCCGGGCGACTGCGTCGGCTATCTCGAAGTCGACGGCCGCTACGCGTTCGAAGGCGAAGCATTGACGGATGTCGAAGTCTGCGCGTTCGATCGACGCCGTTTCGATGCCCTCGCCGCCGAGAATTCCGATCTGTCGGCGGCGTTGGCCGCTGCGCTGTCGAGCGCTCTCGCGCAATCGGGCGAATCGATGCTGGTCGTGGGCAAGCTCCGGTCGACGGAGCGGGTGGCGCATTTTTTGGGAAAGATGGTGCTGCTTCATCGTGAGCGGCGGGACAGGCCGGGTCCGGTCCAGCTTTACATGAACCGCAGCGAGATCGCCGATCACCTCGGGCTTACGATTGAAACCGTGAGCCGCTCCATCACCAAGTTGAAGGAGCGGGCGGTCATCGGTCTGGTCGAGAGCGACGAGGTGATCGTCCTGGACGACGTGAAGCTTTGGGCGATCGGCAAGATCGATAGTGAGGCCCGGGCGAGTGCGATCGGCTGACCGGCACCGGCCGTGCGGCAGCCCGAATGTCGATGGAGCACGTGCGTCGATTCTAGGCAGTTCTGGGTGAGCCATGAGCTGGCGAATTGGTCTTCTGCGACTCTGGGCGATTGCCTCGGCCCTCTGGCTGATCGGATGGACGCTGTTTCTCCGGCAACAATGCCACTCGACGTCAGACGGATCCTTCTTGTGCAGGCATGACAGGCCGGAACTACAGCAAGCCCGTGGAGCCCTTGCATCGTGGGATCCGGTCGAACTCTACCTGTTCGGCTTCGCCGTTCCGATTGCTGTGCTGATCGTTGGCATTGCCGTCGTCTGGATCCTCCGACGATCGGCGCGCTGACGCAGGCTGTTCGCTAGCACAACGGCATGACATTCGCATGTCAGGCGCGGTTGACTTAGATCAAGACTCGCCAGCGCGGATTGCTCATACTGCCGCCATCCAACTCCGGGGAAGGCAACATGTCGACAGCGCCCAAACTCGGCTTCTTCCAGGAGTATTGGGTCGACGCCTGGCAGCGCTCGATCCTGACGCTCGATACGCTGCGTGAGCGCGGCAATACCTATTTCGACCAAGCGGCCAAGGAAGCTCCCAATGTGCTGGGCTTCGAGGTCGAGCTGGTGCGTGATGGCCGCACGTTGCCTCAGCCGGTCAACTACGTGCTCGTCCGTGTCGTGCCGCCGGACGGCATGGTGATCGATCCCGTCAAGCCACCCTTCGTCGTAGTCGATCCGCGCGCCGGTCATGGGCCGGGTATCGGCGGCATGAAGCACGACAGTGAAATCGGCGTCGCGCTGGCTGCGGGCCATGCCTGCTACTTCGTCGGCTTTCTGCCGGAACCCGTTCCCGGCCAGACGATCGAGCACGTCTGTGTCGCCGAGGCGGCGTTCCTCGAGGAAGTCGCGAACCGGCATCCCGATGCCGAAAGCAAGCCGGTGATCGTCGCCAACTGCCAGGCCGGCTGGCAGATCATGATGATGGCCGCCATTCGCCCCGATCTCTGCGGACCCCTGATGCTGGCCGGTTCGCCGCTTTCCTACTGGGCGGGCGTGCGCGGCCGCAACCCGATGCGCTATCTCGGCGGCACCTTGGGCGGCACATGGCTCACCGCCCTGGCCGGCGATCTCGGCAACGGGATCTTCGATGGGGCGAGCCTGGTCGCCAATTTCGAATCGCTCAATCCCGCCAACACCTACTGGCAGAAGCCGTACAATCTCTACTCGAAGGTCGACACGGAGACGTCGCGGTTCCTCGATTTCGAGACCTGGTGGGGCAATCCGGTCCTTCTCAATGCCGGCGAAATGCAGTGGATTGCCGACAATCTGTTCGTCGGCAACAAGCTGACATCGGGTGAGATTCGCACCTCCGACGGCGTGCGTGTCGACTTGCGCAACATCCGCTCGCCCATCGTGGTTCTCTGTTCCTGGGGCGACAACATCACGCCGCCGCAGCAGGCCCTGGGTTGGGTCACCGATCTCTATGACGAGGAACAGGAGATCGTCGAGAACGGGCAGACGATCGTCTATACCCTGCACCAGTCGATCGGCCATCTCGGCATCTTCGTGTCCGGCAAGGTAGCAACCAAGGAACATGCCGAGTTCGCCTCCTGCATGGAGATGATCGATCTGGTGCCACCCGGCCTCTACGAGGCCGTGATCACCGAGGTCGACGAGGACACGACCCGGCCCGACCTCATCCATGGGAAGTATCTCTTTCGGCTGGAAGCACGCACATTGGACGACATCCGCACGCTGCTACAGCCGATGGTCAAGGCCGCAACGACTCCGCAGTCCGCCGAGCTGCTGCGCGATATGAATCCCAACCGCCTTCGCTTCGCCGCGTTCTCCGATCGCAATCCTGCGATGCGGCAGGTGAAGGAACTGGCCGCGACCGTTCGTGCCGACCGCAAGCCAGTCGCTGCCGACAATCCGCTGCACGTCTGGGAACAGGTGGCCTCGACCTGGATGACGACATACTGGGAAAGCTACAGGCTCATGCGCGACGCCATGACCGAAGCGACGTTCCTCGCGACCTACGGATCGCCATTGCTGCAGTCGCTGGTCGGCCTTGGCCCGGGAACCGAGACGAAAGGGCCGGGCAAGGATCTGGTGCGCGAGATCAATGCCGCACAACGGCAGGCTGACCTCGAGAAGCAATTCGAGGTTGGCGGCCTCGCCGAGGCGGTCATCCGGTCGATCATGTATGTCCGGATGCCTCAGGGGTCGATCGACGAAAGGGGCTTTTCGGTGCTTCAGGCCATCCGCCGCGTACAGCCGGCCAATCGCCGGCTGAGTTTCGGCGAGGCCAAGGCCATGTTCCGCGATCAGTACCTGCTGCTGTTGATCGACGAGGAAAGGGCGATCGGCGCGCTACCTCGTCTGTTGCCCGACGATCAGGAACAGCGTCGGTTCGGCCGGCAGGCCGTCCAGGACGTGCTCACGGCGGGCGAAGGTCTGTCCGAGGAGGGGCGGCGGCGCTTACAGCGCATCGACGAGCTGTTCGGGGTCGCACCGCAATCCGCACCGGGGGCAGCGCATGCCTGATGTCTCACCGGCTGAGCCGCACGAGAAGTACCGGCGGCTGATCGACGTCGCCCGCAAGCATCAGGCGATGACGACGGCCGTCGCCCATCCCTGTGATGCCGTATCGCTGGAGAGCGCCGTCGAGGCTGCCAAGATCGGTTTGCTCAAGCCGATTCTCGTCGGCCCGGTCGCGCGCCTTCGCGACGTGGCGCAGCGTGCAGCGATCGACATAAGCCCGTTCGAATTGGTCGATTCGAACTACAGCCACGATTCGGCGGCGAAAGCCGTCGGCCTCGTCCAGGCCGGCAAGGCCGAGGCTTTGATGAAGGGCAGCCTTCATACCGACGAGTTGATGGCCGCCGTGGTGGCGCGCGATGGCGGCATCCGGACGGCCAGGCGCATCAGCCATTGCTTCGTGATGGACGTGCCCAATCACGACCAGGCCCTGATCATCTCCGACGCTGCCGTGAACATCGCGCCGACTCTGGAGGACAAGGTCGACATCGTGCAGAACGCGATCGATCTGGCCCATGCACTCGGGATCGACGTGCCGCGCGTGGCGATTCTCAGTGCGATGGAAACCGTCAATCCCAAGGTGCCGTCGACCGTCGAGGCGGCCGCCTTGTGCAAGATGGCCGATCGCGGCCAGATCAAGGGCGGGCTGCTCGACGGGCCGCTGGCGCTCGACAATGCGATCAGCGTCGAAGCTGCAGCCATCAAGCAGATCGCCTCGCCCGTGGCGGGCCGCGCCAATGTGCTGATCGTGCCCGACCTCGAGTCGGGGAACATGCTGGCCAAGAGCCTGTCGTTTCTTGCCCGCGCCGATGCGGCGGGTATCGTGCTGGGGGCCCGCGTACCGATCATCCTGACGAGCCGCGCCGATTCGCTATCGACGCGTCTGGCCTCCTGCGCCGTTGCCGGTCTGGTGGCCGCGGCGCGCCGTGCCTCCGCCGCTGCCGCCATTTCCTGAGGAAGACATGAACGAAGCCATTCGGCCGGTCCTGACGGGCCACAAGGCTCTTGTCGTCGGGATCGCCAACGACCAGTCCATTGCCTATGGCTGCGCCCGGGCGTTCCGCGACGCCGGTGCCGACCTTGCCGTCACGTGGCTGAACGAAAAGGCACGGCCTCACGTCGAGCCTTTGGCCGATGCGCTGGAAGCGCCGATCAGGGCCGAACTGAACGTGGCGAAAGCCGGACAGCTTGAAGCCGTCTTCGAAGAGATCGGCAAGAAGTGGGGAAAGCTCGACATCCTGGTCCATTCGATTGCCTTTGCACCGATCGAGGACCTGCGAGGTGGTCTGCTCGACTGCTCGGCCGAAGGCTTCGCCAAGGCAATGGATATTTCCTGCCATTCGTTCATCCGGATGGCCCGGCTTGCCGTCCCGTTGATGAAGGAGGGCGGTACGATGTTCGCCATGAGCTACTACGGCGCCAATCGCGTGGTGCCGAACTACAACGTGATGGGGCCGGTCAAGGCGGCCCTGGAGGCGTCGTGCCGCTACCTCGCCTACGAGCTCGGCCCGCGCGGCATCCGTGTCCATGCGATTTCACCCGGTCCGCTCAAGACGCGCGCGGCGTCCGGCCTCAAGGATTTCGAGTTGCTGCTCAACGAGGCCGTCCGCAAGGCGCCGCTGGGCGAACTCGTCGACATCATGGATGTCGGCTATGCCTGCGCCTATCTGGCGACGCCGTTTGCCCATCGGATCACCGGCGGCACCGTCTATGTCGACGGCGGCACGAACATCGTGGCGTGAGGAGGCTGTGACTTCCACACAAGACTGCATCGCCGTTCTTAATGCCGGCTCTTCCAGCATCAAGTTCGCTCTCTATGATGCTCATGCGGAAGGGGACTTGCTGTTCCGAGGCCAGATCGAAAAGCTCGGCCTGGCGCCACATCTCATCGCCCGGAATGCGGCAGGTGCTGTTGTTGCGGAAAGGAGCTGGTCCGACGGCGGCCTCGACCATCATGCGGCAACAGCCGCAATCATGGCGCTTGGCCGGGAGATGCTGGCCGGGCGTCCCGTGATCGCCTTCGGTCACCGGGTGGTGCATGGCGGCGTCGACTACGCCGCGCCGGTGCGGGTCGATGCAGCCGTCATGGCCGATCTGGCGAAACTCATACCGTTGGCACCGCTGCATCAGCCGCACAATCTCGCGCCGATGGCAGCGATCGCCAAGGCGGCGCCGCATCTGCCGCAGATCGCCTGCTTCGATACCGCGTTCCATCGGACGCAGCCCGCACTCGCCCAGGAATTCGCCTTGCCGCGGGAAATCACGGCGAGCGGCGTGCGTCGCTACGGTTTCCACGGCCTCTCCTATGACTATGTCGTCCGGCAGGTTCGCAAGACATTGCCGCTGCCTACCGACGCGAAGCTGGTCGTCGCTCACCTGGGCAATGGCGCGAGCCTGTGCGCGGTTCGCGATGGCCGGAGCGTCGCCAGCACCATGGGGTTCACGGCCGTCGATGGCCTGGTGATGGGGACGCGGACGGGGGCACTCGACCCCGGGGTGCTCCTCTATCTCATGCAGGAGCGCGGCTACGATGCCGGGAAGATCGAGGATCTCATCTATCGGCGCTCCGGTCTGCTTGGCGTTTCCGGACTGTCGTCGGACATGCGCACGCTGCGTCAGTCCCGGGCGCTGGAGGCGGGCGAGGCGATTGCCCTGTTCGTCTACCGTATCGTCCGCGAGATCGGCTCGCTGGCGGCGGCGATGGGAGGCCTCGATGCGATCGTGTTCACGGCCGGGATCGGCGAGAACGATGCGGCGACCCGAGCAGAGGTCGCCGAAGGCTGCCGATGGCTGGGCCTGGAGCTCGACGAGGTGCGTAACCAGCGAGGCGATCGCTGCATCAGCGTCACCGGTGCGAAGGTCTCGGCCTGGATCGTCCCGACCGACGAGGAACGCATGATCGCCCGTTACACCAGCGAGACGCTGGCCGGTTGACGAATGTCAAAGGCAGGATGGCCCGAGAGTCCTAGGCTGGCGGCAGGAGGGCGCCATGGCCAAGGACGACAGGGAGAAACTGAAGCGCAAGGTCTACGAGAAGCAGCTCGCCAAGCTGCAGGTCGAGCTTTGCCACCTCCAGGACTGGATCAAGACCAAAGGCGAGCGGGTCGTCATCGTGTTGGAGGGCCGCGACGCCGCCGGCAAGGGCGGGCTCATCAAGGCGATGACGGCGCGCGTGAGCCCACGGGTGTTCCGCGTCGTCGCCCTGCCGGCACCTTCGGATCGCGACAAGTCGAAGATGTACATCCAGCGCTATCTGGAGCACTTTCCGGCCGGCGGCGAGATCGTGATCTTCGACCGCAGTTGGTACAATCGCGCAGGCGTCGAACCGGTGATGGGGTTCTGCACGGAGGAGCAGCACGAGCTCTTCCTCGAGTACTGCCCGAATGTCGAGCGTTTCTTCCTCGAGGGCGGGACGCGATTGCTGAAACTATGGCTGGAAGTCGGGCAGGAGGAGCAGGAGAGGCGCTTTCATGCACGAATCGACGATCCGATCCGCCAGTGGAAGCTGAGCCCGATGGATCTCGAATCCTTCAAGCGCTGGTACGATTACTCGCGAGCCCGCGACCTGATGCTGAAGCATACCGACACGAAGGATGCGCCCTGGTACATCGTGCGTACCGACGACAAGCGTCGTGGCCGTCTGAATGCCATTTCGCATATCCTGTCGCAAATTCCCTACAAGCGCATCGACAAGGCCAAGGTGAAGCTGCCCGCCCGCTCCGACAAGAAGCGGTACGACGATCAGGCGGCGTTGCAGGGCCGGCATTTCGTCGAGGAACTTTTCTGAGAGCCGAGGAGAATCGACATGGTCAAACTCCTGACTGTGAAGGAACTGCAGGCGAAGATCGCCGAAGCCGAGGGCGCCAAGGCATCGGCCGCGCTGAAGCGACATCAAGCCGAGGAGCACGAGAAGGCCGAGCTGCTGGATCGGCTCACCAAGCCGTCGGGCCTCAGCGACGACGAGGTCATGGAGAAGGCTTCGATCATCATCGAGCGGGCGGTCGAGAACGGTCTGATGTCCGTACAGGTCTTTCGCTTTCCCCATACGCTCTGCAGCGACAACGGCAGAGCCATCAACCAGGGGGAAACCGGGTGGGAAACGACTCTCACCGGCATCCCGAAGGAGATCTTCGAATTCTGGAGGCGCCAGCTCCAGCCGCGCGGCTATCACATCCGCTATGAGATCATCGACTATCCCGGTGGCATGCCGGGCGATGTCGGCGTCATCCTGAGCTGGGGGTGATCGATCATAGGTGCGGAATTTGGGCGAACCAACGGTGACCTCACCCTGAGGAGCGAGCGCAGCGAGCGTCTCGAAGGGTGGGCACGAGCACCGAGTCTGGACCAGACCCTTCGAGACGCGGCCGTACGGGCCGCTCCTCAGGGTGAGGAATCTTTGTAAGTTTGCCTATGGGATGATCGACCCGCTGGGGCGCGGTGCGTTGGGCTCGGCCTGGGAAGCGGCCTTCACGCCGCTTCGGCCATGGCGCGATAGACCCGCGTCACCAGTTCCTCGGTGGCAAGGCCGTCACTGCCTTCGATCGCGGCGATGCCGGCACGCTTCATCGCCATGGTCACGACAACAGGGCCGCCGGATACGATCTGGATCTGCAGAGGCTGCGCCGTCGGTGTCACGGCCTTGGTCGGGTGCGGGCGGTTTGCCGCTTCCCGATAGGCCCGCCAATGGCCGTCGAGCTGCTCCAGTTCTCGCGAGAATTGCGGCAAGCGTTCGGAGGGGATCGCGCCTTCACGCCAGCCCGTATAGATGCGGCAGCTGAGGCCGAGGACGGCGATCGAGAAAGCCTTCTGCGTCATGGCGCCACCGTCGATGGCAGAGTTCAGGAAGGCGAACATGTCGAAGATGGCTTGCACCGGTTTCCTCCATTGAGCGGGCTGTGCTTTTCCTAACGTGGGAAGAATGAGCGGGGCGTCCAAGGACTGATTCGTCGCGCGCACAGCTTTGTCACATTGTGTATGCACTTTGATTGCGAGTTCTGCAGGTCGGTCCAGACACTCGACAGGCGGGGCAGGGCCGGAGACAAGGAAGACCTGCTCCCGATAAAGTGACGGTCACGTCAGGAAGGAAGAAAGAGCGTAGGGATGCCCGACACCACGACCCCCAATACCGCCGCTTTGTCCGCCGGCCGGCCGCAGACGGCCACGGCCGCCAAGACCGAACATTTCGACGTCATCATCGTCGGCGCCGGCATCTCCGGCATCGGCGGCGCATACCATCTCACGTCCCAGAGCCCGGGCCGCAGCTTCGTCGTGCTGGAGACGCAGGAGAGCTTCGGCGGTACCTGGCTCACCCATAAATATCCCGGCATCCGCTCCGACAGCGACCTCTACACCTTCGGCTATCGCTTCAAGCCCTGGACGGGCAAGCCGATCGCCACGGCGCAAGAGATCCGTACCTACATGAACGAGGTGATCGAGGAGAACGACCTCGGCCGCCACATCCGCTACAGCCATAAGGTGACCTCGGCCGCCTGGTCGAGCCGCGACAATCTCTGGACGCTCGAGGGCGTGCGCACAGATACCGGTGAAGCCGTGCGCTTCACCGCCAACTTCCTGTGGATGTGCCAGGGCTACTACCGGCACGACGAGGGCTACATGCCCGAATGGCCGGGCATGGCGAGCTTCAAGGGCCGGATCATCCATCCGCAGTCCTGGCCCGAGGATCTCGACTACAGCGGCAAGAAGATCGTGGTCATCGGCTCGGGCGCGACGGCGGCCACCGTGATCCCGGCGATGGCCGAGAAGGCCGGCCATGTCACCATGCTGCAGCGCTCGCCGACCTATTTCATTCCAGCGCGCAACGCCAACGACCTCGCCGACACGCTGCGTCAGCTCGAGGTCGACGAGACCTGGATCCACGAGATCGTGCGCCGCAAGATCCTGCATGACCAGGCCGTGTTCACGAAGCGCTCCTTCGAGGAGCCGGAGCAGGTGAAGAAGGACCTGCTGGCGGGCGTGCGCGCCTATCTCGGCCCCGATCACGAGCACAATGTCGATCCACACTTCCAGCCGAGCTACCGGCCGTGGCGGCAGCGCATCGCTTTCGTGCCCGACGGCGATCTCTTCCGCGCCGTGCGCGCCGGCAAGGCCTCGGTGGTGACCGACGAGATCGACACCTTCGTCGCGAATGGCATCCGCCTGAAGTCGGGCGAGGTGCTGGAGGCCGACATCATCGTGACGGCGACCGGCTTCCACCTCAGTGTCATGGGCGACATCGCCTTCGCCGTCGACGGCAAGCCGCTCGACTTCGCCGACACCGTCACCTATCGCGGCATGATGTTCACCGGCGTGCCCAACATGGTCTGGGTGTTCGGCTACTTCCGTGCAAGCTGGACTCTGCGCGCCGACCTGGTGGGCGACTTCGTCTGCCGCCTGCTGGCGCATATGCAGGAGAAGGGCGTGCGCAAGGTCGGCGTGGCGCTCCGGCCGGAGGACAAGGGCATGGAGATCCTGCCCTGGATCGATCCGGAGAACTTCAATCCCGGCTACCTGATGCGCGGCATGCATCTGCTGCCCAAGCGCGGCGACAAGCCGGAATGGCAGCACACCCAGGATTACTGGAACGAGAAGAACGTCTTTCCGGCCATCGACCTCGATGACCGGGCTTTCGTCTACGGCTGAAGTCTCGTCAGTTCAGATCGAGTGAGCTCAATTCGGCGCCGGCAGGTCCTTCAGGACCTGCTTGGCGACCGGCGACATCTCCTTGCAGAAGGCGGACTTGTCCTTCTCGACGGCCTCTTCCATGGAGGAATAGGCCTTGTCGAGCTTTCGGTCGGCGATATCGAGCTTCTTCTCGGCCCAACCGATCCAGTGGTCGAGGCGCGTCTCCTGGTCCTTGGAGAGATCGAGATTGCAGGCGTCGATGGCGATCGAAACGACGTAAAGGCCGATCACCATCTCCTTGGCCTCTTCCACGGTCTGGGCATGGCTCGGAAGGGCCGGCGCGAGCGCAAGGCTCGCCGCCACCAGGCAGGCTGATAGACGATGCATGAAACTCTCCCCGCTTCGAGGGCGGGACCCTAGTCGAGGGCGAATCATCCGGCCATAGTTGCGCCCTGTGAATCGCGGCAATTTGGCGATGCACCCAGATAAAGTCGGGGCGCCTCGGCCTATGGTCGACGGGCGGGGGAGAGACGATGGCGGCAGGCAACACGCGCCGGACAATCGCAGCCGGCGCCATCGGCAATGTGCTCGAATGGTACGATTTCGCAGTCTACGGCTACTTCGCCGCCGCGATCGGCCGCGCCTTCTTTCCGCAGGAGGATCCCGTCGCCCAGGTGCTGGCGGCCTTCGGCATCTTCGCGGTCGGTTTTCTGATGCGTCCCGTGGGCGGCGCGGTGATCGGCTCGCTGGGCGACAAGTTCGGGCGGAGAGCCGCTCTCACCGTATCGGTCGCCGCCATGGCGATCCCGACCTTCCTGGTCGGTATCCTGCCGGACTACCGGGTGCTGGGTGTTGCTGCGCCGATCATCCTCACTCTGTTGCGCATGGTGCAGGGCCTGTCGGTCGGCGGCGAGTACACGACCTCGATCATCTTCATCATCGAGCGCGCGCCGCCCGACCGCCGTGCGCTGATCGGCGCGCTGGGGTCCTGCGGCGCCGTCGGCGGCATCCTGTTGGGCTCGGCGACCGGCGCGCTGCTGGCCTCCCTCATGTCGGAAGCTGCCCTGGAGGAGTGGGGTTGGCGCATCCCTTTCCTGGCGGGACTGGCCGTCGGTCTCGCGGGCGTGGTGCTGCGCCGCCACGTTGAGGAGACGCCGCGGCTTCTGCAGCGACGGGGCTCGCCGCTGCTCGACACGGTTCGCAACCACGGTCCGCTGCTTGCCAGGCTGGCAGGCCTTTCGGTGTTCAATTCGGTCGGCTTCTACCTGATGTTCGTCTACATCGTGGGCTGGCTGCAGTTCGCCGACGGCATCGCACCGGCGCGGGCCCTGGAGATCAATTCACTGAGCATGGC
>Ga0209930_1003972_pt1 | contig 13897 bp, 13 predicted proteins | sample ThiBiot_500_biof_2_FD_183948 | JGI IMG/M metagenome (GOLD analysis project Ga0209930, IMG submission 183948) | Wastewater bioreactor microbial communities from Cape Town, South Africa - Thiocy_cont_500_biof (SPAdes) | ecosystem: Engineered > Bioreactor > Thiocyanate-remediating >... | reverse complement strand
CCTTCGCCGACGATCACGACGCGGCGCCCCTCCACCCTGTGGAAGGCCGGGAAGGTCGACAGTTTCCGATGGGCTGCCGCCATCGCCATCTCCGGCACCGGGTCGCGTTTCGCGAGGAAATCCTTGCACGCTATTTAAGGAAAGCGCAGCAGAAACACGACAAAGGGGGTTCCAAACTCCGACGCAGGCTTGGAAAATCATTCTTCGGCGCTGAATTGCACAAGACGCGGCGGTGGACCGAAGCGCGCCGCCAAAACCTTGCAAACCAACGGATCGCGCCGCCTGCAGCCCCCGAGGATTGAAGAGGCGCCGAACGTGGAACGTCCAGATAGACGACTAAAGCAGTCGTCTATCTGGAATTTCATTTCCCGTGGCTCGCCTCAGAACACCCCGGCGCCGAGATCGGCCGCGCCAGCGCGCTGGCGGAACATCTCGAAGAGTTCGCGGCCCATGCCATAGACCTCGTCCTCCTCCTCGCGGCGGATGGCGGCCGGCCGGGCGGCAAATTCGGCCGGGTCGACGAGCACGTCGAAGCGACCGCTCACCGCATCGACGCGGATCATGTCGCCGTCGCGGATCCGGGCGATGGGGCCGCCATCGAGCGCTTCGGGCGTCACATGGATCGCCGCCGGCACCTTGCCGGAGGCGCCCGACATGCGCCCGTCGGTCAGGAGCGCGACGCGGTGGCCGCGGTCCTGCAGGATGCCGAGCGTCGGCGTCAGCTTGTGCAGTTCCGGCATGCCATTGGCGCGCGGGCCCTGGAAGCGGATCACCGCCACGAAATCGCCCGTGAGTTCGCCCGCCTTGAAGGCCGCGAGCAACTGGTCCTGCGCATCGAAAACCTTGGCAGGCGCCTCGATGACATGGCGGTCCGGCTTGACCGCGGAGATCTTGATCACCGCGCGGCCGAGATTACCGGAGAGGAGCTTCAGCCCGCCCGTCGGCTGGAACGCCTTGGCGACCGGCGCCAGGACCTTCTCGTCGAGGCTTTCACGCGGGCCATCGCGCCAGACGACCGCGCCGGCCTCCTCCAGCTTCGGCTCGGTCGTATAGGCGGCGAGACCCTGCCCCCAGACCGTCTTCACGTCCTCATGGAGATAGCCGGCCTCGAGCAGTTCGCGGATCAGGAAGGCCATGCCGCCGGCGGCGTGGAAATGGTTCACGTCGGCGAGGCCGTTCGGATAGACGCGCGTCAGCAGCGGCACCACGTCCGAGAGATCGGAGAAGTCGTCCCAGGTGAGCTGGATGCCGGCCGCCTTGGCCATGGCGACGAGATGCAGCGTGTGATTGGTCGAGCCGCCGGTGGCATGCAGGCCGACGACGCCATTGACGATCACCCGCTCGTCGACGAGCTCGCCGATCGGCGTGAACTCGTTCCCCATCGCGGTGATGGCGAGCGCGCGCTTGGTCGCGGCCTTGGTCAGCGCGTCGCGCAGCGGCGTGTTCGGATTGACGAAGGAGGCGCCGGGGATATGCAGCCCCATGATCTCCATCATCATCTGGTTGGTGTTGGCGGTGCCGTAGAAGGTGCAGGTGCCCGGGCCGTGATAGGAGGCGCTCTCCGCCTCGAGAAGCTCGGCGCGGCCGACCTTGCCTTCCGCATAGAGCTGGCGGATGCGCGCCTTCTCGCCGTTCGGAAGGCCGGTCGTCATCGGGCCGGCCGGGACGAAGACCGACGGGATATGGCCGAAGGAGAGCGCCGCGATCATGAGGCCCGGCACGATCTTGTCGCAGATGCCGAGATAGACCGACGCGTCGAACATGTTGTGCGACATGCCGATCGCCGCCGCCATGGCGATGGCGTCGCGGGAGAAGAGCGACAGCTCCATGCCGGTCTGGCCCTGCGTGACGCCGTCGCACATGGCCGGGACGCCGCCGGCGACCTGCGCCACGCCGCCGGCCTCGCGCGCCGCCTGCCGGATCAGCTCCGGATAGGTCTCGTAGGGCTGATGGGCCGACAGCATGTCGTTATAGGCGGTGATGATGCCGAGATTGGGCACCACGTCGCCCTTCAACGCCGCCTTGTCATCGACGCCGCAGGCCGCGAAGCCATGGGCGAGGTTGCCGCAGGCAAGTCCGGCCCGGCGCACGCCCGCCTTCGAGGCGGCGGCAACGCGGTCCAGATAGCGGCTGCGGCTCTTCTCGCTGCGGGCGCGGATCCGCGCCGTGACCTCTGCGACCCGTGGATGGATGGTCATGCGTCAGGTCTCCTCGTGGCCGGGCACCTCCGCGCCCGGCAATGCGGCCTCCCCTTCGTTGGAAAGGCCGTCAGTCGATTTCCTCGTGCCATGTGCGTCCGTCGCGCTCGATGAGGGCGATGGCCGAGGACGGTCCCCAGGTGCCGGCGGTGTAGCTCTTCGGCGCCTCGCGCGAGGCCGCCCAGCCGTCGAGGATCGGATCGATCCACTTCCATGCCGCCTCGACCTCGTCGCGGCGCATGAACAGCGTGGCATTGCCGCGGATGACGTCCATCAGCAGCCGCTCATAGGCCTCGGGGCTGCGGACCTTGAAGGTCTGCGCGAAGCTCATGTCGAGCGGCACATGGCGAAGGCGCATGCCGCCCGGGCCGGGATCCTTGATCATCAGCCAGAGGCGCACGCCCTCGTCGGGCTGCAGGCGCATCACGAGCTGGTTCGAGACGAGTTGGCCGGCCGCGCCGCCGAAGATCGAATGCGGGATCGCCTTGAACGAGACGACGATCTCGGAAATGCGCTCCGGCAGGCGCTTGCCCGTGCGGATATAGAACGGGACGCCCGCCCAGCGCCAGTTCTCGATCTCGGCCTTGAGGGCAACGAAGGTCTCGGTCACCGAATCGTCGCGGCCGAGTTCCTGCAGATAGCCGGGCACCGGCCCGCCGGCCGAGGCGCCGGCCCGGTACTGGCCGCGCACCGTCACGGCCTCGAGGTCGCCGGCATTGATCGGCTTCAGCGAGCGCAGCACCTTGAGCTTCTCGTCGCGCATCGCATCCGCCTCGAACTGGTTCGGCGGTTCCATGGCGACGAGGCAGAGCAGCTGCAGGATATGGTTCTGCACCATGTCGCGCAGCGCGCCGGCGGTGTCGTAATAGCCGGCCCGGCTCTCGACGCCGAGATTCTCGGCGACGGTGATCTGCACATGGTCGATATGGGCGGCGTTCCAGAGCGGCTCGAACAGCGCGTTGGCGAAGCGCAGCGCCATGAGGTTCTGGACCGTCTCCTTACCGAGATAGTGGTCGATGCGGTAGATCTGGCTTTCCTTGAACACCTTGCCGACCGCGTCGTTGAGCGCGGTGGCCGAGGCGAGGCTCTTGCCGATCGGCTTCTCGATGATGACGCGGGTCTCGGGCGTGATCAGGCCGTGGGCGCCGATGCCCTCGCAGATGACGCCGAAGAGATCGGGCGACACGGCGAGATAGAAGGCGCGGACGCGGTCCTTGCCCTCTTCCAGCACGCGGCCGAGTTCCGGCCAGCCGGCATCGTCGATCTTGGCGTCGACCGAGACATAGAAGATGCGCTTGAGGAAGGTGGCGACCTGCTCCGGCTCTCGCTCTGCCGCGGGCACGAACTTGGTCAGCGCCTCCTCGGTGAGCTTGCGGTAGTCGTCGTCCGAGAGCTTGCGGCGCGAGGCGGCGATGATGCGCGAAACGTCGGGCAACTGGCCGTCGCGATGACGGTGGAACAGCGCCGGCAGCAGCTTGCGATAGGCAAGGTCGCCGGTGGCGCCGAACACGACGAGGTCGAAGGGGTCGACGGCGATGATTCGACTGGTCATGAAATCCCTCTTTCCCGACACCGGACCGGCAAGGCCTGGTTCGCCCCGGTGTCCTATCCAATTCCGCTTCATATGTTGAGCGTGAAAATTAGAGCATCGAAATAAAACTCCTGCGACCAGTTTGCCCTAAGGTGCGCTCCGCCTTCCGGGCAGGCCCCGGACAAGAGCCAAGCATGATACGGGCCAAGGAGACCCCATGATGACCGAACCGCGATGCATCGTTCCGGCGGGAGACCGCACCGGCGAAGGCGTGACATGGCACGCCGCGGAGCGGGCGGTCTACTGGACCGATATCAACCGCTTCCTGATCCACCGCCTCGACACCGAGAGCGGCTCGGTGCGCAGCTGGTTCTTCGACGAGCCGGTCACCACGATCGGCCTCACCGACCGTCCCGGCACGCTCATCATCGCGCTCGGCTCGAAGGTCATCCTGTGGAAGGTCGAGACGGATTCGCGCAGCGATTTCGCGCGGCCGGAGAAGAACACGCCCGGCGCGCGCCTCAATGACGGCCGGCCCGATCCGCATGGCGACCTCATCGTCGGATCGATGTTCAACAATGTCGCCCCGGACGGCTCGGGCGTCGATATCAGCGGGCCGGCCCGCGGCCAGCTCTACCGCGTGCGCGGCGACGGTTCGACCGAAACGCTGCGCGGCGATATCGGCATTTCGAACACCATGGCCTGGGATCTCGAGCGCCGCCGCTTCTATACCGGCGATACGCTGAAGAACGAGATCTGGGCCTATGACTACGACACCGCGAGTGGCGCGATCGCCAATGAGCGGGTCTGGTTCTCAGGCTTCGAGCGCGGCTCTCCCGACGGCTCGCAGATCGACGCCGAAGGTCATCTCTGGAACACGCGCTATGGCGGCGGCTGCGTCGTCCGCGTCACGCCCGAGGGCAAGGTGGCGAGCGTGCTCGACATGCCGGTCGGCAACATCACCAACTGCACCTTCGGCGGCCCGGAGCTGAAGACGCTCTACATCACCACCGCGCAGGGCGGCTCGGGTCCGATGGAGCGGCTCGCGGGCGGGCTCTTCGCCTATGAGAGCCCGGTGCCCGGCGTCGCCGAGACGGTGTTCCGGCTCGAGCGCTGAAGCCGTTGCGAGCGAGGCGAGGCGCGTGCCATCCTGCGCGCGCTTCGGCCTCGCGATGCGACGGGGGGCATCGGCCGGGCCGACCATCGGGCGATGGAGGGCTTCCGATGACGACCACCTGTTTCCGCGTTCCGGCTGTCCGGCTCGGCATGGCGGCGCTGCTGCTGCCGCTTCTCGCCGCCGGCGCAGCAGCGCTGACGAGCAGCCAGCAGCAGGCGCTGAAATCCGCATGCCAGAGCGATTATCGCGCCAACTGCGCCAGCGTGCCGCCGGGCGGCAGCGAAGCGCTGCAATGCCTGCAGACGAATCTCTCGAAGCTGTCGGCCGCGTGCCAGCAGGCGGTGACAGCCGCTTCCGGCGGCGGCGCTGCGACCGCACCCGCCGCGACTGCGCCCGCTCCTGCCACGGCGCCGGCCGCCGCGACGCCGGCTCCGGCGCCGGCGAAGCCCAAAGCGCAGGCGGCGACGCCCCCTCCCCCGATGCCGCCGCTCACGCCTCGGCAGGAGGCGATGATCGTCCGCCAATATTGCGGGGCCGACTTCGCCCGCTATTGCAGCACGGTCCGGCTCGGCGCCGGCAATGGCGTCGCCTGCCTCAGGAAGAACGCGGCGCGTCTTTCCGGCGGCTGCAAGCAGGCGCTGGCCGCGGCGATGCGCTGAGACGATGCCCATCGTCGGCCTCGACCATGTCCAGATCGCCATGCCGCGCGGCGCCGAAGCGCTCGCGCGGGAGTTCTATGGCGGCCTTCTCGGGCTTGCCGAAATCCCCAAGCCGGTGAATCTCGCCAAGCGCGGCGGCGTCTGGTTCGCCCTTGGCGACCGGCAATTGCATCTCGGCGTGGAGGAGCCCTTCAACTCGGCGCGCAAGGCGCATCCCGCCTTCCGCGTCGACGATCTCGAATCGCTGCGGGGCCGGCTGCGCGCCGCCGGTCACCAGCCCGTCGAGGACGAGCCGCTTCCTGGCTACCGACGCTTCTACCTCGCCGACCCCTTCGGCAATCGGCTCGAATTCCTCGAGCCGCTACATCCCGGCTGAGCGCGCGCCGAGCGCGTTGGGGCGTTCGTCAGCGCGGCCGGTAGATCATGGCGACAGCGCCCCCTGGAAAGGCGCGGGTGCTCAGAAGCTCGAGGCGCAGCGGCGTGCCGAGATCCGAGAACAGCGGGTGGCCATCTCCCAGCGCCACCGGATGGACCAGCAGGACGAGCCGGTCGACAAGCCCCGCGGCGACGAGCGCGCGCGCAAGATGCACGCCGCCATGAGCAAGGAGCGGGCGGCCGTCGCCCGCCTTCAGCCGCGCGATCTCACGGGCAAGATCGCCGCGGACCACGAAAGGATGCGCCCAGCTCCCGTCTTCCGCATGCGAAGATGGCGGTGTGCTGCGCGAAAACACGACTTTCGGAATGTCGTTCATCGGCGCCGCGAAGGGGCCGGGAGCGGCCGGCCAATAGGCCGCCATCTGCTGGAAGCTGCGGCTGCCCATGATGTGCAGGCTGGCATCGGCAATCGTTTCGACGACGAAGGCCTTGGCCTCCTGATCGTCGCCGAACATCCAGGCATTGCGCCCTTCGTGATCGCTGACGAACCCGTCAAGCGACATGGACATCTTGAGGATCAGATCCTTCACCGCGGCCTCCACGACTGACTGCTTCCGAGGACGCGCGAAGCCGGGCGGTTCCGACACCCGCCTGAAATCCCGATGGCGACCCGCGATTGTTGCAATCGTCCGCATCCGGACTATATTGTCCGGAAATGGACACGATGACGACATGATCACGCACGAATCCCTGGCCGTGACGGTTGCCCCGGCGCCTCCCGGCGGCCCGTTCTCCGCAGCCGATCGCCGCCGCCTCAGCGGGCCCGGACTCCGGGCCTTCGCGGCCATCGCCGATCAGTGGGGCCTCGGCGAGACGGAGCGCATGCGGATGCTCGGGCTTCCCGGCCGCTCGACCTATTTCGGCTGGCTCGCCAAGGCCCGCGCCGGCATGGCGCTGACGCTGCCGCTCGATACGCTGCTGCGCATCTCGGCGGTGCTCGGCATCCACAAGGCGATGCGCATTCTTTTCACCGACGACCGGACGGCGCTCGACTGGCTGCGCAGCCCCAATGACGGCCCGCTCTTCGGCGGCCAGCCGCCGCTCGCCCTCGCCGCCAACGGCACGCAGGATGGATTGCTGCTGTTGCGCCGCCATCTCGACGCCTGGCGCGGCGGGCTGTTCGCGGCGCCGCTGCCGGCGCTCGACGACGTGGCCGCCCCGATCGGCGACGACGACATCGTCTGGGCCTGAGCGATGACGGCCGATGAGCGCGTCGTGATCGACGGTCCGACGCATCGCCTGATCCCGTCGCGCTTTCCGCCGATCGGCGCATTCGACGACGTCGCCTCGCCGGGCGACCTCGCGGCGGTGATGGAACTCGAAGGCTGGACCAATGACCGCCTCGTCGCCGAGCGGCTGAAGCGGCTGCCCGAGAGCGAGTGGGTCTATGGCCGCGCGAATGCCAGCGTCGTCATGGCGTCGTTCCTGCACACGCCGCCGACGGGGCTGCGCTTCTCGTCCGGCGCGCTCGGCGCGTGGTATGGCGCGATGCGCATCGAGACGGCGGTCGCCGAAGTCGGCCATCACCTTCGCCGCGAGCTGGTCGCGAGCCGGATGGACCGCTTCACCGCCACCTACCGCGCCTATGGCGCCCGGCTTGCCGGGCTCTATCTCGACATCCGCGATGTCACCAGCGCGCCAGCGGGGCTCTATTCGTCATCGGACTACGGCGCCGCACAGGCCTTCGGTGAGGCCGCGCGTGCCCGCGGCGAGGACGGCCTCTTCTATGCCAGCCTCCGCCATCGCGGCGGCGAGAATATCTGCGCCTACCGCCCGTCGAAGATTCTCGACGTGACCCAGGCCGGCCATATCGAGCTGACGATCCGCCGCGACGGCCCGATCATCGCCCGCCGGCTGGCGTGACGTTGTTGCGGCAAGCCTATCCGCGCGGATAGGCGACGCCGTTCTCGTCGAAGACGTGCAGGTGGCGCTTTTCGGCGGTCAGCGCGATCTTCTGGCCCTTCGCGACTTCGACATCGCTGTCGACCTTGGCGACGATCGGCTCCGCGGTGCCGACATCGACATAGATGAGCGTCACTTCGCCCAGCTGCTCGACGATGTCGATCGTGCCGGTGAAGATCGCGTCCTGGCCGTCGGCGAGGATGAGATCCTCGGGGCGGACGCCGAAGGTGCCGCGCTTGCCGGCCGCCGTGGTCGGAATCACGGCCGAGACCGAGATCTTCGCGCAGCCATCCGGCTGCACGCTCGCCTCCGCGCCGCCGGCGACGATCGCGCAGGGGATTGTGTTCATCGACGGCGAGCCGAGGAAGCGCGCCACGAAGAGGTTGGCCGGGAAATTGTAGAGCTCCATCGGCGCGCCGACCTGCTCGACGCGGCCGGCATTGAGCACCACGATGCGGTCGGCCAGCGTCATCGCCTCGACCTGGTCATGCGTGACATAGATCATCGTCACGCCGGCCATGCGCTCATGCAGCTTGTTGATCTCGATGCGGGTCGCGACGCGCAGCGCCGCGTCGAGATTGGACAGCGGCTCGTCGAACAGGAACACCTTCGGGTCGCGCACGATGGCGCGGCCGATGGCGACGCGCTGGCGCTGGCCGCCCGAGAGCTGCTTGGGCAGGCGGTCGAGATAGGGCGTGATCTGCAGGATGTCGGCGGCTTCGCGCACGCGGCGATCGATGTCGCTCTGCGGGGTGCCCTTCGCGAGCTTCAGGCCGAAGGCCATGTTGTCGTAGACCGTCATATGCGGATAGAGCGCATAGGACTGGAAGACCATGGCGATGCCGCGCTTCGAGGGCGCGAGCTGGTTCACCACCTGGCCGTCGATCTGCAGCGTACCGCCGGTGATGTCCTCGAGGCCGGCGATGAGGCGCAGAAGCGTCGACTTTCCGCAGCCCGACGGACCGACGAAGACGATGAACTCGCCCGACTTGATGTCGAGGTCGATGCCATGCAGCACCTTGACCGTGCCGTAGCTCTTCTTGACGCCGCGCAGCAGCAGTCCAGCCATGTTCGTTTCCTTCCCCGCCTCGTCAGGCAATTCTCGCAAAGAATGCGTCGCGCCCGTTCAGGCTGACCGTTCGTTCCTCGGGATGCAGCGTCGCCGTGAAGCCATGGCCGTCGAGCGGCGTCGCGGCGAGCCCCGCCGGCAGCGGAACGGTCGCCGCGGTCGTCCCAAGATTGAAGATCGCCAGCACAGTCTCGCCGGCCGTGGCGCGGATGAAGCCGAGCACGTCGTCCGGCGTGTCGAAGAATTCGATCGTACCGAGGACCAGCGCCGGATGCGCCTTTCGGAAGGCGATCATGCGCCGGTACAGCGCGAGCACGGACGAGCGGTCGACATCCTCGCGGTTGGCGGCGCGGGCGATATGCTCCTGCGGCACGGGCAGCCACGGCTTGCCGGTCGAGAAACCGCCATAGATGCCGTTCGATTCCCAGACCATCGGCGTGCGACAGCCGTCGCGGCCCTTGTATTCGGGCCAGAAGCGGATGCCGTAAGGATCCTGCAGGTCCTCGAAGGCGATGTCGGCCTCGGTCAGGCCGAGTTCCTCGCCCTGGTAGAGGCAGACCGAGCCGCGAAGCGACAGCAGGATCGCCGCGGCGATCTTGGCGACGCCGTCATAGTCGCCGTCGCTCGTCCAGCGGCTCACATGGCGCACGATGTCGTGGTTGGAGAAGGCCCAGCACGGCCAGCCGTCGCCGACGATCGCCTCGAAGGCCCTGATGCGGCGAACGAAGTGATCCTTGGTGAAGATCGGCGATAGGAAGTCGAAAGTGTAGCACATGTGCAGCTTGTCGCCGCCCGATGTGTAGGCCGCCATGGTGCGCAGCGAACGCGGGCCGTCACCGATCTCGCCGACCGTCGTCTGGCCGGGATAGCGGTCGAGCAAGGCCCGCAGCCGCTTCAGGAATTCGAGATTCTCCGGCTGGCTCTTGTCGTGGATATGGTCCTGCCAGTTATAGGGATTGACGGCCGGCGCCTCGGGCGAATTGCGGTCCTCGGGCTGCGAGGGCGGATTGTTCTCCAGCCCCTGCGAATGGACATAGAAATTCACCGTGTCGAGGCGGAAGCCGTCGACGCCGCGCTTCAGCCAGAACTCGACCGTCTCGAGCAGGGCATCCTGCGCCGCCATGGTGTGGAAATTCACATCGGGCTGCGAGGCGAGGAAATTGTGCAGGTAATACTGGCAGCGGGTGGTGTCCCACTCCCAAGCCGAGCCGCCGAAGATCGACAGCCAGTTGTTGGGCGGCGTGCCGTCGGGCTTGGCATCGGCCCAGACATACCAGTCGGCCTTGTCGTTGTCCTTGGACGAGCGGCTTTCCTTGAACCAGGGATGCTGGTCGGAGGTATGCGAGAGCACCTGATCGATGATGACGCGGATGCCGCGGGCATGGGCGGCGGCGACGAGCTGGTCAAAATCCTCGATCGTGCCGAACATGCCGTCGACGGCGCAGTAATCCGCGACGTCGTAGCCGAAATCCTTCATCGGCGACTTGAAGAAGGGCGAGATCCAGATCGCGTCGGCGCCGAGCGACGCGATGTGCTCGAGCCGCTCCGTGATGCCGTTCAGATCGCCGATGCCATCGCCATTCGTGTCCTGGAACGAGCGCGGATAGACCTGGTAGATGACGGCGCCGCGCCACCAATCGGGATCGTTCGACAGGATCGAACCCGGCATCTGCTGCACCTTCTGGTCCATGATCAGCCCTTCACGCCGCCGGCCGTCAGGCCCGAAATGATCTTGCGCTGGAAGATGAGCACCAGCACGACGAGCGGCACCGTCACGATCACCGAGGCAGCCATGATGTTGCCCCAGGGGATTTCATACTGAGTGGCGCCCGAGAGCAGCGCGATGGCGACCGGCACCGTGCGCGTCGCGTTCGACGAGGTGAAGGTCAGCGCGAACAGGAACTCGTTCCAGGCGGCGATGAAGGCGAGCAGGCCCGTCGTCACCAGCGCGGGCCACATCAGCGGCATGAAGACCTTGGTCACGATCACCCAGGGCGATGCGCCGTCGACGATCGCCGCTTCCTCGATCTCGATCGGCAGGTCGCGCATGAAGGTCGTCAGGATCCACACGGTGAAGGGCAGCGTGAAGATCATGTAGGCGAAGATCAGCGCGAACGGCGTGTTGAAGATGCCGAAGAAGCGGATCAGCTCGAAGAGACCGGCGAGCACCGCGATCTGCGGAAACATCGACACCGCCAGGATCATGAGCAGCAGCGTCGAGCGGCCGCGGAAGCGCACCCTCGAGAGGGCGAAGGACGCCGTCACCGCGAGGAGCAGCGAGATCGCCACCACTACCGTCGCGATCAGGAGCGAGTTGGCGAGGTTGCGCGGGAAGCTGCCTGTCGTCAGCACCTGCGTATAGTTCTGCAGCGAGAAGCTGGTCGGCCAGTAGTTGATCTCGAACAGCGCCGTTCCCGATTTGAACGAGGTCAGGATCGCGTAATAGAACGGGAACACCGAGATGACGACGATGAACACCACGAGCAGGTAGAACGCGGTGCGCTTGACGAGATGCCAGAGCATCAGCGGCCTCCCTCGAAATTCACCTTGCCGACGATGATATAGACGATCGTGATGAGCGTCAGGATCAGGAACAGCATCGTCGATGCCGCCGAGCCATAGGCGAACTTGTCGAAGTCGAACAGGTTCTCGCGGGCGAAGACCGACATCGTCTTGGTCTGCGCGTTGTTCGCAGTCAGCACATAGATGAGGTCGAAGATGCGCAGCGCGTCGAGCATGCGGAAGATCACCGCAACCATGAGCGCCGGGCGCACCAGCGGCAGCGTCACTTTCCAGAACACCTTGACCGGGTGCACGCCGTCGATCTTCGCCGCCTCATAGATGTCGCCGGGGATCATCTGCAGGCCGGCCAGGATCAGCAGCGCCATGAAGGGCGTCGTCTTCCAGATATCGACGATCAGCACGGCGATCATCGCGGTATCCGGATTGGCGGTCCAGGCGATCTTCTGCGAGATGAGGCCGAGATTGAGCAGGATGTCGTTGATGATGCCGAACTGGTCGTTCAGCATCCAGGCCCACATCTTGGCGGAAACGATGGTGGGGATCGCCCAAGGCACGAGGATCGCGGCGCGCACGAAGCCGCGGCCGCGGAATTCCGCGTTCAGCACCAGCGCGACGACCATGCCGAAAATGGTCTCGAGCGTCACCGACACGATGGTGAAGCGGACCGTGTTCCAGACCGAGCCCCACCAGAGCGGGTCGACCAGCAGGCCGTCATAGAGGACGCGGCCGCTCTTCAGGGTCGTCATCGAGAAGTAGTTTTCGAAGCCGACCCATTGCGCGGCGTCGAGATTGGTCAGCGAGGCATTGGTGAAGGAGAAATAGATGCTTCGCAGAAGCGGCCAGCCGGCCACCAAAGCGAGCACGATCAGCATGGGCGCCAGGAAGAGCCAGGCGGAGCGGATGCGCTGGCGGAAGAGATCCGATCCGGCGCTCACCTCGTCGCTGTCGGCTGATTGCGCTACGGCCATTGCTGCTGGTCCCCCCTCACGCCCGCTTCGCGCCGGCTCGGCGCCTCTTGGGAACGATCGATCGCGCTTCGTTCAACGCTAGCCGAGCGCGCCGGTTTTTCAATCGGGTTTCGCCTCCCGCCCGCGGGCGGGAGGCGATGCTTGACGGATCGCCTGTCAGCCGGTGCTTACCAGGACGAGCCCTTGAGCTTCGTCAGCTGGGCCTCGAGCAGCTCGAGGTTCTCGGCGGCGCTGCCATTGCCCGAGAGGGTGTTGTGAACGGCCGTCCAGAAGTTGGACGAGACCTCGTTGTACTTCACCTTGGTCGGCGCCGACGGACGCGGCACGGCATTCAGGAAGACTTCCTTCCAGCGCGGGATGATCGGCACTTCCTTGGCGATGTCGGCGTCGTCATAGAGATCGACGATCGTCGGCAGGTTGGAAGCCTCGATGGCCTGCTTCTTCTGCATTTCCTTCGAAGTCAGGAACTTGACCAGATCGATGGCCTCGGCCTGGTTCTTCGAATATTTGGAAACGGCGAGGTTCCAACCGCCGAGCGTGGCCGCCGAGGTGGCGCCTTCGGCCGAGCCGGCCGGCAGCGGAGCCACGTCGAACTTGCCCTTCACGGCCGAGTCGGCGCCGTTACCGAGCGAATAGGCATAGGGCCAGTTGCGCATGAAGACGGCATTGCCGGTCTGCCAGACGCCGCGGGCCTCTTCTTCCTGGTAGGCGAGCACGCCGGGCGGCGAGATCGTGTTGACCCAGGACTTGGCCATCTCGAGGGCCTCGGCGGCCTTCGGGTTGTTGATCGAGATTTCGCCGTCGGCCTCGACGATCTGGCCGCCGCCGTTCGACTTCACCCATTCGAGCGCGTTGCAGGTCAGGCCTTCATAGGCATTGCCCTGCCAGACGAAGCCCCAGATGTCCTTCGAGCCGGCTTCGCGCTCCTTGTCCTGGATCTCCTTCGCCGTGGCGGCGAGTTCGGCCCAGGTCTTCGGCGGCGTCTTGCCGTATTTCTCGAGCAGGTCCTTGCGATAGTAGAGGGCCGGCGCATCGGTGAAGAGCGGCATGGCGACGAGCTTGCCGTTCACCGTCTGCGATTCGACAATCGACGGGAAATGCTGGCCGATGACGTCCTTGGTCGCTTCCGTCAGGTCGACGAGCTGGTCGGCGAGCTGCGGCGCCCAGATGACGTCCGTCTGGTAGACGTCGATGTCGGAATTGCCGGCGGCGAGCCAGAGCTTGTACTGGCCGAACTGGTCCGTCGTCGACGAGGGCATCGGGACGATGGTGACCTTGTTGCCGCTCTGCTTCTCGTAGAGATCGAGCTTTTCACGCAGCACGGCGAGGCCGTTGCCGGTGTCGCCCGAGACGATCGACAGATTGGCCGCATTGGCTGCGCTGGCGATGATCATCGCCGACGCGAAGCCCAGAAGCGCGGTCCGCATGTTCATGTGAGAACCTCCCTGTGGAACTGGTCGAGACCCCTGGGGCGAGCATGCGCAACGCCCGTCCA
>Ga0209930_1003971_pt1 | contig 13899 bp, 15 predicted proteins | sample ThiBiot_500_biof_2_FD_183948 | JGI IMG/M metagenome (GOLD analysis project Ga0209930, IMG submission 183948) | Wastewater bioreactor microbial communities from Cape Town, South Africa - Thiocy_cont_500_biof (SPAdes) | ecosystem: Engineered > Bioreactor > Thiocyanate-remediating >... | reverse complement strand
GCTTTCCGGATACTTTCTCACGGCCACCGGCGAGCCGCGCAAATCGCTGATGACGAAGGCGCTTGCGTCGGCGAAACCCGGCCTCAACGATCGCTGTCTTGCCGCGCAGCAGCGTCTCTTCGCTCTGTCAAAGGAGCTGAAGGCTCTGTCGCTCGTCGAATCCTCGATGGCGCTCTACGTCGTTGCCGGCATCATCCTGCACCGCTACACGGAAGCGCGCCGCAGCGCGGGTGCGCTGGATTTCGCCGATCTCATCCTGAAGACAAAAGCCCTGCTCGAAGGCGACGGCGGGCAAGCGCAATGGGTGCTCTTCAAGCTCGACGGCGGTCTCGACCACATCCTCGTCGACGAAGCGCAGGACACAAGCCCGGAGCAATGGGACATCGTCAAAGCGCTGGCGCACGAGTTCTTTATGGGAGCCGCCACGCGTGACGGTTCGCCTCGTACTGTCTTCGCCGTCGGTGACGAAAAGCAGTCGATCTATTCGTTCCAGGGCGCCGATCCGAAAATGTTCGCCGACGCGGGCATCCGGTTCGCGGCTCTTGCGCGCGACGCCGGGCTCATCTGGAAGCCGATCGAACTCACGATGTCGTTCCGCACGGTGACGCCGGTTCTGGCGGCCGTCGACGCGGTGTTCGCCGACGCCGCGAAGACGCCAGGATTGACGGCCGGTGGACCACCGCCGAAGCACAACGCCATTCGGCTTGGCCATGCGGGTCTCGTCGAAATGTGGCCGACCGAAAAACCCGACGACCTCAACGCCGCCGATCCGTGGGCGCCTTTGTCGGACACGAGCGAGCACTCGCCCGCCAACCGGCTTGCCGAACGCATCGCGGACACGATCAAAGGCTGGCTCGATCGCGGCGAGCAGTTGGAGTCGCAGGGACGCGAAATCCGTGCCGGCGATATTTTGATCCTGGTGCGCAAGCGCAATCCGTTCGCCGTGCCGATGGTCGCGGCCTTGAAGCGGCGCGGCATCGCAGTGGCAGGATCGGATCGCATCGCGCTCACCGATCAGATCGCCGTGCAGGATCTCATGGCGCTCGGCGACTTTCTCATTCTGCCCGAAGACGATCTGGCGCTCGCGGCCATCATGAAAGGTCCGATCTTTGGTTTCGATGACGATGATCTGCTGGCGATTGCGCCGGGACGCAAAAGCAAGACGCTTTGGTCGGCCCTGCTCGAAAGCACCGCTGTCAAACCCGAGTACAAGGATGCGGCGGAGACCTTGAAGCGATGGCGCGCCAAGGCTGACTTCACGCCGCCGTTCGAGTTCTTCTCAAGCGTCCTCGATCGCGACGGGGCGCGCGAGAAAATGCTCCGCCGTCTCGGGCCGGAAGCCGCCGACGTCATCGACGAGTTTCTCGATCTTGCCTTGAGCTATGATGACGGCACGCCGCCGTCCCTCACGCAGTTTCTCGCCGAGTTGCGCGCCATCGCGCCGGAAGTGAAGCGCGATATGGATCATGGCCGCGACGAAGTCCGCGTCATGACGGTGCACGGCGCGAAAGGTCTCGAAGCTCCGATCGTGTTCCTTCCCGACACATGTACGACGGCGTCCGGAGACCTCTCGGCCGCGAGCCTCGTCCGATTGTCCGGCCTTCCGCGGCCCGACCACATTCCGGAGCCGATCGTGTGGACGGTCAAAGGCACGTCGCGGCTTGAGGCCGTCACCATCGCGCGGCGCGAACGCGAAGCGCGCGAGCACGAGGAGCGCAACCGTCTGCTGTACGTGGCGATGACGCGTGCGCGCGACCGGCTCTACATCGCGGGTTTCGAAGGCAAGAAAGGCCGCGCCGAGTCCTGCTGGTACGATGCGATTTCGGAAGCGCTCCTCCCTGTCGCGGAAGAGATCGACAACAACGGCAAAAAGGTTTGGCGCATCGAAACGGCGCAGACCGCCGAACTCGACCAATCGCGCGGCGAGAAAACGCGTCAGCTCGAAAGCGAGGAGAGGCCTGCCTTCGCGTCGGAACGTGCGCGGCCGGAACCAAAACTGTCGGTGCCGCTCGCGCCGTCGCGTCTCGAGCCCTACGCGCCTGATGCGGAAGGCGAGCCGGTGATGCCTGCCAAAGCCGATGCCGCCGCCACGTACGATGCGCCGTCGCCGCTCGCTGGAAACAGCGAGCATCGCTTCCTGCGCGGAACGCTGACGCATGCGCTGTTGCAGCATCTTCCGTCCGTGGCAGCAAGCGGCCGCGAGGCGATCGCAGCCGCGTTCGTCGCCAAGCGCGGCGCCGTACTGTCGCGAAAGGCGCGCGACGGCATCGTTCGCGAGACGCTGGCTATCCTGTCGTCGGCAGATTTTGCGCCCCTGTTCGGCCCCAACAGCATGGCCGAGGTTCCGATCGCGGCCGTCATTCCGCGTCCTAGCGGCTCGGGGCCGGCGCTGGACCTCTCGGGCCAGATCGACAGGCTGGCCGTGACCGACGATGAGGTCTTGATCGTCGACTACAAAACCAACCGGCCACCACCCTCGGAAGTCCGATTTGTCGCGCCCGCCTATCTCTACCAGCTAGCGGCCTACAGGCTGGCGCTTGAGGAGATTTATCCGGGCCGCCGCGTCAAGGCGGCGCTGCTGTGGACGGATGGACCGCGCCTGATGGAAGTTCCCGCCGATGTGCTCGACGGTTACCAATCACGGCTTTGGGACCTCGATGTCCAGAGTCTTGACGCTTCCTGACGAAATACCTACCTCTGGGATCAGTTTTAAGGGTACGCGCGAGCGCTACTAAGCGGGTCCGGCTTCCCCCAACCCCCGGCCCGAAATGGAGAATAAACAATGGCTAACGCAGTAACAGACGCAAGCTTCGACGACGAAGTCTTAAAGTCCAACGAGCCGGTGCTCGTTGACTTCCACGCCACGTGGTGTGGACCCTGCAAGGCCATGGCTCCAGCGCTGGATCAGGTTGCCAAGGAGATGACCGGCAAGATCAAGGTCGTCAAAGTCGACGTCGACGAGAATCCGCGCGTGACCGGCACCTATGGCATTCGCGCCATGCCGACGCTGCTGATCTTCAAGGCCGGCAAGGTCGCCGCGCAGCACACCGGCGCGATCGTCCAGAAGAAGAAGCTCGAAGACTGGATCAATTCCAGCGTCGCAGCGTCCGTATAAGTCCGCGCGACGTTCCGCAGAACGACAAAGGCCCCGCAGATGCGGGGCCTTTTCATTTTTGGGGAAGCTTCCGAACGTTTCGGAGCTAGTTCGAGATGTCGTCCGCGCTCGGCACGACGACGGCGAAGATGTCGTGCAGCGCCGTCAGGCTTGCTTCGTGCAAGTCCTTGGCTGACGTGACGCCACCGGTCGGGCTCGGCAGAGAGCGCGTCGCCGTGGCGTTGCCGACGACCGTCGGGCGATAGCCGTGATTGAAGGCTGCGCGCGCCGTCGAGTTGACGCAGACGTGCGTCATGAAGCCGACGAGCGCAACGTCCTCAACTCCATAACCCTTGAGAAGCTCGTCGAGGTTCGTTTTCTCGAATGAGCTCGGATAATTCTTGACGATGACCGGCTCGCCGTCGCGCGGCTTCACGGGGTCGGCAATGGCGCCGATGCGATCTTTGACGTCGTAGGGCGTGCCGGCGCCGGCGTCGTGCTGGATGTGAATGACGGGCCGGCCCGCATCGCGATAGCGCGCGAGGAGCTTCTCGCATTGAACCAGTGCGGGCTCGACGCCCTCAAGCTGCATGATTCCTTCGCGATACGTGTTCTGGCAATCGATCAGCACGAGGGCGGACTTTCCAACGGTCGTCGGCGTATTGCCCATGCCCGTGATATCGCGAAGGGTCTTTGAAGCAGTCATGCGTTACTTCCCTAGTTATGTGTTTTCTCAATAAATTTCTGGCCGCCAATCAGACCGGCGGATGCTCTGCGCCTGTCGGCGGCGGGCCCTGTGCATCAAGTTCGTCGTTTTCTGCATCGGTAAATACGCGCGACCGCGTCAGAAAACGAACGCCTTCGGGAGACTCGACGGAAAATCCGGAACCGCGTCCCGGAACGACATCGATGATCAGATGCGTATGCTGCCAGTATTCGAACTGCGACCGGCCCATGTAGAACGGCTGACCGCCGATCTCTCCCATGTAAACATCCTGCGCACCGACCTTGAATTCCTTGCGCGGATAGCACATCGGCGAGCTGCCGTCGCAGCAGCCGCCCGACTGATGGAACAGCAACGGTCCATGAAGCCCTTCGAGCTTCTTGATCAGATCTTGCGACGGTTGAGTGCACGAGACTCGCGTCGCCGTCGTCGCGGACTTTTCCGGGGTTACAACGGACATGCGTTTCCTCCAAGGATGTCTTGCATCGCGAATGTCCGGGCAAACGATAGATTTCGATCCGCGATATCGAGCAACTTCACGATTTTTCTCTCTTGATATGATCGGTGCAGGCGCTTTCTGCAACCGGCGTCAGAGTAAAGCGCCGGCCCGGCGCCGCTCCGATCGAAAATCCGATCGCCGGCCCAGCGGCGACGTCCAGCACGTAAGAGTCGGCGCGGCATGCGACGCTGCCGTCCCGGTCTTCCATTTCGTAAACCGGAACGCCTTCGACTTCTCCGAGCAGATGATCGCGCGCACCGAGACGCAAGGCTTCAGCTGGCAGGCAGATCGGATATTGCCGCCCGCCGACGCGACCGCCGCTGGTGTGAAACATCAGCGGACCATGCTCGGTCGCGACGCGACGCAAGGCGGCGCATGCCTCGGGAGTTGCTGAGATCTGAACTGGCGACATTCGCGCCTCGTGTTCCGATGGGCTCGCAGAGTTGAAGATACTAACCGCTCAATTCCTGAAACCGAAACGAAAGCGGGGCGCATCCGTTGACCGAACGCGCCCCGCCAAAACTCCCGCGTGCTAAAGCCTTAGAAGAAGCCGAGCGCCTTCGGGCTGTAGCTGACGAGCAGGTTCTTCGTCTGCTGATAATGGTCGAGCATCATCTTGTGCGTTTCACGGCCGATGCCCGACATCTTGTAGCCACCGAACGCGGCGTGCGCCGGATAGGCGTGATAGCAGTTCGTCCACACGCGGCCGGCCTGGATGGCGCGACCCATGCGATAAGCGCGCGTGCCGTTACGCGTCCACACGCCCGAACCCAGGCCGTAGAGCGTGTCGTTGGCGATCGCGAGCGCTTCCGCATCGTCTTCGAAGGTCGTGACCGCGAGAACCGGTCCGAAGATTTCCTCCTGGAAGACGCGCATCTTGTTGTGGCCTTCGAGAACCGTCGGCTGGACGTAGTAGCCGGACGATAGTTCGCCGCCGAGGTCGGCGCGCTTGCCGCCCGTCAGAACGCGAGCACCTTCGCCTTTGCCGATTTCGACGTAGCTCAAGATCTTTTCGAGCTGGTCGTTCGAAGCCTGAGCGCCAATCATCGTGGTGGCATCCATCGGATGGCCCTGCTTGATCTTCACGACGCGCTGCAGAGCCCGTTCCATGAATTTCTCATAGATCGAACGCTGGACGAGCGCGCGGCTGGGGCAGGTGCAGACTTCGCCCTGGTTGAGGGCGAACATCGTGAAGCCTTCGAGGCACTTGTCGAAGTATTCGTCGTCCGCATCCATCACGTCCGCGAAGAAGATGTTCGGCGACTTGCCGCCAAGTTCGAGCGTGCACGGGATGATGTTTTCAGACGCGTACTGCATGATCAAGCGGCCGGTCGTCGTCTCGCCGGTGAAGGCGATCTTGGCGATGCGCTTGTTCTGTGCGAGCGGCTTGCCGGCTTCGACGCCGAAGCCGTTGACGACGTTGAGGGTGCCTTCGGGAAGAAGGTCGCCGATGATGTCCATCAGAACCATGATCGACATCGGCGTCTGCTCGGCGGGCTTCAGCACGACGCAGTTGCCGGCGGCGAGCGCCGGGGCGAGCTTCCAGCACGCCATCAGCAGCGGGAAGTTCCAGGGAATGATCTGGCCGACGACGCCGAGCGGCTCATGGAAGTGATACGCGACGGTGTCGTGATCGATTTCCGAGATCGAACCTTCCTGCGCGCGGAGGCAGCCTGCGAAATAACGGAAGTGGTCGATCGCGAGCGGCACGTCGGCGTGCGTCGTCTCGCGGATCGGCTTGCCGTTGTCGATCGTCTCGACGAGGGCGAGAACGTCGAGGTTCTCTTCCATGCGCGTCGCGATCTTCGCGAGGACGCGAGCGCGCTCTGCGGGCGAAGTGTTGCCCCAGGACTCACGAACCTTGTGAGCCGCATCGAGAGCCAGCTCGATGTCTTCCGCCGTCGAGCGTGCGATTTCGCAAACGGGCTGACCGGTGATCGGCGTGACGTTGGTAAAATATTGCCCGCGCACGGGGGCGACCCACTTGCCGCCGATGAAGTTGTCGTAGCGCGCCTTGATGACCTGGCGGCCTTTGAGCTTATCCATAGCAACGTGCTGCATCGCTGGTCTCCTCCGATTGATTGTGCTTGGGGCAGCTTCTTGAGCGAAGTGATAACCCAGGCGCGCCTCGTCAAGCCATAGCGGCCGTCTTGTTCATTAGTAGGGCGAAGCTCTACGCTTGCGCCAGACGCAGATTAGTGCCGCAAAAAGACTGCGCTGCATCATTTGATAAGAAGATGCTGCGCCCGCGCGTATAAGCGGTTCGCGATGCGACTCTATTGTGACTGCTGCTGAAGCGACAGGACGTGGCCCGCAAGATAAAGCGAGCCGCAGATCAGGACGCGCTTCGGTCCTTTCGGCAGTGCAGCAATTGTATTGAGGGCGTCGATCACGTTTTCGCGATCCGTAGCCTGCATTCCCGCGACGCGTGCCGTTTCGGCAAGGTCTTCTTGCGTATGCGGGGCTTCGTTGGCGCCAGGGATCGGCACGGTATAGATGGCGCGCACCAGGCCGCGGAACGGCGCCAGGAAGCCCAGCGCATCCTTCTGCCCCATCATGCCGACGACGAGGTAAACCGGCTTCGGCGATTTCTCGTCTAGAGCTGCGAGTGTGTCGGCAATCACATCGCCGGCAGCAGGGTTGTGGCCGCCATCAAGCCACAACTCAGCCTCTTCGCCGAGGATGGCAGGCAGAGGACCAGACGACAGCCGCTGCATGCGCGCCGGCCATTCGACCGTTCTGAGCCCGATTTCAATCGCCTTCTCGTCGAGCTTCAGCGCCGGAATGCGCTCGCCGAGAACCAGCGCCGCCGCGACAGCGGTTCCAGCATTGCCGATCTGATGTCTTCCGACCAGCGCGGGAAGCGGCAGATCGAGCAGTCGCTCATGACGTTGAACGACCAGACGGCCGGTCTGCTCATAGGCGTCGAAGTCGCGTCCGAAGATCGTCAGTTGTGCGCCGACGGCGCGTGCGCGCGCTTCGATGACCGACAGGACTTCGTTCGACTGCTGTGAGATGACGCCTTCGACACCGCTCTTCAAAATGCCCGCCTTTTCCAAGGCGATCTTGGTGATCGTCGGGCCGAGCTTCTCGGCGTGATCCATCGAGATTGGCGTGATGATCGTCAGCGCCGGATCGGAAATCACGTTGGTCGCATCGAGGCGGCCGCCGAGACCGACTTCGAGCAGCAGGATGTCGGCGGGCGTTTCGGAGAACGCGAGGAATGCCGCGGCCGTCGTAATCTCGAACTGAGTGATGTCCTCGCCGTCGTTGACGGCCTGCACGCGCATCAGAACATCAACGAGGGAGTCTTCGTCGATCGCACGCGCGGTGCCGTCGGGTCCTGCGAGCACGATGCGCTCATGGAAGCGAACGAGATGCGGCGACGTATAGACGTGCACGCGCTTGCCAGCGGCTTCCATGAACGAGCGGAGATACGCGGTGATCGAGCCTTTGCCGTTCGTGCCGGCAATGTGGACGACCGGCGGCAGCTTTTTCTCAGGATGACCGAGCTTGGCGAGCAAGCGCTCGACACGGCCAAGCGACAAATCGATGAGCTTCGGATGGAGAAGCATCAAATCGCCGAGCAGAACGTCGCTCGACGGACGGGTCTTCGACGAGGTCATGATGGCTGCCGTGCGTGTTCTGCTGATTGATGTCCGGATCAGGCGCCGTGCGGCGCGTCTTTGGCGGTTTGCTGCGACGAGGCTGGCTCGTCGCGCTTCTTGTCGGATTTGCCAGGCTCGAAGCGCTGGCTGTTCGGGACGGCTTCGGGCTCGACCACCGCGCCGCTTTCGCGCGCAGCCGTCTCGACCACTTTGCTGTCGACCGGCGAGCCGTTCATGTACGGCTTGCCATTCATCTTGTACGTGTCCTTGGCTTTCGCCAATTGCGTGCCGCCCATCAAAAGCTTGCAGACGCGCGACAGCGTTTCGCGCAACTGGTGGCGATGCACGACCATGTCGACCATGCCGTGCGAAAGCAGGTATTCGGCGCGCTGGAAGCCGTCGGGCAATTGCTCGCGGATCGTCTGCTGAATGACGCGCGGCCCGGCAAAGCAGATGAGCGCGCCCGGCTCTGCGATGTGGATATCGCCGAGCATTGCATAGGAGGCCGTTACTCCGCCGGTCGTCGGATCGGTGAGCACAACGATGTAGGGCAGTCGCGCATCTTTCAGGCGTTGAACTGCGATCGTCGTGCGCGGCATCTGCATAAGAGACAGGATGCCTTCCTGCATGCGCGCGCCACCGGACGCGGCGAACAGGATAAAGGGTGTCTTCAATTCAACGGCGCGGAGCATGCCTGTGATGAGGGCTTCGCCCGCCGCCATGCCGAGTGAACCGGCCATGAAGCGAAAATCTTGGACGGCAGATACGACCGGCTGTCCGTCGAGTTGGCCTTCGCCGACGAGCACGGCATCTTCGAGCTTCGTCGTTGCCTTCGCGTCTTTCAGACGATCGGTATATTTTCGCCCGTCGCGAAATTTCAGCGGGTCCTGCTGCACGGCCGGGATCGCGACTGTGCGATAGTCGCCGCCGTCGAACAGATGGCGCAGGCGCTGCTGCGAATCCATCCGCATATGATAGTTGGAGCCTGGAACGACGAACTGGTTGGCCTCGAGGTCTTTGTAAAAGACCATCTCTCCCGTCTCTGGGCACTTCACCCAAAGATTGTCCGGCACTTCACGCTTTGCTGTCGACAACAGCCCGCTGATCTTCGGGCGGACAACGTTGTTGATCCAATTCACGTGGGTAGGCTCCTCGTCGTCCGATGCAGTGTGCTCAGCGCCTTTCTGGTCGGAGCGCGGTTGGCAAGCTCTCGGCCGGGCGGCAGCTTTAATTTAGCGCCACACGTTCCGCTTGCGCCAGGGCACTGCACAAAAATGGGGTCTCAGCGGTGGCCTTCCAATAGAGCCAAACGCCTCGCTGTGCTAGCCGCCGCGTATGGCTGAGCTTAACTCTTTCACCAGTTCCAGCACATCTTCGGTCGTCCGGGGGGTGGCTTCGCCCTTTGCCCCCAGGGATTTTTCGATTCTCGAGACGATCGCCGAGCCGACGACGACGCCATCGGCGGTTTGTCCCAGGGTGCGGGCCTGATCGCCGGATCTGACGCCAAATCCTACAACCACAGGCAGCGGCGTGGCGCTTTTGATCGCAGCGACCTGTTTCTGAACATCGTTTACGACAGGGGCGGCGGCGCCGGTAATACCCGTGATCGAGACATAATACACAAAACCGGACGTATTCTGGAGGACGGCCGGCAGACGGTGCTTGTCGGTCGTCGGGGTCGCGAGGCGGATAAAGTTCAGACCGGCCTGCAGCGCGGGCAGGCAAAGCTCCTCGTCCGCTTCCGGCGGCACGTCGACGACGATCAAGCCATCGACCCCCGCAGCCTTCGCGTCGGCGATGAAGCGTTCATTCCCGTAGACGTAAATCGGGTTGTAGTAGCCCATCAATACGATCGGGGTCGCATCATCTTTGGCGCGGAAGTCGCGCACCATCTGCAGCGTCTTGACCATCGTCTGGCCAGCCTTCAACGCACGTTGCGAGGACGCCTGAATCGCCGGTCCGTCGGCCATCGGGTCGGAGAACGGCATGCCAAGCTCGATGACATCGGCGCCCGCGTTCGCGAGCCCTGCGAGGATGGCCTTACTCGTTTCAATATCCGGATCGCCCGCCGTGACGAACGTGATCAGAGCCGGGCGCTTCTCTGTCTTCAGCGCCGCGAAGCGCGCGTCGATGCGAGTGGGTTGGGTCATCATTCAGATCTTCATGCCGAGATGTTTGGCGACGGTGGCCAGGTCCTTGTCGCCACGGCCCGAAATGTTGACCACCAGCAGATTGTCTTTCGGCAACGTCGGCGCGAGCTTCATCACGTAGGCTAATGCGTGGCTCGACTCCAGCGCCGGAATGATGCCTTCGAGCTGCGTGCAAATCCGAAGCGCGTCGAGTGCTTCCGTGTCGGTTGCCGGAACGTAGGTCACGCGGCCGATATCCTTCAACCAGGCGTGCTCCGGTCCGACGCCCGGGTAATCAAGTCCGGCCGAAATCGAATGGCCTTCGAGAATCTGCCCGTCGCCATCCTGCAAAAGGTAGGTGGCCTCCAGCTTCGACGCCGTAAATCGCAACATCCTTGTCGTCGAGGAAGGGATGGAAAATTCCGATCGCGTTCGACCCGCCGCCGATGCACGCGACGATCGTGTCCGGCAAACGCCCTTCCGCTTCGAGCATCTGCGCGCGAACCTCGTTGCCGATGATCGCCTGAAAGTCGCGAACCATCGCCGGATAAGGATGCGGACCAGCTGCGGTGCCGATCAAATAATAAGTGTCGCGGACGTTCGTCACCCAGTCGCGCAAGGCTTCGTTCATCGCATCCTTGAGCGTGCCCGCGCCCGACGTCACCGGGTTGAGCTTCGCACCGAGCAACGCCATGCGCGCGACGTTCGGAGCCTGACGCTCGACGTCGGTCGCGCCCATATAGATTTCGCACGGCATGCCGTACTTGGCGCAGACGGTCGCGACGGCGACGCCGTGCTGCCCGGCTCCCGTCTCGGCGATGATGCGCGTCTTGCCCATGCGCCGCGCGAGTAGGATTTGCCCAAGGCAGTTGTTGATCTTGTGCGAGCCCGTGTGGTTCAGCTCTTCGCGCTTGAAATAGATCTTTGCGCCGCCAAGCTGGGTGCTCAAACGCTCGGCGTGATAGAGCGGGCTCGGGCGGCCGCCGTAATGGCGATTGAGAAAATCGATCTCGCGTTGAAACTCGGGATCGGCCTTCGCGGCGTCGTAGGCGCGCTCGAGATCGAGGATCAGCGGCATCAAGGTTTCAGCGACGAAGCGGCCGCCGAAAATTCCGAAGAAGCCTTTGTCGTCCGGGCCGGTCGCGTAGCTGTTGAGCTTCGCTTCCTCGGCCTTCTTTTGCGTCGTCGCCATCAACCTACCTAAGCCGCGAAATCGCGTTGATCCTGTCAGCCCTGCTTAGCCGTCTTTACGGCGTGAAGAAAGCGGCGGATCAGCTCCGCGTCTTTGACGCCCGGCGCCGTTTCAACGCCTGAGGAAACATCGACGGCTTGCGGATGGGTCGCCTGCATCGCTTCCCAGACGTTGCCGGGTGTGAGGCCGCCCGACAGCATAAACGGCATATCACGGGGAACGGCGTCGAGAAGCGTCCAATCGAAAACCTGTCCGTGTCCTCCGGGCCGCGTCGCGCCGGACGGCGCCTTGGCGTCGAAAAGGATCAGATCAGCGACTTTCGTATAAGCCTCGGCGCGCGCCGCATCATCCGACGTGCGAACGGGAATCGCCTTGATGATCTTGCGTCCGAATTTCGTTCTCACGCCGGCGACGCGTTCCGGCGTTTCGTGGCCGTGAAGCTGGAAGAAATCCGGCGCGATCGCGTTCGAGATTTCGTCGAGCGTTGCGTCGTCCGCGTCGACCGTCAGTGCAACGATTTTGGCTTTGCCGCGTGCTTCGTCCGCGAGGTGTCGCGCCGTCGCGATATCGAGATGGCGGGGGCTCGGCGCGAAAAAGACGAAGCCGACGTAATCGGCGTGCCCGTCAAGGGCCGCCGTCAACGCGTCGCGCGTCTTGATTCCGCAAATCTTGGCTTCGGTCGTCATAAGTCAGCTGTTACGCGGCGGGCGCGCCAACCAGGCGGCGTTTTTGCCAGCGCTTCAGTGCGATGAATGTCCAAACGCCTTCCACCAGTCCGAACGGCCACGCGCCTTGCAGGAAGCCGTAGACCGATCCCATCGCGCAAGCGATTGCAAAACCGAAGATGCACCACGAGCTGCTCTCCTCGAAGGTGTAGAACAGCAGCATCAGCGATACGGCGAAGAGACCGAACAGCGTCAATGCATCGAACGTCATGGAAGTCTCACTGCTTCACCGGCTCGCGATCGCGAGATCGGATGTCGTTGCGGTGGCGCTGGTGTCGCGCTCGCGCGTCAGACGATCAGCTTCGGCTTGCCAACGCTGTGCGCGCTGACCTTGCGCGCGAGCCGTCTGGCGCCAACGGCTTTGTCCCATCCACGTCGCGACGCCGCCGAGAATGACGCCGACGACGAGCGCGCCGAGCAGATAAGCATAGAACGGAAGCTCGATCGAAAGCGCGGGATTTTCCGGCACAAACGGATCGAGGATCAGCGCGACCGGTTGCCGGTTCGAAACGGCGATCGCGATGAGAATGGCCCCAAGAGGAAATGCAACGAAGAGCGCCAATAAACGCCTGACCACAATTCTACCTCGCTACCTTCGACGTCAGCTTACGCGGCGTGTTGACCGTTGAGCGTATTCAGACGATCGCGAAGCTCTTTGCCGGTTTTGAAAAACGGCACGAACTTTTCAGCCACCGCCACCGTCGTTCCAGTGCGCGGATTGCGCCCCTGACGAGACGCGCGATGCTTGACCGTGAAAGCACCGAACCCACGCAGCTCGACGCGATCTCCTCGCGACAGCGCGTCAACGATCTCATCGAAGATCACGTTGATGATGCGTTCCACATCGCGATGATAAAGATGCGGATTTGCAGTCGCAATTTTTTGTACGAGTTCCGATTTGATCACGTCTCGCTCCCCAGCAACAGCGATCATTTCTCCTTATTTTTCAGAAGGATGCCAAACTGAAAGAAGACCGTCAAGACCAAGCGTCGAAAACGAGCGCTCTCGGCTGAGGAAATTTACCAGGTCCCCGGCGCTGGAACCGAGCAAAAATCCGGCGATTTGGCCCGACATCCCGGCGAAGCCGTAGCTATTGGGGGTCGAGGGCTTCCAGTCGACGAGCTTGGCGCTCTGGGGCACGTTTTTCTCGTCTTTCAGCCATTTGACGGCTTCTTCCTCACCGCCGATCTGGTCGACGAGCTTGGCCTGCAGCGCCTCGCGGCCCGAGAAAACACGGCCGTCCAGAAGGCCCGGAATGTCGGCAGCCTTGACGCCACGGCGGGTTTCGACGAGGCCGACGAACCATTTGAAGCCGTCGTTGACCATGCCCTGCGCAACCTGCTTGCCGCCTTCACTCAGCGGCTCGAACGGCGACGGCGACGCCTTGAGCACGCCGCTCTTCACCTCGTTGACCTTGACGCCGACCTTGTCGAGGAGCTGCACGAATTCGGGCCACTGGACGATGACGCCGACAGAGCCGGTGATCGAGTTGCCACGCGCCACGATGTGGTCCGTGGCAATACCGGCGATGTAGGCGGCCGATGCCGCGACCGTGCCGAACTGGGCGACGATCGGCTTCTTAGCCGCGAGCGCGCGCAGGCCTTCGTACAGCGCCTCGCCGCCCGTCGTCGTGCCGCCGGGGCTGTTCACATACATGAGCACGCCGGCGACGCTGGAGTCATCGGCGATGTCCTTGAGCATCTTGAGCTGATCGCGGTCTTCCGAGATCGTGCCTTCGATCGTGATGCGCGCGATCTGCTTTTCGCCGGCGAGCGTCGCGAGTTTGTCGCCGCCGAGCGTCAGCGCGCCGATGGCAATGAGAACCGCGGCTAGTCCGGCAGCGCGCCACAGCGACACCGAACGGCGCAGCCTGCGGCGATCCAAAACTGTTTCCGTCTCAAGCATTGGGGGAGTGCCTTTCCGTCAAC
>Ga0209930_1003970_pt1:0-2500 | contig 13900 bp, 13 predicted proteins | sample ThiBiot_500_biof_2_FD_183948 | JGI IMG/M metagenome (GOLD analysis project Ga0209930, IMG submission 183948) | Wastewater bioreactor microbial communities from Cape Town, South Africa - Thiocy_cont_500_biof (SPAdes) | ecosystem: Engineered > Bioreactor > Thiocyanate-remediating >... | reverse complement strand
GCGTCTATATTATATCTAGGATATAATAGACACACACACACGCACACACTAACGCCATCTCTCTCTATACCTACCGGGGGATCGTCTGTCTGCTCGTTTGTGTGTGTGTACTGTGGGTATATATGATATAACACATATACCCACGATGCACCCGCACGCACCTGCAAACAGACGATCCCCACCGCACTACGCCCCAACGGAGCCTGTCCCACCGCCGCCGCCGCCGCCACCGCCACACACACTGGTGTGTGTGTGTGGTTGTGGCAGCAGCAGCGAGCAGCAGCAGGAGAGAGCCCAACACGCTCTTTTGGCGTATGCACAGCCAACCAAACTCACACCGCGCGAAACACGACGACGAGACCGGATCATCACTAGGCCACACTGCCCCTGTCTGGCCCGCACCTACTCGAGAGAGATTGCTCTCTCGAGTAGGGGGCCATAAGGGGGAGTGCCCTGTGGGGGACCTACTCAACAGCCCGAACCGAGGTCGAAAAGATACGGTCCAAAATGGCAGCGGACTGCCTTTTTGGGCGTATTTTTTTTTTCCGGCCGGACCCGTCCCATTATATATACTTCAGGATGGTCCGGCCAGTTTAGGTGCCAGAAAAGTGCTCCGGCCGATTTGCGGTCGTGCCGGGATTTTTCCGGCCACCACCACGGGCCAGACAAAAAACAGCGGTGGTGGTGGTGGCGGGTGTGTGCCAGCAGCAGCCACAACCACCAACGCGAACAACGAGCAATCTGGCAAGCGCTCACAAGCACAAGCCTGTGGTGCATCAGGCCAGGGGGACGAGACCCCCCCCCCGCCCCATGCATGAGTGCGTGGGCGTTTGCATGCCATATGTCATCGCTCACCGCCCGTACTTTTAAATGTTGCGTCGGTGTGTTTGGGCGTGTGTCATGCTGGCACGCATGCACACGCATGCGTGGGCATTTATCGCGTCCCCGTGGCGTGTCGTTGGCGTCGGTGCGTGCGTTTGTGGGCGCGTGGGCCGTGCGTGTCGCGTTTGTGCGCGTGGGCGATTTGCGGCGCCTGGGCGTTTGTGCGTGCGTGTGTTTGCGTGACGCGTTTGTGAGCGCGTTTGCGCGTGTGGCCGGGGGCGTGCTTGCGTGTGTGAGCGTCCGTTTGAGCGTGGGAGCGATCGTCGGGGCGTGAGGTCGAATTTGTTGCCGAAATCGGAAAGTGATTTTCAGGCGTCTGGAAGGGTCAAATGGCCACAACGGACACGACCACGGACGAGGCCGGGCTCGTTGGATAGGCCAGGCCGCGGTGCACATCGGACACCAACGGGAGGGCCGAACTTCGCAGCCGTTGGCGAGCAAGAATCAAAATACGGAAATGGCGGGTCGAAGCTGGCCGGGGGGGACCGGACTTTGGCGAGGCGAGCGTCCAGACCGAACACGACCGCACGAAAGCGCCCATCGCATGCAGTCACGGATAGAGCACACCGGGGGCATCGTTGTGGCGTGCGACTCGAGGGCACACCTAAAGGCGTGGTCGAACCGGCCCTCCTGGAAAATCTCACTCCACACAAAAACGAACCCGACAAGCCCCCTAGTGGGCCTTCCGGAGGCCCAAAAACTGGGGTGCCGGCTCGATACAAGCCCCCGAGCAGGGTCGAAAACTTCTAAGTCCACAGGCAAACTAGGGTCGTTTGTGTTTTTGTGTGTTTGTGTGTGTTTGTGCACAAACACACACAAACACACAAAAAACACAACGGACCCCTATTTTTTTTTTTTTTTTTTGTGTGTGTGTGTGTGTGTGTGTGTGTGGACGACAACTACTACGATTTTTTGACATTAGAAATCCCTCCCACGTGTATTGGCCGTACTCGAGAGATAGGGGTTTGATAATAACCGGCCTCCTTGGCAAAATACGCAACTCTGCGGAATTTATTATTGAATAGGGGGCTGGCAGGCCGTAGTCCGAGTAGGGCCAAAACACGCGAGAGGCCCGTACTCTATATTTGGCGGCAGAATTTTGGATATTAGCAAATCCCACCACGCGAGAGGACCCGTACTCGAGAGATAGGGGGTTTGATATGGCAAAAAACAACCAAACACAAAATTCCGCAACTCTGCGGAACTATTGAATAGGGGGCGGGCTGGCGGGCTGGCCGTAGTCCGCGAGTAGGAGTAGGACCAAAACACGCGAGAGGCCCGTACTCGCGAGATAGGGGGTTTGATATGGCAAAAAAACAACAACAACAACCAAACACAAAATTCCGCAACTCTGCGGAACTATTGAATAGGGGCGGGCTGGCGGGCTGGCCATAGTCCGTGAGTAGGACCAAAAAACACGCGAGAGGGCCCGTACTCGAGAGATAGGGGATTTGATATGACAAAAAACAACACAAAATTCCGCAACTCTGCGGAACTATTGAATAGGGGCAGGCTGGCGGGCTGGCCGTAGTCCGAGTAGGACCAAAACACGCGAGAGGCCCGTACTCGAGAGATAGGGGATTTGATATGGCAAAAAAACAACCAACAACAAAAAAAC
>Ga0209930_1003959_pt1 | contig 13930 bp, 12 predicted proteins | sample ThiBiot_500_biof_2_FD_183948 | JGI IMG/M metagenome (GOLD analysis project Ga0209930, IMG submission 183948) | Wastewater bioreactor microbial communities from Cape Town, South Africa - Thiocy_cont_500_biof (SPAdes) | ecosystem: Engineered > Bioreactor > Thiocyanate-remediating >... | reverse complement strand
ATCTTTCGGCACGGCATTGCTGCCGCCCATCTCGGTTTTGGTGTCGGAGAGAGTAGGCGTTTGATTACCGGCCGACAGCACGTGGCCCGTCTGCACAACGTCGCTGGTGCCGAGGGCGGTAAGCTTACCCGTTATCGAAAAAGCGCTGGCCGTAATATCGGCCGCATCGTTGGTCGATACGTCGGGGGCTTTCAGGTTCTGGGTCGTAAACGTCGTTTGCTCCCCGTAGGCCGTTTCGGTTTGGGTGTCGAGCGTATAGACCACGTAGCTCCGTACAAAGTACTTGACACCGGGCGTAAGGCTGGTGAGCTGAGCCGTAAAATCGACTGGATTTTCGGTGGCTGCGCCCGCCTTTTGTTTGTTATCGGTGGGGTTTTCGGTTTGGCCATACACAAAGCCATATTCCGACACAGGGCTTTTCTGGCTAGTGTTGAAGCCCGTTGTTTTAAGGGCAGAAGCCAGAGCTGCGCTATTGTGCGTAACCGTACTGACGGTGGTGGCCCCCATAGTTGGTGCTTTTGAAGGAGCTGGGGAGCTCTTGCCTTTGTTGCAACTCTGGCTCACCATTAGGCAGCAAAGCAATCCGCAAAGGCCCATCAGGCGGATTATTGAATAACAGTGCATGTTGTTTTGATTAAACGTTAAACACGAAGAATTATCTCTAACGGTTACATATATACGTTTTGCAGCACAGCTATGAATCTATGCTGGGTTGCCAGGCAGATGCGGGATAAAGGTCACCGACCTTCATTATTGAGAGCCGGTGAACCAACCTACTAACCTAACTTCTTATTCTGTCAGAATGCGTAGCCAATCGACGCTTTAAACGCAGGTAATAAGCCAACCGAAATCCGGGTTTGATCGTCGGAGAGGTTTTTGCTATCCGTAATAATGAGACCATAGGCCGGGCCACCTGCTACCTCAAACGTAAAATGCCCCGTTACGAATTGATACCCAATGAGCGCCCGCAAATTCACCAACCCCGCCGAGGTCGTGTTATTATCATAGGGAATAAAGTGATAGAGTCCGCCAGCCGAAACAAACAATCCTTTGGGAACATACGACTCGCCCAGATACTGTCGGAAATCAAGACCCACCCGATAGCTGCCTTTTAGAACCCCATAGGGATAAATGCCCCCCGTAAGAATTACCGACGTTTTAGGAGCTATTCGTTTTTCAACATCCAGATTTACGCCACCCAGAATCAGGCCCATAAAATTGAGCTTAATAACCGAACGGTAGTCATAGCGTTTTTCGCGGTCAATAACGGTTACGTTTGTGCGGTCGGCCTGATACGTGTCGTAAGGAGCCTGTCGGGTGGCTGGAGCAGGCTGTTGCCGTGACTGTGCAGGCTGCGCCGATGGAGACGCCTGTAATGACGATTTTGGCGTTGGCTTGACTGCCGACGATGAGGATTTCCGGCCAACAGGAGTTGTGGTTCGTTGCTGGCCGATGGCCATGGTACTGATATTCAGTAGCGAAAGAAGCAGGAGTGTTTTCATCAACTTATAAAGTTTATTGGGTTTTTACATTCACAATAGGCTTTCTCTAGAGCCCTGGTATATAAGGCGATTACCCATCATGGCGGGTTGGATCAACGGCCACTTGATGTAGCTGTCAATGTAATTCACAGTGCAAACAGGACTATGGTATGTTGCCTGACTCAATGGTAATTTATCGGCGCTTGCGATAAGGGAATTTGCGGGCGGCATTATTCATCAGTTGAGTCGTGATGCTCTCCGGGCTTTCGTCAGCACCGCCGGGCACCTTCAGTTGGTATGTCCAGACAACACGCTTTTCAGGTTTCGAGAACAGGCTCAGGTTCATGGTGGCTTCATTGGCCGTGGTAGGGCCCAGGCCCAGCTTCGTCTGCGTTGAGAGAATATCGATGCCTTTGGCGAGGGCCTGCGGCATCAGCTCATGCCGGTACATTTTTCCCCACATCACCCCATCGACTTTCAATAGAGCCGATAGCTCGGCTTTGGTGAGGTCGTGGAGTTTCTCATACGTGATTCTATTGCGTTTCAGCAAGGTGTTGGTCTCGTCGGGGTCCTGGAAGGCGATCACAAAGTCCTTTTGTTTGCTGAGCATATAGCTATAGGCCGACGACTGGTAACGGTAGGCCTCTTTTTTCGCTTGCTCGTCGAGCTGCGCCTGCGTGGTGCGCTGCACGTTGATGTTCTTCACGATCTGTACGTCGAAGGGAAGCACCGCAAAGGTCTGACCATCCACATTGGCCGACTTATCGGTGTAGGTACGTGCGCAGCCAGTGAGTAAACCAACGGCCACGAATACACTCATCATCCGTATTTTTTTCATAAAATTTGTATCCTACTGCGACGGTTGTCATTCTCTTTATTTTGTTCCCGAAAAGGTGAATCGAACCACGCCACCCGTATCTTTATAGTTCATTTTCAGGGTTTTGCCCGAAAATGTGCCACTGAGTGTATAGCCCGCAAACGCAGGCGAGTCGGTACTGGAGAGGACCCGCCCGATTGTAGTGGCGGTTGGCATATCGATATTTTTGGCAGGCGCGCCCCCGTTAATCGCCATATTGATGGCCTTGTTCGCAGCCTTGCTGATGGTTACCGTTTCGATGCTTGTTGAGCCGCCGAATGAGCCTTTGTAGTCGCCCGAAACAGGTGTTGCCCAATCGGGTTCCGTTGGAGTTAGGTCGGTTTCGGTCTTTTTACAACCTTGAATACTCATTACAAATGGCCCTAGCCAAAGCAGAAGGAAGTAGATACGTCTTTTCATTAGTTTTTTAGGTTATAAGGAGACTGCTCGCTGAACGGCAGCATAGCTGATACAAGTCACTGATTTTCAAATAGTAGCCTCCACCGGGCCACCGTTCAGCGAGAAGCCTCGAATTTTGTGCGGCATGATATTCCTAATCAATAGCTTGTCCTTTTATTACATTCAGACTGACGGTTACTATACTATCATTATTGGTTGATACCAGTAGCTTACCGCCTGGCTGTACTTGCGTTGTATAGGTTTCCCGGCCTCCTCCCCAGCTATTGAGAATAATAATTACGGTACCATTCCGTACATCAATCTCGACACCCGTGTTGTCTTTATCGTCCATAAATTGATTCCGGCTAACCGAATGTTGCCGGTCTGAACCGGTGCAGGTTGTGCCGGTTTAAGAAACTATGGTCTGAGTGCTGACCGGTGCCAGTACCGCCACCGTTTGTTTAGACGGTGAGTTGGCCGGAAGAGCCCCCGGTTTGACGGTTGCGGTTGTTTTTTCTTGGCAGTCGACTTTTTACGGGTCGGCCACTGCGCGAGTAAGCTAGCAGACAGCAAGGTACAACCTAGTAATAGACTGTATTTTTTCATGCTCTAGCGCTCCCAGGTATCGGTGCTCCAGATGGCTTTATCATTAGCATCATAAATGACCACATTGCCGTCGTTCTGTATCGCTAAATAAGCTCCTCGCCCATCGGTGTTGGAAGCCCAGACGGCTCTGTCATTGACATCGTATAGTACGAAATTTCCGTCGTCCTGAAACCTCCCATATTTCACCTGACGATTGGCGGTATTACTACTCCAGATCACTTGTCTACTGCCGTTCCGATAGCTATTCAGAACCAAATTACCATCACTCGGCAAGGCCAATTGATAACGACCGTTGGGTGAATAGGCCCCTTTCTGAAGAAGCATAAAGGCCCCTTTGTTAATTCGTCGTTCGGTGGCTGGTGGGGCTTCAATGCGGACCGACGATTGACCTAACAAACTAACAGACAACACTATGCCTCCCAGTAGTAGAATATATTTTTTCATGAACGGTGTAAATGTACGCTCGCTGCCAGAGCGTGATTGATTCTATGCATTGCTTTTACATAATCGGCTTCCCCTTCTGTAGAGCTTACTTTCGGAAGGCGATTGTGGGGTAGTTTCCTTCACCACAGCCGCAGACATGGCCTGAATCGTATTGTTGGGGTTACTCCAGTCTTGATTCTGATATGCGCAATCAATCGGGTAGATTGTAGTAAGCTTTCACCGCATTGTAATCACTGTAATCGACAGCCGCTTTTCGACCATTTTTAAGGTCACTAGCAGGAATTACCAGCAGACGAGTTACTGTAAATGTTTCGCTTCCAGAACCCACCACTCGGTTTATGTATAACTTTAGGGTGCTGGGGTTGATGGCTGCTTTATACGTTTTGTCTCCACCGGAGGTTGCCCCTGGCAAGGAGTAGATAACGCCATTGGATGTAACGTAAGTAAAATAGGCCGCATTATTTATTTGGGAAGCCGTGATCCCGACTAAATCATAACTCAATTCGGATCCCGAATGGGTTTTCGAGCCGTAGGTAATTTGAATCACGTTGGCATTTCCGGCCGGGCCTGCCGCTCCGCTAGCGCCCGTTGGCCCAGCGGGACCAACCTCACCCTGTGGCCCCTTACAGGCTGTTTGAAGAATGCACACAGCCATTAATAAAGTCATGGAAAGGATTTGCATCGTTTTCATAAGGATATGATAGAAATTATGGGAGCCTACTCGATTCCAGGTTTTCGGCGTCGCCTGTTTATTTTACTGCACCATGCCGCTAATTCCAGCATGATATACTGTGCCGTCTTTGGCTACCACACAGGGCGATGAATTATCGACAGCACGACTTGCTTCAAACGCCCACTGTTTAGCGCCGGTAGCGGCATCGAAAGCATAGAGTTTCTTATTAATGCCGAGATAAACCAGCCCATTCGCTACGACCGGCCCTGACTGAAGAGAGCCAGCTCCTTCGGGCTTATTTTCCCACTTTTTAGCTCCCGTAGTGGCATCAACGGCGTAGAGCGTGCCACCCGCTCCTATATACACGATACCGTTGACAACAAATGGGGATGAGCCCTCAGGGCCACCATCGGGGGTAGTAAACTCCCATTTTTTCACGCCCGTTTTGGCATCGAAGGCGTAGAGTTTATTCGTGCCGGGATTGTTTCCAAATGCATTTGCACCAATATAAACGATGCCGTTGGCGAGGGTCGGAGACGAATTGACACTCAAGCCACTAGCAAACGTCCACTTCATAGCGCCCGTCTGCGCGTCGAAAGCCATAAAACCATTGTATTCCGAACCTGCATACAACAGTCCGTCTACGACCGCCGGCGACGACTCCGAAATACCAATATCGGGCTGATGCCATTTCAGCGCACCCGTTGCGGCATCCAGGGCATGAAGCCCCGACATTCTACCTGAACTACCACGAATGGTGGCATAAACAATCCCACCGACCACCGTTGGCGAAGCCTGCCAGGGATATACATCATCATGCTGATACGCCCATTTTCGGGAACCCGTTGCGGCATCGAGGGCGTATAAGTGATGTTCGCCCCCATAATACAGCAGCCCATTAACCACCATCGGCGCAGCAAAGGGCTGAAGTAGGTTAATGGATGACGGATTAGACTCCCACTTTTTTGTTCCCGTTTCGGCATCCAGAGCGTAAAGCTTTTTGTCCCAACTGGCAAAATAAACTACATCATTCACAACAGTCGGTGTTCCATTCACAGCATCGCCCGTAGTGAACTGCCATTTTTTTGCTCCAGTCAGCGCATCGATGGCGTACAGGTTGCCATCTACACTGCCGATATAGACCGTACCGTTGTTGACGGGCTTCGCTACTAATACACTCGCCGTATACGCCTGCGTGCTACCATCCTCCGCTGTAACGGTGTATGTAACAGTTTTCGAGAAATCCTGGGCTATACCCGAGGCTGGCGAAACCGTGGCTTTGTCGGAGAGCGTAATAGTTGGGACCAATTTCGTTACGTCCGTTCCCGAGGTAACAGTGGCGGAAATGGTTTTAGCCGTCGCGTCAATGGTAGCCGTTAAGGCTGGGTTCAATCCGTTGAAAGCGAAGGCTGTAATGGCTTTAGCCGAGCTTTTGGTTGTGCCACTACCGGGCGTGGGTGTAGGTGTAGTCTCTTCTTTTTTGCAGGAAACAACCCACAATAGCAATAGACAAAACAGCGTGGAAAGAAGCGGAAATGAGGGTTTCATGGCTTGTGCAGAGTTGAAACTGGATAGATGAAACCTGTAGCTTATATGCTGGCAGACGACCTTATCTAGTTGACTGGCTCAAAGTTGGGGTATTTGGGCACGCTCGTCAATCGCATGATATGGCGATGCCGGAAAGAGGAAATCCTCTTGGTGTTCAATTGTTTACAACTCGCTAAAAGTACTGAACAAATACAGCCTGTCGCCATCTGAAGATCGCGCCAGGCTGTAAGTAAGCATGAATGAGGAAAGCCTTACCGAGTCAGGTATTTAGCCACCGCTTCGGTAACGGAATGCACGTGAAGTTTTTCGTAAATACGTCGGATGTGTGTTCGGACGGTATCGATACTAATAGCCGCTTCGGCCGCTACCATTTTGTAGCTGTTACCAGCCGCCAGCAGTGCCAGAACGGTTGCTTCGCGGGGTGTAAGCTGATCTAGTTCATGAGGAGCGGTGGAACGATGCAGGGATTTCATTACACGGCGGGCAATTCCTGGCGACATCGGGGCACCCCCTTCATACACTTCCTGAATAGCCTCCAGAATACGTACAGGGGGTGTTTTTTTCAGTAGATAGCCCGTTGCTCCCGCCCGAATGGCCTCAAAAACGCGGTCGCTATCGTCAAATACGGTTAGTATAAGTACATCGGTATCTGGGAATTGCCGATGTAGCTTTAATGTGGCTTCAATGCCCGAAATTTCGGGAAGGTCAATATCCATCAGCACCACATCAGGGCGATGGGCCACCATCTGTTGTTCCAGATTGAGGCAATCGCCATAAGCACCCGTTAGTTCAAAATTGTCGGTGGTTTGGACCAACAGCGAGAGGGCATCACGCAACGGCTGGTTGTCTTCATATATACTGATGCGGATGGCCATAAGCAGCGGGAAGAGAAGGTGTTAATCCGTAAAAGTAATGGGTTTGAAGGTTCCGTAAAATCCCATATCTATGCGATGGGCCAAACGTTCATTCCAGTAAAATTTGTAGCGTCAATGTACTTCCCAGCCCTGGTACAGATTGAATCGTAAGGGTTCCACCCAGTTTTTCGGCCCGGGCGTGCATATTTTTGATACCATTGCCGCCCAGCAAATTTCGGCCAACGATTTGCCGGGTATTAAATCCAGCGCCATCGTCCTGAATAGTCAGTATCAGCGTCTGTCCATGCCGTTGTAGCCGTACCCAAACCTGGCTGGCTGAGGCATACTTCGCAATGTTGGTAAGGGCTTCTTTATAAATCAGGAAAAAGTCGCGCCGGTGCTCAAGCGGTAGATGAGCCTGTTTCACCGCTTCGTCGATGTCTTGATGCAACGTAATATCCTGAGTCCCCAGCAGATCGGTAGCGACATCGCGCATTCGCACAATAATCTGGGCCATCGAATCATTTTCGGGGTTGATGGCCCAGACAATATCACTCATGGACTCCATCACCTGCCGGGCCGTTTCACCAATTTTATCAACTAATAACCGAGCATGTTGCGGGTCTTTCTGTGCCACATTCAGTACGGTCTGGCTCAACATACTAATCGAGCCGAGGTAGCTGCCCATGTCGTCGTGCAGATCGCGGGCGATGTTCTCGCGCACACTCAGCATACGTACCTGCTGATGCAGTCGATACAGATAACTGAAGTATATGGCAGTGCCCAGTATGACAAATGCAGCGAAATAAATAAACGGTAGAAACCACCATCTTTGCCAGAGTAGGGGCTCAATTTCTATTTGTATGTGTTTGACTTTCAGTAAGTTGTTTTTGGTGTAAACCAATAGATGGTACGTTCCGCCAGGCAATTGGTAGTACTTTGCGTTAATAGCCTGTCGATAGGTTGTCCAGGCTGAATCAAGATCGGCTAATTTGTAGATATACTGGGTTGTATCGGCTTTAGTGGAGTGGGTTAGGTTAATGACCAACTCATTTGATGGTCCGGGCGAAAATGTAGTATCCTTGACAAGGGCACCATTAATAGTTACTATCAATGACTGAGCCCTTACTGTTCCTAATCTGAACAAACTTAGAAAACTCAAACAAACAGTAACATATCGGATGCTGTCCATATATGTTAACGGGTTTCCGTTAAATTAGTCAAAATGGGTTCATTCGGCAATTTGGGTTTAGCTATCCATAAGCCATAACTGACGAATGAATAGGAAATCAGGCTAATCATTGGCCCGATACCAAACCACACAAAATAACTAATCGTATTTTTTTCGGCCAGCAACGAAGGATGGTCAAAATCTGAGGCAAAAATCAGGTGGATAAATGAAAATAAAGCATTGATACCGATGGCGAGCCCGATCCAGAAGGCCGAATAATCCGTACTGCCTGCTTTGCTAAACCGATACAGAAAATAATAGGCCATGATAACAATGATGGCTTTTTCGACCGGGTAAATATTCACCGGGAAGTTGGTACGAATGTTTTCCAGCCATATCATATCAACCCCAACAAAAATGCAATAGGCGAGTATGATCCATTGGACTATTTTCCAAAAAACGGTCACCGATACCATCGCATCGTACACCCTGTAAACCAGGTAGATATACAATGGTGAGGCCAGGTAAAATATAAAAATATTTTTAATCAGAAAGGCAGTCGTGTACGTAATAAACGTAAACCCAAAATTGAAGATTATGTACCAGGCAACTCTCCGCCGGATCGTGTCGTGTACAGCCCAGCGGAGAATGACCAAAACCAATGGTAACAAAATATACCAAGACGATATAATCTGTAGCCACTTTAACAGATGATTAGCTATCATACGAATTACTCTACGTATTTATTTTCTCAATCAGCCCGTAATTCCCGTATGCGGGGGGTCGGTTGGATCACCACTATCGCTGGTGGTAACGCAATAGGTTCCTGCATTACTATTGACGATCCTATCCTGCGAATCAACTGCTGTAATGACCAATTGAATCTCCAGTCCCCGATTGACAGAATTGTTATGACCCAGCGCAAAATTAATCCAGACTCCACCCTCATCTTCGCTAATGCGGTTTAGTAGGTCGGTTAATGTAGCCTTCTTTATAAAATACCCTTTGTTACGCAGCGTATCGCCAGAATCTGGCACTTGTTGATATCGTCTGCCTACTTTCTTATATAATGGAGTATCTAATAAGGTTGTCTGGAAATCTTTTAACAAGTGTGCTTTAAGACTTCCAGTAATCACTGCAACATCCTGGATTTCGATGGGGGTTGGCATGGTTTTTACAAGTTTATAATATCTTGTCGGCAAATAAACATTTTTCGGATAAATAACCACACTGGCTATGAATAAAATAATGATTGTCATTAAGTTCGATGACGGGGTAGTAATTCCGGATGGGGTTGATACCAATTACCCAAACATATTTCTGGGAGATGATTTTTATGAGGCCCAAAGACTGTACGAACAATTGCCTACTGGGTCTGTATCAGACCTTACCACATTCGTGTGGTATTATAAAAATATATTTACCGCTTTCTTCGCAACGCGCCAACTACCCTTACCTGCCTTAGTTTGCCTTTACTGCCTGGCCGATAAGCTGGCCTATCTGACTAATAGCCCTTTAGATGCCCCAAACTTTTTAACCTACTTTGCATTTGAGTATGAGCTAAAACGAGAAACGTTTCGGGATGATTTAGATGATTTGGCAGCACTGGTCATGCAAAACCCTATAGCACACTGGTGGTACGAAAACCCATTGACTTTATGTGCCGACGTACATAGCGAAGTAACCGATAGGTGCCTCAATTCCAATGATTATTACAATCAATTAGGGTTTCAATCATTTCCATATCGGGGTGAGGGGGTAACTATTATCGATTCAGAAGATTATGGCAGCACCCCTCAGCACACTTATTTACCATCGCTGACGGTTAAGTTATTGAATGAACAGACTGACGCCACTACTATCTCAAATGATCACTTCTATAAAACTCTTGGCGTTCTTTTTGCCGTTTCTCCAACTCACCGACAAACGAGCCAACCTGAACTTCACGGAATTGTTCCCCAAGCTAGTTTAGGCATACTGGCATTCCCATACGCACGTACAGTTAATGTCGTTATAGCTGAATTTTTAGACAAATTTTGGGCTAATTTCACCACAAGGACGGTGATACCAGCCACCTTGAAAGCCGGTCAACAGCGAATCAGCGTCCTATTGTTTGAGCGGCAGGCAACCCTGCAAATCGAACATGGTAATGATGATAGCTATTTTTCGTTTCCCCTGGAGGTCTTTCCTGATATGCGAAAAGCGATGATTGCGTGTTGGGAAAAAGGGATCATTGTTATTCAGCCTGCCGGCCAACAAGGCAATGCTAGTAGTATTCCGAACTTAGATACTGCGCTTCGGCGTCTTAAAAGAGCATCTAGGCATTCTGCAACCTATACAGACTTCAGTAAACCCTTTTTACCGCATTCTGATTATACAGGCAGTGCTTCCATTATGGTTGGTGCGCTGGACAAAACCAGTCATATCAAAGCCCAGGCAAACTATGGAACAATAATCGATGTCTACCTTTGGGGCGAATGCATTGAGTCGTTAGGTTCAGATGGCCACTTTTTACCCTATGATTTCACCTCCGCTGCCTCAGCAATTGCGGCTGGTATTGTTGGAGCATTGCAAAGTGCGGCCATGGCTAGCAACAAGGTATTGACTACCCCTCAAATCAAGTCCGTGTTCAACAAAACATTTCGGGGAGGGCGTACTGCTGGGTATCAGGGTGTTCCTTTCAACTCAACGTCAGTTCCTCTTCAGGAGCTATGGGAGCAATGTGCCCAGCAATTAGGTAGTATATCGCCGTCATCACACTAATCTGTTACATTAACCACCTTTGCTTACGGCTAAAAGTCCATCATTTACCCCATAAATACCGCTACCGGCGGAACGCTCGTTAAGAATGCTAGATTAAAGTGGTACGTTAGACCTACACAGTTATCCGTATGTTCTTCCGGTTGGCGCTCTTCCTGACTTTTTGCTGCTGGCTCTCCTGTATTGGGGTTGCCCAGTAGGTAGAAACGGTGCGGGTGAAAACCAGGCCGGGGCCTTACCTGTGCTTCGATCAGTTTACGGTCAATAACGAAGCCTTCAAACTGGCCTACGAAAAGAGTATGCAGTTGCAGGATAGCCAGGGTTACTGATGGTTTTTAAGTGATCCTAATCCTACCCAGCAACTCATTCGCTACGACGGTACCTATTACAATCGTTTGGCTCAGAAGAGTGGCTGGATATTAAAGAAAATGAGAATCACGAACTATGGAGCTTTAATAAAAAAGGTCTGTGCCGATTCGATCCAATCACCGAAACGTTTCACTACGTCAAAACGCCCTGGTCGAACAACCTGGGAGGACAGGTGTGGGTAATGGGAAAAAACGGGAAGAACTGGTTCACGTACCATGATTCTTCTTTTGTAAAGCGTCCGACCAAACCTTTTATTGACTAAAAAACGATGCTACCATTTTAAGGTACTTTACAAAAACAGGTGGTTCACTAGTTGAGGATATAGGATTTATGTAGTGCCAATGGGCTAATGGGTCATTACTCTACATGATGAAACTTGAAGCCAAGGTTTAGGCAAATTTTATGGTATAGTCTTTGCCTAACCAATATTTAAATCATCAATGGTCGATAAATTCACGATCACAAGTGAGCGACAAAATCCGTTCCTTACCGAACAAGTCGACAAACTGGGTTAACAAATCAATGCGTTCCTGGGCGTTAGAATTTCCCTGCTCCAGCGGCCCGGTTTTTATCCAGCCTATCAAACAGAATCGGTAGGCCAACTCCATGACTACAGACCGTCAGGGTAAGGATGTTGATGTTTTGGCTACCAAATTTTCAGTTGGTTCGATCAATACTGATACGACACTTTTTAGCTGCTACAAAGCTCATCAGTATGCTAGCGATCAGCCGATAATCCAGTTCATAGTGGGCAAAGAAAGCCGAACGCGGCCATTTACCCTATAAAAAAAGAAACTCCCCCCGCAACGCAGGAGGAGTTTTCTCAACCTAATCTAATCTGATGAAGTGTAATTGTCGTTGAGTAGTGCCAGACCCACAAAGGTTGTCAATGCCTTTCGGGTATGTGGTTCTTCAAAAAATCTTAGGAGCGAGGACGGCCTCCACGTCCGCTAGTGCCGCTCCGGCTTCCACCATTACCTGATGGCGACGACTGCTGTTGCCCATCACTATTATCGTTTCCACCTTCATTGCCTTTCAGGTCGTCGTTTTCAATTGATTTCCGCCGTTTCTGTGGTTGGTCGAAGCTCATTTTGCCAAGTTTATAGCTAAATGTCATACGAACACCGGCGTTGTAGAAGCTCGTCTGCGAACTCTGCGTCAGAATTGGCGATGCCAGTTCGGCACGCTGGATAAACGGATGGTTGAAGATGTTTTCGGCGGCCAATCCTAAGCTGGCCTTCTTATTATTGAATTCTTTCCGCAGTCCCAGACTGTAGAAGTACATGCTGCTCTGATAACCCTGCAACTGAACCTGTTTGCCTCGTCCACCACCAAAGAGCTGGAAGCCCCAGCCATTGGCCAGCGAAATGCTGCTCATGATCCGGCCACCGATTACCCAACCTGCGTTCGAAGCCGAATAAATTGGGTTGGCGTTGTTGTTCGTCAGATTGACATGGTACAGATCGATGCCACCACCCAATTGCAGCTTTTTAAACAGCATCCCGTTACCAAACAGGTTCAGGCCAGCCGCATCTTCGTGCCCAACGTTCTGATAGCTGGTACGAATTACCTGTTGCAGTACAGGGTTCGTTGGGTCACCAATCGATTGCTGCGATACATCCCGAACGGCCGTGATTTCGTTGTTGGTCCGGCGGGCAAAGAGCGACGCATTCAGGTATAAGCCTTTAATGTTGGCGCTGGTGCTGAATTCTATATTGTCGGTCAACTCCGGTGAAAGGTAGGGGTTACCAATCGTGATGTTGGTCGGGTTAGCCGCGTTGATGTTTGGGTTCAGAAATTGAATACCAGGACGTTGAATCCGGCGGTTATAGGCAAGTTTGATGATTTTGCCCCCTTTCAGGCTTTTCGAAATATTAATGCTCGGTACAATGTTGCCATAGTTCGGGATGGTGGCTGCCGGAGTTACCGTTTCGTTGCTGAACCGGGCGTTGATGAATGTGTACTCATACCGGGCCCCCGCCTTGATGGTAAATTTGCTCTTGGTCGTCAGGGTATACGACAGATAGGTAGCCGCTATGTTCTGATTGTAGAACAGAGCATTAGCCGGGCGCGACGTGTCGAGTTGATAACCACCCGATTCGCCCGTAGCGAAATAGTACTGATAGTCGCTGTTGGCCTGCCGGAAAATACCTTTACCGCCGAATTCGATCAATTGATTGGTTTTGATCGGCGTCTGGTAGTCGACCTGGAGCGTCGATTCCTGGTTGTAGCTGGTGTTGTCATTCTTTTGACGGCCCGTAACCGTATGGAAATCGGTACCACCAAGCAAGTCGGCTACGAAATCGTTGGTCCGGTTGTTCCGGCTGTAAAGCGCCAGCATACTGAATTCCTGCTGAGGCTTATACGTTTTGGTATAGGTAACGTTGGCATCGACTGTACCCGACAGATCGGTTGTTTTTACATTCCGGTTCGTGACGATGGGGAAATAACTGCTCGGCGCCGTTGTTTGCGTCAGCAGGTTGGTTTGGTTAGTAATACCATTACGGGCACCGTATCGAATGCTGGCCGTAAGCGATGTATTCTTGTCGATGTCGTAATCCCAGCCCAACTGAAAGTTGCCGTTCAGACGCTGATTCAGCGTATTGGCACTCTGGAGTGTCCGGGTAGGTGCTGAGTAGGTGTTGGTTGCCGGATCGTAAGAGCGGGTCGTCTGGTCGTTCAGGAACGATCCTTTGATGTTGTATTCTGCCCGGCCGAAACCTCCCAGCGAGAAGCCCATTTTGCCGGTCCGGTAATTGCCGTGTAATC
>Ga0209930_1003955_pt1 | contig 13947 bp, 18 predicted proteins | sample ThiBiot_500_biof_2_FD_183948 | JGI IMG/M metagenome (GOLD analysis project Ga0209930, IMG submission 183948) | Wastewater bioreactor microbial communities from Cape Town, South Africa - Thiocy_cont_500_biof (SPAdes) | ecosystem: Engineered > Bioreactor > Thiocyanate-remediating >... | reverse complement strand
CCCTGGCTCTCGTCGGGCGCGCAAAAGCTGGCATTCGGGACTTCCCAGGCTCCGGTTGTCGAATGGGTTCCCGGCATACATACATATTGGGCATGGGCGGTGCCTAAGGGCGCGAGGGTCGCCCAGAGCAGCGCCGCGAAAAATATGCGTCGCGCCGCCCTCATTTCGCTGGCGATTTTCATTGCTCATTCCTCCTTGCCGGGACCTGAGAGGCGGTTGCTGCCAGCATAGCGCTTATGCCGCGCTCAGGCCTACACGCCGGGTGTACCGGTACTCTGTTCACCTTCTGTATTTCGCCAGGGCAAATGACGGAATCGCGGCGGCGTTCCAAAGTAACGGGCCGAAGGAAAGCGGTCCGCCATTCCGAACCCAAGCGGTTCACATTGAAGCAGTGCGACCACTTTGCGGCATAAACATCTATTGCGAAGGTTCGCCCGACGGGTGAGCGGCAACACACTGTACGCCGACTGCCGCCCCCAGGGGCAGCGCGGTTACGCCAATCACGTTGCGGGCCGGCAGTCGATTATCAGAAAAGTTCGCTATCCATAGGCGATTGAGTTCGCTCCAAACGGCCAAGTCCGTCACTGTCACAGTACACATTGCGATATCCGCGCGCGACAAATCATTTGCTTCAAGCACTCCATCAATGTTGCGCATGATCTGCGCAAACTGGGCCTTGAAACCGCTATCCACCAAAAATCCCTCGCCCGGCCGATTGCCGATTTGATTGTTGAGGTAGAGTAGATCACCGACATGGACGGCATCGGAGAAAGGTAGTCCTGCCGCCTTCGTGGTCTCTGATCTATAGTACAGCTTATTGTTGGATACAGGGCTTTCCATTCTTACTGAACTGTCACCTGCGGCCCGCTCAATTGTGCCCAGTCGCGCATCGGGGGCGGTGGGCGATGCACCCATCCCGACGCAAGAGGGAAGCAGCAAGCTTACCCCCAAGATGCAGGCAAGGTTTCGACGGCTCATTCCTGCAGTGGGCGGCATATTCGGGCTCCGTCGCATGATTGCTGAAACATCAGCATGTGGAATCCTCGCCGCTGCTTGGAGAGCCGAGCGGCACATGTCCTTGGATGAAGGCCGGGTTGGCCGCAAAATGGCATGTCGCGCTGCCGCAATTCGTCGGGAGGCTACCGTGCCTATGACGATGGAACGTCGATTTCGCGCGCCGTAAAACGTACCGGTGCATTGGACGTTTGGCATCAGTCCTGGGGGGTGGAACCGGTACACCAGCAGGGAGTGACGAACAGCACGCCAGGGTGGCATCTGGAGGATATTCCGACAAAGCTGGAGTATCCGCGCATGAAAATCCGTCTCGTGGCGAGCCTGTTATTGGCGTTCGGCTATGCTTCTACGGTTCAAGCTCAACCGTGCCGCATCGGCTCGGGGCCGGATTTCGGCGACGGCATCCCCTATTGCTCGGAATTGTCGTCAGACGAGGATACACCTGAGCAGGTGCCGGAAACGCCGCAATGGTCCACGCGCTGGGGCGCGATTGCGATCGATCCCAAGGTTGCTCAAGGCGGCGTTGGAGTAGCTAGCGATATGGAGAGCCGAGTGTCCGCCGAAGCTGTGGCGATGACGGCCTGTCGCGATACTGGTGGAGGAGAATCCTGCCGTGTCGAGGTCTCATATGACAACCAGTGTGCCGTCATCGCCTGGGGCGACCACTACTACGTCACCGCAAATGCGGAGACAGTCGGCGAAGCCTCCCGCATAGGACTTAATGGATGCGGGAGAAGGACGGAGAACTGCCGAATTGTCTATTCGAACTGCAGCTATCCGGTCAGGCTCCGCTGACTAGGAAATACTCGCGGTGCTGGCCGACACACGTTTCGCTAGTTGCGCGTCCGTGACGCCGCGTCTGGGGAGGTGGTTGTTTTGGCGGGAGGAGCTTCTCCGGGGAACGCCGTGCCGAAGGCCGGATCAACAATTTTGATCAGGGTCCAGCAGGCATCGCTGCGGAAGGTGTAACGAAGCTGCATATCGGTATCCGGCACCTCAAGCACCACGGTTACACGATTTCCGCTGTCAGCGGTAGCGCAGACCTTCTTGCTGCCGAGTGACTCGATTGGGGACGAGCGGAAAATGCAACTTTTCGCGCAGTATGGGCTCAACAGATTCGCCCGGCTCAGGTTGTGCATTCCAGTCTACGAACGCTGTTTCCACGGTACTCGCGGTGTATGCGCGCTGAAGTTCCGTGCTCTCTGCGAAGGCTTGGAAAAAATCAGCGATTTTGTCTGACGGGCAGGCAGCACCTCTGGCCTGGCCTGCGGCTGAAGGGTTGAGATCCCGTGCGTGCGCACCGCCGGAACTTCCTTGCATCCATATGCTCGCCGCAACGATGGTCAGTGTGATCGCGGAGACGAAGAAAGGGCGGCGCAAAAAGGTCGTCCGCAGCGTAATCCTGCGCTCCCTGACGATCGCCGCTTGATGGGCGCGGCCAGCACAAGGCGGTCGGTCTGTCGTCTTTGCTCTGGGCGTGACGCGCAGGAGTTTCTCGATCATCGGCAACATGCTGGTCTCCGGTGAAATAGCGAAGCGCAGCAAGGTTGATAGGCGGCTGCATCCGCAGAATTCTAATCCATCTCGTGCCGGTCAACGCGGGCAACGTACTGGTACGCCAGGCACGCTCAACTTCTATCCCTGGGAGAACTAGCGTCTACCGGTCGACAGTCGTCGACGGTCTGTGCGCAACCGCGTGACCGGGCGGTGGCGAGGGAGAGTCCATGTTTAAGATTTCAAAGCCTTGCCGCCCGCGAGAGTGGTGTAATGCCGCCGTTCTTCTCGCCGCCAGCCTCTGCCTGAGCGCCTGCGCGACGATAGAGGGGGTGAATACTTCCGTCATTGCTCAAAAACGGGTGGAGTATGTGATCGCCGGACACGGTGCGCCCGCAGTGGTGATGGAGAACGGCCTTGGGGGGCGGCTGGAGTGGTGGGCGAAGGTATTTCCGGAGGTCGCCAAAGAGACCCAGGTTTTCGCCTACAATCGTCCTGGCACCGGGGCGAGCGACAATGTTTCGATGCCGCGCGATGGGGATCACATCGTTGAGGAGTTGCGGCAGAACCTGCGGGAAACGGGGATCGCTCCGCCCTATGTGCTGGTAGGGCACTCGCTTGGTGGGCTCTACATGCAGCTCTACGCACGACGCTACCCGAACGAGGTCGCGGGTCTCGTATTGGTTGATTCCACACACCCCGAACAAATGAAGGGTGCGGGCGCGCGGGAAAACTGGCCAGCATGGGCGAACGTCGCTTTCAAGGCGATGACCTCCGAGGCCGCAAAGAAAGAATTGGCGGCTATCCCGGCTACGGGCGCGTCGCTGCTCGCGTTGCCGCCGCTCAATGGGAAGCCGGTAATCGTACTCTCAGCCAAGAAACCGATGGATGAGACATCCGAGCTGGCACGGGACGCCAATGCAAAACGCGTCGACATTGCCCGCTTGAATCCTGGGGCAAAGCAGGTTTGGGTGGATAGCGGTCACGGCATTCCGTTGGAAAAGCCCGAAGTGGTCGTCGCCGCCATCCATGAGGTGTTGACGATAGCACGAACGTCGTCGGTCGCCCGTGGGCAGAAGTAAGCCGATAATCCGGAGGTTGATCGGTAGCCTGGTGCGCTCCGCTCGCAAGCATCGAGAGAGTCGGGGGGCTTGCATAAAACCGCTGAAACGCATGGCGTCTTCCACGGGTCTGCGGCCTGCCACCTTTCACCTTTCCCTATGTTGTTCACTCTTGCTTCTGGTCTCGACCGCCACTGCGCAGGTGAAGGACAGCCGCGGCAACGCCTTGGGAGAGGGGCTCCCGGTCAAGCCTATGGCGGACTTTGACGGCGGACGCATCGGCACGGGTCATCCGGCAAAGTGCGTACTGGACGCTGAAGCTCCCGCCGTCTGCACGTTCTATCCGCGCAATGGAAATGGCAGTTTTGCGATCGATCTCGCAGGAAGGGCCTATTATGCCGACAAGTCGTCTGCGGCGGAGATCACCGTGGATTATGATAACGGGGCAAGGATGGTCCCTCTAGGAAAATTCACCCGCAGTCGCCGAGATCCGGCGTGTTGGCTTAAAGGCGCCGAGCGTCGGATCTGCATCTATTGGTCGACGGACACCGCGCCAGCAGGTGAGGCGTCGCTGAAAGAGGCGATGCCAGCAAGCCAGACAAACGAAACACCGAATGTCACGGATTGGTGAATTCAAGCGGCGGTCCACTCTTCATCAACTCCGCAGGCGGTTTTGGCTCCGGCCGGGTCGGGAAATAGGTGCCGCTGATACTGCCATTGGCGCCGCAGGTTCCGATAAAGCCGCCTGGCGTTGGACGATGCTCGACGATCAGAACACCAGCCCGCAGGCGGGCATGAACTGTCTCGCCCTCGACGTCATCAAGTTCAAGCCCATCTTTCGTCCGGTGCATGCGACCTTCGAATTCGCAGGTCCAGGCCAGGAAATCGATATCGACGGGGTTCGCATCAATCCTGTAGGCATTGCCGTCGCGGCTGATGTCGAGCGTGCCCGAGGCGTTTATCCACTCGCCCACATAGTCCTGCCTTGATGGCGCTATCAGGGCCAGTTCTGCCAGCCGATCACGAAGCCGCTGTTCAAGGGTGCCCGGTAGGTCCCAGTCCTCCGTTGTGCCATCCGCCAGCACATATTGCTCGAGCATGATGCTGCGCCGGGCGCGGCCTTCATCCTGCGCCAGCGCCGCGCGGGCGCCGGGCTTCTGCCGACGGGCGAGGCTCGCCAGCTTTCTGTCGATCGCATGCCGCAGTTCGTTGAGCTTCGGACTGCTGCGAATTGTCCGCTCGATCGTGTCGGCGAGCTTCGCGCAGACGGCCAGATTGCGTCCGACATCCATGTCTTCGGGATGATCGGTGATCACGCGCTCGACCCTCGCCAGCTCCCGCCGATAGTCGTCTCCTCGAACCGTGCACTGCAAGCGCGGCACGCCTTTCTTGAACGGCGTGTCCTTGGGCGCCTCCACATCGTCGGTCAGGCGCCAGCAGCCATCATCGGCGGCCACGAAGGTCAGCTTGCCCGACGGTCCTCGGATTTCGACAGGAACGCCGATCCATTTCCCGTCCGCAGGTTCGTTGTCGAAGCGGGCATTCGCCCAGTCGACGCGCCATACGGTTTTCGCAACACGGCCTGTCCTGATGAGGAGATACTTTGCCGTCTTACCGGGAGCGCGGCTGTCCGGCGCGACGTAGTTCCAGCCATGCGTCGCGATCGGCAGGCGGCCGAGATAGTCGGCCTTCGTCATGAAGTGCGAGGGGGCGTCACCGGCCGCAGCGACATTGACCTGATCCGCGGTGAAGCGTTCTCGAACCGCTTTCGATTGCGCATAGAGGCGCAAGAACTGGTTGAACTCGTTGGACCGGCAAGCCTGCGTAGCGGCATTGATCGGATCGGGGTTTTCTAGTCCCTCACCCAAGGCGGCGGCGGAGGCGTATGAACCGATCGTCTGAAAGGCGAGTGATCCAGCCAGCATCAAGATAAGGCCGCGCATACCGGCAACGGGGATGGCACGCCTCATCCGGCGGCCAATTCCGGTCACGGTCGCGAACAGCTTGTCATCTATATGGAAATTGATTTGCCGCTCTGGGGTATTCACCTGCTGGGATCGGGGACGATCAGGAGCAGCGAACATAAGCACGTCTCGGCTTGCCAACTTCCTCAACGATCAGGCGGCCGCTTCCGCGTGCAAAGCGGAAATGGATGTAGCGCGGGCCGTCAGGTCCAGGCCGATCAAACCCGACGAGAAGGTCGTCGGCATCGGCGTAGTCGCCCGCACGGGGAGGCTGCGCCTCATTTGCCGTACTCTGAGGATCAGCCTCCACCAACGCGGTCTGGACCGTAAGGGTTCGCCCGGCGAGAATCGCCAGATTCTGGTCCAACTCCATACGATCCGTATACCTCTGGCCCACACATTTGCCGGACAGTACCGCCCATCGCCCTAAGAAACGGGGCAGGATCACTGCCTGATCCAGCGGGGCGTAAACGGCCCGGCCTGTGCCTGTGGCCGGCTGCACGATTTCGCCGATCTTGCCCTCGGGAGTCTGGGCTTTGCCGCTGCACGGAAAAACGACGGTTGTTATTATGAGGGCGGATATTGCGAGCAGAATGCCCCGCCTCTGGGATTGCTTGGGGATGGTTGTGTTGCAGTTCATCGTGTCACCGCCGCATCATGCGTTTCATCGCCAAGCCGATGCTGATGAACAGCGCCGATCCCAAAATGGCGCCGATCATCGGGAAGTATGCGTGATCTCTGGTGCTTGAAATCACGACGTCGCCAAGGCCCCGGCTGCGCAGATCCATCACCCGCTTTTCGGTGACTGCAATGTTCCACAGGACAAAACCGACGCCGATGATTGCGAAGAAGGCGCGCAACTTTCGTTTGGACCGATGGCTTGGGCTTGGCTCCTCAGGTTCGCGCGAATGGGACGAAACCTCTGGCATAGATCATCCTTTGTAAATGTGGCTCAGCTTCAAGGGTGCATCCCAGAAGGTGTGGCTGCAATTGTGCCGACGTACCGGTGCATCGGCGTAGGTGGCGTTGCAGACGGATAGCCCGGATGCTGACGTCGTAGTCCTTCTCGGAGCCAAACATTGTTATCGGTCGTTCTTGCCGCCGCAGTTTCCGTCAGCCCAATCGGCTATCTCGATACGTTTCGCGATTGGATCGTCGGTTGCGACAATCGGCACGCCTGTCACGCAACGACGCTCTATCCTGAGCCGACATCGGAAGAGGTCGAAACCGGTGCCGATTCCATTGCCGACAATGCAATTGGCATGGCAATCCATCGCAGCGCGGGCGCGAACGATGCGCCCCATGTTCGCTTTCTGGCCTGCTATCAGTGCGAGACCAATCCCGATCCTGCCGGAGTTCGTGGCCTCGCCGTCCTGGACAAGGCCGGCAAGGTCATTTTCCGTTTGAAGCTCAGCGCGAAGGATGCGGACCAGGCCAACGCACCGGACGGATGGCCGCTCCCTGTGGATTCCGCTCTCTTCGCGGCCTTGGCCGAGGGAGAGGTTCTCGACCTCGTTGACGGGGGCGACCGTCCCCTGACCAGCATATCGTTGCGTGGCTTACGTGACGCCATGCGCCGAATGGATGCGGATCAATATCGGTTCGGCACCGTCACAGCCCTGACGGAGCGCGGCAAAGGTGCCGCCTATTTTGTCCCGCCGTGGGTTCCTGAGCAGCCGATAGTCGTGCCGCCGGCTTCAGCTTGGCCTCCGAAGCAACTGGCGCAAGCCGAATTGCTCCGATTGCAGGAAAACCTCAAATGCGACTACCCAGGCGCCGGGTTGCCAGAGCCGATCTATGACAGGCTGGACGATCGAACGACGTTGCTGCTCCTGACGATCGGCTGTGCTTCCTACAACGGCTCCGGCTTTGTCTACCTGGTCGACAACGATGGCCGGTTACGCTCAGCCATCGTTCGCCTGACCCCGTCCGATCCGCCGCTCGATGAGCCGCAGACGGTGTCAGCCGATTGGAACAAAAAGGAGCGGCGCTTGCGCAGTTTCGAGCGAGGGCACGCGATGGCCGATTGCGGTGCGGAACAGGCTTTCGTTTGGGACGGCACTCAGTTCCTACTTGTCGAGGAAGCCGACATGGGAGCGTGTCGTGGTAGCATCGACTACATCACCGTTTACAGGCGAGACACGGTAGAGCGGAAAAAGCTATCGCAATGACCGTTGATTTCAGAACGCCACGCGCAGCAGCGAGTTGGTAAGGGCTCGCATATGTTCGAAGCGGAAATGTTTGGCGTGGACATCAACGTATTGCACCTTGTGCTGGCCGTGATTGTTCTGTCCATCGTGACGACATATTGTGTCGATCGAGCTACCCGCTTGAATTCTGCGGTGACGGCAGGCATTTCGATCCTGATTACACAGGCATTCGCCGGAGTTTTGCTGGTTCTGCTGCGCTCGAAAACCGCGCAACCGGTTCATGATGCGCAGACCTGGATCGCGCACTACATCGCATATTTCAACATCATCATATTCTGGTTCTTGTGTCCGATCTTCACGGCACCTCCGGCCATTCTCATAGCGATGCTGTCGAAGAGAAGGAGTTCGACCGAAGATTAGCCCGGCGTAACCGTCCGGTCTCGGCCCTGTGAGCTTTAGCGCTCTCAGTTGAGACCGCAGCATTTTTTGTGTTTCTTGCCGGAGCCGCAGGGGCACGGGTCGTTTCGCCCGACCTTCTGAGCCGGAGCGGCGAAGGGGTTTGATCGGGTGGTCATGGTCGGCGCCGGGGCGGCGTTGGCGAGGCGCCAGTCGTTGAGTTCGATCACCCAGTCGGCGATCTTGTCGTGAGCGGTGGCGGTGATGGCGTCGATTTGCTCGTCGGAGAAGCGGGGATCGCGGCGGGCGACATCGGCGAGCATCATCAGGCCGGTCCAGGCCCTGGCGGCCTCGATATCGGCTGTGGCGAGGGGCACCCAGGCTTCGGGCTTCAGCTTGACGGCCTTTTCGAAGCCTTCGATCCAGATCTCCCACAGGATCTCGCCATTGCGCCTGTCGATGCTGACGATCGGACCATAGCGCTCGGGTTGGTCGAAGAGCGTGCGCGCGACGTCGTTGTAGTACGCCATCACCAGGCCCATCACCTTGTTGGCGTGGTCGAGGCTCTCGAACACCGGCTCGCCCTTTGCGTCGGCGCTGTTCCAGACCCATGGCAGCCAGGCGCTGGGAGGGATCATCTGCGGGCAGACGAGGAGGCCGGCAATGAAGCCGTCCAGTTCCTCGATCAGCATCGCCTCTTCATCGAGGTCCAGCAGCGCCTTCGACAACTGCTTCTGTTGGCGCGACAGTCCGGGCATGGCTCATCCAGTTCCAGGGGGCGAGTTCACCGACGCGGTTGATGGGATGGTCGCCGATGCGGGCCAGAACATCCCGGAGATAGGCCTGGGGATCAAGGCCATTGAGCCTGGCGGTCCCGATCAGGGTGTAGATGACGGCGGCGCGCTCGCCGCCCTTGTCGGAACCGGCGAAGAGCCAGTTCTTGCGGCCGATGGCGAGCGGCCGGATCGCGCGCTCGGCGGCGTTGTTGTCGATCTCCAGATCGCCGCGGTCGGCATAGCGGGTGAGCGCGGGCCAGCGCGACAGGCCGTAGCGGATCGCCCTGGCGAGTTCACTCTTGCCCGACAGCTTGGGCAGGGTCGTGTCGAACCAGGTCCGCAGATTGGCGAGCCGTGGAACGGCGTGCTCCTGCCGCGATCGTCGCCGTTCGTCGGGCGGGCGGCCACGGACGGCGTCCTCGACCTGGTAGAGCTCCCCGATCCGGCGCAAGGCCTCGGCTGCGACCGGCGAGGCGTTGGCCTGGTGGATATCGAAGAACTTGCGCCGGACATGGGCCCAGCAGGCGACCTCGGCGATCGCGGCGCGCTTACCGGGGCTGCCGGCATAGAGCTTGTCGAAGCCGGCATATCCGTCGGCGTGGAGATATCCGGCGAAGCCCTGGAGATGGCCTTGCGGGCGCACGCCCTTCCGATCCGGCGTATAGCGATAGAGGACGGCTGGCGCGGCATCTCCGGCATGGGGGCGCTCGTCGCGGACATAGACCCAAAGGCGGCCCGTCGCGGTCTTGCCGAACCCGGGGGCGAGCACCGGCACGGGCGTGTCGTCGGCGTGAAGCGCGCGCCCGGCCATGGCATGCTTGCCGATCGCCTCGGCCAGGGGTGTCAGCAGCGCCGCCGCCGATCCGACCCAATCGGCCAGGGTGGAACGGTCGAGATCGACGCCTTCGCGGGCATAGACCTCGGACTGGCGGTACAGCGGCAGATGGTCGGCATACTTGGCCACCAGCACATGGGCGAGCAATCCAGGGCCCGGCCGCCCGCGCTCGATCGGCAGGGACGGCATCGGCGCCTGCACGATCGCTTCACACAGGCGGCAGACGATCTTGGGGCGGATATGCCGGACGACCTTGAACTGGGTGACGCGCTCCAGCACCTCGGTCTCGTCCTGGCCGAGCCGGCGCAACTGTCCGCCGCAAGCCTGGCAACCACAGCCGAGATCGCCATCGGCGATGCCCGCTGGCCAATGCACGATCTCCTCGCGCGGCAGATGATCGGGCAAGGGACGACGAACCGGATGCTGCCGGGCGTCGGGAGTTGCCGGCATGACCGCGCGCTCCAGAACCGTCCGCGCCGCCGTGCCCTCCTCGACATCCTCGAGCGCCAGCTCCAACTGGTGGATGGCGGCGTCGAGCTTCTCCGACGACTGCCCGAACTGCATCCGGCGCAGCTTCGCCAGTTGCGCCTTCAGCTTCTCGATCATGAGCAGATGGGCGGCCGTCTCGGCCCGTGCCGCGATCAGCAGCGCCTGAAGCGTCGCCACGTCGTCGGGAAGGTCTGCGGAGGCGCTCGCCATGGTCCTTTCGAGATTATCCCGAGGCCGGCGGCCAAGCCATTGAATCATGGTCGATCTTGACCGCGGACCACAGTCCTGAATCGGCTCGAAGCACCTCGCTTCACAGCGCCAGGCTGGGGCGATCGGTTCGAATCGGCGCGCGCCAATCGATCCCCTCCAGCAGCATGGAGAGCTGCGCCGGCGTCAGCCGCACCACGCCGTCGGTCGTCACCGGCCAGATGAAGCGGCCCTTCTCCAATCCCTTGTCCATCCCAGTACAACACCTTCAGAAGATCGCCCCGGCGGCCACGAAAGACGAACAGGTGGCCGGAGAACGGATCCTGCTGCAGCGCCTGCTGCGCCAGAGCGGCCAGACCGTCGAAACCCTTGCGCATATCCGTCGGGCCCATCGCGAGATAGACCCGCATCCCGGCAGGGATCGCGATCATCGCCGGTCCAGCACGTCGAGCACCCGCCGCAGCGCGTCCGCGTCGACATCGCGGTCGACCCGCAGCCTGCGGCCAGAACCGAGCGCAATCTCGATGATGCCGGACAAACGACGGCTCCGGCGCGCGGGCTCTGTGCAGGCAACCTCGGACGCCGACGTGGGCGGGACGTCGGTCACGACAGGAGCCAGTTCGACGGGCAGCAGAAGCGGCGCCGGGCTGCCGCCGCCCAACTGCCCCAGCTTCGCCTGACGCCGCCACGTGAAAACCAGGCTTGCCGCGACCCCGTTGCGTCGCGCGACATCCGTCACCGTCACACCCGCCGAAAAACTCTCCTCGACGATCCGGACCTTGTCCTCATAGCGCCAGCGCCGCCGCCGCTCGATCGCGCCCAGAACCTCAGCCCGAACCATCGCCATGACCTTAAAGCTAGACTTAAGGTCACACCGTTCGGGAAATGCCGCCCACCGCGCAAGGCGGCCGAGACCGGACGGTTACAGCCCGGCGGACTTGCTGACGGCGTAGAGGGCCTTTGCAGCGGGCACTCCGCCAAGCTGTTGATGAAGCACCGGTACGCCCTGATGGGATGACGGCCCTGGTGTCGGGATGCCATCAGGAAATGGTTTGGTCGATCAACCGTGGGATACTTCCCGAATGAGAACATTCCGCGCAGCAAATCTGCCTCTGGCTGTCGCCGTGACTATGATGGCAACCGGTGTGGCCGCAAGTCCACAGGCTGAGGCGAAACCGCAGCTTCCAGGCGCTGTCTCCGCTGGAGCGAGTTATGGCGATGCCCGACAGGCGTTGTTGGATGCAGGTTGGCGTCCTCTGCCTATCGCTGAGTACGCAAGCAATATGGCCTCAGGCTTTGAGAAGCTTTGCCAGACTCTGCCCGAAACCGAAGCCTGTACCGATCCTCATGCGCAGCGGTAGAGGCGCGTTACTGGAATCGGCTCAACCTCAACTCGCCGCCACTCGAGAATCTTGCCGTCGTCCGGAAGGGTGAATTCCTCCAGCGAGTCCCATTCCTTCCCTCGATCGGTATTGTGCGCGTTCACGGAAATCTGCCGGGGATTCTCGCGCGATCGCAGAATACTTGTGACGGCAAGACGCCACTCGCCTTGCCTCAACCCCCTCGCATCGATCGACAGGATGGTGGAAGCGAGGATTGCGGAAAATCCAGTGGCCCGGCAGTCGGCAGCGACGTGAGCCCAGCGGCCGTGGAACGGTTTCGGAAACTCACGGATGGATTGCTTCCGGAGGGGCGAGGTCTCGTCTTCGGCCCTCGTTAGCTTTTCATCTGTGTCACCCGCCCAGGCAGCATTCGGCGCCTCAAGAGCGGAGCAAGCCCCAAAGGCCAGTCCCAGAATCAGAAAGCTGGTCGCGCGCAGAGCGATCATCCGCGTCCTTCCTATTTCGGGCTCTGCACCGGGGACCGAGCCTTCCCCGGCGAAAGAACGGCATCGCCGATACGCGATCCCGCAGGGGTCTGAGCTTGCCATCAGAATGCCGGCAGCGTTGAGATGGAAAGCGATTTCGCGCGACCGTTCCTGAACCAGACGTAGATTGAGTAGGATTTGTTTCTGCCGCAGGTCACATCGTCTGATTGTATGTAGCTGGCGGCTTCATCTTCGTTGTCCGTCCACTTCCGGGATGACAGGCCCGTGCCCACTCTGATTTTGCGCGCGGCAGCGTCATAATCGTCGCCATCGCGCAAGCCATAGGGCATGGAAGGGCCGGCGCTGAGCGGCACCTTCTTGTCAAGTACAACGCCGTCGTCGATCAGATATTCGATTGGCATGCCATCGCTGGTAAGCGTGAAACGACATTCGCCCCGAAGCGGCGCGCGCCTGTTGCATTCGGTAGATCGATACCCCCTGGGCATGGCGTTCAACTTCGAGCAGATGGGCAGACCAGCGAAATCGCCCGTGAGTGCCGCCGAGGCAGGAGCGGTCAGAATCAGGGCAACGGCACCTACCAGTGCGGTTCGCGAAATTCCCATCGTGATCACTCCAAAATTTCGTGTCTCAACAACAGATCCGCACACAATCGCCGGCTTGATAACGGGTTGGCGAGGATCATCCGCAGCCGTACTATTTCGTGGGCTCTGCGCCGGGAACCGCGTGGTTCACCAGGGCGTCGACGTCCGCGGTTCGCCTCGTCTTGAGCGTTTTCAGGAAATCACTGGCGCCTTCGCCATAGTGGCGCCGGCTGATAGCGAACAGGATGACCGCGTTCTTCCCGTCGGGCATCGCCACCGAGACGTAACGATACGCATCCCATTCCACGACAAGCGTGCCGGTGCTTTCGTCGCTGATGAGGAAATCCAGAACGATCTGGCTGCCGTTCGGATTCTGGAGAAGCTGGTAGTTGACGAGTGGGTCGCTGCTCTTGCGCCGATCGAGCATAGCTGTCTGAGCCTTGACGGTATCGGCGAGGCTGACGCCTGAAGTCAGGAGCTCGACGCTGACCATGTCCGTGTAGGTTTCCGGCTTCTGGCCGGATGGCAGATATTCATGCTTGATGTAATCCGCCGATGGCCTCGAACTCCAGGCAAGATGATATTGCGTTCCGGCGAACTCGATCGGGCCGGGAATGCCGAGATAGTCGACCGGGTCGGGCGACTGGGCGAACGCCGGCGCCGCCATCGCGAGATACGCCCCGACCAATGCGGCGCATATGAAATTGCGAACCCCGTTCAGCAGCATTCGATGGTCCTTTGGCTCCCAGATTTCGCGCGTCGATGACGCAGGCCTGCCTGCACTGATCAGTGTTTTCGGAGGAGGCGACAATGGATGGCGTTGTACCGGTGCATCGCCGCGCGTTGTCGCCTGTCCGTGCCTGTCGCATGGTTCCACGGCGGATGTTCCGCCCCACAGGACTGGAGGCGCCGGAAATCCCTTGAGGAGGCCCGGGTCCTGACAGCGCAGCTCGAACTCAAACATCTGCGCTATGCCGTCGCCGCTACGCGCCACAGGAGCTTTCGGAAAGCGGCTGACGCCCTCGGGGTCAAACAGTCGACGCTCAGCCGGAGCATTGCCCAACTGGAGGCTCGCCTCGGGGTAATCCTGTTCGAGCGCACCAGCGGCGGTGTTCGGCTGACAATGGCCGGCGACGAGATTTTGCGCACCTC
>Ga0209930_1003953_pt1 | contig 13957 bp, 23 predicted proteins | sample ThiBiot_500_biof_2_FD_183948 | JGI IMG/M metagenome (GOLD analysis project Ga0209930, IMG submission 183948) | Wastewater bioreactor microbial communities from Cape Town, South Africa - Thiocy_cont_500_biof (SPAdes) | ecosystem: Engineered > Bioreactor > Thiocyanate-remediating >... | reverse complement strand
GGTGTGAGTCGCCAAGCATCGATGCGGGGGCGCCGCGTTGGAGCGTACCAGAAGGGAGACTCGGTGATCTTGACGATGCACGACGACGACGACGACTTGCAAAAGTATGGATCGATCGCAAGTGGCGCAGGCGGCGTCATTGGTGCCAGCGGATGGAAGAACGCATAGCCAACGACCTGTCATTGGTCAAGCGCGATAGTGGCATGTAATCAGCATCGAGGGCGAGATAGACGTGACAGCGTTGCTGCCATACTTCGAGAGCGCGATAGACGCCATAGTGCAGTCCGATGTTGGTGGTCTTGGACAACAAGAACGGGTCGTTCGCGTTGATGTTGCCGTCACAACCAATGATCGTGACGTTGGGGCTGCCGGGAGCAGTGGCGCTCTGCACGAAGAAGCCCTCCGAGCCGACGGAGCTCAGCAACGTCACGTACGACGAGCCGACGATGGTGCGAGTGGTGGTCGTGTTGCCGAAGCCGAACACGATCGATCGAGCAGGAAGCGTCGAGTACGACACGGCGGTATCGGCCGCCACGGTCTTGACCTGCTGTCCAGTCGTGGCGAGCAGCACCAACACGCGGTCACGAACCCTGGACGACACGTCCTTGGCGAACTGCGCCACGATCACTGGCTCGGCCGCGGAGACCTCTCCCTCAGCGAGACACATTATTGCAATGCATCCCATCATCACCAACGCCACCATCACCAACACGACCGACTGCTGTCTCGCCATCGTGGAGAGATGAGGGCAGCAAGCAAGCAACACACAACAAGATATCCAAGAGAAGAAGAAGGAGATTGGGTGTGAAAAGTCGATGGCTGACAGCGTGATGTGCAGCGGTCGTTCGGTGTCGGGCTTGTCTGCATTCCTTCGTCGCTCGCTCGTCAAACGCTGGTTGTTTGGTTTCGGTGGGGTGGCGGTGCAGGCGAGGCTCGTGCGTTCGCCATGGAGCATATCGATGTGAGTGCGGTACGGGCGTCAGAGTTATCGGATGAGAGTTGGACCAAGATCGACACGGCTCTCGGGACTCCTTGTCGGGTGCGAGCCAAGGCATACAGGTTCCTATCTCCATCGCTCGTGATGGCTCTTGTCATGATATTGATGAGGCGCACGATCGAGTGGCGGTACATAGAGAATGTCAGGATTGCTGGGCAGTTCTTGGCATCGATCGGCGTTCAGGCGAGTTGCTGGGAGTTTGGCTGATTGCTATCAAGGACTTTATGCTCAATGGTAGGTGAGAGCGTGCATGCTATCCGAGAGAGACCTCTCGCTAATGATCAGAATGCACTGAGATCAGCCAAGAGACGTCGAGCAGGCTACGGCTTTGGAGCCTGGGTATCGCCCAAGACACGAGGATACGGGCTGGCGGGCGTCTTGACCGGCAAGCTCGCGTCGTGTTTGTTCAACGAGGCTGGCGGCGATTGCAGCATCGCGTTCGTACGCAGTCACAACGTGGCCGCGCTTCGGGCGGCCGAGAAGGACGGCAACTCGACCTTGGCACAGGTGCGAGCGTTCGGACTCTCGTGTCCCAACACAGGAGCGGCGATCGAGATCCTGGGAGCGAGCTCGTTGTCGATCATCGAACTCGCTCCCGACGAGACGGTGCAGTTGTGGCAACGCGTCTACGGCGACGCCGATACCTCTCGATCGAGCAACCTGCTGCTGTGCAACACGAACGAGGTCGCGTTCAACGCACAGCACCAAACGACCTTTGTGCATTCGTACGAGGAGACGTTCGATGCGCCTGAGTGGCTCGAACGCTCGGCCGTGCGCCATCACGTCGTCGGCCTCAGCGTCTGGATTCCCGAGGCCGCCTCGATGTGCTCGACGCTCGCGAGCCATCCAATCCAGGCTGGCACCCGTCATGGCGTCATCTACAACGTGTTCTACAGCGCACCGCCTGCGCCTGATCCTCCACTCCCACAAGCGGCGCTCGATCGATTGCTGCACGAGCTGCTGGACCACGCGCTCTCGTGGCTGGCGGCTCTGCACGAGGTCGAGGCTGCGCTCGTGCTGCTGCCCAATGCACTACCGGCCCACCTTCACTTTGGCGGCATTCGTGCCACGCCACCGAGCGCCGACAACCTCCAACGACTCGAACAGAACACACGGCACATCTCGAATCTCGTTGCATCTCGTGCGTTCGCCGTCAATCGCTTCACGGTGCTCGGTGTCAATCTCTACCAAGGCTACGTGCCCGAGCGAGTGTTCCTCGATCCTCGAGACTTTGTACCGTGGGTTGTCTTTGATGAGAGCAGCCAACTTGTCGACGATATCGATATCGAATCTCCTCCAAAGCCAAAAGCTTCCTTGTAAGCCTGTAACCATGCGACAATAAAGCTCTCGAGATAGATTGGACATAGATTGTTATTAGTGAAATGAGTGCTCCAAATGGAGTATTGGTGACGATGACATGAATGAGTGGATGGATGAATATGTGATGATGATGATGATGATAATGGCGGGCAATACAAACGATCATATCTCATGACTGGCTAATGATTATCCACACACGCACAAATACGCACAAACGACACAACCGATTCGAGATACTCTTGCGAATGTGCACGCAATGGACGTTGCACTCGCAGGCGTTACGATGAACCTGATGTGTACGAGTAGTAATCGCGATAGGCTTGGATGTAATTGCCCACAACGTGCACTCTCGAAGGCGTGATGGCCGCAAAGATACTGCGAGCACAACGACAATGACAACAGAAAGGCGAGGTTCGAGTCAGATGAGAACCAGAGCTCGCTCACGAGCAAGAAGAACAAGAGCATCGATGTACCTGGCAATCTTGTCGTACAGCGGGCTGCGCAGAAGGTAATACGCCCATAGCGATCGCCTACGGCCGAGTTCCTCGAGCTCGCGAGTATTCAACGGCACATTGTGCACCGACTCTGCGGCGGCCATCGATAGCTTGCGCGAGACAAAGTCCATCGCCGCCGATAACAAGAACGGAACGAGTGGCGATTGCGCTCGTTCACGCTTGAGGTTGTAGAATGCAAGCACTACCATTCGATTCGAGTTCGTGTTCGATTGGATTAGCAAGAGAGGATTCGATGGCGAGCCATATTGCAATACGTACGATATACAACTGGGCGAAGGATATGCAGCACCTCGCCGATGACCATCGCACGAGCGGTACCCGAGGCTTTGTACTCTCCAGCTTGTGACATGGCAGCAGCTCGAGCGGCTTGTTGCTCTATCGATCGCAAGAATCATCAGCAAGAGACCGACATTCGGCATCACTACGACCGAGGAGGAGTAGTAGTAGTACCTGCAGCCACTTGGAGCAGGGTCCGACGCTGTCGTCGTTCACCGGCTTGATTGAGCGCCTCGGCACTCAGCGTCACGTCTTCGTTGGCGTTCAGCAGCGCCATCAAGTCATCGCGCGACGGCATCGTAAAGTGACGATGCGGAACGATGGCTCCTCGAGCTCGAAACAAGAGCAGCAATCGCAGTAGTGCTCTACTCGATCAGAATCATGATCATGACATTGAGGGTTGGCATTGATTGTTCGATCGAGATCCAAGGAGTCATTGGATCGTGCGTGGCCGAGAGAGCGCGTGCGAGAGAGCATGGGTGCACGGGTGCATACTTGAGCGATTCGATGGTGAGAACAGCGTTCCAACGCGCCTTCTCGCCGTAGTACTGACGAGCCGCCATCTCGGCGAACAACTCGACGCAACTCAAGGAGCTGAAGGCCACGGCCGCCGACTGACACCACTTGGGAGGCACCAGCGTGATGGCGTTGGTGTCGGTGGCGGTCTGTAGCTTGGGTCGCGCATGTTGCAGGTACACCCAATCGTGATACAGCGCTATCAGTCCCACCGAGGCGTACGCTAGAGTATGTGTGATGGTGTGGTTAGAGCGTGTATGTGTGTATGTGAGAATAGAACAGTAGCAATGGTTGAAGATTCGCAGTTCGATCGAACGCGATAGATATCGCGAGGGAGCGAGATGTCTACGGCGGCGGTGTTGGTGTACCTCCTTCGACCGTAGCATCACCGCGAGGTCCACCAGCGATCGGTACCAAGTACAACGAGTACCGCATAAAGTTCTCGAACGAACTCAACAACGATGCGTGCTCCACGACCCACGCGTCATACGCGGCTTTCAGCTTCAAGATTCCTGCCATGACCTCCACCTCGTACGCGAGAGAGACCACAGCGAGCGAGCGAGAGAGAGAGAGAGAGAGAGAGAGAGAGAGAGAGACTACTACCACTCGAGAGACCTATGACGATGGAGAGGTGGACTGCGCAGTGATGGATTGCGTCCAACGTGTGTGAGCGAGGAAGGAAGGAACTGCGCTGTTCCCTTGTCGAGCTCGACGTGCCACTGTGACGAGCGACCACCCACTCACGCTTAAGCTCTCCGGAATGCCACGAGCCGATGGCATGTGGCGTCGAGGTTGGTGGCTGCGCCTGTAGTGTGCTTGCTTGCCTGCTTGCTTGGTTGCATTCGGATCGCTGCCATGGCTCGAGCATTGGTGACTGGTGGGTTCGGACAGATTGGCAGCGATCTCGTTCCTGCGCTGGTCGAGCGGTATCGAGATCACGCCGACTCGTGTGTCGTCGTGCTCGGGCACTCGCGATTGCCTGTGACGCGCGAGCAGGCAGCCGAGCGAGGCTTCATTCTTGAGACGGGCGACGGTGCACGAGTGCACGAATGCGCGAGCCAGACAGTGCTAGTTTCGTACGAGAGAGAATCAGACTGTTTACTAACGCGAGGCTCTCGGGATTGGCTCGTGTGCTGCTGGCATGGGTGGAGCACTCATCGAGTAAGCCGGGCAACGATCACTGCAGTGCCGTATGCCAAGACATCGGCTACTTGGTTGTAGTCGCTTAGCGTTGATTCATATCGCATGCCAATGATGGCGTTCGCGCCAAGCCGGGCGGCATGCTCCACCATCAGCGCGTGGGCCTCGGCACGCGCAGCCTCGCTCAGCTCCTTGGATTGCGTGAGTCTGCTACCACCCGAGAATGTTTGCGAGAGCGAGGCCTTGAATGTCATCATTCGCACCGAGATACCGCGCACGATGCCAAGGTACTTGATGATCTCGTGTCTGGCAATATCAGACCCGGTGGTGACAATGATCTCCGAGGCATCGGCTGGTCGCTCCCATTGTGTACTGTGGGTCGTGTGGTTGACGTAGTAGACACGACCTTCCGTTGTTGTCTTCTCCTCCCAATCAGGAGGAAGCGGTGCTGACATTCTCGCTCGTCTTGCGTTGTCGTGAGGTGGGGAGAGAGACGGGGAGCGAATGAGCGCCAGCGACCGCGCCATTCGCGTTGACATTCGTAAGAGGATCGAGTGCGCGCGAGCTCTCATTTGCTTGGCTCCTCACTCGTGTGCTTGCTTGCCTGCTTGCTTGGTTGCAATTCGGATCGCTGCCATGGCTCGAGCATTGGTGACTGGTGGGTTCGGACAGATTGGCAGCGATCTCGTTCCTGCGCTGGTCGAGCGGTATCGAGGTCACGCCGACTCGTGTGTCGTCGTGCTCGGGCACTCGCGATTGCCTGTGACGCGCGAGCAGGCAGCCGAGCGAGGCTTCATTCTTGAGACGGGCGACGTGCGCGACGGTGCACGAATGCGCGAGCTCATTCAGCAGCATCGTATCACGGTCGTGTACCACCTGGCGTCGCTGCTGTCGGCCGTGGGCGAGCGTGATCCGGCGCTCACGTTCGACGTGAACGTCAACGGCCTCCGTGTGTTGCTCGACGTGGCGGTCGAGCTCGGCGGTCAGCTGCGTGTCTTCTGGGCGAGCTCGATCGCCGTGTTTGGAGCCTCGACGCCGCGTGACAACACGCCGCAGGACACCGTCACGGCGCCGAGCACCATGTACGGCATCACCAAGGTCACGGGCGAGCTGCTGTGCGCGTACTACCACCGTCGATACGGTGTCGATGTGCGCTCGCTACGATATCCGGGTCTGATCTCATGGAAGGAGGTACCACCAACAACAACAACATCGTCTAACGAGATTGCCGGTGGCAGTATCTCGATACGATACTGCACCTGCCGGTCGAGTGTGCTCACGAGCCACGTGTGTCGCGCAGGAGCCAGGAGGTGGCACTACCGACTTTGCGGTTGCCATCTTCATCGATGCACTCAAGTCGAACTCGTATCGTTGCTTCGTCCGCAGTGACACAATGCTTCCCATGATGTACGACGAGCTGTTGTTGATCAAGACTTGGTCGTCATTCGTGATGTCGCACTCACGATCGGTTCTCGGAGGCAGGTATATGCCCGATGCCATTCGAGCGACGCTCGACATTATGGAGGCGCCGAGCGAGCAAATCACCGTACGCACAAGCTACAACCTCGCAGCTCTCTCGTTCTCGGCCGAGGAGCTCGCGGCTACGATCGCCTCGCGCCTCCCTGGATTCACGGCCACGTACGAGCCGGACTTCCGCCAGGCGATTGCCGACAGCTGGCCTCGCTCGATCGACGACTCGCGTGCACGACAAGATTGGAACTGGCGACCCGAGTGCGACCTCGACCGAATGGTCGACGATATGCTCTTGAACCTCAAACAGAAGCTCGGCTTGTAGTTGTCGTGCGAGTTGTTCGAGAGAAGGTTCAACAAACACGACATTGGCTGGTTTGGTTGTTGAATATTGAGGTCGAGCGAACTTGTATCGATTTGTGATTGGTTTGGATTGGGTCAATAATGCCACGATTGGAGAGAATGGTCCACACCACCACCACCACCGCCACAACAACTGCGAAACGTAGACACCCACACGAGAGAGAGCGAGCGAGCTATTGTTTGATTGAGGGAGATTGAACGAGATCGAATGAGAGTGAAGTGCGCAGCAGCGTTCGGCGAACGGCATTCGTATCCGTAATCAATCTCACTATCTCGCACAATCCATATCTCCATCTCTCGCTCTCACTGAACGACAACAACCACCACCACAACGAACCTCTCGCTCCTTCCTCCCTCTTCCTCCTCCCGTTCCGTGGGTTGTATCTCAGAATCTCCCGTGAGCTCGAGCTCACGACGAGATCTCACTCTGGTACCTCGAGTTCGTGGTGTGGTCGATCATTCTCCTCCTCGCTCCACGACAACCGCGACTGCCACACATTCAAATGGAACCTCCGAGTGAACCTAGCGAGTCCTCGCCAGCTCCGACCGCCACCATCGACTGGCGAACTCCTCTGGTACTCAGTGGTGAACTCCAGCTTCGAAACGAGCCGCCGTTGCCGATCGAGGAGCGACTCGCTCGCGCGCTGCGCTTGTTCGAGTCCATCATCGAGCACTCGAGCATCGTGGCCGCCACCTCGCCCACGGGCAACATCTCTCTACGCTCCTCGCAAGAGGAACGCCTCCGATCCACCGCTGCACAACTCATGCAACTCGACAAGCGTCTCGAATTGTTGTTGGCCACCAACATTGATAACGACGAGGCACGTCAACTGATAGATACTTCAACGACCACACGCCGAAATATCTCGTTCTCTCTCTCTGATGCAAGATATTAATTGATTGATCGCGATCGATCTGTACCATGTCGATAACAGGTTGCCTTCGACCTGTGGCAGCTCAAGTACCGTCTCGACGACTGCTTGTCCTGGTACGAGCGAGTCTTTGCACAGGCCGACACCGACGACACCGACGACACCGACGACGATGCCCCTCCTGCCCAGGCATCGCCATCTGCCGCACCATCGATCAGCGCCAGCCCCTCTCTCACCGAACAACCATCCATCTCGACGTCGAATCCTTCATTGCACGATATCCGCCACCAACACGAGTAGCACCACTGCCTCCGATCTCGACCTCCTTGATGCCCGAGGTGCCGCGGTCGGCATTGTCGCAGAGCATCATCGCCTCTGCCACTACCACAACGACCACCACCACTGCCACCACCACCACCACAACTCCCTCGGCAGCCACCGGCTCGCCTGTCGGCGTCACATGGTTCTTCTACAAGCCTCGAGGAGGGTCACCGAGTCCGTCATCGTCTCCATCGAGCCCGAGCTCGGCGTGGACCTCAGCCTCGCCGTCGAGCTCGTCGTCGTCGTCGCTCGCCACTCCGAAGCGCGGCTCGTCGAATCTCTCGAATCTGCTGGCACAAGCGATCTCGATCTCGAGCTCGACCTCCAACCCCTCAAGCAAGCGTTCGTCGGCCAACGAGGAGAGCCTGGAGCTCGAGGAGTGTTCGATCTGCGAGTGCGAGCCGGCCCTCACTGAGCTTCCTTGCAAGCACCGCTTCTGCCTCGAGTGCATGCGAGAGACGATCCGCGTTCGCGTCATGCAAGGCGACGTGCTGGGAATCACGTGCCCGTGGGTGATTGGCGGCAAGGCGTGCCAGCGTGAGCTGCTGCCCTCGTTCATTCGCCGTGTCGTATCCAACACCAGCGTGCTCGAGCAGTACAACCAACTGCTGTACCTGACATCGATCCGCACCAACTCCAACCTGCGCTACTGCGTCGTGCCCACCTGCTCGGCGCCAATCTACGACGCCGACGGCACGTCGGCCAAGATTCAATGTCGCAAGTGCGGCCACGAAATGTGCTTCTTCTGCACTCGCGATTGGCACGAGCGTTCGTGCGCCGAGAACGAGAAGCGCCTCGCTCGCAAGAACAAGGAGCTGCGCGAGTTCCTCAAGTGGAAGAAGAACGCTCGAACCAAGCCGTGTCCTCGATGTCTGTCCGAGATTGAGAAGAACGAGGGTTGCAATCATGTACGTATCAATCAATCTATCACGTCGCGGCAAGAGAATGTCGCTAATTGATTGGTTGATTGTACGACTCGATTGCTGTGAAATGTAGATGACTTGCGTGGCATGTGGTTATCAAGTATGCTTCTATCTCCAATCTACCATCTTGTCAATCGAGCATATGTGAACTTACCAATCTATCGAATCGATGATAGTGGTGTTGGCTTTGCCGTGAGGAGTACTCGCATGAGCATTACTCTCGCGGCCCGTGTGCTGGAATGCAATTCCAAGATCCCACTTCCACCGTAACAAAGGGCCTTACGTTCATGAGGTACCATCCATCTATCATCGAAGGCAATGCGGCGTTGTCTGCTCGAGAGATGACTCATCGCTCCTTGCCAATGCAGGACCATCATGAGCTTGCTGCGTCCAAAGTCGCGAGATCGCTCTCCACACGCTCGTCGCGAGATTAATCATGAGTACAGGTTCTGTATGCTTGGGTCTTCAGGGGTCGGCAAGTCGGTACGGACCAAGTAGCAACCTGCATACGTGCTTGGCGTTGGCATCACTGATAAGGATACGCTGCACTTGTAGCCTCTCGTCACTCGCTACATTTCAGACCGCTACGTCGATGAGTATGATCCAACGATCGAAGACTCCTTCCGGTATGTGATCGATTTGGTTGGTTGGTTGGTTGGTCGTTGGGGTGCTTACGTCATACTCGAATGAATCGAACACCCAGCAAGCAAATCACCTTCGAAGGCCAACCCATTTTGTTGAATATCCTTGATACCAGTGGTATGGAAGAAATGAGGGTACGTTCGAGATCACACTTATTGTTGTTGCAAGTTACCGCTGGTTGTTGCGTGTCGGTCTCTCTCTCTTTTGCTTATCCGGCACTCGAATCATTTGATGCAGGCATTGCAAGATCAATGGATACGCGAGTCGAATATCTTTCTCGTGTGCTACGATATCTTCTCGGCACAATCGTTCGAGGAGGCTGCTCGATTGTTGGACTACCTATTCGACTTTAACGGTGGCTATGTGATTGGAGTGTTGGTGGGCACCAAGCTGGTACGTCAACCACGCCACACACCTGATCGCATTCCATTCCTCTCATGGTTAATCTTCATGAGTAGGATGAGGACAAGACCCGTCACGTAAGCTTCATTGATGCCGAGGCATTGGCAGCGACCTACAACATTCCGCACATTGAAACGAGCGCCAAGACTGGCGAGAACGTGCCCGAAGCCTTTCTGCTTGGCGTGCGAGCCCTACATGCTGCGTTGGCACGCTAAACCATGCCACGTGTGCAGTGCGTTGCACATGTATACCGTGTATAAATGATATAAGAAAGAGTGTGAGGGAGCATGCAATGATGACGATGATTGAGGTGAGGGAGAGGGGTTGGTTTAGGTGAATCAGAGGAGGCGTTGCGCGCTCAGCGCCAGTTAAGAACAGTGCCGCCACTCCACAAGCTCACTGCAGCAACGCACCGCGGCACGGGTTGTTGTTTGTTGCCTCGCCCTCACCCAGGTAAAGAGAGATCGATCGACAGAGAGCGCGAGAGCGAGAGAGGAGCCGATATGGCGGCTCCGTATTTATATCTTCCGTACATTGGTGTGGCGATCATGGCGGTGCTCGTGTTTGACGCCGATGCGACATGGTTGCAGGCGTTGGTGCGCTCGATCGCCTTCGGTATTGCGGCGTACTTTGTGTGGCTGCATCATCGGCTGTCCCATGCGATTCGTGCCACGAACTCGCGGAAGCTACGGCGAGATATCGAGAAGCGTCTCACGTTCGCGACGTACTTTGAGGACATTGCGTGCGACTACGATCCTGTCGCGACGCAAGCACTCGAACGCTTCGATCCAGTCAAGCACGCCACTCACTGCGTCTTTGCGCGCAAGTCGAGGTATGCTATCGTAACTGTGGAGTCGGCAAGCGAGATTCGTATCGATTCATGGTTGGGGGCCATTTGATGCAGACTTTGGGGCTCGAGAGATTGGGACGATCGTTTGGATCTGGCAGAGAACACGCGTCGCTCGGCTGCGATGCTGGCACGCTTCGTTCGAGTCGCCAATGCTCCACCGCCTGCGTACGTGAACCAGCTCTCGCTCTTCGATGCAAGAGAATTGGGACTGATATCACTCGAAAATGTAGGGGACTCGATGGGTTTGTGATTGAGATCCGAGGTGAGGAGCTGTGCTCGACGCTCGAAGCATTCGGCGAGAGCGTTCGCATCGTGCTCAAGACCCTCAGCGACATTGATCCTGCTGGTGCCAAGTATGTACTCAGTTCGTACGACCAATGGCTGCTGGATGATCGATTGGTTGATTGACTCGATTGTGTTCCTGATTCGAAATCATCTCAGGGTCATGGACAAAGGCTGGATTGCAGGCCTTGGGTGGCGCTTCTCGTACTGCAACGAGAGCTTCTTTGTGAGCGCCTTTGCGCCATGCTACGGCGGTCACAGTTCGCGCTACATGTTCGGAGTCGAAGGCAGTGGCTTCGTGCTGCTACAGCCCGACTTCAGCTTCGGCCACCATCCGTTGATGGACGCCGACACGCCATTCACCAACTGGGAGAGCCCCAAGACAGCTCGCGAGCAGACACGCGTCGCCTTCAAGAGGCACGGCCGCGCGTACATGATACCGCCAGTCAATGTCTTTCCAGCCGCGCCATTGATCGTGAGACCGTTGAACGAGCTTACCGATCCTCCATTTGAGTGGTGGATCCCACTTGCCGAGCGACAAGCACGAGCACAAGCATCTGTGACACAAGACGAACAAGCTGCTGATTCATAAAGCAAATGTGTGAGAGTTGAATAGTTACCCGTTCTTTGTCAGGTACCTTGCTCAAATAGAGATGTCTTCTAAGTGTGTCGGATATGAGTTCAAAGCAGTATCCTCGAGTGCCTGAAGGGGTTGCGGTTCGGAGGGGTCGATAATTGTGGCGGGAGGACCTCGACAGTAATCACAGCATGCGACAACCACGCGGAATTTCGAGTGCTGGCTGCCTCGCAGCGATAAAGAGCTCGCGCTGCCGCACAACAACAAGCAGCAACACTAAGCACCCACGCAACCTCTCACTCGCTCATAGGACCAATCAATAGGCAGACCGACAGATTGACTGATAGATACTCTCCGCACTTTGCGGTCTCTCTCGCACGCTCTCGGTCAATATGAATGACACTGTGCTGGGCTTCATCTGCGTCGCGCTGGCGATATTCTTGTTCGTGGGCCTGTGTGCCGCGTTCGTGCGTGAGTAGCGCTTCCGCTTCGAGTCAAGATGATCGCCGACCTCAACATCCATTGCATCATATTCCAGCTGTACTTCTCGCTCGCCGTCTTCTGCTTCTCGTGGGTGGCGCTCTTCATATCGCCATTCGCCTTCACGTATCTCGGTACTGACTAACAACTTGCTCCTCTTCTGAGACTGAGAGACTCAGAGAGAGAGAGAGAGAGAGAGCACTATGGTTAATCGGCACGACCAGCCTTCGAGCCACAACTCACGAGCCGCGTCTGTGGTTGTGTGTTTATCGCTCTCCCTCTAGGTTTTGTTGGAGCTGCCATCTGGGTGCCGCTGAGTATCTGCGGTATCCTCGCAATCTATAACCTTGGCCTCGCGGTTCCGACTGCTGTTGGGTACGCTCTCCCTTTGCGATACGATCCGCTCAATCGCACACCTACAAGTAAGCTCACCGCACTCTTTGCTGTTAAATCAATCCACTCAAATACGAAATAGTAACGGCACCACCAGTACGTCAAGGGTGGCCTCTCCGGATTCCTGTGGATGTGGGATAATATCTCACACGCATCCGTGTGGTGGAAATATCTGGACCAACAATTCACTCACTCACTCGTTCGTTCATCTGCTTGTTCGCTTGTCGATGCAGTTGTCATCTCGTTCATCTGGGGGACGCTTGGCTTCCACGAGCATATCAAGAGCGTTGTGGTCGCGATCCTGGCACTGGCTCTCTTGCTCTTCGGCATCGGCGGTCTCTGCGTCTGCAACGCCCACATTCCAGTGCATCTGCCACCGGCGCTCAGCTTCCTGTACATTCTGCCGTTCCTCCAGGACCCGGCAGCCGAAGAGGAGCTCCTCGAGTTCACGACTCCGAGCAAATTCAAGTACTCCGAGTCGCAGTATCTATTGCACAAGATCGTGCCCAAGGATGACCATCGCGGCGAGCTCACGAGCGTCAACTGGGTGATTGGATTGGGTTGCTCGGTCATTGTCGGGTATGACCAATGCCGCTCCCAATCCCATTCGACCACAACGTCAGCTAAACATATTGATGGCTGGCAACAACAACACGTAGACTTCTCAACGGCTCGGTCATGGTTCCGACGCATTTTCTACCGCCGGTACGCTTGCCAGCTGCTCGTCCTTCGCAACGACCGATCAATCGATCTCACCAATGCCTTGGCCCTCGGTCATTATTAGACGATCAACATGACGCAGTACTTTATGAGCTTCTCGATCGGCCTCGCTGTCATCACGACAGCGGTCGCTGTAATTTACTTTGGAATCCAGCTGCTGCTGAGAAAGCCATTGCCCGAGTTGCATTGGCAGCTTGGTGTGCCGGCAGCTTGCATCTGCGGCTCACTGTGGGTTTGTGGCTTCTTCTTTAGGTACGCCCTCTTGTGTCCATCTGCGTGTGCCCCTGTGCCATGAGATTGCGCGCTCGAGTGTCATCACAATCATAACACTTTGCTACTGGCGTTGCAACGCTCAGTATGTTTGCGACCAACTACTTGGGCTTCTCGCTTGGATATCCTCTGGCACAGGTACGAACCTCGCTAGCTGACTCGACTGCTGCCATTCCTCCTCTCACTGATCGATTGTTGCTCTCTCTCTCTCTCTCTCTCTCGCTCTCTCTATGAAGACCTCCTTGTTGTTGGCCGGTATCTGGGGAATGTTGCTATTCAAGGAGATTACCGAGGTGCCACGCATCATTACGTTCTTCATCTCGGCCTTGATCATGCTCGCGGGAGCATTCGTGCTGTCAATGGACCGATGAGTGAGAGTGAGTGAGGCACGCCATATTTTTGTGAATGTACATATCGACCATGATATACTGTTGCAATCGTTGAGATCATACAATCCCCATACGATGATGCGGATACGATCACCAGTCTTGTCGAAAGCGACTACCGCCTCGTTCCATGTACACGTGGGGCGCAGGTGCTCCATCTCGTATCCTCTCTCGCTCTCGATCTCGCTCTCGTTCACGTGTTCGATCGCGCTCATGCTCATGATAGCGATCGTGTCGTCGTC
>Ga0209930_1003952_pt1 | contig 13958 bp, 7 predicted proteins | sample ThiBiot_500_biof_2_FD_183948 | JGI IMG/M metagenome (GOLD analysis project Ga0209930, IMG submission 183948) | Wastewater bioreactor microbial communities from Cape Town, South Africa - Thiocy_cont_500_biof (SPAdes) | ecosystem: Engineered > Bioreactor > Thiocyanate-remediating >... | reverse complement strand
GTGAAATCGATAGTACTCTTCGAGATCTATCAGAATTTATTATTTATTTTTGAAATAAATTCGAAAAATAAAAAAAAAAAATTTTAGGATTTTTGGAGGTTTTTGGCTATAGGCTCCCGAGGGGGGGGTATAGGGGGGGTCAACAAATAGTGTTCCAAATAGAGCTCGTCGAGATCTACTTGGAACACTATTGATCAGAGTTGGAACACCTTCTGGAGCGAATCGCCGCTGAAAAAACTCGAATCTCCTGCCAAGATAACCTACGTACGGACTACTTTTATCGATTCAGTTATAATTGGTAAACCTCAAAGTATATTTATTTCGATAGATAATACAATAGCAGTCACTGACTATGTCAATTCTTCGAATAGCTATTCTGTTCATATATGGGCACCGGGATATATTCTACCAACTACAAATCTTGATGTTGGCTATACACCTATATTTTCAGTTAGTAATGATGTTTACATCGATAATACAGCTAATGGTAGTCGAGTTGACAAATGTTTTTATAATTTAACCAATTGTTAATATGTTATGACAAGTTGTAAGACATGCTATGGGCTTTTTATTGATATAGTGAATAATATGTACCGTTCTCAATTTGATGCTAATCAAATTCAGAAGTTTTCATATGGTCAAACAAATGGTACAACGGTAGCAGGAACTGGAGCAAATGGAACGATTAAATTTTATAGGCCAGTTTCAGTTATTCTTGATACTAATGAGTATTCTGTGCTTACACTATGGTTAATAACATCACCGTCTACTTCAATCTCAAATAATCTATCTTCTTCTTTTGTAACGACATAAACGACTGACAATAGTTGAACATACCGTTTTTTCTTTATTGAAATCTAAATATTTTCTTCATTAAAAGTTTAGCGTCAACAACAAATGAGTTATTTTTTTATAAAAGCAAGGAAATGCTCGACTGTAGAAATCTTCATTATATAGTTCCGGGATGTCATATATGTAACACTTCGAACTATGCTGGCTCATATTCTTCCTGTACAGTAGCAAATACAAGCTGTACAATTACTTGCATGTGCTCTCCTCTATCAAGACCAAAATGAAATTCGAGTGTAACAATTTCTACAGGAGTAGGCAATGATTGTATACACGGTAATAATAATGAACAATTAATCTGTAGTGGCAATTGTGCTTAAAGGAAATCTATTGTTATTGCAAAAAAAAACGGCACACTTCTTCGTTTCTATACTAAGATGTCGCCATAAACATATTTTGAATTGTAACAAAAGCTTGCTTTGTAAGAACAGAACAACGAAAATAAAAAAGAAGCCGTAACTGTCATATGAATAAATAAAGTTATGAAGAAAAAAAGCGACATTTATAAAATCAAAAATAGTTAATAGGAACCAATGGAGCTAAGCCACATGTCTCATATTTGGCTTGTAAGGCAGTTAGTCCTTGTTGTCCATTGATTATCCAAATTTTGACTAATCCAGTCAAAGGATCCAAACAACCGGCAGTATCATATGCCCATTCTCCACCTCGATAGAATTGTAGATAACCGCCCATAAATATCCAAAAGATAATATTTGAACCGCATGGCATATAAGTTTCTAGATGTGTTCGAAGACGTGAGAAGCCTTTAGTTTGAATATCATTGTATACATGAAGATAACGTTGATTTGTTGCATCTTTTATCACAGCAACAGCACTTTGATTTGACAGTTGTAAATCATACAGAGCAAAAGTAGATGGTTGAATTTTTGATGAATATTGAGGTGAAAGATAGATATTGTAATCATTACCAATAACAACAACAATTGAAGTATTGGATTTGAGAGCTAATTGAAAGTTGCCAAGAAATTTCGGAAAGAATAATGGCGTTGAAATATCAGTCAATGAACCTGAACTTGAACTAGTAGTAGTTTGTGTCGTCGTTGACTGAGCTGCTTGGCGTTTGTAGTCTTGATGATGATTTTGTTCATTTGTCGAATCATTATATAGAAGTTGTTTGATTTTATCTAATTTAGAATATTGAGAGTGAGAATGAGTACATGGGTTTGTTTGTTTTACCTTTGTCAATTAGTTGACTTGAAGAAAATCTCAAATGTACACTGATCGTTTGTTGATTGGTAGTAAATGTTATTGGTAATTCCACATTTTGATTCACATTTGCGATGAAATTGTTAATGTCGACGACAAAATTATTTCTACAATCAATTGAAACACAATCGAATGCATGTTGGATTGATATTAAGGTGACGAATGAATCCCCTTTGTATTGAATATCATTTGTTCTAAGATTGCTATAGAAATAAAAATGACGATAAAGCACAAAACTCAAAAATAGGGCTGAAGATATTATTGATACATACTGTATTATTTTACGTGTTTGAATCATTCTATCCATGAATGATGAAATGAAGTAAGCCTTGTAGATGGTTATTTGTGTCCATGGCCATTGTTTGATTAACTAAAATACATTATGTGCAAGAGAAGATAGAATAAAATCAACTACATTATTTTTTAATCGATACAAGTCGATGAGACCCAAAGCATTTCCATTAACCAGATCAGAATTATATTTCAAAATTAAAAAAATTGAATCTAAAATAAGATAAGAAACACAAATGAAAGAGAGAAGGAGAACAATGGGCATCAAAATCAAAATCAATTTCAATACCATTTGTTTCAAAATTTGTTGATCTTAGGCTTAGAAGACGTGCAATAGTTGATGATGTCATGCCAAGATACACAATTATTGCACAACAAATGAAGATTACTATCATACATCTGCAACCATGATAAGTGCAATATATTTTTATAGCGGTTTGACAAATAAGAGAATTAGAACTCACTTTATAGTGGATGATGATGCTGTATTTGAGATTTTCGCTGTTTTTTTCGTTTCATTAGTTGCAAATATTGTTGTAGATGAGTCCATTGATGCAAAACCTATAACTAATAAATAATAATAATAATAATAATAATAATGAATCTAAGCCAAAGTGAATTATCTAAAATAAATGTCAATCGGTCTATAGCATTCGGATAATGTTTGCGTGTTGTGTATGACACAATGCATTATAAAAAAAATCTATACTTATGTTCTATGAACGAAGATGATGATTAAAAGACCAAGAATTTTAGATATACCAATGCGAAAAACGCTGAGAAGCTAGCTGAAATAATAAAAACAAAATATGAACAGAATGGTTAAAAGCAAATCTTACATATTTGGCTTTGTTCCGTTACTTTGTATTTTAATATTCTCGTTACATGGTAAATGGATAAGCACATCTCTTCTACGATGAAAAGAGAATGAAGACAATTGTGCATAATTTATCGATAATAACAAATAAAGGTAAACATGCATGAAGTATAATAATCGCCGGAATAATCATCGATCTAAAAATATAGACCATTATGTATGTCTGTATGAGTTATAAACGCTTTCTCTTTATCGAAAGAGAATAAAGATAATGGTGTATATTTTGCCGATAATACGAAATATAGGTGAGCGCGCAGAAAGCATATTCATCGGCTTAAAAATATAGATCAATGTGCATGCTTATAAACATGCTCTCTATATCGAAAGAGAATAAAGATAATGCTGCATATTTTATCGATAATAACAAATAAAGGTAAACAAGCATAAAGTATAATAATCACCGGAATAATCATCGATCTAAAAATATAAACCATTATGTATATTTATACAAGAAGAGCCAATGATTATAAACATTCTCTCTCTATCGATAGAGAATCATTCGAAAAAAACACAATCAAATGTTTAATCGAATATAAAAGCGGTGTGCTTTTTACTTTTTTTTTGTAAGATTTTTTCGACATTGTTTACCTAGTTTCATTATTTTCAAAACATATATTCGAGTAAGTGAATGAGTTTAAGACTGAATGAATATAGACATTCCCAATAAGTTAGTTTGCTAGTGTTTGATTATGAAACTGATTTTGAATTCATTTTATAGGTAACAATAACAACATCGTAAATGCACGGTGAAAGAAACATCGAGGAAGGTGGCGGTGAAGCAGTAGAAGCATCACCAACCCTAACTTCGAATGCTGCTGCTCGAAGGTAAATTGTTATCGTTCATGAATTCGAATGAATTCGTCTAAATTTTGTTTGTTTTCAAAGTGCCTGGTTGGTATGTTTGTCTGTTGCATGTTCATCCTGTGTATTACTGATCATAGCAGCAACTATTACAATGGCTCTTATTCCATTGTATCTTCCAAGAAAGAGTGCTGGTATTGGTGAGTAATCTGATATATTTTATGAGAGTCTGTGTGTATATGTACGTATATATACAGTATCTGAGTACGAGATGATTTTATTTGATAGTTTTGTTAATTATTTGACTGTTTATATATTTGCTATCAAGTCATGTCATACTCAACAATGTTTGTTTTGGCTAAATTTTGTCTTGTATGTAGGTTTCAAAGCACAAACCAACACTCTTACATATGAACTTCCGTCAAGTATTGAAGTGGCATTTGGAAGATCGATTGGAAGTCAAATAGCATTGGTCACAGGTGGTTCTCTTGGTATTCAACAACTTTCTGCACTGCAGAAAATCGTAAGTCGACTATGAAGAAGTAGTTCGTCTTGTTGATTGGTATTGTCTTTATATATTTCATAGATGCAAAAGAAACTAGATGGCGATCAAAAAACAAAACTAATGCAAGTGACAATTATGCGAAACTCAACAATCGTTACTGGTGCCCATTGTCGAATAACAGCAGTGGGAACGCGACGAATCTCACGTCGGGTATAATTTGTTTACATTTATTAGAAGATATATTTTGTATTTCATTAGGTTCGTCGGTCGACGCCAAGAATAACTGATGCAAATGAGATTATCACAGTGAACCAACAGAAAGATGAATCGGATTTGTACACTGCTTTCAAGATCGTGTGCAAATTCTCATGTACAACATTATGTACAAGTTCAATGGTACATCATGCACTTGATGTCACATTAGCTGAGTTGCAGTTCACCGGTTCAACTCGTGAGTAACGTTTCACCCTAAAATCCAATAATACTTGGCCTATGTTGTGTTTTAGTTCTCGATCTTTTTTATAGTGCATCATCAACATTAGCGACAAGTGGATCAACAGCTATACTGTTACCAGTTCCAAGCTCATCAGTTGATCTGAATTCTGCAAAGAATCTCCAAGCAAATAAATTACAAAGTTTACATTATGAACAAATATTTGATCGTTCAGCTTCCGATAAATCCTATGCTGCAACGGTTAATTTTGAATTCGAAATTCCAAGTATAGTGTTTGATCATAGTTCATTGATATACATCTATAATATGACAAATGAAACGATTGTTTTTGGATTTGGTAATGCAGATGCATTTGCACAAGCACTTGGTTGGCCACAAACAGGTATTGCTATGCTTATGAAAGGTGAATGTTTATCGGAAAACGCTAACGATGTATTCATGCTGAATGGATTTATCTATGATGCAAATTTACTGACGGTGGCTGCCAATTTCAGTCAATCTGCAATCTCAAATATTTCAACTAACGTTAACATCACATTTGGACCAAATAATACTACAAATACAACGACTACGGATTCTACAATATCGGGCAATCCACAACCTTATTCTGCCAATGTCCAATATGTCAGTGCATCATTCTTTGGTACTGCAACAGCTAGCCTGAACAGTACATATTATAGTAGTTTGAATGCAAGTAGTGATTCGTTGTTGGATGATGAATCTGGTTGTTATTATAATTCTTTCTCGCAAGCTTTACTATATGATATTGTTGATGGAAGAAACTACAATGATAAAAAAGCGTATAATAAGTTAGTTGATAGTGTAGCATCGAATGGTCGACAGAATATTTCAAACATTGACGATGTTCCTGAAGTACACGATGCTATTAATTCTGACGACGATAATATTACAGTGCTTGAGACATTTGACGTGAAACGACAGAGAACATTTGACAAACTATTCGAACTTGCTCGAGAACGTGTTTCCAAGAATCAGTCAGCGACAACAGATTCGAATGGCCGTCGTCGTCGTCGCCGCCGCCGCAGTCGAAGCTCTAAACAAATACTTGTAGAGCAAGTTTCGATCAGACGCAAACGTGCCTGGTGGAGCATCTTCGAAGATATTGGTAATGCCATTGTTGATACAGCTGAAGATATTGGCGATGCCATTGTTGATACAGCTGAAGATATTGGTAATGCCATTGTTGATACAGCTGAAGTCATTGGTGAAGGTGTTGTTGATGCGTTTGAAACCGTAGCCGATGTTGTCGAGACAGCTGTAGACACTGTAAGCGAAATTGGTCAGTTAGTTGCAACGGCTATATTTGGAGGTGTTTACGAAAAGAATGCACAAATTAACCTTGAAATTGGTTCAGACAAATCTATTCCGATCTATACAACCCCTGACATACAGCTGACTTGTTTAGAGTGCAATATTAGAGGAACCGTGGATATTCACGGCCGGTTCGATTTTGGCAAAAATGGTATCGAAACAGTACTGAATGAAGGCTATGTTGAAGCAACTGGAAACATCATTGCAAACGCAGTTGGTGGTTTGTTTGGGTCTATTCCCATAGAAAAAGGTTTTGAAGTAGGGAAGCTAGCATTCACTCCAATTAATATACCAGGTGTATTTACTCTCGGTCCACAGGCAATATTGGAAGTTGGCGTCTCAATTAAACTCGGCGATAATCTAGAGGCGACATTCGGTGCACATGTTACGTGGGATAGAATCTATACTAAAGTTGATATGAAAAATCCCAGTCAATCGGTATCAACCGGGTGGAGTCCAACTAAAGTGGAACCACAATTTTCATTCAGCACAGAAATCATCATTGAAATTGGAATATATGTGCAGCCCAAAATCGAATTAGCACTTGACGTCTTCGATGGTACGTTTAAAGCAGCAGCAGGATTGTCAGCGACAGGTACAATAGGAGGTCGTGCCGAATACAGTCAGACATCTGATGATTGTCCTGATGGGATTGGGCTTAACGCATTTATTTCCATGGAATTAGCTGTTTACGCTGAATTAGGTGTTCTCGACACTAATTTACTCGAGACAGAATACCCCATTTTCGAGACCGAATACCCACTTACTTCCGTTTATTGTATTGCAATTCTTTCTGCAACAACTGAACCATCAAATGTCGCGACTACCTTACCCATTGAAACTTCATCGCCAACAACACAAGCTTACACTCAAATCTCATATCCCGACACCCCCTCTGTCACAAGCGTTTCTACTGCTGTCATCACTTCAAACTCCATGCCTCCTATGATACCCTCTACGGACACACTGAGTCAAACTCCCAATTCAGTGTCTTGTGACATATGTTGTGATGTAGCAAACATTGATCGCACCTGTCAATCTAACTGTTACTGTTCTGGTCCAGGACTTGATCCAGAAAAAATTGGAATTGTTGGATATTATATATGCAAAGGTGACGATCCATCAACAAACTATACGGGCTACACCGATTTTTGTCCTCAATACACAACAATCACCCGACCTACAACAACACTTCCTACAGATGACTCTAGTGGAACACCCAGTTCAGTGTCTTGTGACATATGTTGTGATGTAGCAAACATTGATCGCACCTGTCAATCGAACTGTTACTGTTATAGTCCAGGACTTGATCCAGAAAAAATCGGAATTGTTGGATATTATATATGCAAAGGTGACGATCCATCAACAAACTATACGGGCTACACCGATTTTTGTCCTCAATACACAACAATCACCCGACCTACAACAACACTTCCTACAGATGACTCTAGTGGAACACCCAGTTCAGTGTCTTGTGACATATGTTGTGATGTAGCAAACATTGATCGCACCTGTCAATCGAACTGTTACTGTTATAGTCCAGGACTTGATCCAGAAAAAATCGGAATTGTTGGATATTATATATGCAAAGGTGACGATCCATCAACAAACTATACGGGCTACACCGATTTTTGTCCTCAATACACAACAATCACCCGACCTACAACAACACTTCCTACAGATGACTCTAGTGGAACACCCAGTTCAGTGTCTTGTGACATATGTTGTGATGTAGCAAACATTGATCGCACCTGTCAATCGAACTGTTACTGTTATAGTCCAGGACTTGATCCAGAAAAAATTGGAATTGTTGGATATTATATATGCAAAGGTGACGATCCATCAACAAACTATACGGGCTACACCGACTTTTGTCCTCAATATACAACAATTACCCGGCCTACAACAACACTTTCTACTAGTACCATGACTTCACCCTTTTCATCTGCTGCATCAGATTCTACCGCTACTTCACAACAAAACTATCCATCTAGTTCCTTGGACTCTACTGATACCTCAATTTCTAACATTCCACCAACGTCTACTGAAACGCCGATTCCAAGCTCTTCAGCTACTGCACCGGAGTCTACTGATACTTCACTTATAAGTTCGCAAACTAATCCAGCAACATCTACTGAAACAGCGATTTCAAACTCTGGAACTACTACACAAGCATACACAGGTACTACAATCATAACTTCGTCAGCCAGTTCGACATCGTCTACGGAAACGCCGATTTCGGGCTCTGGAACTACTACACAAGCATACACCGGTACGACAGTCGTAACTTCGTCAACCAGTTCGACATCGTCTACTGAAACGCCGATTTCGGGCTCTGGAACTACTACACAAACATACACTGGTACTACAATCATAACTTCGTCAACCAGTTCGACATCGTCTGCTGATACGCCGATCTCGGGCTCTGCAACTACTACACAAGCATACACAGGTACTACAATCATAACTTCGTCAACCAGTTCGACATCGTCTGCTGATACGCCGATTTCGGGCTCCGCAACTACTACACAAGCATACACTGGTACTACAATCATAACTTCGTCAACCAGTTCGACATCGTCTGCTGATACGCCGATCTCGGGCTCTGCAACTACTACACAAGCATACACAGGTACTACAATCGTAACTTCGTCAACCAGTTCGACATCGTCTACTGAAACGCCGATTTCGGGCTCTGCAACTACTACACAAGCATACACTGGTACTACAATCATAACTTCGTCAACCAGTTCGACATCGTCTACTGAAACGCCGATTTCGGGCTCCGCAACTACTGCACAAGCATACACCGGTACTACAATAGTAACTTCGTCAACCAGTTTGACATCGTCTACTGAGACACCGATTTCAAACTCTGCAACTACAGCACAAGAGGTTACTGATACGTCCATTTTGCATTCGCCATCTGTTGCGTCGGATTCCACAGATAGAGCAATTTCACCTTCGTCATATGCGACAACAGTTTATGAAGATACCTCAATATCAGACTCGGCAGCTACAACTACGCTTTTTTCTATGGCTCCTGACACACTACCTAATTCTGTCACTTGTGATATTTGCTGTGATGTGTCATATATCAACAGAACTTGTCAATCAATCTGCAATTGTTCAGGTCCTGGAATGGGTCCAAATGATATCGGGATCGTAGGATATTATGTTTGCATAGGTGATGATCCAACTACAACGGTTTCCGGATACACGGATGTTTGTCCGCAGGATGCAACCACCTCACGGGCTGGTATAACAGTCGCTACCGATATACTTAGCACTGAACTGGCGGAGTCGGGAGCTACAGATACAACACCAGCTGACAGTGATAATGCTTCAGGTAAATTTTATTGTTGTTTGCTATGTACGATATATATATATATATGGAAACGTTACTGACTCACTAGAATTATATAGAGAGTTTCGTTAAGTTTTTGTAGTTCGCTGCGATGGGGGAGAAATGAGATGAGGTATGAAACGTTTGTTTGCAAGATGTTAAATCAATGGGGACTGATAATTATTCTATAATTATCGCCATCGTATTAAATGTACGAGTTTACATCGTTTATCATATGGTTTTTTGTTATGTAAAATGGTCGGTTGAAAATCGTAGGTTCAAAGGTGTCTGTTCATTTAGAAAGAAAGTATGAGGTGATATTCTGAGTTAAATTAACTGCTCTGTGATCGTGACTACGCAATGACTGATAATAAGCCGAACATTGAAAAAACACGTGCTAGAGATTCCCATAGTTCTCTTAAGGGCAATATTGAAAAAACTAACATGAAAAAATATAGGACAAATAATGAAATCGTTAAGAAATCTCTACTGGTAATTCTAAAGATCTGATTCCGTTTTAATTTGACTAAAAAACGACGGAAACAATCAATCCATCAGGAGCAGTCCCATATCGTCAGCTTCAATAAGATCTGTAGAGCTTTTTGGTGCTAAAAAACTCTATTTTACATTTCTTGAGGAACTATTGAGTATTAATCATGTAACAACACCAATGGCGCTCATGATATTAAACAACAACAACAGCTCAGTGCAATACATTGTCTCGATACGATAAAAAGGAAGCAGCATCTTTCCTATCACAATAAAGTAGGGGGGAAAAGTTTAGCACATTTTTGAATATCTTTACTTTATTCACTATTTACTCAACAGTTAACTGATTTTTTCAGAAAAAAAAATTTCAAAATATAAAGTTTTTATTCAAAATGTCCACCGTTAGCTTTTAAACAACGATGAATACGATCAGGCATCGAGTCGACAAGTTTTAAACATAGACATCGATCAATACTGTTCCACTCTTCCTATAATCGATCCTGGAGAGTCAGTTTCGAATAAATCGGCTTCGAAGCTAATTTTTTATCGATAATCGACCATAAAATTTCATTCGGATTAAGATCTGGACACTTCGGAGCCCAATCTAATACCTTGAGTTTCATTTTCTTTATTGTCTTTTTTACCTGATTCGATGTATGCCTTGATGCTAGATCTTACTGGAAGATCAGCTGCTTCTTATTGTGCACCAATGACATTGACTGTTTTAATTCGTGGCATAATACATCATAGTAAACGTTTCCATTCATATTTTCCTTGAATATCCGTGCGAGACTTGTACCATGTCCTGATATTCCTCCCCATATTCCTAATTTACCACCATTACCTGTATTTCGCTGTTGAATGCAATCAGGATGTAACCTTTCTTCATCGGTTCGTCATATTTTGCATTCATTCTTCTTTTTTAAAACATATAACGTCGACTCATTGCTGAATATAACATTACGCCATTTGTTATCTGTCCAATGAGCATGTTGTCGACACCAGGTAATTCGATTCTCTCGATGTTTTTTTACTTAGCCATTGTTTTTTAATCTTGAATTTGTATTCAAACCCGAGTTTTGTTAAATAATTACGCACTGTTCTTTTTGTAACTGGATTTGGCAATGAAATATTCAAATTCGTGGTAATTTTAGTGACATTAAGCCGATTTTCACCTTGAACCAATTTTTTTAAGTGACGTTCATCACGATCAGATAGGTTTTTCGGTCGTCCAGACCGTTTTAAATCATTGTATTCACCTACTTTTCATATCTTCGACTCGCAGCTGTTGAGAGATTTGGGTGATGTTTTTACCTGCTTGATGTAATGCCACTGCCTGAGCACGAGTATATCCATTAACAGCCTTATTTCCCATGAAAATAGTTTCAAAAATTCATAATTACATACAAAAGTAAATATAGCTACAAAATTTTACAAGAAACTTTAATAATTATATTTTATCGCAAAGATAAAGTAAAGATATTGAAAAAAGTGCTAAAATTTTTTCCACTGGACAAAAAAATGTCTCCTATACTGTACTCTTAAAACTAATTCGAAGTTAATGAAATTTATCCTGTATATTAAGCGCATTAAGGACTATCCATATACTCTTTGGGTATCCTCAAGCATAAGATCTTATGGGGAAAAGATCGAAACTACTAAATCTACTAAATTTTCTTCCCCTACTTTAGTCTTTTTAGAATTCTAAAGATTGTAGAATATTTAGGATAGACCTATAAGTGGCTACTTTTTTTAATAAATCACTTTATTACTGAAATTTTAGATGCTAGTCATCGAAATCGAGTTGATGTAGATAATTTTACATATAGTTTCTCGCAGTTTCATCAATGAACATTCATCAAATACGTAGTCTGAACTCGTGGTAATATCACCCCAGATAAACGTTATACGCCGTCCACTAATACATGCAAACATTCTCGAAGAGTCTTTCTATTAGTCCACTACACGTGCGATATGCAGTACGTCCATGTTACCGATATCTTTCGTATTCAAATACAGTGAAACTTCTCTTTGTTAAAATCTTTATAAAATGAACAGCTCCCAACACTGAACAAGAAACAGTTATTTCGATCCCAAAGATAGAAAAACCTAATTATAGCCACCATGCGTGAAATAGAATTTAAATAAACATACGGAAAAAAATTAAAACAAAAACTTATCAATAATTTTGCATTCTAAACAAATTATTTGGTTACTGAATATATCGATTAAAGAAAAGCTGTTTAAGATAGAAAACCATACCAACAAGCAAACGGATAGTCTAAAGCAGATTTACTGATCGAGTCATCGAAAAATGTAGAAAATAATACAAAAGATAGCACTGAGTTTTCGATATTGCCCAACCCCGTAATTCTCATTTACGAGATACTTAACTTTCAATAGCGCTGCTTGCTAATCCCAACATTTCCAAGATAAGTCGATTGATACTAGTAAATGAAATCAAAACATTCTAATAAATAGTCAGACATTCATTTATTGAGCAGGTTTAACGGAAACTATTTTCGAATACATTCTTTTACGAATATTCAAAACATTTATGAAAAGCACATTATAATATTCTATTTTACACCACAAATAATAATAATCAAACGTATTAAACGTGTTAAAGTCTCTTCAACTATACTTTCTCATATTCAGTGCCCACTTTATATCTATACTCAGTTTCAATCTGCTAGTAGTACACGTCTCAACTGATCATACCATTTATAAACATAATTTTTCTAGTTCCTACATGTCAACCAAATGCTACATTGCTGACATTTGATGATATTGAAAACGCAAATGGCACAGCACCTGCGGTGCTAACCGACTATCACGGTCTAGTATGGGTTAGTATGGGTTACATTAATATTTCACTAGTTCCCACGTCTGGGTATGACAATATGCGCGCCTCAGGTGTATTCATCGGCGTCTTTAAAGAACCTGTTACGTTCACACCATCAACAACAAACAAAATCATCACGCTCAACTCATTTGTTGCAGGTGCAGGCTGGTCCAACGATGTTCAATTGACTGTCAACGGATACTATTTAGGTGCTCAGACTAACACCTTCGCAGTCTCACTCAATATGACGTATCGTACGCCAATTCGACTATCATGGAACAGACTAGATAAGGTCGAACTAATCCCATCAGGCAGTGCATATATTGATGTCGGTATCGATAATTTATGTATCACCATTGAAAATGATACAAGTAATTTTTCCTCTTTTTAGCTTTCTCTTCTAACCTTATCTTTTATTTCATTTCAGTTCCGTCATGTGCACTTGATGCAACTTTAATCACATTTGATGATATTGATAATGCCACTGGTACTCTACTAGGATACCCAACAGATTACCACGGACTCACATGGGTTGGCATGGATTATGGCGATGTGATCAATTTTCCTGACGCTGGATATAAGAATATGCGAGGTTCTGGTACGTATATTAATGGTTTCAACGTACCAGCTACCATTAGTGCATCATCTACTAACAAAATAATAAATCTGAATTCGTTCGTGGCCGGAGCGGCATGGTCCGACGATATACTTTTGACTATCAACGGATATTACTTGGATGTACAGATTCAGACGTACTCGGTCGCATTGAATATGACGTATCGAACACCAGTGATATTGTCGTGGACTGGTTTAGATAAGATCGAATTCATACCATCGGGTAGTGGCTATCTTGACACTGGCATTGATAATTTATGTATTACAATTCAAAACGATACAAGTGACCTTCACTCTTTTTTAGCTTTCTCTTCTAACCTTATCTTT
>Ga0209930_1003947_pt1 | contig 13971 bp, 17 predicted proteins | sample ThiBiot_500_biof_2_FD_183948 | JGI IMG/M metagenome (GOLD analysis project Ga0209930, IMG submission 183948) | Wastewater bioreactor microbial communities from Cape Town, South Africa - Thiocy_cont_500_biof (SPAdes) | ecosystem: Engineered > Bioreactor > Thiocyanate-remediating >... | reverse complement strand
TCGCGGCGCTGCTGGCCTTCAACGGCGGCTTCGTGGATACGGCCGGTTTTCTCGGACTCAACGGATTGTTCACCGCGCACGTCACCGGCAACTTCGTCACGCTGGGTCATGCGCTGGTTACCGGCAGTCACGGCATCGTCGGCAAGATTCTCGCGCTGCCGGAATTCGTTCTGGTGATCGCTCTCGCGCGCTTTGCCGGGACTGCGCTGCGCGCCCATAACCTGCCCGCGCGGCCGATCCTGCTCACGGTCAAGGTGCTGCTGCTCGCCGCGTTCTTCGGGCTGGCTGTCGGCTTCGGCCCCTTCCCGGATGCCAATACGCCGCTGGCGCTGCTCACCGGCCTTGCCGGCATCGCCGCGATGGCGATGCAAAACGCGGTGCAGCGCGTCCACATGGGAAGCCTGCCGCCGTCCACCATGATGACCGGCTCCACGGTGCAGGCCACCCTCGATGCAGTGGATGTCGTCACCGGCGCCGCCTCCGAACAGGTTCGCACCCGCTTCCGATCGCTCGTGCTGACGATCGCGTCCTTTGCGGTCGGATGCGCCGTCTCCGCGATGCTGTATGTGCATGTCGGCTTCTGGTGCCTTGCGCTGGCCGTCGCGGTCGGCGCGGCGGCGTCGCTGCTGTCGTCCCGAGACTAACCTCCGGCGTAAAGACGCTTGCGCACCACCCGCTACGGTTGCAGAGTAATGGCGGGCCGGGGATTTTATCGTGCGTCGTATTGCGTTCGCCGTGATGACCGTTGGTTTGTGCGCGATGCTCGCCGCGTGCATGTCGCCCGATCCTTACGTGGCCAACCCCGCAACCACCACCTCGGGCAACTGGAAGATCGAGAAGCAGGTCGACCGCGTCACCGGCGTGCCGGTGCCGAGCGCGATGCTGATCATCGACAATGCATCGAACAGCTTTGCCGAACGGGCGCAGCCGGCGTCGCTGCAACTCACCTGCTTCGAAGGCAAGCCGATGGTGCGCTTCGCCTTCGACTTCAAGGTCGGCACCGATCCGAACTCGACGCTCGGCTATCGCTTCGACGAGAAGCCGGGCCACGACAACGTGCCCGCGCGCTTCCTGCAGGAATATCGCACGGTGGTGATCGAGGATCGCGCGGCGGTCACGACCTTCGCCAATGAACTCGCCGGTTCGAGCGCGCTGATCATTCGCATCCGCTCGCTTGCCGCCGGGCGCACCACCGCCGAATTCAAGCTCGACGGCGCACCCGCCGCGCTGGAGGCCGCCTTTGCAGGCTGCCCGCTCACACCGCCTGCTCCGCCTCCGGAAACGAAAAAGAAGAAGCGCCGCGCGAAGGCGTGAGCGGCGAGCAGCAACAGCCGCAATCCTCATCCTGAGGAGCGCGCTCTTGCGCGCGTCTCGAAGGATGGGACGAGCCCAACGACACAATCCTCATGGTTCGAGACGCGAGGCTTCGCCTCGCTCATCACCATGAGGTCTCCACTCTTTTCACACCCCATGCTGCGCCGCATCGTGCCTCAACTATGCGCAGGATGAACCTTCTGCCTCATGCGGGTTTATCTGGACGCCTGCGCGAGTCTCGCTGAGACTTTGCACGAGTCCGGATGGAGGATCGCATGAGGTGGCCTGCATGTGTTGCCTTGAGCGTGCCAATGATCCTGTTTGCCGCCGCAGCGCCCGCAGTCGATCGCGGACAATTCGGCGACGTGCCCGAACACATCCGCAAATGGTTCAAGGATGCGCGCAGCCCGGCGGGCGTGCCGTGCTGCGATGTCTCGGATGGACACCGCACCGACTACGACGTGCGCGGCGGCGCGTACTGGGTGCCGATCGACGGCACCTGGTGGGAGGTGCCGGAGAAAGCCGTGATCCGCACCGGCGGCAATCCCACCGGCGGCGCGGTGGTCTGGTACATGACCTATCAGGGCAAGCTGATGATCACCTGTTTCGTGCCGGCGGATGGGTCGTAGCCGGACACGATATCCATCAGTTCGTCATTGCGAGCGAAGCGAAGCAATCCACTCTTAAAAAGAAAAGCTGGATTGCTTCGTTGGCTTCGCCTCCTCGCAATGACGGCAACATCCGTCTTCCGCTCGTCTACGCCCGCCCCGGATAGCTCACCGCCATGCCGGCGCGCACGTCCTGCTGCACGCCGTATTGCGCGAACGGATAGCGGAAGCCGTTCTTCGCCAGCGCCTTCATGCCTGCGATGGCGCTGAGGAGATATTCCGGCGGCGTCGCCATCAGCATCTCCTCATCGAGCACGCCGCCATAGCGCCGCTCCGCGAAGCACGGGATCGACAGGCTCGGCAGCCGCGTGGTCAGCGCGCGGCCCCATGAATCCGCGCAGGCAGATTCGCCGACCACGCTCCAGTCGAAGCGCTTGTAACCCGACCATTGCAGGCCGTTGATGAAATAGATCATCGCGCCGGGCGTCGCATAGAACAGCGCGATGTCGGGCGGATCGAGCTTGCCGGAGGACAGCGGGCCGACCGCGAGCGCATCGTATTTTCCGTCGGGCACGCAGTGCATCGCTTCCTGATGGGCCTGCGCATCCTGCTGGGTCGAGAACCAGACGCCGGTCATGTGCTGGCCGGATTGCCACGCTTCGGTTTTCGCGCCGCCGAGACCGACCACCGCGCGGCACTGCGCGCCCACCAGATCATCGCTGGTGATGCCCACCGTCCATCCGATGCGCGAGGCCTGCGCCACGATCTGATCCAGCGTATGCACCGATTGCGGGCGCCGGATTTTCGCAATCGCCTCCATGTCCTCGCGGCGCGCGAACATCTTCATACCGAACGGAATCGAACGCAGCTTCAACAGCGCGTTGAGATCGTAGACGATCGCAGGCCAGTCATAGATCGGGTTCTGGGTCGGGTTCTGGGTCATCGCGTTTCTCCCGGATGTTTCTTGTTGCCGTCGAGGCTAGAGCATTTTCGGCACAGGCGAAAAAAGAAAAGCCCGGATTGCAGGACGCGATCCGGGCTGAATTCTTCATTCGCAAAGCGAGGCTCAGTGGCCTCCGCCTTCGGGCGGATTGTCGTCGCCGATGTGGCCCATGTGCTTCTGTTCATAGAGCTGCAGGCCGATCCGCTCGACCAGATCGAGCTGGGTTTCGAGGAAGTCGATGTGACCTTCCTCGTCCTTCATGATGCTCTCGAACAAGTCGCGCGAGACGTAGTCCTTCACGCCGTGGCAGTAGGTCGCCGCTTCCTGATAGAGATCGCGCGCGCCGTTTTCGGCGGCGAGATCGCATTCCAGGATTTCCTTGACGTTCTGGCCGATCCGCAACGGATCGAGCACCTGCATGTTGGGGAAGCCGTCGAGGAACAGGATCCGGTCGGTGAACCGGTCGGCGTGGTGCATCTCCTCGATGGATTCCTTGCGCCAGTGCTTGGCCATTTCCTTCAGGCCCCAGTGGTTGAGCAGCCGGAAATGCAGCCAGTACTGGTTGATCGCGGTCAGCTCGCTCCGCAGGCCCTTGTTCAGATAGTCGATGACCTTCGGGTCGCCCTTCATCTTGCACTCCATCCAGATGCCGTCGCCGACGGCGGAAATCTAATTTAGAAACGTTCTAAATTAGATTTCGGACGAGCACAACCCTTTCCCGAAATTATCGGCAGGAACTTGAAAATTTCAACAGATAAAGGGAGTTAGCACGCGGCTTGGGCCAGCAGCACCAGCGGCTGGGCGGGCTCGGCGGCAGCAGCGGGCTTTGCGCTGTGCGGGCAGCCGGAGCAGCAGGCCTTGGCGCAGGACCCCAGCGCCTCGTCCATGATCTTCCGGATGGTCTTGGCGCAACGTCCGCACTCGGCGCTGCAGCCGAGGCATCCATAGACCTGCGCCGCCGTGCGCGGAAAATTCTCCGACTGGGTCACGACATGACGCACGTCATGGTCGGTCAGGACGTTGCAGGAACAAACAATCATGGAATGCTTGGAGAACCTGTGAGGACGCTGCTCAACACCTATGGGTTCGGCCCCTTCAAGGCAAAAGGAAAACAGCCAATTTGAAGCTATTCCAAACTGGCCCGCAGGCATGTTCCAGTTTGGAATCGATCTAAACTGCTGCCGGGCCGACACTGGCATCAAAGCCGCCATCGGCATGCGCACCCGGCCGGATTGCGCTACATCTTGCCCGATCGATGAGAGGAGCACGACGTGGCCCATATCGGATTTGACGATCTCGGAACGATCTATCCCAAACCCACCGACCGGGTGATCGCCAAGCAACTGGCGCGGATCGATCGCCATGCCGCCAACTTCATCGGCCTCTCGCCGTTCTGCGTGCTCGCTACATCGGGGCCGGACGGTACAGTCGACGCCTCGCCGCGCGGCGGAAATCCGGGCTTCGTGCATATCGAAAACGAAACGCGGCTTTTGATGCCGGACCGCCCCGGCAACAACCGCATCGACAGTTTCCGTAACCTGCTGACCGGTTCGGGCTATGTGCAGTTGATCTTCTTCGTGCCCGGCCTCGACGAGACGCTGCGTGTCGGCGGCGAAGCGAAGCTGTCAGCGGACGCGGATTTGCTGGCGGCGATGATCGAATTCGGCAAGCTGCCGCGCGCCGTGCTCGATATCGCCGTGCATGAGGTCTATTTCCATTGCGGCAAGGCGCTGATGCGCTCGAAGCTGTGGTCGCAGGACTCCCACGTCGCGCGCTCCGTCCAGCCGAGCATCTCCGAAGTGATCCATGAACAGACCGGCCAGGGCACGCCGGAAACCCATGCGCAGGTCGAAGCGCGTTTCAGGACGCAGCTTTAGGAGCAAAAAAACAATTTCCGCTCATTCCCGCGAAAGCGGGAATCCAGCACCGGAAAATTCTGGGTCTCCGCTTTTGCGGGGACGAATGGGGAAACGTTCGATAATCATCATCAGCCCAACTCCCCGCTGAAAGTTTCATCATGCAAACCCTGCTTCCCCTCGCGGAAAAAATCGCCGCCACCCTCATCGCGCGCAAGGAAACCATCGCCGTCGCGGAATCCTCCACCGGCGGGCTGATCTCCGCCGCGCTGCTCTCGGTGCCCGGCGCATCGGCCTACTATCGCGGCGGCGGCGTGATCTACACACCGCGCGCCCGCGCTGCGCTGGTGAACATCACGAAAGACGAGATGGAAGCCATCGGCAATCGCGGCGCGACCGAGCCCTATGCCGCGCTGCTCGCAAGCCGCGCGCGCGAACTGCTCAACACCACGTGGGGCCTGAGCGAAAGCGGTGCGACCGGCCCATCCGGCAATCGCTATGGCGACGCCGCTGGCCATTCGTGCATGGCGGTGGCGGGACCGCTCGCGCGCGTCATCACGCTGGAGACCGGCAGCGGCGATCGCATCGCCAACATGCGCGCCTTCGCGCATCGCGCGCTGGAGCTGTTTGCGGAGACGCTTGATTCGGCGCACCGGAATTGATGCTGAATAAAATTCCGCGAAACAGCCTTTGCGCGATTTATTCGGAAAATACAGGCTGAATCGAAATTGCGTGAGTGTTCACTCACCTGACGAACGCGCTTCACCTTTCATGAGCGAATGTTGCATGCGTGCAAAAAGCTCAATGTTTTCGGGAACGAAACGCCACTGAAAACCTTAACGAACAGTTGCCCGGTGTTTTCTCGGAGAATTAACCCAACACATCGCATTTTCGTCACATATGGCACTTACGCCGCAGTCAAATTCCCACACAGATGAAGTGAGAGAAATGCGAAGATTGCCGATCGCGATTGCCTCTGTTGTTGCCGTGTTGGCAATTACTGCAAGTGTCCCCGCTTCAGCTCAGGAAGCCGTATCGTTCGGGACCGAAGCCGCTGCTCCGCAGCCGAAGAAGCTGTCCATGCTCCAGACCGCGATGAGCGAAGCCGCCATCGCGCGCTATCGCATCGCGCTGAAGCTGAAGGCCGAGCAGGTCAAGTATTGGCCAGCTGTCGCCAGCGCGTTGCGCGTTCTGGCGCGCGAGCCGCAGATCAATGAAGCCGCGGTCCGCCGCTTCGCGCCTGCCGCCTCCGCTCTGTTCGCCAGCCTCGACGAAGACCAGAAACGCACCGCCATGAGCCTCGTGCAGCGCGCGGGCCTGCAGCAGTACGCCTCGCTGTTCTAAAGACCTTTCGACATCTGAAATTCGAAACGGCGCTTCGCATTGCGAGGCGCCGTTTTTGTTTTGGGATGACCCTGGACGGTTCGGGAGCGCGGTGTGCTCCCTCTCCCCGTCCTTACGGGGAGAGGGTTGGGGTGAGGGGCAATGCCACTCAAGACGCACGAAGCCCCTCACCCGGCCTCTCGCTTCGCTCGAAGCCGACCTCTCCCCGCGCGCGGGGAGAGGTGAAGGATCATGGCCGAAATCCGGCAAATTCATTCAGTTCCCATTCAACGGGACCATGCAACTTTACCGGCGCAGACCCGTTGGTTCGGGTCACCGCAACAGTGAAAGGTAGGGCCATGAAGAAGATCGTTCTGGCGGTTGCCACAGCCGCCACTCTCGCAGTCACCGCCGTTGCAGCTCCGGCTCCGGCCGAGGCCCGCGGCGGACGCATCGCGGCCGGCGTCGGTTTAGGCCTGCTCGGCGGCGCCATCGCCGGCGCGGCGATCGCCAACAGCGGCGGCTATTACGGGCCGGGCTACGGCTATTACGGCGGTCCGGCTTACGCCCCGGCCTATTATGGCGGTGGCGGCTGCTACCTGCAGCGCCAGCGCTTCTGGGACGGTTACGGCTGGCGTATCCGCCGCGTTCAGGTCTGTAACTAAGACCGGTTGAATTCCCTCAGCGCGCCATGTTTTGGCCGCGGCAGGTTGGAAGAAATCCACGCTCCGGACAGGCAAAAGCGCTGTCCGGAGCGTTTTTTTAAGATTCAGCCGACAGAATCCCCGCTATAGTGGCCGGGGACATATCGGAGCGGCGGCGCGGGATGACGCCGGAGCTTTGAAAAATGGGGCCGATCCGGATACGTCGTTTCCGCGGGCGGACCTTGCAAGACCAATCCAATCGCCTTGCGCCGGGCCCTGGCGCGATTTGAGGAGAGACAACATGAAGAAAGTTCTTTCGGCGTTCCTCGCGGTCGCAACGATCGCCGGTTCGCTTGCTGTTGCGGTGCCTTCCGCCAGCGCACGTGATCGTGGCGGCGCAATTGCTGCTGGCGTCGGCCTCGGCATCCTCGGTGGCGCCATCGCCGGTGCGGCCATCGCCAACAGCGCTCCGGCTCCGGCCTATGGCTACGGGCCCGGCCCGGTCTATGTCGAAGAGCCCGCCTGCCGTCTGGTGCGCGAGCGCTTCTGGGATGGCTACGGCTGGCGCTTCCGCCGCGTTCAGGTCTGCGACTGATCCGAACTGCGGTCGCGATTTTCGCGAGCAACGAATTTAAAAACCCGGCCGTAAGGTCGGGTTTTTGTTTGGGCGCCACAGATAAAGTTAAAGCCAGGTCGTCCCGGCGAAGGCCGGGACCCATAACCACCAGCCTCTCGGCTGAATGAGATTTCTCGCTGCAAGACGCACTTCCAAGGATGATGGGTCCCGGCCTTCGCCGGGACGACGCAGAAATTATCTCCCCGCGCTCATCGCGCGCAGCACGTCCGCACTCGGCCAGCAGTCCACCGTCAGTCCGGCTTTCTTCTGATACGCGCCCAGCGCCGCGCGGGTCTGCATCCCCGCCTTGCCGTCGAGCTTCGAGGCATAAAGCCCAAGCCGCGTGAGATGCTTCTGCATCGCCTCCACGTCCGCGCTGCGCAATTGCGTCGAGGCGGACCATGGCGTTGCGAACGGCGGGCCGCCCGCGATGCGATCCGCCACCTGTCCGACGAACAGCACATAGAGGTCCGAGAAATTGTATTCCTTGATGACGAAGTAGTTCTTCGTGGTCAGGAACGACGGCCCGTAGATTCCTTCCGGCTGCAGCAGTGAGGCTTGCTGCCCCTGCTCGGCGGCGCTCAGCCGCTGGCCGCGCACCGGCACGAAGCCTTCGCGCAACCACTGCGAAATCGGTTTGGTGACGTCCGGCACGCCTAACGTGCAATCGGCGCTGCGCGGCGCGCGCACTTCATAGGCCCAGCGCACGCCCGGCTGCCAGCCCTTGTTCTTGAGCTGCTGCGCGGCCGAGGCCAGCGCATCGGGGATCGAGGTCCAGATGTTGACGTGGCCGTCGCCGTCGAAATCGACGCCATGCTTCGACAGTTCAGACGGCAGGAATTGCGTCAGCCCGGTCGCGCCGCCCCACGAGGCGCGCAGCATCTTGCGCGTCACGTCGCCGTTCTGGATCAGCTTCAAGGCCTCGATGAATTCGCCGCGATACTGGTCCTTGCGCCGTCCGACATAGGCCTGCGTCGCCAGCACGCGCAGCCCATCATAGGGCAAGGCATAACGCCCGTAATCGGTTTCGCGGCCCCAGATCGCCAGAATGATCGGGCCCGGTACGCCGAAGCGCTGCTCGATCGCTTTCAATGTGGCGGCGTGCTGCTGCATCAGGGTGCGGCCGTGCGCGGCAAGCCGCGCGATGCTCGCTTCCTTCAGATAGTCGGCGGGCACCTGCACGAATTCGGCCTGCGACGGCGCACCGGTGGACGGGCGGCCCGGCAGCAGCAGATCCGGCAACTTGTAATCCGGCTCAAGCCCGCGCGTTTCGCGCTCGAACACCGCGCGCGAGACGCCCGCCTTCTGCGCCTCGGGCCAGAGCGAGCCGACGAAGTTGGTAAAGCCCGCGTCAGCGGCATGCGACGGCGAGATCGCCAGCAGCATGATCGTCATTGCGAGGAGCACTTGCGACGAAGCAATCCAGCGTTTCATCCAGACGTTCTCCAGAGTGGATTGCTTCGCGGAGTTTATCATCGGGCCGCGCTTTGCGCGGACCCGTTGACTCGCAATGACGGCTTTCGCATGGCTCCGTCAGTGACCGCCGTGTCCATGTCCATGATGCACGTCCTCGCCCTCCGGCGGGAACACCGGGCTGTTCGAGATGCGGTCCACATAGGCGATGCCGATGGCGGAGAGAATGAACATGCCGTGGATGATGGTCTGCCACATCACGCCGCTCTCGGTGTAGTTCGTCGTGCGGCCGGTGCCGCCGAGATTGCCCGCCTCGATGAAGGTGCGCAGCAGGTGGATCGACGAGATGCCGATGATCGCCATCGCCAGCTTGATCTTGAGCACGCTGGCATTGACGTGGCTCAGCCATTCCGGCTCGTCCGGATGCCCTTCCAGATGCAGGCGCGACACGAAGGTCTCGTAGCCGCCGACGATCACCATCACCAGAAGATTGGAGATCATCACCACGTCGATCAGGCCGAGCACGGCGAGCATGATCTGCTGCTCGGTGAAATCGAACGAATGCGAGAACAGGTGCCATAGCTCTTTCAGGAAGAGCACGACATAGACGCCCTGGGCGACGATCAATCCTACATAAAGCGGCAATTGCAGCCAGCGCGATCCGAAGATCAGCATCGGAATCGGGCGCAGGGCCTTGTCGCCGCGGGGCGGCAGGGGCGTGTCGGGCGTCAGGGACATGGTGGGCTTGGCTCCGTCAGGATCGCGAACGGTACTCAGCTAGGGAGCATGACCGATTCTGTCGAGCCGCGCCGCAGCGGCGTTTGGGCGCAGCGAATTTTTGCGATTCGCCATCGTGCTGTCAGCTTCGCGACAACAAGCCCGCCGCCCTACTTCACCGCCACGATGAACAGCCGGGGAAAGCGCAGCAGCACCTTGCCGTCGGCTTGCGGCAGATAGGTCGCCGCGATGCGCGCCTTGTAGGCTTCGATGAATTCCTTGCGCTCGGGGAATTCGAGCGGATCGAGGAACGGACGCAGGCCCGTGCCCTTCACCCATTCGACGATGGCCGGCGCATCGTCCAGCACATGATTGTAGACCGTGTGCCAGATGTCGAACCGCGCGCAGAGCGGTTTCAGCGCGTCATAGTACACACCCGGATTCGGCAGATGATCGCGCGCTTCCGCCACGTGCGCCAGCTTGCCGTGGAACTGCGGCAGCCGCGCCACTTCGCGCATCATGACATGCGACGGCTCGTCCATGTTGTCCGGCATCTGCACCGCCAGCGCGCCGCCAACCGGCAAGGCCGAGAGCAGGCGCTTCATCTGCGCCAGATGATCCGGAACCCATTGGAAGATCGCATTGGCGAACAGCACGTCCGATCCCGCGGGTGCGGCCCAGTGCGAGATGTTGGCCTCGATGAAGGTCGCCTGCGGCAGCCGCTCGCGCGCCTGCCGCAGCATGTCGGCCGACGTGTCGATGCCGGTCAGCTTGGCCTGTGGCCAGCGCCGCGCCAAAAGCTCGGTGGAATTGCCCGGGCCGCAGCCGATGTCGACCACATGGCGCGGCTCCGCAACCGGAACCTGCGCCAGGAGGTCGCGCGCCGCGCGCGTCCGTTCATCTTCAAACTTCAGATACTGCTGCGCATCCCAATCGGCCACGTCGGTCGCTCCACGCCGGTCATTTTCCGGAGCGCACCTTTTACGTCAGCAGGCCCTTGATGACCAGACGGTCCCATCAGCCGCCGCAGCGCCCCTGAACATCAGCGGCGGCTTTCTGGCGGATCGCTTCGCTGGCGACCGTGGTGCCGATATTCGCGGCCACGCTGGATGCAGCGCTGCCGAACGGCAGGAAACCGACCGCGCTGGACAACACCGATGTTCCGACTTCCGCGCCCTGCGCGTTGCTCACGGCCTCCGCGCAGCGCCGTGCGCGATCCGCCGCCTGCTGCTGCGCAGCCGCGCGGCGCGCCTTCGCCTGCCCGTCACGCGGCGCGGCGGCCTTGGCGCGCGGTTTGGGCTCCGATGCGCCGCCGACCGGATCCGCCATCACCGACAGCACCGAGCCCGGCGTCATCAACAGAAGCGTCAGAGCAAAAGCAATGAAACGTATGATCATGATCTTCCCCTCGTTTGGAAAGATCACTCCTTATCCACGCAGGCCCGGGAGTTCACGCAGGATCGCTTGCAGTTTTGCTGTCAGTTCCGGACTCGTCCGACCAGACAAAGCCATGATCGCTCATCGTGCGGATGCGTCCTTGCAAGAACGTGCGGCCCATGGCCTCCAGCCGCTCCGTCGGCAGCAGGAAAATTCGCCGCCGGTCGAGAGGATCGGTTTCGCGCACGATCATACCGGCCTCTTCCATGTCGCTCACATGGCGAGACACCGTCGCCTCGGTCGCAAACTGCTCGAAATAGGTCGCAAGTTCCTTATGCGTGATGGGGCGGCCGCTGAGCCAGCGATGCGCAACAATGCTCAGAATCATGTCCGCTTCGAACACGCTGCGCCAAGGTCTATCCATGACACCCGACGCGACCACCTTGCGGCGGAATTCAGCGCGCCAATCGATCCAGGCGACATCCAGCGCGAGGACCGCGCGTTCCTGAACATTGAGAGTACTGTCCATGCGGTCGAGCGAAACCGGCTGCACCGCCGCAGCGGCAATATTGGGAAGCACTACCTTGTTGTCGTCGCGCATGATGCGAATCTTGGTGCGCAGATATTCATGCCCGATCAATTCCAGCCGCTTTGTCGGCAGCAGCAGGATGCGGCGGCGGTCGTCGGGATCGGTCTGCCGCACGATCATGCCGCCGTCTTCCATGTCGTCGACATGGCGCGACACCGTCGCCTCGGTGGCGAACAGCTCGAAATAGGTGGCGAGTTCCTTGTGGGTGATCGGCCGGCCGGCGATCCAGCGATGCGCGACGATGGTGAAGATCATGTCGGCCTCGAACACGCTGCGCCACGGCCGGTTCAGCACGCCGGACGCGACCACGGTGCGCCGGAAGTCCGCACGCCACTGCACATAGGCGACGTCGATGCCGAGCGCGGCGCGCTCCTCCGCATCGAGCGTGCTTTCCGCAGGGTCGAGCGGAACCGGCGGCGTCGCGCCGATCTGCTCGGACATCAGCTTGTCGCCGTTCCCCATAAGCCCCTCACGCCCCCCCGTGTTCTCCGCTCCAGATAAAGCCATGTTCACGCAGGATGCGAAGGCGCGCTCGCTGGAATTCATGCCCCAGGCCTTCAAGCCGCCGTGTCGGTATCAGGAACATGCGGCGGCGGTCGCTCTCGTCGGTCCGGCGGTCGACAAGGCCGTCCCGCTCCATGTCGTCGATATGACGGGACACGGTGGCCTCGGTCGCGATCATGCCGAAATAGGTCGCAAGCTCTTTCAGCGTGATCGGCCGACCTTTCAGCGCACGGTGCGCGACGATGCTGAAGATCATGTCGGCTTCGAACACGCTGCGCAGCGGCCGTTCGAGCACGCCTTCGGCGGCAAGCTTCTGCCGGAATTCCGACCGCCACTGGACCCACGCGACATCGACGGCGAGGAGCGCGCGCTCCTGTGGGTCGAAGTCGCTGTCCAGCGGCGCGCCCGTCACCGCGTCAGCTTCTTGTACTTCACGCGATGCGGGATCACGGAATCCTGACCCAGCCGGCGCATCTTGTCCTTCTCGTAATCCTGGAAGTTGCCCTCGAACCATTCGACATGGCTGTCGCCCTCGAAGGCCAGAATATGCGTGGCGATACGGTCGAGGAACCAGCGATCATGGCTGATGATCACGGCGCAGCCGGCGAAATCCTCCAGCGCCTCTTCCAGTGCACGCAGCGTATCGACGTCGAGGTCGTTGGTCGGTTCGTCGAGCAACAGGACGTTGGCGCCGGACTTCAGCATCTTGGCGAGATGCACGCGGTTGCGTTCACCGCCCGACAGCGCGCCGACCTTCTTCTGCTGGTCCGCGCCCTTGAAGTTGAACGCCGAGCAGTAGCCGCGCGAGTTCACTTCCTTCTTGCCGAGCAGGATCAGGTCGTTGCCGCCGGAGATTTCCTGCCACACGGTCTTGTTGCCATCGAGCGCGTCGCGCGACTGGTCGACATAACCAAGGTGCACCGTCTCGCCGACAGTGATCGTGCCCGCGTCCGGCGTCTCCTGCTTGGTAATCATCTTGAACAGCGTGGTCTTGCCCGCGCCGTTGGCGCCGATCACGCCGACAATGCCGCCGGGCGGCAGCTTGAAGGTGAGGTCATCGATCAGCAGGCGCTCGCCGTAGCCTCGAAGTCCACCACATTGTTGCCGAGGCGTTCCGCCACCGGAATGATGATCTGCGCGGTCTGGGCCTGCTTCTCGCTGGCCTGCTTGAGCAGGTCCTCATAGCGCTGGTAGCGCGCCTTGGACTTGGCCTGACGGGCTTTCGGCGAGGACGCGATCCACTCCTGCTCGCGCTGCAGCGTCTTCTGGTGGGCGGCGTCCTCGCGGCCTTCCTGCTCGAGGCGCTTCTGCTTCTGCACCAGCCACGACGAGTAGTTGCCCTCGTAGGGAATGCCCTTGCCGCGGTCGAGTTCGAGAATCCAGCTTGTCACGTTGTCGAGGAAGTAGCGGTCATGGGTCACAATCAGGATCGCGCCCGGATAGTTGCGCAGATGACCTTCCAGCCACGACACGGATTCGGCGTCGAGATGGTTGGTCGGTTCGTCGAGCAGCAGCAGTTCCGGCGCATCCAGCAGCAGGCGGCACAGCGCGACGCGGCGGCGCTCGCCGCCCGAAAGCTTGGTGACATCGGCATCGTCCGGCGGACAGCGCAGCGCATCCATCGCCTGATCGACCTTGCTGTCGAGATCCCACAGGCCTTGCGCTTCGATCTCGTCCTGCAGCTTGGTCATCTCGTCGGCGGTCTCGTCGGAATAGTTCACCGCGAGTTCGTTGTAGCGGTCGAGGATCGCCTTCTGCTTGGCGACGCCTTCCATGACGTTCTCGCGAACGGTCTTGGTCGCGTCGAGCTGCGGCTCCTGTTCGAGGTAACCGACGCGCGCGCCTTCGGCGACCCACGCCTCGCCGGTGTAGTCCTTGTCGATGCCGGCCATGATCTTGAGCAGCGTCGACTTACCCGCGCCGTTGACGCCGAGCACGCCGATCTTGGCGTCCGGGTAGAACGACAGGTGGATGTTATCGAGCACCTTGCGGGTGGGATAAGCCTTGGTCAGGCCCTGCATGAAGTAGACGAACTGGCGCGCCATCTTGATCTTTCGGAACCGTCGA
>Ga0209930_1003933_pt1 | contig 14005 bp, 10 predicted proteins | sample ThiBiot_500_biof_2_FD_183948 | JGI IMG/M metagenome (GOLD analysis project Ga0209930, IMG submission 183948) | Wastewater bioreactor microbial communities from Cape Town, South Africa - Thiocy_cont_500_biof (SPAdes) | ecosystem: Engineered > Bioreactor > Thiocyanate-remediating >... | reverse complement strand
CTGGGGATGCCGGAAACCCATCTTTCTCCGGATAGTCTTGCCTACCTCGCTTTCACCTCCGGCACCACGGGCGTTCCACGCGCGATCGAGGGATTGCATACTCCCCTGTCTCATTTCGTGGACTGGCACATAACGACGTTCGGGCTGAACGCGGCGGATCGCTTCAGTTGCGTATCCGGGCTATCGCACGATCCGTTCCTGCGCGACGTGCTGACGCCCCTCGCGCTCGGCGCGACCCTGTGCATCCCGGCCGCGGAAGATCTCGCCTCGGCGGCGCGCCTAGCGGGATGGGTCAACCACGAACGGATCAGTGTCATGCACCTGACTCCCGCGATGGGAACCATGCTGCTGGATGGAGCGCGGGCAATCGCACAAGCCTGCGGAAAGGCCTCGCTGCCGTCATTGCGCTACCTTTTCTTTGGCGGCGACGTGCTCGATGGCGCCTTCATCTCGGCCCTGCGGCCATACGCCCCGAATGTGGAGATAGTAAACTTCTACGGCACGACGGAAACGCCTCAGGCGATGGCATGGTGCCCGGCCCCTCCAGACACGGCCATGCCGCTCATACCATTCATGCCATTGGGCCGCGGCATAGACGGCGCGCAACTCATCATCCAGTCCGCACCCGGAGTGCAGGCAGGCATTGGCGAGCTGGGCCAGATTCATATCCGCAGCCCTTATCTCTCTCGCGGTTACAGGGATGATCCCGGCCTGACAGCACGCTTGTACATCGCCAACCCCTTCCGGACCGTTCGCGACGCGGCAGGCGACCGGATGTTCCAGACCGGCGATCTCGGCCGGTACCTTCCCGATGGCAATGTCGTTTTTGTGGGGAGAGCGGACGAGCAGATCAAGATACGCGGCTTTCGCGTCGAGCTTGGCGAGGTAATCACCGCCCTGGAGCAGCATCCTGCGGTAACACAGGCCCGCATCCTGCAGGAGCAGACCCATGCCGGAGGCCGCCTGATCGCCTACGCGGTAAGACGGAAGGGGCAGGAAAGCGCGATGATCACTGAAGCGGATGTGCTGCGCTTCCTGCGCTCGCGCCTGCCCGACTACATGATTCCGGCCCGCGTCGTATGGCTGGAACGCCTTCCGTTGACCAGCAATGGCAAGATCGACAGGCACGCGCTGCCCGCGCCAAATCGGGAGCAGCAGCGGATGACGCACGCCACGGCGCCTCGCACCGAAATGGAACGAATTCTGTGCGGCATCTGGTCGGATGTGCTCGGCGTGGAGCAGATCGGCGTCGACGACAATTTTTTCGATCTGGGTGGCCACTCGCTGGCGGCGATTCGTGTACTCGCCGCTGTCATGGCTCGGCTAAAACTGGACCTTCCACTGCGGCGGATCTTCGACGCTCCCACAGTGGCGCAGCTGGCTTGCGCCATCGGCGCGGCGCAGGAACGCAATGCGCAGCCGCCACTCGCGATCGAGCGGCTATCCCGCGAGCAGCATCGCCTCCAAACCTCTTCCCTGCGTACAGATTTCGAACAGGAGGAAACAAATGCACCAGCGCCAACCAGACGATCCTGAGATCGCGCTTCTCGAACGCGAAGGCGAGGTCACGCTGATGATCGACGGGGACCAGGCCATGCAGGCATGGGAACGCGAGTTGATGTGCCTGTCATCCGACCTGCTGTGCCAGTTTGGATCCACGTTCCTGGAGGTCGGGCTGGGGTTGGGAATATCCGCGCTGCGCATCGCCGGCAACCCGCACACTCACCGCCATGTCGTGATCGAAAAATACCGGAAAGTGATCGATCTTTTCCAGGAATGCAATCCCTCGCCCCCCTCCGCGCTCGAAATAGTCCATGCCGACTTCTTCGATTACCTCCATGAACTGGAGACAGAAAGCTTCGATGGCATTTTCTTCGATCCGCACCTGCCGAAGGAACTGCGTGAAGATGAAGTTCTGTGGCAGGAAATCGTCCCGCAACTGGTCCGGACATTAAAAAAGGGCGGTGCGCTGATCCCCTGCTTTTCCAGCTATCCGATCTTGCGCTGGCAGTTCATACCCTTCTTCGATCGCGTGGTGGTCGATAAAGTGGCATTCAATGCCTACCGGACCACCAATTACATGGCCTATAACACCGGCGACGCCTTCATTCAGCAGTTCATCAAGATGCGCTGAATCCGGCCCCCGAAGCGCAGGGCACAGCTTTCCCCCAAGGAAACAAATATCTTCGCCATCCCCTCCGCCAGGAGCGCACACGTGAGGTAGGGTCCTCCTGGGATACCCATTCCGCAATGTTTTCCGGATAAAGCCATGTGTCCACAACTGTAAGATTCTACAGCTATTCAAAACACTCGTTCTGATGTTTCATACCATCATGGGACGAGCTGAGCCAATCTCCGCTGGCATGACCATTGTTGCGGGCCTTGCGATCACCTCAAGTTTTGCCAGTAACGTTCCGCCAGATTTATTCAGAAGCTCCGGTATCGAGTTGGATTTCTCAAGCCAATCATGTTTGTTGCTTTATATCCATCGCACCATGGCCTGCCAATATCTTGTTTTCACCCTGGATGACCAGAGCTACGCGCTGCCTCTGCCCTCGGTAGATCGGGTGGCGCGAGTGGCCCAGATCACGCCGCTGCCGAACGCGCCGGGTATCGTATTGGGCGTAATCAATATTCACGGCAGGATTATTCCAGTCATCGACTTTCGGCGGCGCTTCAACCTGCCGAAACGCGAAATTGTTCTGGATGACCAGCTGATTCTTGCCCACGCCGGGCTGCGCCGGCTCGCCCTGATAGCGGATGCGGTAACGGAAGTAATCGAATGCCCGGATCATGGCCTGGCCTTGACGGAGCACATCGTTCCGGGCACCAAGTACCTGGAAGGCATCTTGAAGTTCAAGGATGGATTGGTCCTCATCCATGATCTGGACAAATTTCTTTCGCTGGAAGAAGAAAAAGCCTTGGATATCGCGCTGGAAACCGCCTGAAACAGATGCGCATGATATGCGAATGACACTCCCACACCCTCTCCTTCTACAGTTGAGCGAACAGCTGGCCAATCGGATGGGCTTGTATTACCCGGTCAACCGCTGGGGCGATCTTGAGCGGGGACTTAGTGCCGCCGTACCCGCGCTGGGAATGAAAAACCTCGAAACCTGTGTTCGGCATATCCTGTCCGCCTCGCTTGCACGCCCCCAGATCGAAATTCTGGCTCGCCATCTCACTGTGGGCGAAACCTATTTTTTTCGGGAAAAAAGGGTTCTTCAAGTACTGGAAGAGCGCATTCTTCCGGATTTGATACGCACCTGCGTCCGCGACCATCGCATGCTGCGCATCTGGAGCGCAGGCTGCTGCACCGGCGAGGAAGCCTATTCAATAGCCATGATACTGGATCGGCTCATCCATCCATCCACGGAATGGAACGCGGTCATTCTTGCCACGGATATCAATCCCGTATTCCTGCAAAAAGCAACTGACGGAATCTATAGCGACTGGTCTTTTCGCGACACGCCAGGCTGGATGAAAGAGCGGTACTTCAAGAAGAAAAAGAACAGGCAGTTCGAGATATTGCCGCATATTCGCAGGCGCGTAAGCTTTTCCTACCTCAACCTTGCAGGAGACACCTATCCATCCGCCGTCAATGGTACGGATGCGATGGATATGATCTTCTGCCGCAATGTAATGATGTACTTCAGTGCGGAAGCGAAAAGGAAAATCGTTCGAAACTTCCACCACTCGCTTGTAGACGGCGGCTGGCTCATTGTCAGCGCTGTGGAAGTACAAGGCAGTGCCTTTCCTCAATTTTACGCCAGAAGTTTCCCGGGCGTGATTCTCTATCAGAAAAGCGAAATTCCCATACCGCGAATCGACATGCCTGCTTGCGGGATTCCCGCCCCTGCCCCGCCATCCCCGCGACCAGACACTTGCGGACTTCCGGAAGTGCATCCGGTGCATCCACACGGGGAAACCGCAAGGAAAGAATCGGTGGCGCCGGAAGCAGATTCGCCTCAATGGAAAAAAAAGATGCCGGGCACCCAAGCCCATATGAATAGAACCAGCCAGGAGAAAAGTGAGTCGTACCACCATACCGCCCGCGCCCACGCGAACCTGGGCCAGCTCGGCGAAGCCGTCAAATGGTGTGAAAAGGCCATCGCGGCGGACAAGCTCAATGGCGCCAGCCATTACCTTATGGCTACCCTCCAGCTGGAGTCCGGCCAGGACGAAAACGCGGTCCAGTCCCTGTTGCGCACACTGTATCTCGATCCGGATTTCGTGCTCGCCTATTTCGCATTGGCCAGTCTCCACTTGTCACAGGGGCGAAAACGTGAAGCTGGACGCCACTTCGCCAATACGCTGTCACTGCTGCGCACGCTGCCTCCCGGCACGTCTCTGCCGGAATCGGATGGCCTGACAGCCGGGCAGCTTATCGAGATCATCCGCTCGCTTGGTTACCCAGCCACGCCCCATGGAAGCAGCGCCAACGACTCCCTTGACAATAGGGGGCACAGGAGGAAAAAACTGAATGAATAGCAAAATGACGCCTCCGCCGCTGGCTCGATCTTTGCTGTCCGGTACCGCCGGACAGCGGGTAGCCGCAGCACATGACTTCCTCGCGGATATCTGGAAACCATCCAGCCAGGAGATACAAAGGATACTGAAAGCAAGGGCATCGGCATTGGCGCAGGAACCGGTGGCCGAACAAAGCGTTGCCGGAAGCCTGGAAGTTGTGGAATTTATTCTTGCCCACGAAAGATATGCGATTGAATCACGTTTCATTCGTGAAGTCGCCGTGCTGGAAAGCTTGACACCGCTCCCCTGCGTCCCAGCCTTTGTACTGGGCATCGCCAATCTGCGGGGAGAAATGCTTCCCATCATCGATCTCAAGAAATTCTTCGAACTACCCGACAAGGGACTGGGCGATCTCAACAAGATCATTGTGCTGAGATCCGGAGCAGCGCTATTCAGTGTCCTGGCCGATGCGATCGCCGGCGTGCGCCGTGTGCTGCTGGCCGACGTCCATCCTTCGCCACCCACGCTCACGGGTATCCGCAGAGATTATTTGAAGGGAATAACCGCGGAGCGGCTGGTCGTCCTGGATGCCGAAAAACTCCTCTCGGACAAAAGCATTGTCGTGCAGGAAGAGGTGGGTGAATAGCTCTCATGACTGAAGAGACATGCAAATAATCACGAATCCCGCGTTCTTCGATTCCGGTCTTGAGATTTTGTAAAAGGAATAAGAGAAAGCCGAAGCTTTCAAGGGGGAAACATGACCATCAGCCACAAGATCATCGGCGGTTACGTCGTCATATTGGCGCTGTTGGCGCTGGTGACCGGCGTTGCCTTTCACGCTCTTCACCAGACACAGACGACTTACGACGATTTCCTGAACGTGGACGAGCGGCTGCTGGAAAGTGGCAACGACCTCATGACTGTCACCTATGCTCAACAGAGCTACGTGAGGGGCATCTTGCTCTATCCCGATATTCGCCAGTTGAACCAGACCCAGCTGGAGGCAAACGATCGCCAGTACAAGGAAATTTTCGCAAAAATGCATCGCTTGATGCGCATACCGGAGAGAATCGCCGTCATCAGCGAAATGGAATCCATCCAGCAGCAATTGCTGCAAGCCCAGCAAGAGGTGCTCCGGCTCGCAGCGGAGCAAAAAAACGAAGAAGCGATCGCCTACACCATAAAGGATTTCCGGCCCCGCAGCCTTGCGCTCATCGAGAAGGCTAAAAATTTTTATGAAGAGCAAACAAAATTGCTCGATAGAGGAAGAATTAACCTTGCAGAAGAAGTGAGGCTTTTCACTCTTACCCTGGTCATTGTTTCGCTATTTGCGATTTTTGCAGGGATGAGCATCGGCCTCAACCTGGGCCGTACCATAACCGGTCAGCTGCGGGAAAGCATTGCGCAACTGTCATCCTCCTCTGCCGAGATTCTTGCCACCACCACGCAGGTTGCCTCGGGCGCCGCCGAAACCTCCGCTGCCGTAAGCGAAACCACCGCCACCGTGGAGGAAGTCAAGCAGACTGCGCAACTCGCGAGCCAGAAAGCGAAGTATGTTTCCGATACAGCGCAGAAAGCCTCTACCGTCTCACGGGCCGGACGCGAATCGGTTGAAGAGGCCATCCAGGGCATGCACCGCATCCAGGAACAGATGGAATCCATTGCCAGCAGCATCGTGCAGTTGTCCGAACAGAGCCAAGCCATCGGCGAAATCATCGCGACGGTAAACGATCTTGCCGAGCAATCCAATCTTCTGGCGGTAAACGCAGCAATCGAAGCGACTCGCGCCGGCGAACATGGCAAAAGCTTCGGCGTGGTGGCGCAGGAGATCAAGAGCCTCGCCGAGCAATCCAGGCAGGCAACCAGCCAGGTGCGAAGGATCCTGGGCGATATCCAGAAAGCCACGAATACCGCGGTGCTGGCTACCGAGCAGGGAAACAAGGCAGTGGAAGCTGGCGTGAAACAATCCAGCGAAACCGGCGAATCGATTCGCCTGCTATCCGTGAGCATCAATGACGCGGCACAGGCAGCTACCCAGATCGCCGCTTCCAGCCAGCAGCAGATGATAGGAATGGATCAGATCGTGCTGGCGATGGGCAATATCAAGGAAGCTAGTCAGCAGAATGTGGCGGGTACGAAGCAGGCGGAGCTGGCGGCGCAGGGCTTGCATGAGATGGGCAGCAAGCTGAGCATCATGATCAACGGCAAGACCACCAGATAGCAGGAACATAATCCCATGCCGACCAACGATGAGCTCCTGAAGAGACTCCTGGCAACTTTTCGTCCCGAAGCCGAGGCGCATCTGCAGGTAATGTCTTCGGAATTGTGCTCCCTGGAGAAAACACCGCCGGGCAAGCAGCATGCAGACATTATTGAAACCGTATTTCGCGAAGTGCACAGCCTGAAAGGCGCGGCGCGAGCAGTGAATCTGACGCAGATGGAATCCGTTTGCCAGGCAATGGAAGCAGTTTTTGCCGCTTTGAAAAATAAACGTCTCCCGGCTTCCTCTCACTTGATCGATCTGTTGCTTCAGGGTGTCGATATGCTCACGAGCCTTCTGGCCGCGAATGACGATGCCGTGCGGCAGAAGGCCCTGGCAGCACCTCTGATACGCCAGTTCGAGGATGTGTTGAAAGGGTTATCGACCGGCCCTGCCACCATGCCACCCATCACCGCGGTTGTGCCGCCCCCCCCTGCTCTTTCTGTTTCTTCCGCGGTTTCCGCCAGCAGGCTGGCCGAATCCGGCACGCGCAATGAAATGCCGGCACCGCGGCCAGCCCGCGGTCTTGGCGCCACTACCGTCAGGGTTTCCACCGCCAAACTGGATTCTGTCATGCGGCAAATCGAGGAGCTGCTGCTGCCGCGGCTCAAGATCGACCAGCACGTCAATGAATTGAACCAGATTTTTTTTGAGTTCGTGGAATGGAAAAAACAGCGGCAGCAGATCCAGCCCGCACTGCGACTCATTGAACAGAAATTGGCTGGCAACACCGATGCCACGACTTCCAGATACAAACATGAACTATCCCGGATACTCGGCTATCTGGATGCGGAGCAACTGCGCATGAAAATGCTGGAGGACCGCCTGGGGCAATTGCAGCATGCCACCGTACAGGATCAACGTATGCTGGCCAGCATGAATGAGAGCTTGCGGCGGGACGTGAAAGAAATGCAGCTGCTGCCATTCTCCTCGCTGCTCGACGTCTTTCCCCGGTTCTGCCGCGAACTCGCGCGCAAGCAGGGCAAAAGTATTGAACTCGTCATCAGGGGGGATGGAATCGAAATCGATCGGCACATACTGGAGGAGATCAGAGACCCGCTCATCCACCTTGTGCGCAATTGCATCGACCACGGAATCGAGCAGCCGCAAGTCCGCCTTGCCAAGGGGAAACCAGCGCACGGAACAATCACATTGTCATGTTCGCAGAGGGATAGCGGTACAGCGGAAGTGTTGGTATCGGATGATGGCGCAGGCATTGATATCGCCCAGGTGAAAGCCGCTGCCTGCAGGCTCGGCTTCATGTCGGTCGAAGAGGCGGAACGGCTGGACGAACTGGAGTCGACGCTGCTCATTTTTCATTCCGGTCTTTCGACCAGCGCTACTGTCACGGATATCTCGGGACGTGGGCTGGGGCTGGCCATCGTGCGTGAAAAAATCGAGCGGCTTGGCGGCGGCATCGTAGTAAAAACCAAACCGGGCCGCGAAACCGTTTTCCATATCTCTCTTCCCCTCGTGCTGGCAAATTTTCGCGGGGTTCTCGTTCGTGCCGGAGGACAACTATTCGTCATCCCTTCCACCGGGGTGGAACGCGTACTGCGATTTTCCGGCGAGGACATCCGGACGGTCAAAAATCGCGAAACGATTCTGGTGGATGGAAAACCGGTTTCCCTCGTCGGACTGAGCAATGCGCTCGAATTGGCGCCCGTCCGGCCCCAGATGGAAGCAAAGCCATTCTCTCAAGCTCTGATTCTCGGGTCGGAGGCTTTCCAGATAGCGTTCCTTGTGGAGGAAATTCTGGGTGAGCAGGAGGTATTGGTCAAGACCCTCATCCGGCCGCTGGCTCGTATCCGCAATGTCACCGGCGCAAGCGTGCTGGGCAACGGACAGGTCGTACCTGTCCTCAATGTACAGGACTTGCTGAAATCGGCGATAAAGCATCGGGGCATGGAATCTCCATCGCCATCCAGTATACCTCGGCCGCCAGATGAAGAGCATGGGAGCGTGCCAGAACATGCAATCCTGGTGGTAGAGGATTCCATCACCTCCCGGACCTTGCTCAAAGCCATTCTGGAGTCGGCAGGCTATCGCGTCGGTACGGCCGTGGACGGCGTGGATGGATACACCGCGCTGAAAACCGCGAAATTCGATCTTGTCGTCTCCGATGTGGAAATGCCGCGCATGGACGGTTTCGATCTCACTGCGAAGATACGCGCGGACAAGCAGCTTGCCGGCCTTCCAGTCGTACTGGTCACAGCGCTGGAGTCGCGCGAACACCGCGAACGCGGAGTGGACGCGGGTGCGAATGCATATGTAGTAAAGAGCGGCTTCGACCAAAGCAACTTACTGGAGATCATCCGGCGTCTCCTCCGTTTCTAATCATCCCTCCTTTTTATGATCAATGTCCTGGTAGTGGAAGACTCGGCCGTGATACGCGAATTCCTTGTTCATATTCTCGAATCCGACCCCGACATCGCGGTTATCGCAACAGCCCGCAACGGTGAGGAAGCCGTGGGCATGGCGCAGCAGCGGCATCCCGACGTCATCACCATGGACATACATATGCCAAAGATGAACGGTCTGGAAGCGACCCGCCGCATCATGGAAACGAACCCGATCCCTATCGTGATCGTGAGCGGCAGCCAGGATATGGGAGAGATGGGAACGACATTCGATGCCATGAATGCGGGCGCGCTCGCGATATTGCCGCGCCCCGCCGGCGTCGGGCACCCGGACTACCAGGCCATGGTCCGGCATATGATTCAGACGGTAAAACTGATGTCAGAGGTAAAAATGGTCCGGCGCTGGGCGCGAATGCGAAATTCCGCTTCGGCTTCCTTGCCTCCGCGCCCTGCCACCCCAACCCTTGCTCCGGAAAAGACTCGCCTCAGCGTTGTCGGCATTGGCGCTTCGACTGGAGGCCCCTCCGCCATCGAGATGATTCTCGCGGCGCTTCCAAAAAGCTTCCCGGTACCGATCCTGATCGTCCAGCATATATCCCCGGGATTCGTGGGCGGGCTGACCCAGTGGCTATCGAAATCATCCGGTCCGCCAGTGCATGTCGCCACCCATGGCGAGCTTCCGCTGGCAGGGCATGCTTATATTGCGCCCGACGAATTCCATATGAAGATCGTGCGGGAAGGAAGAATCATTCTGACAAAAGATCCACCGGAGCATGGGTTGCGGCCTTCCGTTTCCAGTCTTTTTCGATCGATTTGCGAAGTCTATGGGCGTGAGGCGGTTGCCGGATTATTGACGGGAATGGGGCGCGACGGCGCGGAAGAACTGAGAAGGCTGAAGGAAAAAGGCGCTGTCACCTTTGCCCAGGATAAGGACAGTTCCGTCGTGCATGGCATGCCGGGCGAGGCGGCTAGGCTGGGCGCGGCAACATTCGTTCTGCCATTGGAAAAAATCGCGCCGATGTTGATAAGCCTGGCAGATCCTCATGACATACAGGGAATACGGCTAGCATGACTCAAATGCACGATAGCAGCGGTATCGAAATACTCCTCGCGGAAGACAGTCCGACCCAGGCAGAAAAATTGCGGTATCTGCTCGAATCAAAGGGCTATACGACAAGGGTGGCGGTGGATGGCAAGCAGGCTCTTGCCTTGGCCCGGCAGCGCAAGCCAGCCCTGATAATCAGCGATGTCATGATGCCGGTAATGGATGGCTTTACATTCTGCAGAGAAATAAAACATGACGGGGGCCTCAACGATGTTCCCATAATCCTGCTCACTTCGCTCGCCGACATCCGCGACATCATGAAAGGGCTGGAATGCGGCGCAGACAATTTCATCCGCAAGCCGTATGAGGACCGGTATCTGTTCGCTCGCATCGATTACCTGTTGATGAACCAAGAATTGCGCAAGAGCCAGAAGCTGCAGATAGGAATGGAAATCTACCTTGGCGGACAGAAACACTTCATTACCGCCGAACGGCAGCAGATCGTGGATCTTTTGATTTCGATCTATGAAGATGCAATCCATATCAACAAGGAACTTCATGCGCGGCAGCTTGAGCTGGCACATTCGAACCACTTGCTGAATGGACTCTACCGCATTGCGGAAGGCCTGAACCGGGCGGTAACGGAACGCGAAGTCTGCGATAAAGCACTCGAATATGCGCTGGAACTGCCGGGAGTGGAAGCCGGATGGCTCTACCTGTGGAACAACGGTGCTTTACAGCTTGCCGCTTCCTGTAATGAACCCCCGTTCTTTGCAACCGAAAAAACCGGAGACTCCTGCGAATGCTGGCATCTATTCCTTGCGGGCGAACTCGGCCGCACCGCCAGGATAATCCACTGCAGCCGTCTCATGCCAGATCCCGATAATTTCAGTCCACCCTGCCATGCCTGCATCCCTCTATGGGCGGGCAGCCAGAATCTCGGAATCCTGAATCTGATGGGCAAACAGCAGGATTCTTTCACGGATAGCGAACTGGAGACCTTGCATGGAGCAGGCCATCAGATCGGTATTGCGCTGGAACGCGCCAGATTGCATGAACACATGGAAAAACTGGTGGAAGACCGCACCACTGCATTGACCGCGGAAATAAGCCAGCGCAAGGAATATGAAGAGAGGATCGTCCGGCTCAACCGGATTCACGCAGTATTGAGCGGGATCAATACGACCATCGTGCGCGTTGGGGAAATACAGGAGCTTTTCGGCGAGGCATGCCGGATTGCGGTCGATCATGGCCAGTTCGTGTTCGCATGGATCGGATTGTACGATCGGGAAACGCAAAACATCACGCCCATGGCCAAGGCGGGTCACGAGCATGGCTATCTGGCCCAGTTGAACTTCACTGCTGTGCTTGATGCTCCTGGAAATTCATGGTTGATAGCTGAGGCGATCAACACTCTCAGGCCGGCCGTCTGCAATGATCTTGCCAGCGACGAGCGGGCACGGGCGTGGGCTAAGGATGCGGCGAACCACCGCTACAATTCCATGGTAGTCCTGCCGCTGACCCTCGAAGGCCGGCTCGCCGGGATCTTCAAGCTGTATGCCGCGGAAACCGGTTTCTTCGACGAAGAAGAAATGACTCTGCTGATCGAGATGGCTGGTGATATTTCCTTTGCAATGGACCACCTGAAAAAAGAGGAGCGCCTCCACTATCTGGCTTTTTTCGATGCTGTGACCGGTCTTCCCAATCGCTCGCTATTTCTGGATCGGGTCGATCAGCGCATCGGCACATTTCAGAACAGTTCCAGAGCGCTCTCGGTAGTGATTCTCGACCTCGAGCGGTTCAGCAGCATCAATGAATCCCTTGGGCACCAAGCTGGAGATAGCGTGCTTCGTCAGCTTGCGGAGCGGCTAAAACATATGCTGGCCGAAACAGACATTCTGGCCCATCTCTCTTCCGATCATTTTGCGCTCGCCATAAGCCATGAGGAGGAAAGTACCGACATCGCCCATACCCTGGAGAAGATTCTGGTTGGCATACAGGGCCGCCCTTTCCTGATCGCTGGGCAGGAATTGCGGATATCCGCCAGGGCGGGCGCCTCTTCGTATCCCATGGATGGCCGCGATACCGACAGCCTTTTGCGTAATGCCGAAATCGCACTGAAAAAGGCCAAGCTTTCCTGGGACAAGCATCTCTACTATGCGCCCGAATTCAATGCCCGTGTTACGGAAAAACTGAAGCTCGAGACCAAGCTGCGCCGGGCGCTGGAGGAGGAGCAACTGATACTGTATTACCAGCCGAAAATTGATCTCGAAAGCGGCCATATCAGCGGACTCGAGGCCCTGATGCGCTGGCGGGATCCGGAAAACGGGCTGGTACCACCGCTGAGCTTCATTCCACTTCTCGAAGAAACCAGGATGATTCTCGATGCGGGACGCTGGGCCTTGGGCAAAGCTATATCGGATTTCAAGAAGTGGCAGTCTCTCGGGCTCAACCCGCCGAAAATTGCTGTCAACGTATCCCCTATCCAGCTTCGGCAGAAGGATTTCGTCAGTATGGTTGCAAGCGCCTTGCATCACGCCGGAAACGTGTCGATCGGGCTGGAACTGGAGATCACGGAAAGCGTGATCATGCAGGACATCGAGCAGAACATCGAAAAGCTCAGGATCATCCGCGATATGAATGTCGAGGTCGCGATAGATGATTTCGGCACCGGATATTCTTCCCTCAGCTATATCGCCAAATTGCCTGTGAGCGTCCTGAAGGTGGATCGTGCATTCATAATCAATATGACCACCAATCCGGACGATCTCAATATCGTGTCCGCGATCATATCGCTGGCACATTCACTCCATCTGCGGGTGATTGCGGAAGGTGTGGAAACAGAGGAACAGGCAGACCTGCTGCGTATGCTCAAATGTGACGAGATGCAGGGATATCTGTTCAGCCCCGGGGTAACCCCAGACCGGATCGAGCAATTCCTGCGCGAAAGGAAATCGCTTCCCGCCGCCGGCAACCGATGAGGACATCCAGCGGATATGGATCGATTCCCGCTGACTGCAGCCGTACTTCCCTCTGACCTTCCGCGAGAAGCCACGCAGATGGGGTAGAAGCCGATAATTGCGGCGGAGCACATCCGCCCGTTGTTGCAATCCGCCTTCATACATACTAGAATGGTAATAATTCTCATTCTCGTTATCATGAGTGGCGCGATGTCCGACTATCTTCTTCAGGGCCGACACCTGAACCAGCCCCAGCGTCAAGGAAATTCTCTCGCAATGCGCATAAGAATGGCGCTGGAGAGAAAATTTGATGCTGTTTTTAGAATACTTTTCATGGATCGGGAAATGGAACCTCCGGACCGCACGCAGCGTCGGCGAAAGCATGCGGGTGGCGGCACGCCGCCTGTTCCAGGATACCAGTCCACCGACGGCACCCGGTTATTTCAGCATGACATCGTCTTTGTGAAAACACGCTGTGCCGGGACCCAAACCGATGGGGAGCCGGAATGGTCCGCCACACCGCTGATCAAGGCGCCGCAGGCCTCCGTATCTGCTTCCTTCGGCAAGGCGAATAAGCCGGGTGGCAATCAGGCGGGTCCGTGCCTCGCCGGGCTTTGCATCCTGTGCGTCGGCGGGCGCGCCGCCCTGTATCCGGCATACCGCCACTTTGTTGAAGCAACAGGGGGGCATTTTCTGATCTATCGCGGCGACCGGCACGGTGGGCCAGATCCGCTTGGCGCGCTGCTTCTCCGGGCCGACGCAGTAATTTGTCCGGTCGATTGCGTCAATCATGCCGCTTTTTTCCATGTAAAACGGTACTGCGCGTGCCTTGGCAAACCCTGCGTCCTGCTGGAACGCTCCGGCTTGCCGACTTTCCGCAGGGGAATAGAGATACTGGCCATGGCAAGCT
>Ga0209930_1003928_pt1 | contig 14042 bp, 13 predicted proteins | sample ThiBiot_500_biof_2_FD_183948 | JGI IMG/M metagenome (GOLD analysis project Ga0209930, IMG submission 183948) | Wastewater bioreactor microbial communities from Cape Town, South Africa - Thiocy_cont_500_biof (SPAdes) | ecosystem: Engineered > Bioreactor > Thiocyanate-remediating >... | reverse complement strand
CGCCTCGATCCACGCCGATTCGCCGGAGCGCGCCGCGCAGCGCCGTGCCCAGCGCGCCAGCGTGCGCCTGCCCGGCACCTTCCACGGGTTCGGCGACCGGCTGATGCGCAGCTACATCGACGCCTCGCGCCTGCACGACCAGGCGCTGGTGCACCGCGTGCGTGCGATGACCACGCGCCTGGGCGCGGAAGTATTCCTGCGCCAGAGCGCGCTGGAACGGCTGGACGGCCGCGACGTGCTGGCCGCCTACCGCGACCCGCTGCTGATCGTGTGCGGCGCCAACGACCGCATCACCCCGCCGGCGGTCAGCGGGGAAATGCACGCGCTGGCACCGCATTCGCGGTTGCTGCTGCTGCCCGGCTGCGGGCACCTGGCGCCGATGGAAAAGCCGGCCGAAGTCAGCGCGGCGCTGCGCGACTGGCTGCTGGCACCGGCCTGATCCTGGGCGCTCGAACGCAGGGAACGCGCCTGCCCGGGGTGATGCCAGGCAGGGCCTACCCGCCGGCGCGCCGCGTCCCATGGCATCGCCAGCGCATGCCGGTGATGGCGGCCCCGAAACACGCGGTGGCGCTGCGCCTCGCTGGCGCGCGGCCATGCCGGCCAGGCCGCGAAGCGCATCCGCCGCACGGCGTCGAGCCTGGCCGAAGCCATGCCGGCCGATGGCGTGGACGCTGCGCCAGCACGCCATCTCCGCGTCCCCATCGAGGTTGCGACGGTCGGCAGTGTGCGGGGGTGCACGAGCGGCCGCCGTTCGCGGTTCGTCCCCTGCAGGCTGGACGTCGCGTCCGGGCCGGCGCCGCGTTCAGCCCCCGGCGCTGGCCGCGTCGAGCTGGGCGATATCCGCTGCCGACAGCGACAGCCGCGCGGCGTCGAGAACCTCGCGCAGCTGCGCCACGCCGGTGGCGCTGACGATCGGGGCGGTGATGCCGGGCCGTGCGATCTGCCACGCCAGCGCGACCTGTGCCGGTGTCGCCCGGTGGCTGGCGGCGATGTCGTCGAGCGCGCCGAGGATGCGCAGCCCGCGCGGGTTCAGGTAGCGCGCGACCACCCGCGCGCCCCGCGCGCCGCTCTTGCCGGCGTCGGCCGCGTCGCGGTACTTGCCGCTGAGGAAGCCGCTGGCCAGCGCGTAATAGCCGAGCACGCCCAGCCCGTGTTCGCGTGCCAGCGGTTCGAGCGCGGCTTCGTAGCCGGCGCGGTCGTAGAGGTTGTATTCGGGCTGCAGGCTCTCGTAGCGCGGCAGGTGGTAATCGGCCGATACCTTCAGCGCGTCGCGCAGGCGCGTGGCGCTGTAGTTGGAGGCACCGATCGCGCGTACCTTGCCGGCTTCGACCAGGCGCGCGAAGGCGCCGAGGGTCTCCTCCAGCGGCACCGACGCGTCGTCCTCGTGCGCCTGGTACAGGTCGATCACGTCGGTCTGCAGCCGGCGCAGCGAATCGTCCGCGGCGGCGTGGATGTTGGCGGCCGACAGCCCGGGGCGTTCGGACCATTTGCCGACCTTGCTGGCGAGCACCACCTTGTCGCGCTTGCCGCCGTGCCTGAGCCAGCGGCCGATGATGGCTTCCGATTCGCCGCCGCTGTTGCCCGGCACCCATGCCGGGTAGACGTCGGCGGTATCGACCAGGTTGAAGCCGGCCTCGACGAACGCGTCGAGCAGGGCGAAGGCGGTCTTCTCGTCCACGCTCCAGCCGAAGACGTTGCCGCCGAAGGCGATGGGGCCGACCTGCAGGCCGGAACGGCCGAGTTCGCGTAACCGGGTCATGCGCAGCTCCTTGGGATCGGCGCCCCAGCATAGACGCAGCGCCGTCCGGTTCCATTGCGCAGCGGTGAAAACAGCGTTCCGCATGCCCTGCGCGCGGCGCCGGGGCGCGGTGCGCGCATGCTAGGCTCGCCGGACTCCAACCGTGGAACCTCCCGATGAAGACGACCGCCCCGCTGGTTGCCGCCTGTCTGTTGTTCGCCGCCCTGCCTGTCGCCGCGCAGGCCCCTGCACATGCCGGCCACGACCACGCGGCCATGCACGGCGCACCGGCCGCCGCCGCGTCCGCGCAGTTGCAGGCCGCGGTGGGCGGGGACTGGCGCAGCCCCGCCAACGCCGCGCGCGATGCGTACCGGCATCCGCTGCAGACCCTGGAGTTCTTCGGCGTGCAGCCGCAGCAGACCGTGGTCGAGATCACCCCGGGCGGTGGCTGGTACGCCGAGATCCTCGCGCCCTACCTGCGTGGCCACGGCCACTACGTGGCCGCGGTGGTCGACCCGATGGCGCTGCCGGCCGGTAGCGGTCGCAACTACCAGCAGCGCACCCGCGACGGGCTGGAAAAGAAGTTCGCCGCCGCGCCGGCGCTGTTCGACAAGGCCACCGTGGTCGCCTACGACCCGGCGGCCCCGGTGCTCGGCAAGCCGGGTTCGGCCGACGTGGTGCTGACTTTCCGCAACGTGCACAACTGGCGCGCGGCCAACCAGGCCGAAGGCCTGTTCCGTGCGTTCTTCGCGGTGCTCAAGCCCGGTGGCACGCTGGGCGTGGTCGAGCACCGCGCCAAGGGCGACGTCGCGGCCGACGACAAGAGTGGTTACGTCGGCCAGGCCCAGGTGATCGCCATGGCCGAAGCCGCCGGCTTCAAGCTGCAGCAGACCAGCGAGATCAACGCCAACCCGCGCGACACCAGGGATCACCCCAATGGCGTGTGGACGCTGCCGCCGTCCAACAACCACGACGCCGCCGATGCCGCCCGGTACAAGGCGATCGGCGAGAGCGACCGGATGACGCTGCGCTTCGTGAAGCCCTGACCGGGGCTGAAGGCAGGGCAGGGCGCGTGGACGCCCGCGCGGCGCGCCTTGCCGGCGGCCGCGCGCCCTGCCGTTGCGGCCGGTTGCGCAGCGCGGGGTGACGCCGCGGCTGCGGCCATCCCAGTTCGCCGTCGCCGTCGTCATCGTCATCGTTCTGCCCCGCCGCCATGCTCATCGCCTTCAACAAACCCTTCAACGTACTGTGCCAGTTCACCGATCGCAGCCAGCCGCCGCGGGCGACGCTGGCCGGTTTCGGCCTGCCCGGGAACGTGTACCCGGCAGGGCGCCTGGACTACGACAGCGAGGGCCTGCTGCTGCTCACCGACGACGGTGGCCTGGCGCATCGCCTGACCGATCCGCGTCACAAGCAGGACAAGACCTATTGGGTGCAGGTGGAGGGCGTGCCGACCCGGGACATGCTGCAGGCGCTGCGCGACGGGGTGCTGCTCAATGACGGGCCGACGCTGCCGGCGCGGGTGCAGCTGCTGGAGGCGCCGCCTGCGCTGTGGCCACGCGATCCGCCGGTGCGGTTCCGCAAGACCGTGCCCGACGCCTGGCTGGCGATCACCCTGCGCGAAGGACGCAACCGCCAGGTGCGGCGCATGACCGCCGCGGTAGGCCTGCCGACGCTGCGGCTGGTGCGGGCCGCGATGGGCGCGCATGCGCTCGACGGCCTGCAGCCCGGGCAGTGGCGGCTGCTGCAGGGTTAGGAAAGGGGCGGGCGCGCACCGCGGCGCGCGCCCGCAGGCATCAGGCGTCGCTGCCGATGTCGCTGGTCTCGTCGACCGTGGTCTGCGTGCGGCGGCGCTGGGCGATCTGCTGCGACTTCGCTTCCAGTGCGGCGTTGTCGCGCTTGTTCTTGCGGTAGATCGCGTAGCCGATCAGCCCCAGCCCGACCGCAGCCACGGCGATGGTGGCGGTGGGGTTGCGCCGCGCCACCCGGCCCACGGCACGGCCGCCGGTCTTCATGGCGCCGATGGCGGCCCCGGCCTTGAGCCAGTCGGCGGCATTGGAGCCGCCGTGCTTGAGGCTGTCGCCGGCGTGGCCGGCCAGTTCCATGGCCCGTTCCAGGGCCGATCCGGTGATGTCGCTGAACTTGCTCATGGGGGAGTCCTCGGTTGCAGGGGCTGGCATGCAGTGTCGCGGCACGCGCGTGCAGGAAATGTTAGTCGCGCGCCGTGCATCGCATCATGCAGCAATGCCACGCCACTTGGGGGGGCCGTCCGCGCCGTGGCAGTGTCACGGGCGGTGGGCGTTCACGTCCCGCGGGGTTTTGCGCGGTGCGTGGCGGTTGCGCTCCAGGGGTCGTCCGGCCATGGATGCCGGGGGTACCGCCCCTTCATCTCCTTCCGCACTTCCGCATAGGTGTTCTCCCAGAAGTTGCGCAGGTCGCCGGTGACCTGCAGCGGCTTGCCGCCGGGCGAGAGCAGATGCAGCAGCAGCGGCACGCGGCCATCGGCGATGCGCGGGGTGTCGGCCAGGCCGAACAGCTCCTGCAGCTTGACCGCCAGTACCGGCGGGCGCGGGGTCGATCCATCGTCGTCCATCGCGTAGTCGATGGCGCGGTCCATGCCCGACGGTACGCTGATCCGCACCGGCGCATGGCGGTCGATCTGCTGGCGCAGGTTCCAGTCGATGCCCGACTTCAGCGCTTCACCCAGCTCCGGTTCGCCGAGGGCGTCGAGCCGGGTCTTGCCGGCGAAAGCCGGCAGCAGCCAGGTGCCGAGCGTGTCCAGCAATGCCGCGTCGGACAGGTCCGGCAGGCCCAGTTCCGGCATCCACTGGCGCAGTCCCTGCACGCGGTGGCGCCACTGCCGCAGCGCGCCGGTCCATGGCAGCGCGTCCAGCCCCAGTTCGCGCACGGCGTCGGTGAGCGCGCGCGCGGCCTGTGCCGGATCGACCCTGCCGGCCGGGCGGCTGTCCAGCACGATGCGGTCGAAGCCGGATTCGCGCCGTGCCTCCAGCGCGCGCCGCTCGCCGTTCCAGCGCACCACGTCGCGCTGGTGGAAGCGCTGCGGGAAATCGGTACGCAGGCGCGCCTCGTCCACCGGCGCGGCGCGCAGCAGCAGCGCGTCGCGTGCCTCGAAGCGCAGCTCGCTGATCACCAGCCAGGGCTCGCCGCGCAGGTCGCTGCTGTCGTGCAGGCGCGCGCTGCGGCCGTTGGCCAGCTGGTAGCGCAGCGGGTCGGACGGATGGCGCGCGGCGATGCGGTCGGGAAAGGCATGGGCGAGCAGGTCGCCGAGCGCGTGCGCCTCGACGTCGTCCGGGGGCGTGGCGTCGCAGCGCAGGCGCCGCCGCCACTGCCGGCTGGCCGCATCGATGGCGGCCAGCGCGCCGCGGCTGGCATCGTGCGGCACGCGGCCACCGCGCATCGCCGCCAGTGCGCGCCAGCGCGCGGCCAGCGCGTCGCCACCCTGGCGCAGTGGGTCGCGTGCCTCCAGCAGCGCGGCCAGGTCGGCCGCCAGCGCCTGCTCGCGCGGATCGGCCGCGGCGATCAGCATCGCCGCCAGCCGTGGGTGGGTACCCAGCGCCAGCATGCGCCGCCCGGTACCGGTGATCGTGTTGCCGTCGAGCGCACCGAGCCGCTGCAGCAGTTCCCGCGCGGCAGCGAGCGCGCCGGCCGGCGGTGGATCGACGAAGCGCAGCGCGTCGCTGCCCCAGGCAGCCAGCTCCAGCGCCAGCGCGGCCAGCTCCACCTGCGCCATCTCCGGGCGCCGCTGCGGCTCCAGCCGTTGCGACTGCGGCCACAGGCGCAGTGCCCAGCCAGAGGCCACGCGCCCGGCGCGGCCGGCGCGCTGGTCGGCCGACGCCTGCGATATCGGCACCGCGTCCAGCCGCGAGAAACCGCTGTTGGGGTCGTAGCGCGGCTCGCGCGCCAGGCCCGCGTCGACCACCACGCGCACGCCGGGCAGGGTCACCGAGGATTCGGCGACGTTGGTCGCCAGCACCACGCGGCGGCGCCCGTCGGGGTCGGGCTGCAGCACCCGCGACTGCTGTTCCACCGGCAGTTCGCCGTGCAGCGGCAGTACGTCGGTACCGGCCGCGCGCACCGCGTCCAGCGCGGCCTGCACGCGCGCGATCTCGCGCTGGCCCGGCAGGAACACCAGCACGTCGCCCGGATACGCCGCCAGCGCATGTTCGACCGCGCGCCGCGCCTGCGCTTCCAGCGCCTCCTCGCGCCGTGGCGGGAAATGCGCGATCTCCACCGGAAAGCCGCGGCCCTGGCTGGACAGGCGCGGCGCGTCGAGGAACGCGGCCAGGCGCTCGCCGTCGAGGGTGGCCGACATCACCATGATGCGCAGGTCCTCGCGCAGCCCGGCCTGCACGTCCAGCGCCAGTGCCAGGCCGAGGTCGGCCGACAGGTGGCGCTCGTGGAACTCGTCGAACAGCAGCGCGCCGACGCCGTCCAGCAACGGGTCGTCCTGCAGCATGCGGGTGAGGATGCCTTCGGTGACGACCTCGATGCGGGTACGCGCGGAGATCCTGTTCTCGAAACGGATGCGGTAGCCGACGGTCTCGCCGACCGGCTCGCCGAGCTGCCGCGCCATGAACTGGGCGGCGCTGCGCGCGGCGACGCGGCGCGGTTCCAGCATCACGATCCGGCCGCCCTGCAGCCATGGCGCGTCGAGCAGCGCCAGCGGCACCTGGGTGGTCTTGCCGGCGCCGGGCGGGGCTTCGAGTACCAGCCGCGGGTGCGCGGCCAGGCTGTCGGCGATGGCCGGCAACAGCGGGGAGATGGGGAAGTCGGGGCGTGCCATCGCGCAAGGATACGGGTTCGCGCCGGCGCGACCGCCTACAATGCGCGGTTTCCGTATCCGCATCCCTGCCCACGGCCATGCAACTGATCGACATCGGCGCCAACCTCACCCACGAATCCTTCGCCCGCGACCTGGACGCGGTGCTGGAGCGCGCGCGCGCGGCCGGCGTGGTGCAGATGGTGGTGACCGGCGCCAGCCGCGAGCACTCGCCGATGGCGCTGGCGCTGGCGCAGCAGCACCCGGGCTTCCTGTACGCCACCGCCGGGGTGCATCCGCACCACGCGGTCGAGTACACCGACGAATGCGACGCGCAGATGCGCGCGCTGCACGCGCACCCGGAAGTGGTCGCGGTGGGCGAGTGCGGGCTGGACTACAACCGCGATTTCTCGCCGCGCCCGGCCCAGCGCCGCGCGTTCGAACGGCAGCTGCAGCTGGCGGCGGACCTTGCCGTCGATGGCGTGGGCAAGCCGCTGTTCCTGCACCAGCGCGACGCCCACGACGACTTCCTGGCGATGATGCGCAACTTCGATGGCCGCCTGGGCCCGGCGGTGGTGCACTGTTTCACCGCCGATCGCCGCGAGCTGTTCGACTACCTGGACCGCGACTGGCATATCGGCATCACCGGCTGGCTGTGCGACGAGCGTCGCGGCGCGCACCTGCGCGAGCTGGTCAGGCACATCCCGGCCGGGCGGTTGATGATCGAGACCGACGCGCCCTACCTGCTGCCGCGCACGCTGCGGCCGTTGCCCAAGGACCGCCGCAACGAGCCGGCGTTCCTGTCGCACATCGTCGAGGAGCTGGCACGCGACCGCGGCGAGGAGGTGACGCTCACCGCGGCCAATGCCACCGCCGCCACCCGCGCGTTCTTCCGCCTGCCCGATCCCGCCGCCTGAGCGGCGGCACCGGGCGTGGCCCGGTTGCTGCCGGGCCGCGGGCCGCGCATCAGCGCTTGACCAGTTCCACCCGGCGGTTGCGCGCGCGGCCTTCTTCGCCGGCGTTGTCGGCGACCGGCGTGTCGGCACCGAAGCCTGCAGGTTGCAGGCGGCCGGCATCGATGCCCTTGCCGGCCAGGGCCGCGACCGCGGCCCGGGCGCGCGCCTGCGACAGGCTGCGGTTGTGCGCGGCGTCGCCGGTGGCGTCGGTGTGCCCTTCGACCGCCAGCTTCAATGCCGGGTCGGCGCGCAGCAGGTCGAGCACCTGCGCCAGCTGCGGTTCGGAGCTCGGCAGGATGTCGGCCTTGTCGGTGGCGAAGTTGACCTGGATGGCAACGCGTCCGTCGCTGTCCAGCTTCTGCTTCAGCGCCGCGGCCGGTAGCAGCGTGGCGGTCTGCACGAAGCCGGTGCGCTCGCTCACCACCCAGCCGGCGCTCAGGTACTCCAGCCGTGCATGCACCCAGACCTGGCGGCCATCGGGCAGGTCGGCGCGATAGACGACCAGGTCGAAGTCGTCCCAGCTGTAGCCGGCGGCCTGCGAGTAGGCCGAACGCAGCGCTTCGGGCACGGATTCGGCCTGCTCCCTGGGGATGCGCCCGTCGAACACCTTGGTGGCGTCGACCGTGGCCATCATCGCTTCGAGATTGCGGCGTACCTCGTGCATCGAGTACTCGCGCTCGCCCTTGTCGAAATCGGCCGCCCAGGTGCGGCCCTCGACCTGCTCGAAGCGGTCGCCGGTCCAGAACGGGAAGCGGTCGAAGTCGCGCTGCTGCGGCGTGTTGCGGTCGCGGTAGCCGGCCGGCAGCGACAGGTGCGGGAAGGCCTCGTTCCAGTGCGCGCTGGGCTGGAACGGCACTTCCTCCAGTACCGTCATGCCCAGACGTTGCGCTGTGCCTGGCGTACCACGTACACCGCGGTCGGCGCGTCCTGGCCCATGTTGACCGCGTCGATGAAGCCGCCGCCGATCTCGTCCTCCAGCTGCGGGCCGTAGTAGATGTCGCGATGCAGCGGGCCTTCGAACACCTTCCTGCCGCGGGCCGCGTCGATCAGGTTCTCCAGGTTGCGCTGCAGCTCCAGCGCGGAGAACCCCTTGTCGCCCTCGGCGACGATGCGTGCCGACCAGCTCGGGCCTTCCACCCAGTGGATGCCGTCGCCGATGCGGAACGGGAAGCGCGCCCAGGCGCGCGGATAGGGACGATTCTGCGGTGCATAGCCCTGCGGCAGGCCGAAGAACGGCATCGCACCGAGCGCGGCCTGGCTGGTCGGGATGCTGGCGACATCGAACGGCAGTACCGCCACCGGCTTGCCGTCGCGGTCGACGATGGCGCCTGCCACCGGCTGCGCGGCCGCGGCGGCCGGTGCATCCGCGCCGGGAAGCGTGGGTTGCTGCGCGTCACCGGCCGCGGCAGCGGCGGTGTCCGTGCCGGGTGCGGCGCCACACCCGGCCAGCAGCAGCGTCGCCAAGCCGTAGCCCAACATCCTGCCGTTCCTGCGCACGCTGATCTCCTGGGTCGGGGGAGCGCCGAGCATAACGGAGGCCTGCTGCCGTACGCCGCATCCCGCTGCGTCGCGGTGTCGGTCGGCCCGCTCGTCAGTGCGCGGGCATGACGCCGTCGCCCGCTTCCCAGGCATCCGCCAGGCCTTCCCGGTAACTACGGAAGCGCGGTTGCCACTGCAGCGCCTGGCGCGTGCCGCGGCTGTCGATGCGTTTGTTGCTGGCGTGGAAACGACGCAGCAGCGGGTCGAGCCCCGGGTCGTCCCAGGCCACGGCCGGCGGCAGGGTGAAGCCGCCGAGCCGTGCGGCATGCGCCAGCACGTCCTGCGGCGGTGCCGGCTCGTCGTCCGCCGGCAGGTACAGCGCGTCGCGGACCGGGCGGCGCATCGCCGCCACCACCGCTTCGGCCAGGTCGTCGACGTGCAGCCGGTTGAACACCAGCCCGGGCCGCACGACATGGCGCGCGTTGCCTTGCGCCAGCCGCACCAGCGCGTTGCGGCCGCGGCCGTACAGGCCGGGCAGGCGCAACGTCGCCGAGGCGATGCCGCGCGCATCGGCCAGCGCGCGCCACTGCGTTTCGGCCAGCAGCCGGCGCAGGGCGACGGGGTCCCGCGCATCGGCATCGGAGTGCGCGTCGACCCAGCCGCCGCCGCGGTCGCCATATACCCCGGTCGAGGACAGGTAGCCGACCCAGCGCAGCGCCGGGCTGGCCTGCAGGGCGGGACCGAGCCGGCGCAGTGCGGGGTCGCCTTCGGCATCGGGCGGCACGCTGCACAGCACCGCGTCGGCCCGGGCGATGGCTTCCAGCAGCGCGGTGTCGGGGGCGTGGTCCGGATGCAGGCGGTGGCGTGCGATGCCGTCGCCGTGCGCGGTGGCCGGATCGCGCACCGTGCCCGCCACGGCGACGCCCAGCGATCGTAGGTGCAGCGCAAGCGCGCGCCCGGCAAAGCCCAGCCCCAGGATCAGCACCCGCTGCGGCAGCTCCCCGGCGGTGGTCATGCGTCCCGCTGCGCTTCGTAGGCCTGCAGGTGGCAGTACGCAGCGTGCAGGTGCGGCGCGGGATGTCCGGCGGCCAGCGCGCGGTCGAGCATGTCGCCGACGATGTGCGCCGCTTCCACCCGCTGCCCGGCTTCCAGGTCGCGCAGCATCGACGCCTTGATCGGCGAGCCGGCCCTGGTCAGCGCGGACAGGGCGGTCTCCTGCGCCTTGGCCGGTATCGGCTGGCCGGCGTGCACGGCCGCGGCCAGGCATTCGCCGTACAGCGCCTGCAGGAACGCGACGCCATGATCGGTGGCGACGATGTGGCCGATGTCGGCGCGCATCAGGCAGGTGGCGGCCGCCAGCGTGGCCAGGAAGGTGTACTTGATCCACTGCTCGCTGGCGATGTCGTCCGTGGCGAGATGGTCGATGCCCGCGGTTCCGCAGGCAGCCGCCAGTGCGGCTACGCGTGCGCTGGCACTGGTACCGTCGCGCTCGCCGAAGGTCAGCCGCGCCGGCCGGTCCAGGTGCACGATGGCGCCGTCCGCGGCCTTGGTCGCGCTGATGAAGCACAGCCCGCCGAGCACCGCCCCGGGGCCGAAACGGGCATCCAGCGCAGGGTAGTGGCGCAGGCCGTTGAGGATCGGCAGCAGCGTGGTGCCCGGGCCCATCGCCGGCGCGATGGCCTCGATCGAGCTGTCCAGGTCGTAGGCCTTGCAGCTGAGCACCACCAGGTCGAACGGCCGTGCCGCGGCCAGTGCCGGCAGCGCATCGGCGGTGACATGCGCCACCGGGAACGCCGCGTCGCCGAGCGGGCTGCGGATCACCAGCCCGTCGCGCTGCAGCTGCGCCGCGCGGGCTGGCCGCACCAGGAAGGTCACGTCGATGCCGGCCTGGGCCAGGCGGCCGCCGAAATAGCCGCCGGTACCGCCGGCGCCGAGGATCAGGATGCGCATGTTGCCGGTTCCATCGGGATCAGGGGAAAGAGCGGCCGCGCTCAGCTGCGCAGGCCGACGCCGCGCCGCAGCAGCCACAGCGACAACGCGGTAAGCGCGGCGACGAAGCCGAGCATCAGCGCGTAGGACACCCACAGCGGCACGTCGCTGGTGCCCAGCAGGCCATAGCGGAACGCGTTGACCATGTAGAAGATCGGGTTGGCCTTGGTCAGCGCCTGCGCCCAGCCGGGCAGCAGCGTGACCGAGTAGAACACGCCGCCCAGGTAGGTCAGCGGGGTCAGGATGAAGGTCGGCACGATGGCCACGTCGTCGAACTTCTTGGCGTACACCGCGTTGATGAAGCCGGCCAGCGAGAAGATCGTCGACCCCAGCAGCACCGTGCTCAGCGTCACCAGCGGATGCGGCACGTGCACGCGGGTGAAGAACATCGCGATCATCAGCACGATGGCGCCGACCATCAGCCCGCGCAGCACCGCACCGGCGACGTAGCCCCACAGGATCACCCAGTTCGGCATCGGGCTGACCAGCAGCTCCTCGACGTGGCGGCCGAACTTGGCGCCGAAGAACGAGGAGCTGATGTTGCCGTAGCTGTTCTGGATCACGCTCATCATCACCAGCCCGGGCACGATGAACTGCATGTAGCTGTAACCGCCCATGTCGCCGATCTTCGAGCCGATCAGGCCGCCGAAGATCAGGAAGTACAGGGTCATGGTGATGGCCGGCGGCACCAGGGTCTGGCCCCAGATGCGCAGGATGCGGTTGACCTCGCGGCGGACGATGGTGCCCAGCGCCACCCGGTTGCGGGCGCTGTCGGTCAGGGGAGCGGGCGTGCTCATGCGGCGGTGTTCTCCAGGTTGCCGGTGAGGCGCACGAACAGCTCCTCCAGGCGGTTGCTCTTGGTGCGCATCGAGCGCACGCGGATGCCGGCGGCACCCAGCGCGTCGAACACGCGGTTCAGGTCCATCGCCCGCGGCATGTCCAGGTCCAGGGTGTGCGCGTCGACCGCGGCCAGCTGCGCGCCGTCGATGTGCGGCAGCTGCGCCGGCAGCTCGCCGTCGATGTCGAGCACGAACCCTTCCACGTCCAGCTTGGCCAGCAGCGCGCGCATCGGGCCCTGCTCGGCCTCTTCCAGGTAGTGCGTGGTGAGGATGATCGTGGTGCCGGCGGCGTTGATCTCCTGCAGCGTCTTCCACATGTCGCGGCGGATCTCGATGTCCACGCCGGCGGTGGGTTCGTCCAGGATCAGCAGGCGCGGGCGGGTCATCATCGCGCGGGCGATCATCAGCCGCCGCTTCATGCCGCCGGACAGCGTGCGGCTCATCATCTGCGCCTTGTTCCACAGGTGCGCGCGCTTGAGTTCCTGCTCGGCGCGGGCCTCGGCCTCGGCGCGCGGGATGCCGTAGAACCCGGCGTAGTTGACCAGGATGTCGAAGGGCTTTTCGAACAGGTTGAAGTTGATCTCCTGCGGCACCAGCCCGATCAGGCGCATGGTCGCGCTGCGTTCGGCCACCAGGTCGGTGCCGAACACCTGCACGTCGCCCGCGCTCAGGTTCACCAGCGACGAGACGATGCCGATCAGGGTGGACTTGCCGGCGCCGTTGGGGCCGAGCAGGGCGAAGAAGTCGCCCGGGGCGACCTCCAGCGAGACGCCCTTGAGCGCCTCCACGCCGTTGTCGTAGGTCTTGCGGAGATCGTGGACGCGCAGTGCCGGCGCGACGGGAGGAATTCGGGAGTCCAAGCTCGGGCCTTCGCGCCGGGGTGACGGCGCCGGATGAGTGCGAGCGGCTATTATAGGAGGCCCCGTGGCGCCAGCCCGGCTACACACTGTTTCCCGTTCGTGCCTGTCCAATTCCCCCTCAAGCTGGTCGGTCGCCGCATGCTGGCGCCCACCGTCGGCCACTACCAGTTCGTCCGCGACGACGGCCAGCCGCTGGATTTCCAGCCCGGGCAGTTCATCCAGGTGCACTTCGACTACGCCGACGGCACCGCCACCAAGCGCAGCTACTCGCTGGCGACCCTCCACGACCACGCGCTCGGCCCGGGCGACGCGGTGGACATCGCGGTCAGCTTCGTGCCCGGCGGCGCCGCCACCGCCCTGTTCGAGGGCCTCGAGACCGGCCAGTGCATCACCGCCAGCGGCCCGTTCGGGCGCTTCTGCCTGCAGCCGGGCGACCATAACGGCCGTTACCTGCTGATCGCCACCGGCACCGGCGTCACCCCGTACCGCTCGATGCTGCCGTTGCTGGCCAGGGCGATGGCCGGGCGCGGCGTGGAAGTGGTGCTGCTGCAGGGCGCGCGCACCCCGGCCGAGCTGCTGTACGCCGATGATTTCCGGGCCTTTGCCGACGCCCACCCGGGCTTCCGCTACATGCCATGCCTGTCGCGCGGGCTGCCGGCCGACCCGCACCCGGACGTGCGCAGCGGCTACGTGCAGCAGCAGCTGGCCGAGATCGCCCCGGACCCGGCCCGCGACATCGCCTACCTGTGCGGCAACCCGGTCATGGTCGATGCCTGTTTCGAGGCGCTCCGGGCGGCCGGCCTGGCGCTGCCGCAGCTGCGCCGCGAGAAGTACGTCAGCAGCAAGTAGGCTTGCCCCCCGCGCCACGGGGCGTGATGATCCGGCAGACTGCTCCACACGTGGCGATGCCGCCCGACGCAAGGATCCCGGGCATGACTACGCTGGACTTCCCCACCATTGCCGCCATCGGCCTGCTGCTGAACATCGGCCTGGCGGCCGGCTTCTCGTTGATCCTGCTGGTACTGCGCAGCCAGCCGGTGCCCAGGCTGTGGGCCGCCAGCCTGTGGGCCGGGGCGGTCAGCACGGTGCTGGTCAGCGTGCCGCTGCCACTGCCGACGGCGGTGGGCATCCTGGTGCGCAACGGGTTCGCGGTACTGGGCAGCATGCTGATGCTGTTCGGCGTGGCCCTGCATGTCGGCCGCCGCGCGCCGCTGCGCCCGGCCCTCGTGCTGGGGGGCGGCTACCTGCTGGCGATCGCCTGGTTCAGCGTGGCCCGACCCGACCTCGGCATCCGCCTGGCGCTGTACAGCGTGCTGATCATCATCTGGAAGACCTGGGAGGCCTGGCTGCTGCTGCGCCATGCCCCGGCCGACGTCCGTCGCAGTTGCCGGCTGGCGGCGG
>Ga0209930_1003924_pt1 | contig 14053 bp, 14 predicted proteins | sample ThiBiot_500_biof_2_FD_183948 | JGI IMG/M metagenome (GOLD analysis project Ga0209930, IMG submission 183948) | Wastewater bioreactor microbial communities from Cape Town, South Africa - Thiocy_cont_500_biof (SPAdes) | ecosystem: Engineered > Bioreactor > Thiocyanate-remediating >... | reverse complement strand
TAGTTTAAATTGATGTTTGAGAATCTCTTGTAAAACAAGCGGATGACGAAGCATTTTACATAGACGATGAAAAGCTGTTTCTAGTTTGATTAGTTTAATTGAACGAGAATGAATAGATCCTATCGTATCAAATTTAACATTAGTTTCAACCAATGGAAATAGAAGTGTTCCATTGTTCTTCGGTGGATTTTTGAGTTGTTCAATTGAATTTCCTTTCGAAATACCAATAAATATGAAAATAACGACAATACGAACGTCGAAGAACATGACAAGCAATTACAAGAATACTCGGTTTTTTTCTTCGTCATTTTGCTCATCAAATTAAAATAAATTAATATGTAAATTACATGTAGCTTTCTTGAGTTGTATTAGTGTCGAATTATGAAGAAAAAATGAAAGGAAAAATGTTGTCATGGTTTTAAACTGTCAATGTAAATCCATTCGAGTGCTCGAGCAGGACTCAATAATTTACAATAGTGAAAACCAGCGACGATTGAAATAGGATAATCATCAGATGTTCGAAGTGTAGGCGAACGAATAGTTACAATTGATTTGCCTTGACTATCTTTACCGACTTCATATTTCTATATCGAAAATAGAAAATAAAAATCAATATATCACAATGATTAGATTCTTACTAGAGGTGTCCATATCCACAAAGGTCCTGCATTCAAAGGACCAATATCATCTCCGATAATTATTTTCTTTCCAACCTTTTCATATCTTTGTCTAGTTTGAGTTTCTGTATTATTTAAAGCCCAATTGAGTGCATATTGATTGATTAAACCACATAAAGATTGATTATCTGTTTGATTGAAATCATATTTTCTACCATCTCGAGCCTGTAAAAGAACCTGTCTAGAAATGAGTTTGACTCGCATTTCATTGGCAGCAGTAGGTGTTTCTCCTGTATCTGAATCATCATAGACATTTTGTGTTACCGTATGAATATTCAATATACAATTATTTAACGGTTTCATATTTGAACAATTGTTATCCAAGTGTGCAAAATGTTCTGGCGTTTTATAAACAATATGAAATTCATCGGAAATATTCATTTGAACAGTATCATTTAAGCCACTCATGATTTTTTGTGCATATGGACTCCATGCACTGCCTAGTTGACATTGTTGATTGGTTTGATTGTAGCATGGAGGCAAGAAATGATAGGAACCTTCGAGTTTCGATGCATCAAAATAAGGTTGAGAAAACAATTTCGTTCGATTGAAATTATACTCAAGTAGTGATGTTGTTGTTTGATTATTTAGTAACATATTCATATAATCACAAATAAGAATAGCTAATTGTTGATGTGCAATTGTTTCATTGATTTCCGATGAGATATCATTTCGAATAATACGATTTGGTGGTTTACCTGATGCTACATTCATATGATTCATACCTGGAATGATCAATGTAAAATGTGGATATGTTGAATAGAAATAAAATGCCTCAATAATACGTGTTACACGAGTTAAACCATCGAGTTCACCCGATAATGTCAATGTTGATATTGGATAGATTTCAGTCGACGATCGATATTTACGTTCGAGATAGGAACCAATAAGAATTTGTCCAAAGATCTTATTGAGATGTTTTCGAGCGAGAATTTGTGATGCTATTCCGCCTAAACCGTGACCACTCAGAAAGATTGTTGCATTATTTATTGGCATACCAGATGTATGTAGTTTTGTTATCATTTCATCGATCACTTTTGGACGTAATTGTTCTAGTGGAAAATTATCGACAAATGATGGAATAGCAATCCATAACGAATTCAATGATACTGTTTGAATTTGTTCTGTCAAGAGAATATATCGTTCTGGCGGTAATTCAACATCAGGTATGAATATTAATGCAACATTATATCGCCCTTGTTTGATAGGTTTTAGAATAATATCAGATGATGTCGATATTAAATAGAAGATGCTGAAAACGAGACATAATTTAAGCATTTTTATTTTCAGTATGCAACTTGTCTTAGATAAACAATCGAAGAAGAAAGAAGAAAAACGTGCAGAGATAAAATTAAAAAAAAGAAACATGCATGATTATTTTCTGCTGATGAATCGTATATTTCAACGTTTTAGCGATATAACTAGAGATTGAAAATATATCTACTAGTTTGCTTCAACGCATACACATAGAAAATACGATGACTCATCGAACAACTCACCTTGAGTCTTTTCTTGTTTTGTATCAATGTGACGCATACTATTCCCATTGCCCCATAACATACTTGCGTACGATGTTACTACGTAAAATTACTGGGGAATCTATTATTCTCAGAGGTAGGTGTTTTAGAACTAACAATTTTATGGGAAATAATTACAAAGGTAAAAAATTGAGTATAAAATGGTACTTTCAATAGGCCGTTTGATATCTTTATTCTTCATTACAATTTATAACTAACTCAATATATTATACAAAATGAATCGAATGTTAATTTTATGTGTTGTCTTTGCTGTTTTCTTTCTTCTTCAAGTCAATGCTACATGTTATTGGACTGGTTGTCATGCACATTCTGCTTCGAGTTGGTGTCCAATAGGTATGCAAACAGCAAGTTGGCATTATTGTTGGGGTATTTTCGGTAAAGAAGAAAATTGTTGCACATGGACATAATTTTTTTGTTCTCATATTTTCATTTTCAAAATAAATAAAAAGCAATTAACAGCCGCTTTGATTTTCATTTTTACAAACTAAGTGAGAGTCAACCTCGTTATAGCGACTTCAACAGAATAAGATAATTACGTAATAAGGATTTCTTTAGCTAAAATGTTAAAGTTTGTCCAATTTAGTATACGATTACTGGTTAACTCATGTTGTTTAATTGCTGAATGTGGAACATTATTATTTTCGACTTCTGTGGTAACCTCAGTTTCGTTAGGAAAATATTCTATTACTTTATTATTTCTTTTTTGAACATCCAAGGATAGGATCTTCGATAGTATCAATTATATTTGATAGGTTTTCTATTGTCTCAACACCCTCACCCTCACCCTCAATTTCTGATTTACTCTTGAATTATCATGCAAAAGTGTTTTCAACGTAGCATTTATAAAAAAAAAGAATGGCGTATCACGAAACAAGTACAAATAATGACTCGTTAATTGATCAAATCAATCAGTGGGAACAAACATCAATCGCAAAGATTCAACAGACAGCTGAAGAACAGCGAAATATTCTTCGACAAACAATTCGTGAATATATTCAAAACATTGATAATCAATTGTCCAGTTTCAATGAAAAAATAGAACAAATGATGAAAGAGAAAAACAAGTAAAAAATCTTCAGCAGAAAATGAAGCAATATCCTCATATTCAAATTAGACAAGATTCTATATCAACATTCATTAGCAATATATCGATTATTGCAAGTAAACAAGAAAAAAAAGAATTGGAAGCAACATGCAAAAACAATTGCTGGTGGAAATGGCGAAGGACACAATTTAAATCAACTTAAATGGCCTCATGGGATTCATATTAAATGATCAACAACAATCGACTTTTATCGCTGATTCTAAAAATGATCGAATAATGTGTTGATCATCAAAATCTAAAGAAGGCCGTATTGTTGTAGGAGAAGATTCAAATCAGTTCAATTATCCAATAGATTTATTATTTGATTTTGAAAATAATCTTTATGTTGTCGATTGGAGAAATCATCGAATTCAAAGATTTGAAGTTGATCAAAATTGAACAATTATTTTTTCATATTTTTGTAAACATCCCTCAATGATGTCCTTCTATAATAGATCAATTAGTCGCTACACGTGCTTTTAGCTTGTTTCATTTCATTTTTTTTCTCGTTTATTGAATACCTGTCTATGTACATGCAGTACCTCCGTCATGGATGGATGGTTGAGACTGATAGAAATAGACGAGTAACGTACGAAAAAGGCCACCTTTATAATTATTTATACATATAAACATTTTACTGCGTACTTCGATACACGATGGGGAACGCACTAGCTCAAATTGGTATTCTCGCTGCTGGTATAGCAGCAGGCCATGCTCTGATTATGGTTGGTTCTTCGGCTGCTCGTAAAATGAAATCGTCTATTCATCGTCATCGATCACCCCCATCTGATCATTATCAACCTACGGAGAAACCAAACACATATCGTCAACATCAATATCCTACAAATTATTATCGTTAATAATCAGTAAATTTTACATTTTATCAAATAAATACGACAAAGCTTCACTGTAAACAAATAGACTTGTCCGAATTCCGTGAATTCTGAACCTTTGAGAAGTCTCTACAGTCCTAAAAATCTTTTATAACAGCGAGAACTTAAGGAATTCAACCACCGTTGATTTTCTTAAAAATAATATTTGTTAAATGTGCATTTTAACCAAGGAAGTAACAATCTTTTGTGATTCGAATCAGTTGTTCCCCGCTGCCCTCGCCTGAATCCGTTAATATGAGAGCATATAAAGTTTCAGCTTACTTTAGTAAAAGATAGAAAAATGAAGAATAAAAGTTTAAAAAGAAAAAAAAATAGTATAAATTGTTAGTATTTATAATAATGCTTCCAGGTTAAATAAAATTATTTGGTTTTCTCATTTAACATTCACTCCTCGACTTTTGTGACTTTTACTTTGTCGAAGATCTCTGGCAAGCTCAGGTGAATATTTTGCCGGACTATCAATGCAACAAGTATCAATACATGAAATCGTTGCATTGTCGTTAGGATTGTGAAAAAATACGATTGCTTGTCGGCATTTATTACATTCTTCACTTGGAGTAATAACACGATGTAATGTAGATTTCCATTTATGATTGGTCCATCGTTCCATTACATCACCAAGATTTATAACAAATGAATTAACTGGTGGATGGACATCAATCCAATTTTCTTCACCATCGGACACTTGAAGACCTGGAGAATCAGGCAATAAAATAGTAAGAGTTCCATAGTCCGTATGAGCAGCTGCTCGTAATTGACCAAGTAATGGTTTTGTTATTAGCTTAGGATAATTCGAAATGCGTGTCACAGTATACGGGGGTGTTGAGGGTGTTATTGTAATGACACGATGATTTTTTTATTTCAAAAAATCTTGTTAATATCCATTTTACAGTCAAGCATTAGGTCTATTTATAGGTAGGTTGAAAAATCTCTTGGAAAAAACCCAAATTTATTTATTCAAGTGTGTATCACAAAAAATACACTCATATATACGAAGTTATTTTCGTATCAATTAAGGGGACCCCCCCCCTTTCCTGAGCCAAAAAATTTTTTTTTCGTTTTTTTTTTTTTTTTTATGTAAAGGTGTATCAACATCCCCTCTATATGCAGTATAAAAATCAGAACCATCCGAGGTCGAGAAGTCTCTGAAAAACTGTGGTTTTCGACAGGGTGTCTGCATTTTTTTGAAAATTTTTTCAATCTTGTTATTTCTAAAGATATTTCTTTTTTTCTAATAATTATATTTATTTCGACTCGCGCAATTCCAGAAAAGTGAAATTACGGTGCAGTATGTTATCCATAACACTCGTCCCAGGTGACATCTTTTTCTAAATACTTTTGTCAAGGTTATTGGTCAACTACACTGGATGCGTCCAAGTTTTTTTTATTTTGCGTTTTTCTCGAAACCAGTTTTTTAGGCACCAAAAACCAGTTTTACCCCTTTTTCTCGGGCAGCTTGAGTCCGATTGAGCTCAAAATTTTTTTGGTGGCTCTTCAACTGATTTGGGTTGGCCGTTTTTTTTTTTTTGGTGATATCTTGTACCATTCAGGATTGGTAGGCTTCGCAAAATCTGCAGACTCCAGAAAACCGACCAAAATCCTACTAGTTCTGAGTACTGCTCAGTATTTTGACTCCCTAGCCTAAAGTATTTGGAGTTTTCCAAAAAAAAAAAAAACGGCCACCCCGTTTGGGACCCTCTACCTTTAGTAAAAATTTCAGCTCAATCGGATGGATTTTGAGGACTTGCCGGGGGGAAAACTTTTTGCTGGTTTTTCAGGTTGGGGTCTCTGGAAGTCCAAGAAGATGGGGTCTGGGAAATTTGTGTCTATGACAACTTTTGTTCTACCACTCGAGGCCTATCTACCCTGAAAATTTGAGGGAGATCTGTTCGGCCGTTTCCTAGAAACGCCGGAAAGGGGGGGGGTCCCCTTAAGTACCACTAAATCAATATATTTAAGTCAATATTTGATATACGTAAATGATTTTTTTTATAATAGTGAAAATAGAAAAAAAAATGCACACAAGGATACAAACATATCGTCGTTTAAATTAGACAAGTGTTCCGAAACATTGTTCATCATGACAATCTGGTATTGGATAAAAATTTGGAAGGATAACAATTTCTGTTGTTAATTGAAGAACAGAACCACTTGAACCAAGAAAATCCATTTCGAGATAAAATTCAATCCAACCATTCAATGGACTTTTCATTGTTAAACTATAGGTTATACTTGTATTTGTAGAGCTCTTAAATTCAATCAATAGAAAAGACTTTCAAAATATTCGAAATACTTCAATAGTAAATGGAGTATCAAACCAAAACACAGGATGAATCACTGGAGGACCATATGGATCACTAGAGTTTACACTCAAACTTCGAAAATCACGTCTATGTAAATCATGAGAAAATCAAATTCTTGAATTTGTAAATAAACCTTTTATTATCCAATGTATTCGCATAATAAGCAATAACATTCATGGGTTGAGGTCGATCAAGTAAATCGACAGTTGCTCGAATTGTTCCATGAGTGGAATTTATTAGTTTTTGCCAATGAATTGATGGTAAACTTTGATTCTTTTTTAAGTCAATTCTCTTTTTAATTAATATTATGTCGTTTTGTTATTTACTTGATAAACACAAATAAAAACTTTAATACACGAATGATCTGTATTGGCTGTTCGTCTAATACGTATCAAATAAATATTCTTTCAGTTGTAATTTATTGAATATGAAATAGTTCTACCTTAGATATGTTCCACCGGTTGCATTTTGTAAATCATTCCAAAAAGCATCTTAAAATATTATCAAAAACACATTTTCAATTGAAAAGCAAATATTTTTGTATTTGTCTTATTTCATTATCGGTCAAGAAAAATTCATCTCCAGTTGTGTCGATTTGAAGAATTTTTGTTTTTGAATATCGTTCGAGATAATCTATACAAGTAAATCTCATTAATCTATTCAACAAACAATGTACATTCAAACTGTATGGATCCATTATGTCTGATAAGATTTTCATATTTGTTTTATCCAAAAGTCGAGTTATATTTTGTTTATAAAATGAAGCAAATGCATACGACCAACCAGCTTCTAAATATTTTTAAAATTAGATTTCTGTTTAACAAATAGAATACGTATAAGGATACTTTTTGAAAGTTAAGCATATTCATAACAAGTGGCATAGTTATTGTCACTCGTTTATGATCGACTGCAGCTGTTAACCAAGCTAAATATCTGTCGATTAGATACAATCAATGAACCTGTCCAGCCTCTCTAAATCATTCCACAATGCAAATAAAATCGATTTTCTTTTCAACTAAATTACTTTGAAACCACTAGTAACAGCAAATGTTTGTGGAACAGTAACATTTTGCTGTTGTGCAAATAGTTGAACAGCATCCATTGCGCGAACAGATGCCTAACAAATAGTGATTGAAATAAATTCTCGAATATGAAATCAATATAAGAAAAAAAAAACAACTTTAGTCATCGGTAGAAAAAGAATAACTTCAGGATTGGATCCATTTTCAATAAATGTTCTCCATGTCCAAGCAAGAACTTCATTTTCATCCATTGTTTTATTTGGTTGTCCAGAAAAATGAATTGGAAGATTTGGAATTTGACGAAGTTCAGCTGCTATACTTCCTGTTGATACCGAAAATGAAATAATCGCACCTGTAAATGGATCCAACAATGAAGGAGCTCTACAAACATCAATTTAGTATTTCATTCAATTTGAAATTACATTATTACGGAGATGTATTCGAATAGCCATTAATTAACAATAGAGCACTATGCGATCGAGTTAATTTATTTGGCATCACAATCGATAAATGATGCCACCAAATTGAACGATCACTGAAACTTTCTTTACAAAATCGATATTGTTTTTAACTAAAAATCCAATGAAACGAACCATCTAACCATTTTTGTGATGTAAAATTGAGAATATAAAGTGTATATTCCTGTTCATGATATGTATTCAGAAGAGTCCAACCAAAATGTGGATCTTGTGCATGAACATAATCATCCAACAGATTGAGTTTAACAACCTCATTTTTCACAAGCAACAAGACCAAAATACTCAAAATGCATCTTCTATCAAACATCTTTTCTTTTTCTTTTATTCAAACAAATGAAAAATGAGATAAGAGAGTTAGTTTATTTGATAATTTGTAAAGAGAATATGGTTGAGGGTAACGATGTACTGGCAAATGTTGTTTATTTCTTTTCTATGATCGAATCTTTATATTAATAATGATAGCTCCAGTTGACAGACAAAAACGAACAGATTTCTTTTTTTTCTGATTGTATGACAGTCTGTCATTTAATTGACTGAAACATGACGTTGAGTGAAGAAAATCTTGAGGGTGAGGAGGGTGTTGATGTGGGGACAACTGATTTATTGTTTAACTTTGAACAAGAATAAAACAGAAAACAAAAGCAATAATATAAATATTCCTACGAATTATCTTTTATTTTTCTTTAACGTAAATTTAAAAAAGCTAATCTTGCGCCTCTTCACTCAATTGCGCATCCCTATGTTGCTGGAACAAATTTCTCAAGGAACTAATATGTCTTCTTGCTAAATTAGCCCATTGATTTTGTTCCAGTGATCCTTGAGAATGTTGACGCTTTAATTGATACATAAGTTCAATTTGAGAATAATCTATATAAAATTTTAAGCTGTTTTCAAGAAAGATTTTGTATATAGCATTTCCTGGATATAAAGCCTCATTTGTTCTTAATGAATCTTCATCGTGACAATAAAGATGAATTCGTGTATCATTAGTGCCATTGATTGGTTCCGGTATATGATTAGATGCGGAATCGGGAAGATAAAAATGAACTCTTATTTCTGAAATAGTCGTTAGTCTTTGAACATGAAGTAAGCATGGGTCACTTTGAGTAAATCGTTTATATAAGTCACCATCAAACTCTTGTTCATATTGTGCATATCTATTTGGAAGATCAAGATGAGTTAAAAAACGTGTGTCATTTGTAGACATTCTATCTAAAAACCAAAAGAAAAAAGAAAAAATCTTATTTATTAATCTTGAAAAAGTTTATTGATGTGATCAAATAGGATCATTCCACGTTGATAGAACTGCCGAGCAGTATCTCTGTCATCTTTTTTTATGAATTGATCTCCTAATGTTCGATATTCTTCAATTGTATCCAATGACCAACGAAGAGCAAGTTCTCCTTCATCTTCACACAATATGCAAACTTTTGGATATTGCTGAAAGAACTTTAATTGTTCATCTTTTGTTCCAACAAGTTTACCCAATAGATAAATTGATTTAATATGAACTTTAGACGAACATATTTCTAGTAATTTATTACGTTTATCAACCGATAGAGTTGAGATTTGAATAACTAAGTTTTTGACATTACGATTTAAAACCAAGGTTGATAAATCTTGATCAATAAAACTTGGAGGAAGTATATGTCCCTCAGTAAGTTCTGTGAAAATTGAGTATAAACGATTTTCTTCGATTGAAGTCAGAATAAGTTGAACAGAATAATTCCATCTAGACAAGATAGCAAATATGAAAGTTTAATTAAAATGGAAAATTTAACATACGATTCTTTTTGGATCAGTTGTCCTTCATTTTGTTTAACTATATAAAAAACAATACATGGTTCATATTATTTATTTGACAAAGATGTGAATTGATTTTAGAAACCAACGCTTGATTCATATTTTTTAGGAGAACGAATCTCGTCAGCTTACATCGAGTGAAAGGTTAAATATAATGATCAGAATTTTTTTATTGAGATACATCTTCCAGAGATTTATCTATCTACTCATGAAGATCTCAAATTAATATTGTTTACTAATTAGTATAGTTACGAAGCACCAAAACTCTGGGCAAACAACTTCGGATCATTATATTAAACCTTTTGCAAGATATACATACTTAGGGAAATTTCTGCCATTCACAACATCTGAATGACTTACGGAATGTTAGGGAAAAAAATCATTGGATATACAAACTACCTTGTTCAGATGATGATATATCGTCTACAGATTCTTCTTTAGAAATACCAAATGAATTATTTTTGTTATCCGAAGCAGAAACTTTCTAAAAACACAGAGAAAAGAAAAAAAATATTAACATACGTTCAAATTCTCCTTAACAAGTTATCAGCGAATGACTACAATATCATTCTGTACATCAAAGTATAAGTATGTCAAGAATTCAAGTATAAGATCTTCTCATCTATACAAACGAATATTAAGAAAAAGATCTGAAAACCTTGTTCTTAAAATATTTGAGAACTATTAAATACGAAAATTCATTTCGATACTTCTGATTCAATTCATCAATAAATAAGATATGTGAACATATTAATCCACCTACCGTATGAGATACAGATACGTTTTTGTCATCTTCAGATGGATCAACAGTTTTTTCGATGTCGGACTTTTGATTCGGTGATAAATTGGCTTCTTGATCTTCTCTTTTGCTAATTCTATGGACGATAAAGAAAGACATTAAAATTAAGTTATGAGCATTAAAAATACGTAAATCTTAGATAAAATGAGCAAGAGGGGAAACAACTGTGACTTCGCGTCTGATGTCATATCAAGTTCATCTGAACCTATGAAATCTTTCGAAGTCCCATGAAGGCTTTAATGCAGTATCTTGGAGCTCCTCGAAATCTCTTGCAATCCCTCTAACTCCGTTGAACTCATGCGAAGTCACTAAAGTTCCTAGAAGTTTACCGCAGTCTGATGAAATCGTAGAAGTCCCTAGCAGTTTAATGACGTCTCTTGAACTCGTTTGAAATTCACCGACATACTTGAAGTCTTCTGAAATCTATTTAAGTCTCTCGAATTCATTTGAAGCCTTTAGAATTCTTTCAAACTCTTCGAAGTCTTCAAGTCAACTGTTTCACCCTTGACTCATTTGCTTTTTATACATGTGAAAAAAAACAAATTTACTTACCCCTTCTCTTTTAGGAAATCAATGCTCTGTTTCACACTTTGAATATTTGGATGATTTAAGGGTAATGAAAGTTGAAAAATATCCAAAGCACGCTCAAAATAATCAAGTGCCTTCTTGTAGTCAGTCTTGTTTGTATATACACATGCAATGTTATTGTATGAAGCAGCCAACGAACGATGATTTACAGGAAGGGTTTTTTTCCTGATTTCAAGTGATTTTTCATGATATTCAAGTGCTTTCGAGTACTCGCCCATGCTGTTGTACATCAATCCGATGTTGTTGTATGAAGTAGCCAAATCTGAATGATCTGCAGAAAGAGTTTTTTTCCTGATTTCAAGTGAATTTTCATAATATTCAAGCGCTTTCGAGTACTCGTCCATGTAATTATACACCAATCCGATGTTGTTGTATGAAGTAGCCAACGAAGGATGATTTGCAGGAAGAGTTTTTTGGTATATTTCAAGTGATTTTTCGTAATATTCAAGTGCTTTCGAGTACTCGCCCATGTTGTCATACACCAATCCAATGTTGTTGTATGAAGTAGCCAACGAAGGATGATTTGCAGGAAGAGTTTTTTGGTATATTTCAAGTGATTTTTCGTAATATTCAAGTGCTTTCGAGTACTCGCCCATGTTGTCGTACACACCTCCGATGTTATTGTATGAAGTAGCCAACGAAGGATGATTTGCAGGAAGAGTTTTTTGGTATATTTCAAGTGATTTTTCATAATATTCAAGTGCTTTCAAGTACTCGCCCATGCTGTCATACACCAATCCGATGTTGTTGTATGATTGAGCCAAGTCTGGATGATCTGTAGGAAGGGTTTTTTTCCTGATTTCAAGTGATTTTTCATAATAGTCAAGTGCTTTCGAATACTCGCCCATGCTGTCATACACCAATCCGATGTTGTTGTATGAAGTAGCCAACGAAGGATGATTTGCAGGAAGAGTTTTTTGGTATATTTCAAGTGATTTTTCAAAATATTCAAGTGCTTTCGAGTACTCGCCCATGCTGTTGTACATTAATCCGATATTGTTGTATGATTGAGCCAAATCTGGATGATCTGTAGGAAGGGTTTTTTTCCTGATTTCAAGTGATTTTTCATAATAGTCAAGTGCTTTCGAATACTCGCCCATGCTGTCATACACCAATCCGATGTTGTTGTATGATTGAGCCAAGTCTGGATGATCTGTAGGAAGGGTTTTTTTCCTGATTTCAAGTGATTTTTCATGATATTCAAGTGCTTTCGAATACTCGCCCATACTGTCATACACCAATCCGATGTTGTTGTATGAAGTAGCCAAATCTGGATGATTTACAGGAAGGGTTTTTTTCCTGATTTCAAATGATTTTTCATAATATTCAAGTGCTTTCGAGTATTCGCCCATGCTGTTGTACATTAATCCGATATTGTTGTATGATTGAGCCAAATCTGGATGATCTGTAGGAAGGGTTTTTTTCCTGATTTCAAGTGATTTTTCATGATATTCAAGTGCTTTCGAGTACTCGCCCATGCTTTTATACACCAATCCGATGTTGTTGTATGAAGTAGCCAAATCTGGATGATTTACAGGAAGGGTTTTTTTCCTGATTTCAAATGATTTTTCATAATATTTAAGTGCTTCCGAGTACTCGCCCATGCTGTCATACACCAATCCGATGTTGTTGTATGAAGTAGCCAGATCTGGATGATTCGCAGGAAGAGCTTTTTTCCTGATTTCAAGTGATTTTTCATAACATTCAATAGCTTCAGCATAATGTCCTTGACCATTTTTAATCGTTCCAAGCGTGTTATAAATATCTGCTTTTTCACCCTGATCCATAGTCTGATCAAACATGATATGACATACTTGTTCAGCTTTATCAAATTGTCCTAATTTAACGAGTAAGACACCTAATCTATACCATCCTTTCGCCTGTGGAAACGTTTCTTCTCGTAGTCGTTCTGTCAAGACATGAAATTTTGAGTTGTTTTCATGGGCTGATGTCAAGTCTACTTGCCAAAGACGATCATATCCATCGATTTTTTTAACCAATTGAATACGAAAAATAGTATGCATAGAAAAGAGAATCTCTTCCTGTTCTTTAAAATAAGCAAAATCTGTAACATTGGCGAATATAGAGGAAGGTATTGATGGATCGATAGTTATTTGGAATAAAACACCTATTAGATTAGGATCATCTTGATTACTTTCTGCAAACCAGAAACATAGTTCTCGATCAAGATTTGTTGATAAAAAATTATTAAATGACAATAATCCACCCTGTGCCTGCTGCAAATCATTAAAGTCTTTTAGAGACAAACCGTGACCACGATACACCGTAAATGTTTTCTTATCGGAACATCCAGAATATTGTTTTAAATGAAGTTCTGCAATATGATTATGAAGATCGCGAACAAAAAATCCCATTTTAATTATAAGGTCCACTTCCATTAAACGTAATGCTCTATTGAGCATGGTGTACAGAAGACATGAAGAGGTATACCACCAAATTGCTTGTTGGGGGCAATAGTCTTTTTCTATCGTATCAATATGTTTCAGTTCGCTATCATTAACGATGAATAGTTGCCGACAATACATTAGAAATTCATTTTTATGTTGTTGTTCAAAATCAATAGTAAGAATAATCTCCTTGAGTAGTTGCGTATACATAAAGGATGAATCGATCAGATCGCGAACTTTATTCGGAATTCCATCAGATGGCTTGACAGCGCTAATATTGATGGAGTTACGATCGAAATCTTGAGTAGCCTTTTGGAGTGCTTCACAGATCAACGTGATGTCTGTATAAATACCTTTCACTTTAGGCCATTCTGAAGACAAGTTTTTTGAAAGCGACTTATTACGACGGTATATGAAAACTGAAGTTATTTGACGAATTTCTGGAATTATAAAGGCAAT
>Ga0209930_1003917_pt1 | contig 14069 bp, 11 predicted proteins | sample ThiBiot_500_biof_2_FD_183948 | JGI IMG/M metagenome (GOLD analysis project Ga0209930, IMG submission 183948) | Wastewater bioreactor microbial communities from Cape Town, South Africa - Thiocy_cont_500_biof (SPAdes) | ecosystem: Engineered > Bioreactor > Thiocyanate-remediating >... | reverse complement strand
ACGCATCCTCCTGCGCCATACCCGGCATCACCACCACGAATTCGTCGCCGCCGAGGCGGGCGACCAGATCGGTCTTGCGCAGGTTCCGGCGACAGATACCGGCGATTTCCACCAGCACGTCGTCGCCGGCATGATGGCCGCTCTCGTCATTGATGCGCTTGAAATTGTCGAGGTCGAAGATCAGCACCGCCGTCGGAATACGGTCGCGGGAAAAGACGCCCAGGCGGTCGTCCAGCGTCTCAAGCAGCTTGCGGCGGTTGTAGAGGCCAGTCAGCGCGTCGGTCTCGCTCATGTGGCGCAGCTTCTGCTGGGCGGCATTCTTGTCGGTGATGTTGCTGGCGACCCAAACGACGGCTTCCTCGCCCTCGACGGGGAAATCCAGCGCCTGCACACGCCCCTCGAACCAGATCGTCTCGTCCGGCCCCTCGGCCCGCAGACCCTGCACATCGGAGCCGCTGAGGCTGTATTCGATGATGTGCAGGGCGCGGCTGGCGAGCGCCGTGGCGATCTCGGCGGCGAACCAGCTGGCCTTTTCCGCGATCAGCACCTCGGACATGCGTTTGCCGATCAGGCCGCTGCCGTCATGATAATGGCGATGATCCTTGCCGCCGAACACGGCGGCGTAGCGCCCGCTCCGGGTCAGAACGAAAGTCGGATCCGGCAGGGCGGAGAGGATCGATTGCAAATTCTGCAGCGTGAACACGGCCACCTTCATGCTTTCCCGGGATGCAAGGCCGATATACGCCGGACCGCTCACGCGCAAACAGGCCGATCCTGGAAACCGGCGCAGGAATTCCAAACACTCCCTCGGTTTCCCAGAAAATGTCTTCCAATTCCTAAAGCGCTTTCAATCCCGCGTCCCGTTTCGAACCAATGTCGGGCCGTTTCCATCCCGCGACATCGCTTATTGCATCGCTTCGGTCGCCACGAGCAGCAGGATGTCGAGGTCGTGGTCGGGATAGAAATCCTCTGCCGTCATCTCGAAGGTGGTCGGGCCGGTCTTCTTCACGCCGGCGCCGCAGAAACTGACGAAATTCTCCTTCGCCCCCTTGTCGACGGTGAGCTTGAAACGCTTGATCGGGCCGCTCCAGTTGGCGCCGGTCTTCAGTACATAGGAGATCCAGTTCTCGACGAAATAGGGTTTTCCCGCGGCCATGTCGGCATTGGACCTGCGGGCGAGCTTGACCATCGTGTCGTCGATGCAGAAACGCCTGACATATTCCTGGTAACGCTCGCCCTTCGGCTGGTTGTTCTCGTCGAGGAACGTGGTGGCGACCGTGCCGCCGACGCTCGGCTTGTAGCGATGCTGGACGCGCACCTTGGATTTCGCCGGAAAGGTCGTCTTCCACCAATAGACCGATTGCAGGGTCCACAGCGGCAAAGCATGGCTTTCCATGCCCTTACCGGCATCGTATTCCTCGGTCATGATGATGCCGCGGCCGACCCAATCCTCTTTCGTGGCCGCATCCAGCCCATCGGCGGCGGCGACGGCGGCCTTGCTCAGCGGCGGCAGCGGCACGCCCTTCGCCTTCAGCTCGGCGGCGACATCGATACCGTTGGCGAGCGCACGCTGATGCAATTCCGGCCGGATCGGCTGGCCGTCCTGGGTCACGGAAAAATCCAGCATGTTGTCGGATTCGGTGTCGGAAAGCGCGATGTTCTGTTCCGGCCCGCCCGTCACATCCGGCATCGGGAAGGCGATGACGCTGTGGACGTCCTTGTCGGTCTCGTTGGAAAAGACGTAATCGACGCGGATCTCGTCCGGCGAGACGAAGAGATTTTCCTCCTCCATCGAAACCTCGGTCGATTGCACATAGGTGAGACCGCCGGTCTTCAGCTCGGCCATGGTGTCGTTGGCGAGCGCCGGGCCGGCCAGAAGGCAGGCGGCAAGCACCGCACCCAGTTTCGCGATCATCACTTTCCCCTCCCTTGGCCGCTTCATGGCAAATACCCTATGTCAGCCGGCCGGCGCCCTCAAGACGCCGCGACCGGCCAGATGCGCGCGGACCGGCAACGGCTTCGAAACCATGCCGTTTCGGACACGCGTAACCATTCTCCTTTGCGGTTTCTGAAGGTCCGGCTGGTAATCTCGCCGACATAAGAAAACATAAAGATTTCAACAGGGACATCGACCGCCATGCTGAGCAAGACACTGCTTTCGGCACTGCTTCTGGCTGCCTTTTCGACACCGGCCCTCGCCGAGGAACGCCCCGCCTTCGACGCTGCCCTGCAGCAGCAGATCATCGACCATCTGCAATCCAAGCTGCCGGACATGCGCAGCGCCTACGGCCTGACCCAGCAGGCGGCGATCGCCACGCCGGAGGAACAGGACAAGCGGAGCTGGTTGTCGCGCATCGCCGTCGACGGCATCAAGAAATATCCCGGCCGCATCGTCTGGCTCTGACCGGCTCCGACAAAACCCTTGCGCGGGCGCGCAAGGCAGGCCATTGACGGTGCCATGTCCACGCAAACGCTCCGTCTCGACCAGCTTCTGGTCAATCTCAATCTCGTCGCCAGCCGCTCGCGCGCCCGCGACGCCATCTCACGCGGCACCGTCAAGGTCGACGGCAAGACCGTCGTCAAGCCGGGCCTCGTGGTCGCCGCCAATGCGGCCATCGAAATCGACGATCCCGCGCTCGATTACGTCTCGCGCGCGGCGCTGAAGCTGGATGCGGCGCTCGATCATTTCGGGCTCGATCCGGCCGATTGCCTCTGTCTCGATGTCGGCGCCTCGACCGGCGGCTTCACCGAAGTGCTGCTGAAACGCGGCGCGGCGCATGTCATCGCCATCGATGTCGGCCATGGCCAGATGCACCCGCGCGTTTGCGAAAACCCCGATGTCACCAATATCGAGGGGCTGAACGCCCGCTACCTCACCACCGACGACATCGGCGAGGAGCCGATCGATTTCATCGTCTCCGACGTTTCCTTCATCTCGCTGAAGCTGGCGCTGGCTCCGGCGCTTGAACTTGCGCCGTCGGGCGCGCGCGCCGTGCTGCTGGTCAAGCCGCAATTCGAAGCCGGGCGCGATGCGATCAGCAAGGCGGGGCTGCTGAAGGCGCCGGAAACGGCCCCCGACGTCGCCGCCGAACTGGAGCGCTGGTTCGTCGAGGACATGGGCTGGAAAAGCCTCGGCCTCATTCCCTCGCCGATCGAGGGCGGCGACGGCAACAGGGAATTCTTGCTCGCCGGAGAAAAGCCATGAGCGCGCAAACCGTCACCATCTCGCGCCTCGGCGCCCAGGGCGACGGCATCGCCCATACCGATCAAGGCCCGCTCTACGTGCCCTTCGCGCTGCCGGGCGAAACCGTCTCGGTCGCCCGCATCAAGAACCAGGGCACGCTGATCTCGCTGCTAACCCCCTCGCCCGAACGGCAGGCGCCGGCCTGCCGCCACTTCGGGCCTGACGGCGTCAACGGCACCTGCGGCGGCTGCACTTTGCAGCATCTCAAGGACGCGCCCTATCACGCCTTCAAGCGCAATCTGGTGATCGAGGCGCTGAAGGCCAAGAGCATCGAGATCGACGTCGATCCGCTTGTCGTTGCCCATCCCGGCGAGCGCCGCCGCCTGGCGCTGGCGGCGCGGCGCACCGAAAAGGACATGCTGCTCGGCTTCAACCAGGCCGAGACGCATCATATCGTCGATATCCAGGAATGTCCCATCGCCGCGCCCGCCATCGTGGCGCGGCTGGAGACGATCCGCGCCATCGCGAAGATGCTGGCGACCTCGGCGGATGCCTTCCGCATCACGGTCCTGGAAACGCCTGCCGGTCTCGACCTCGCCTTCGAGGGGCTGAAGCCCCTCTCGGACAAGCAGCGCCGCGCCGGCATCGAGACCGTGCTCGCCCAGCGCGGCATCGCCCGCGTGTCGGTCAACGGCGAGATCCTTGTCGAGCCGGTGAAGCCGGTGATCGATTTCGGCGGCGCCAGCGTCACGCCTCCGCCCGGCGCCTTCACCCAGGCGACCAAGCCGGCAGAGGATGCCATGGCAAACCTCGTCATCGCCCATGTCGGCAAGGCCAAGCGCATCGCCGATCTCTTCGCGGGTGCGGGCACGTTCACGCTGCGGCTGGCGCGCATCGGCCGCGTCCATGCCGCCGAATCCGACGACAAGGCGCTGAAGGCGCTCGATCACGGAGCACGCAACACGCAGGGGCTGAAGCCGGTGACGGTCGAGAAGCGCGACCTGTTCCGTCGGCCGCTGACAGCGCAGGAGCTAAAGGTTTTCGACGCCGTGGTCTTCGACCCGCCGCGCGCCGGGGCCGAAGCGCAGGTCAAGGAAATCGCCCGTTCCGGCGTGAAGAAGATCGTGGCGGTGAGCTGCAACCCGCTGACGCTGGCCCGTGACCTCGCCATCCTCATCGAGGCTGGCTATCGCCTCACCCGTGTCATCCCCATCGACCAGTTTCTGTGGTCGCCGCATGTGGAAGCGGTGGCGGTGCTGGAGAAGGCGTAGGGCTTCCGCTTCCATCTCCTTCGTCATCCTCGGGCTTGTCCCGAGGATCTAAGCACGCCTGATAATCCATTATCGTCAATTGCTTGGTGTATGTTGGCAGATCCTCGGGACAAGCCCGAGGATGACGAATTGCGGGGACTTACCGCTTCAAAAACCGTCTAAATTCCGCGCGGGCCTCGTCGCTTTTCAGCCGTTCGGTGAACAGCGCCACTTCCTCTTCCATCCGCGCAAAGATCGCCGAGGCGTCACCCTTCAGCAAAGCGCGGGTGGCGCGGAGCGCCTCCACCGGGCGGCCGGCGAGTTTTCGGGCGGCGGCGAGCGTTTCGGTCTCGACGGCCTCCGGGCTCACCACGCGCCAGACGAGACCGGCGGCGCGGGCCTCCTCGGCCGTCATGCCCTCGCCCATGGCGAGCAGCGCGAAGGCGCGCTGGTGGCCCATGATGCCGGGCGCAATCAGGCTGGAAGCCGCCTCCGGCACCAGGCCGAGATCGACGAAAGGCGTGCGGAACAGGCTGCGATCCGAGGCAATCGTCAGGTCGCAATGCAGGTTGAGCGTCAGGCCGATGCCGATCGCCAGCCCGTCGACGCCGGCGACCACGGGTTTTTCGAAACCGGCCAGCGCCTTGAGGAAGGCGAAGGCGGCCGGCTGTTCATCCGGGCTCTCCTCGGCGAAGGCGAGGAAATCGGCGAGATCGTTGCCGGCGGAAAAGCAGCCGGGCGTGCCGAGAAAAGCGATGCAGCGCACCGCATCGTCCTTCGCCGCCGCCGCCAGCGCCGCCGTCAATTCGTGATACATCGCCGTGGTGATGGCGTTCTTCTTTTCCGGGCGGTTGAAGCGGATGACGCGGATGGCGCTTCCCGCCGTCTCCACGAGAATCTGGGTCATGGGGTCTCCTCAGGAAGATGGGATGCGGCAAGCGCCAGGCTTTCGGCACCGTTGACGACGCGGTCCTTGAGCGCCGCCGTTTCCGATAGCAGGTTTTCCGCGAAAAAGCGGCAGAGCGCGATACGGCGCGCCTGTCCCGGCGCGGCGACCAGCGCTCCCTTGGCGAGACAGCAGCCGCTCAGCACCAGGCCGAACAGCCGCAGGAAGGGCGTCGCGCCGGAAAGCGCCACCGGCAACGCGCCCTCCGCCTGCCGGAGCAGCAGCCATTCGGCCGTTTCGGCGAGATTTGCAAGGGCCGCATCCAGCCGCGTGGCGGTCTGGCCGAAGCCATCCTGCCCCGCCGTGGCGATGGCGATCTTCCGCAGCTCGTCGACAAGACCGCGCATATGCTGGCCGCCGGAGAGCGACAGCTTTCGCGTCACGAGATCGATGGCCTGTATGCCGTTGGTGCCTTCGTAGATCGGGGCGATGCGGGCGTCGCGCAGCAGGCGCGCCGCCCCAGCTTCCTCGATATAACCCATGCCGCCATGCACCTGCACGCCGAGCGAGGCGACATCGACGCCGACATCGGTGGAAAAAGCCTTGGCGACCGGGGTCAAGAGAGCGGCGCGCTCCTGCCAGTGGCTGCCTTCCGTTTCCTGCCGGGCGCGGTCGATGGCGTGGGCGCAGGAATAGGCGATGGCGCGCGCGCCCTGGGTCAGCGCCTGCATGGTGAGCAGCATGCGGGCGACATCCGGGTGGTCGATGATCGGGCTCATGCCCGCGCCCGTCCAGCCGGTAGCCCTGCCCTGCCGGCGCTCGGCGGCATAGGCGAGCGCCTTCTGGGTCGCGGCCTCGGCAATCGCCACGCCCTGCATGCCGACCAGCAGGCGCGCATTGTTCATCATCGTGAACATGCAGGCGAGGCCCTTGTTCTCCTCGCCGACCAGCCAGCCGATTGCGCCCTTTTGCGGCCCGAAACGGCCGTCGCCATAGATCATAACGCAGGTCGGCGAGCCGTGGATGCCGAGCTTGTGCTCCAGCGCCTGCGCAAAGACATCGTTTCGGGGACCAAGCGAGCCATCGTCATTGGCGAGGAATTTCGGCACGAGGAAGAGCGAGATGCCGCGCGTGCCCGCCGGCGCATCGGCAAGCCGGGCCAGCACCAGATGGACGATGTTCTCAGTCGCGTCATGCTCGCCCCAGGTGATGAAAATCTTCTGGCCGAAGATGCGGTAGCTGCCGTCGCCGGCGCGTTCCGCCCGCGCCGTCAGCGCGCCGACATCGGAGCCGGCCTGCGGCTCGGTCAGGTTCATCGTCGCCATCCATTCGCCGCTGACGAGACGCGGCAGATAGGCCTGCTTCAAGGCTTCGGCGGCGTGCGCCTCCAGCGCCTCGATGGCGCCGACGGTCAGCGTCGGGCCAATCGCAAACGCCATCGAGGCGGAATTCCACATTTCGAAGGCGGCGACATTCAAAAGATGCGGCAGATGCTGGCCGCCAAAAATCTCGGGCGCGGTCAGCCCGTTCCAGCCGCCTTGCGCCCAACGGCGGTAGAGATCGGCCCAGCCATCCGGCAGGGTGACGACGGCATCCGCGATGCGCGCGCCCTGGCGATCGCCGATTTCGGAAAGCGGCGCGATCTCGCCCTCGGCAAAGCGGCCGGCCTCCGACAGGATCGCGTCCACCAGATCGCCGCCGAGCTCGCCGAAGGCGCCCTCGTCAAGCGCCGCCTCCAGCCCGGCCACATGCTTCAGGGTGAACAGGATCTCGTCAACCGGCGCCTTGTACATCGAAAATCCTCCGCGACTCATGCGCCTATCCTATTGCCGCGTTTTCCGGATCGCGACCATGAAAATCGGGTGACGGCAAACTGTCATAAAACTTATGTAAAAGCGGCGCCGTCCCCTGTCTCGCGAGACGCCTCATGCTGCTGCATTCCACCGATATTCCCGGCCTCGTCTGGGCCTACCGCTTCTCCTCCGGAGCCGACCGCCGGGCCCTGCGCCTGCCACTCGATTGCCGGCGCGACGACCTTGCGCCGGACGACGGTTTCATCTGGCTGCATCTCAATATCGCCGATGCGCGCGTGCCCGCCTTTCTCGACGGCATGCAGGGCCTGAGCGAGCCGGCGCGGGCGGCCCTGACCACCCACGACGCCCATGCCGCCGTCAATGCCGAGGACGGCATCGTCTACGGCACGCTGGTGGATTTCCAGCGTGAATTCGATTCCGACACCCGCGACATCGGCTGGCTGCATTTCGCGCTGACCGACAGGATGATCGTCACCACCCGGCTGCAGCCGCTGCGCAGCATCGACCGCGCCCGGGCGCTCATCGAGAAGAACGCCGCCAAATATGGCCGGCCGATCCATGTCTTCGAAACGCTGGTCGCCGAATTCCAGCGCACGCTGATCGCGCTCACCATGGAAATGGCGGACGAGCTGAACCTTATCGAGGATTTCGTCTATGACGACACGCCGCGCGACGAACGGCGGCGGCTGGCGCCGGTGCGGCGCACCGTCGTGCGCCTGCATCGCCACCTGCGCACCGTGCTGGCGCAGATGCGCCGCGCCGCGGCATCCGAGGAGGAGGATATTCCACCCGGTTTCGAGGACGTGGCGCTGCGGCTGACCGCACGGTTGGAGGCGGTCGATCACGACGTCTATGCGCTACAGGACCGGGCAAGGCTGCTGCACGAGGAAATCGACTCGAAGCTTTCCTCCGAGACCAATCGCCACCTTTACATCCTGTCGCTGATGACCGCCTTCCTGCTGCCGCCGACGCTGGTGACCGGCTTCTTCGGCATGAACACCTCGCATCTGCCCTTCGCCGGCGGAACTGCCGGCACGGCCTATGCCGTGGGGCTTATCGTGCTCTCCATCCTGCTCGCCTGGTGGCTGCTGCGGCGGGCGGGCATTCTCTGAAAAGCGGAATTGCGCCAAAACAAAACCCCGCCGTTTGACGGGCGGGGCTTTGCGAGCGGGAAAGACCCGATCAGGAATAGGGCGAAATGCAGGCCCGGCGCGCACCGCGATTCGGCTGGAACGTGTTGTCATAGGCGCGATAGGAGCGGTAGCGGTTTTCGCACCAGCGGACATGGCTCGGGCTCATCGAACCGGAATAGCTCGCACGCGGCGGAGCGGACAGCGCGCCGCCGATGATCGCACCGGCACCGAAGGCGGCCAGCGGGAACCAGTAACCATTGTGGTAACGATAGCCATGGCGGTAACCGCGATAGCCGCGATGGCCGTTATACCAGCCATGGCGCTCCCAGCCGCCGCGACGCCAGCCGTCATGACGCCAGCCACGGTCGCCACGCCAGCCGCGATCGCCGCCACGCCAATGACCGCCCCACTGCTGGTTGTAGAATGGCCGGACGCCCTGGCGGTGACCCTGCTGGACCTGAATGACGTCACCTTCGGTCGCGGCCTGCACGCGCGGCATCTGCATCGCGCCCGCCGGGGCCATGCTGGACAAAACCACCGCGGCCGGCAGGGCCGCCGTGGCGATCTTGGTCATCAGTCTATTCATACCGATTACTCCCGCAAAAAGTTTCCAAAAAGAAAACGCATCGTCTCGCAATTGGTTCCGTCGCCTTAGTTTCCAATAAACGGCGAAGAGATGATCCATCCTACATCCTTTCGCCATAATCCGGCATGAACTTGGGGTTCATTCTGCATTCATCTTTCCGTCATCACGCTGATGTGACCGGAGAACGGCGCCAAGCCCTCCGTCAGCGCGCAAGCCTCGGGAAACCGCCACTTCCTAGAACGGTTGAAAGGCGGTTTTGGCCGCTCGGGAAGACGCGGGAGCGGGTGCGATGTCCAAGGTGAGATATTTCGATGCGAGCGGCAGCCGGCACACGCAGGTGCCGATGCTGGAGACGTTTCACTCGGACTTTCTGCGCACCGGCCGCTTCAACCGCGACAAGGGGCGGCGCGGCAAGGAAGAGCGCCGCTATCTCAGCCACGACCAGGTCGCCGAGATCACCGGCCGCAAGCTGCTGGCCGTCGGCGAGCACGCACATGAGCGGCTCGTCAGCTTCCACAAGTCGATCGACCTGCCGAAGATGCTCTATCACCGCATCATCGATGACCTGCCGCATCTCGGCTACTGTCATGTCACCGCCTCGAAGACCAGGTTCGCCGAATTCGACGAGCTGAAATGGTCGTTCTACATCGCCAATTTCTGCGCCGACATCGCAGAGGACGGCAAGTCGCTGTCGAACTTCAACCGACACCTGCCGCGCATGTATTTCGCCGTCGCCATGCAGCCCGACAGCGAGCGCAAGCGGCTGGAGGTCAATCGCGAGGTGCGCGGCAACGGCTTGCTGTTTCGCACCCACGATCCGAGAATTGCACTGAAGAACGTGCTGATGCTCGGCGCCCGCAGCGCCCGGTTGCGCGAGATCATCCGTAAGCTTTAATATCGTCGCTGAAAGATCGTTGCCCCCTGCCCCGCCGCGCGCTAAAGCGTGTGGCGACCGCGCGGCGTCGCGCCGCGCCCCGCAGGGCACGCAAGCATGGCACGACTGATCGACATCGAGAACCGGCCGGACGAGGCCATCGCCGCCGCCGTCTCGGCGCTGGCGGACGGGTTTCCCATCGGCCTGCCGACCGAGACCGTCTACGGGCTTGCCGCCGACGCCACCAACCCTCAAGCGATCACCCGCATCTACGAGACCAAGGGCCGGCCGCGCTTCAATCCACTGATCTGCCATGTGGCGACGCTCGAGATGGCCGAACGTCACGCCGTGTTCGATCCGCTGTCGCGGCGGCTGGCGGAGGCCTTCTGGCCCGGGCCGTTGACGCTTGTCCTGCCGCGCCGGCCTGAAAGCCCGATCCATGACCTCGCCAGCGCCGGGCTCGACACCATCGGGCTGCGCTGCCCGCGCGGCTTTGCCGGCGCCGTCATCGCCGCCTTCGGCCGGCCGCTCGCCGCCCCCAGCGCCAATACGTCCGGCAAGATCAGCCCGACCAGTGCGGCCCATGTCGCCGCCGATCTCGGGGAAAAGATCCCGCTGATCCTCGACGGCGGCCCGGCCGGCGTCGGCGTCGAATCGACCATCGTCAAGGTCGAGGGCGACCGGCTGCGGCTGTTGCGCCCCGGCGGCGTGGCGGCGGAGGAGATCGAGGCCGCCGCCGGCCGGCCGCTCATCCGTCCCGCCGCCTCCGGCGCGACCATCGAGGCGCCAGGCATGCTCGCCTCGCATTATGCGCCGGGCGCGGCCATGCGGCTCGATGCGGCCGCCGTCTCGCCGGGCGAGGCGCTGATCCGCTTCGCCGGTGCGGCCGTTGCCGGCGAGGCCGATGCTGTCGCCGTCTTCGATCTCAGCCCTTCCGGCGATCTGGCAGAAGCCGCCGCCAACCTGTTCGATTTCATGAAGAAGGCGGACGCGACGGGGGCAACCGCAATCGCCGTCACCGCGATCCCGCGGACGGGGCTTGGCGAAGCGATCAACGACCGCCTCGCCCGCGCCGCCGCCCCCCGTCCCTGACCCCCGGAAGTAGACCCATGTCCGACGCCTCCGCTCTTCTCGACCGTTTCGCCGCCATCGTCGGCGACCGCCATGCCGTGCGCGACCAGCAGGAGATCGCGCCGCATCTGGTGGAAAGCCGGGGGCTCTACCGGGGCGCGTCGCCGCTTCTTCTAAAACCCGGCAGCACCGAGGAGGTCTCGGCCATCCTGGCGCTGGCCAGCGAGACCGGCACGCCGATCGTGCCGCAGGGCGGCAATACCGGCCATGTCGGCGGGCAGACGCCGCGCGAGGGCGGCCACGATCTCATCCTGTCGCTGGAGCGGCTGAACCGTATCCGCGACGTCGATCCGGTCGCCAATATCCTCGTGGCCGAAGCCGGCTGCATTCTCGACGACGTCCACAGGGCGGCGGGGGATGTCGGACGGCTGTTTCCGCTGTCGCTCGCTTCGCAAGGGTCCTGCCGCATCGGCGGCAATCTCTCCACCAATGCCGGCGGCACCGCCGTGCTCGCCTATGGCAATATGCGCCAGCTCTGCCTCGGCCTCGAGGTCGTGCTGCCGACCGGCGAGATCTGGAACGGGCTGCGCCGCCTGAAGAAGGACAATACAGGCTACGACCTGCGCGACCTGTTCATCGGCGCCGAAGGCACGCTGGGCGTCATCACCGCCGCCGTGCTGAAGCTATTTCCGCAGCCGAAGGGGCATCAGGTCGCGTTTGCCGGCCTGAAATCGCCGGAGGCAGCGCTCGCCCTGTTCGACCGCGCCACGCAGCGCTGCGGCGCGGCGCTGACCGGTTTCGAGCTCATGGCGCGCATCGGCATCGATTTCACCACCCGCCATATTCCCCGCGTGCGCGACCCCCTGCCCGCCCCGCATGACTGGTATGTGCTGGTCGACATCTCCACGTCCGATTCCGCCGAGACCGCGCAGGCGATGATCGAGGCGCTGATGGCCGACGGGTACGAGGCCGGGCTGATCGAGGATGCGGTGATCGCCGGTTCCATCGCCCAGCAGCAGGCGCTCTGGCATATGCGCGAAAGCATGTCGGAGGCGCAGAAGCCGGAGGGCGGATCGATCAAGCACGATGTTTCCGTACCGGTCTCGCATATTCCCGCTTTCATGGAAGAGGCCGGCCGGGCCGTGCTCGCCGCCATGCCGGGCGCCCGCATCTGCGCCTTCGGGCATATGGGCGACGGCAACATCCACTACAATATTTCCCAGCCGGTCGGCGCCGACAAGCAGGCCTTCCTCGCCCGCTGGCGCGAGATCAATGCTATCGTCCACGCCATCGTGCTCGCCCATGGCGGCTCGATCTCGGCCGAGCACGGCATCGGCCAGTTGAAGCGCGACGAACTGGCCGTCATCCGCGACGGCATCGAGATCGAGCTGATGCGCCGGGTCAAGCAGGCCTTCGACCCCGCCGGGATCATGAACCCCGGCAAGGTCTTGGCAGCGACTTAATAACCGCTGCGGAGCTGGGCAATCGCCATCAGCGTATCGCCGCTGATCGAAGCACCGGAATTGCTGAACAGGGCAAGCACCGGATTGTCCGTGCCGCCAGAATTCTTCAGGTCGTACATGACCGTGAAGCGCTGCAAGAGCTTGGCGAGCTTATCCGGATCGCTGAGTTCACTGAGCGTCATGTATTTCTCCACCAGCTTGGCCTGCTGGTCGATATCCATGTTGGCGATTTCGTCCGGCAGGCTGTAGGTGGTGCGGAAGACTTCCGCCAGCGCCGTATCGCCGAGGATGTCGTAGGCGGAGGTGATGTCTCCGGCCTTGCGCTCGAAATAGAGCGCCAGGCGCACGCCGGCATTTTCCTCGCCCTGCTGCACTTCCAGCGTCTGCTGCAGGTATTTGTGCTGGGTTTCCAGAAGCTGGCCGCGCTGCTGCACCGTGCCGGCCTCCAGACGCGTGACATTGCCCTTGGCGTCGAAATTGAAGGAGGCGGCGATCTCGGCGAAGCGGTCGTCCTTTTCCGTGTTGGCGAAGCTCTTGGGGTCGTTGAGATCGGAGGCGAAAATCTTCTTCAGGTAATCGTCGGTGACGGTCTTCGGGTCGATGCCCTTGGCAGTCAGAACCACGTTCATCAGCTTGCGATCGGCCAGCAATTCGCTGACGCTGTCGATCTTGCCGATATTGTCCTGGTAATACTGCGCCTCCGATTCCGCCGTCTTGCGCAACGCGTCCTTCTCGCTGGACGAGGCGAACTTCGTCTTGGCGATGATGTAGTCCTTGGCGATCTGGGTGATCGCCACCGTGCTCTGGACGGCGAGCGGCGTCGTCAGGTTGCCCTTGGCATCGAAGTTGAAGGCCTTGGCAAGCTGGACATAACGATCGTCCTTCAGCGTATAGACATAACTCTTGGGATCGTTGAGGTCGCTCTTCAGCACGTTCTTGATCGTCAGCGTGCTGACCTTCGTCGGATCGAGCCCGACCGCCTTCAGGGCGAAATTATAGACCGTGGAGGTCGACATGAAGGTGTCGAGCGAGGTGACGTTGGTCAGGCCGGACTTGTACTGCTTGATCGCGGCCTCGTCGGCGGCATCGTCCTTGTCGTTATAGGCGGCCATGTAGTAGTTGGTCGTCTGCTTCGTCTGGTCGGCCGTCTGCGCCGAAACGCCGGTGTCGAGCGTGCCGTCCTGTTTGAAGTTGAAGGCGTTCATCAGCGCCAGATAGGCGTCCTTCTTCGATCCCGCCATGTTGACGTAGCTGCTGGCATTGTCCGGATCGCGGTCGCTGGTCAGGATGTTCTCGATGGTCGAGGGCACGATGGCGTTGATGCCATAGGCGGCATTGAGGAAATCGAAGATGCGCTGGTCAAAGGGATCGCCGAACAGCTCGTCGACGGTGCGTGCGCTCGCCACCTTCTGCTCGAAATACTGCTTGTTGAGCAGGGCGGCCGAAGGCGTCACGCGCGGATTGGCCAGCACGTAGAGCTCGTTCATCGCGCTTTTCTTGTCGGCGGTCTGCGCCGTCGAACCGCTCGGCACGGTGCCGTCGGCGGAAAAATCAAAGGCGGCGGCGAGGTCGAAGTAGTTGTTGATGGCGGCGATCGAGTTGTTGTAGCTGGTGATCTGCGATGTCCGGCCGCTGACGATGAGCTGCTGCTCGGAAATCCTGGCGTTCAGATCCGCGACGTCGGCCCCGTCCTGCTGCAATTGCGTCTGGTAATCGGCAATCTTGGTGGTGGCGTCGGAAATTTCGCTATTGGCCTGGGTGATGCGGCTGTTCAGATCGAGCAGCCGCGGCCCCCAGGTGGTGTTGAC
>Ga0209930_1003914_pt1 | contig 14079 bp, 6 predicted proteins | sample ThiBiot_500_biof_2_FD_183948 | JGI IMG/M metagenome (GOLD analysis project Ga0209930, IMG submission 183948) | Wastewater bioreactor microbial communities from Cape Town, South Africa - Thiocy_cont_500_biof (SPAdes) | ecosystem: Engineered > Bioreactor > Thiocyanate-remediating >... | reverse complement strand
CACTTTATGAATGTGCCTTGCTGTCGCACCAGGAGTAACAATCGAATCAACACGACCACGATAAAGTGGTATACCACTGCAAAATACCTTCCACAATGGATAACTTGTATCCTGACCTAAACATCAAATTGTTCAAATAAATCTAATCAACTGTGACTTACCAAAACCAAAACTGAATAATACACTTAATAGAACAAAATTGATAGTCGTAATGGAGAGCATATTCTACAAAATCTACACGAAAGAGAATGCTTATCAAATCTTAATTTCATTGGAATACGACAAAGTTTATATATGTATACGTCTAATTGCACCTACGTTACCACGCAATTTTTTTTCTACGCACGAGATATTCACGATTGATTTCCCCACATAGATCAAATACGTCAATTTTTTTCTTACAACGGAAAAATGACGAATGAATCATTATACATTAAATATCCTTATTATTAGAGAAGAGAGCACACACATAGTATTCTAATATTTGGATTTGATAACGAATAGTTTCATGCACGTACATATAATAAAGTGGAGAAACGAAACAGAAGGGAATATTTCAATAAATATATTCCCTCTTTTTGACGGCGTTGAATCAATATCGTGATCACGTAAAATTAAATCTTTTAAGGCAGTTCAATCATTGATGGATGAATATTTTCAATGAACAAAATCAACGTTTCCTAGACTGTAAGGACGGTCATATGAAAAAAAATCGTTTGTCTATGTGTGTTTGTTTACATTTGGGGTCAAAAAAACATCAATTTTAGAAACTCGTAATAGTGACCAATGATGAGCGGAACTTAGTCAGACCTTTGGTAATTTAGGTCGGAGAATCCGAATTTTAGTGCAAAACCAGTTCAGAGGGCAAAAGAACATCGGCTTTAATAACTCCTAATACATAACGGATGATAGTTGGAACTCAGTCGGACCCTGGGTAATCAAGATCAGAGAGTTTGAATTGATAGGTAGATATTCAAAATTTTCAACTGAGTATTTTCGACTAAAAATTGGATATTTTTGGAAACTGACGATTTGTCAGAATTTGGAACTGCGTATTGCCCATTAGAAGACTCGCATTTTGGAAAAATAGAGATTTTTTCCTACGGTGTGATTATGTTAAATCAGATATCTATAATCATTTAGACCTAGCTATTCAATAACTATCTATGCTTGAGCCGAAAAAATGTGACAATTCGAGTCGGAAGTAGTGGACCGTGGGGACGCCGACGACCGACGAGGTGCTGCCCATATGATGAGACTTTATCATACATATACGTATAGTCAATCGCTTTTAATTGAAACTTTTAAATGCGCGCACATTAACGGATATGCATTCAGTCGAGGATCAAGTGAATCGGCTTTCGATGAACGTTACTTGTTTAGTTTTGAAAAAAAAGTCATTTCAAAATTTGGAAGTTCTTTGGAAAATCATAATGAGCAAGTACAAAACGACATTGAATTTCCACAAGCTGATGCAGTACCATAATCAACCCATGGGGCAGAAGTTGTATCAGATCCAGTATAAACACAACGATTAGGATTAGTATAATTAGTAACTGATCCTGCGTATCCATTCCCACAAGTTGTAGTCATATTGATGTAAGATTTTCCCAGTGCTTTACATACGGCAGTACAAGTAGCGATTCCATTTCCATTACCACAACCAGCATGAAGTGCATACCAGGCATTATTCACATAAGTGCCTGAGAAAGTTGTTCCGGACAAATACACAATTGGATAATCGAATCTCATGGCACTGCCAGTATTCGTGGCTGCATAATAACGAACTTTTTGAACACCATGATATCCTGAAGCAGCAAGCTCAATAGTATAGTCCTGTGTGCTTGTTACAGTAGCAAGAACAGTTGTAGTAGTCGTAGTCACCGTTGTACTAAGTGAACTACGGCTAGTTGTTGCTAAATATATAATTTGCTTTATAAATAATCTCTGAAATCAAATTTTACTTACTTGCTGTGCTACCTTCCTTGTTTTGTACAAGGAAAATAGCTAATGTAATAAGTCCTGCAAAGACCCCAAGTGCGACAAGAGTTGATACAGCAAGTAAAAAATATTCTTTAGCAGATAATCCTTTTCTTCTAAACAATGAATAGAATAAAATACTTTTTACTAAATCAATATATATACTCTGACCGGTTTGATGAATCTTTTCCAAATGAAATTTCTGGAATTTGATTAAATGGTACTCCCATATTCTGAGGCTAAATATACAATGTATTTTTAAATCTATTAGCTATATTATGTTTCAAGCTCTGCAATGGTTTCATAGGAATTAGGCTGGAGTTGATACCATCCGAGAGCTGCTGCGCGATTTATCCGAATATTATGTGTACTTCAAAAAGTGAACCCTACAAATTTCGGTAGTAATGATGAAGTAAAGGCGAGGAAGGGTGGTTGAGAGACCGTAAAGGAGGGGTGGACGATTAGGGTGATGGTGTTTGAGAGATAAGCGTGAGGGCATGTTGAGAGATGACAGTCAGGAAAAGAGACGTTTCTAAATTTTATATTAACCTCTGTTTGTATTTCAACTGTGTTTTAGAGTCTACTTTACAAAGTGATCCTTCTATTCTATTCTACGAAGATCCATGTTTATTATGCTGAAAAAGAATCAGAATATATGAGTTTTTGGGATTTTGTATGAAGTAGGAGAGGGACAAAATTTTGAAAGGAGCATCGTTTTCGCTATATTATGACATCACATGATAGCCCATGAAGAGTTCTATCTAGTGTGAGAAAATCATATCGATTCTATAACAAAACATGCAATTTACTCCGATATTATGTCTAAATTCACCAAATTTTGTTAATATTGAAAATATGTTGTACAAAAAAAATTTTCATCACTATGTATCTATTTATACTATTTCGTATCGTTTTGTAGCCCATGAAATTCTCTATCGAATGGTGTATAATAATATGGATTTTGTCGCAGCTACGAGAAAATATTAGCTTAGAAAAAACTATTAATTACTAGGTTTTCCATAAAACCATAGGAAAAAATGCTGCTTAGAGCTGAAAATCACAAAATCTTTGGTGGATCAAGTCCATCTTCAAACTCGACTGAAATATATATGAGACTAAACTCTGTACAAAATTTCATGACAATCGGAATATCCATTCGAGAATTATCATGTAAACGGACGGACGGACACGCAGACCTATTCAATAGTGTACTCTTTTTTTTGAGTACACAAAAAGAACTTCTAGATTACCTCAAGAGGATTGAGTTTCCTTGAACGGGTGATATGCGATAGAGTTTGTGTTATTGTTGAATTTAACTTAAAGGAAAAAAAGAAGTTATAAAAATCGATCGATTTATTCGATTCACTTCATTTAATTTGCTTAATTTTTTTCTTGTATTATCTGGAACCTGATAACGGAAAATATTTTATTGATTTTTTATTAAAATTAATAAAGATCTCACCAAATTTAGGCCGCTCTTATTAAACAAAGTTTTTCTTGAAAATCGAACAGTCATATGAATGACTCGTTTAGGATGTCTCATCTTGATTGACAGATATTTCGGGTTGCAATTTATCTATCAAAATAATATATAATTTAATATAAAGTAGAAAGAAAATATTTTATTTTGATGGTATTACAGCGATATTACTCGATGTTTCTTATTGTAACATATTATAAGTTCATCGCAACCTACTTTATTTTTTTGTTTGTTTTAACCAAATGAATTATAAAATCTGCTTATAAGTTCTCTGCCTACTGATTTTATTATTTACTTTATAAGTTTATAGTCTTCTATGAGAGAAATTTATTCAATTGACGAGACAAAATAAAAAAATATAAACTACTCAATAGGAGAAGTTCCCTCGAGTAAGACGGGTCATATGAAAAAAATCGTTTATCTGTGTGCGTTTGTTTGTATCTTCCCAGGACGAAGAATCTGAATCTAAGATCTGATCGGATCCGACGGGACTTCCCATCTAATCTTACCCTTTCCGATTGGAATCCTGTAACTTCCGACGATAAACCTGTCGGATTTTGTCGGATTCCTTGGTACAGGAATCTGACGGGAAAATCGTTCAGTTCCCCACTGTTTTAGTAATAAAAGTCTTATTTACATGAGTTTTTTTATTTATAATTTTATTTTTAAATTTATGGGATAACTTGTTGAACTTCGACACATGCATTAACAAAAAAATAAAAAATCACAACAATAAAAAATTGGGTATTTTTTACATATAACATTTAAAACAATTAAAAAAGACAGTAAAAAAAGACAGTAAAAAAAAGACAGTAAAAAAGTCAGTAAAAAAATACAATTAAAAAATACAATTAAAAAAAAAGCTACAATAACAGAAAAAATATAATAAAAAATACAACAAAAAAATACAATAAAAGAAAATATACAATAACAGAAAAAAATACAAAAAATACATATGATTGAATAATATAGTGTGAGGTTCTCTATCTAAACTAACACAACAGCCACCATATGAACTGTAGGGTATCAGTGTGATCACGGGATCGCTATACGGAAAGAGAAAACTCACGTAATAAATCAAACTCTTACCGTTACGGCCACTTGAAAAGAATGAAAGTTTCGGTGTACACGGGTTTATTTCGATGAAAATAATAAGTGCATATGAAAATGCAAACAAAACAACGTGTCACTATAATATGAAAAACGAGAACTCTGAGACAAAGAAAACAAAAACAAGATATATATATCAAAGAAAAGGAAAACTAGACATCGACATGACGTCATAATATAGAAAAACAGTATTGCATCATAACCCTGGATCACTGATCCTCAGTATAATCCAAAGATATGAAACAATCTATGGAACATAGGAATGAAAAGAAAAGAAAAATAACGTTAGCGGCACGTAGTGACATCCAGTGACGCTAACATATAGAAATATTGTTTATCTAAAAAATATAAAATCACGATGTTACGAATTGAAATCCAAAATATATGTATGAACCTGTGAGGTAGCCCCTAGACATTCGAGGTCATATGTATTCCTCTCGTTAGTCCGTTGAGGACACACGACCTTTCGATATATATGTGTGTATATTCACACACTGTTGTTGTTCGTTCTCTCTCTAGTTCTAGTTGTTTTTCTCTTCTTCTTTTCTTAGTCCTTATTCTTGGTTTTTCCTGTTTCCTTTTTCCTCATCTTTATTGGAATAAAGATAGTTCACGTTCACGACGTGACAGAACCAGATCTCGATTTTATATGCCAGTCTTTGTCTCTGTATGCTACTAATAGAAAATAATGAGAATATATGTGGCTTTTGTTTAACAATAGTTTTGGTAATATACGTAATGTTGGTCTTTTTAAAGACCATAGTGAATAGATTGATATTTAACATGTCAGATAGCTTTTTAATTAAAAGAAAAGATCTTTTAAGTCATATTTTAGATTTTATTTAATTAAAATAAATAGCTTAACGGATCTTAGTAAGTCCAACAATCTCCGACTGTCGGAAATTCGAGGATTTTTCGAGCTCCAATCGTGGGATATCGTTGAATCCGAATCTCGGAAATCCTATTAAATCCAATGTCAGATATCATGGGATTTTTTACGGATAACATCGGGTTTCCGATTATTGGCAATTCATTGAATCCGACAGTCGGAATTGGTCGGATTTACTGCGATCCTATAAAGTCTTGTGATGCACATTCTCCCTGTGTGGGGTCAAAAGAGCATCGGCTTTATTTCGTATTTCAATTTAAATTCTGTATTCATTAATAAAAAGAATGAATTTTATTAATCTGTAATGATAAAAATATAGGTGTTTTAGCAGGATCAATACATGTGAATCCTTGAGGGCATGTTTTGCACGTAGATGCACCAGGATATGGTTGATATGTACCAATGGGACATTTCAAACAGGCATCAATAGATGTTGCATTGAGTTTTGGTTGAAATGTACCAGGCGGACAAAAGTGAGGAGTGCTCGCACCAGCTTCTGAGCAATATCTTCCTGTTGGACATGAGGTACATTGAGAACCACTGAACAGTTTATAGGTCCCGCGTGGACATATGATGCAAGCATCAGCTGACGTAGCACCTTTGTTGGGCTGATAAGTACCATCGGGACAACTTTGAGGTTCTAAAGTGCCGATTTCCGAACAATAAGCTCCCTTTGTGCATTCAATACAACCAAAAACACCATCGACTGGTTTAAAGGTTCCAATAGGGCATTTCACACAAGTATCGATTAAGTTATCTGCTTGATAACTTCCTGCTGGGCACCATTTCAAACACATAATTTCACTTGGTAATACGCATAAGAGTGTGACAACTGCCAATGAGAGTGCAGATAGTGGATGCATCATGTTACTTTTTGAATCTTGAAGAACAACAGAAATGAAAAAAAAGTATCTGCATTGTTATATACTTATTACTAATAGATTTCGTACAGATGTTACTTTTTCTCATTCGCGATTTAAAATAAAACGATACGACGGTGAGTAATACAAGCTCTGATTGCTTATTGTTATTTAAGATTTTATGATATTCAACATATTTTTCCGACTTGTGATAAATCATGATTATTTTAACGCTTGATGAAGCAGAAACGGAAAAAAACAATAACGCAGACGATCATATAAATAGTATCGTTATCGTTCTTCTAAACGAGTATATGATGTTTTTCACAACTTTGATCGTAATCATTGGCTTAATCAATGCCGAAAAAATAGGCAAAGATGGACCACCAACGAACTGTATTTGCCGTCAAAATGGTACAATCTGCTCTCAACCTGGATGTGCTCGTGGTGATAATCATAATTGTAACTATTTTGAGAGTGGAAGCATTGAATATACAATTCGTAAACATCGTTTTAACCAGATTAGTTTATATGCATGTGCATGTCCAAGTCCAAATTACAAGGGTTTTCATGATGGTTATGCGAACGCTCATATTTTCGAATTTGATTACTTCGTTCCTCATAACTATACAACTTGTGATAATATAGTCACATCGAATAAAGACATCACTATGTCTGCGGATTTTACAAAGAATGCTGTTAGTTGCTGTTATTATTGTTGCACAAACTTTACTGTGGGTGGCGATTAAACACACGCACAATAATGAACAAAAAAAACTGAAATAGAACTCATATTTTTTTTATATTCATGTTCTCATCAGTTATCTCATGCCTTCTATGACATCTACGCAATTATGTTTAGTGACAGACGATCATTGGATCGCTCGTGTATCTTATCATATCTCTAGGTAGTAATAAATTATAAGCTGACATTTCAAAAAAAATATTTGTTTTGTAATGGCCTCACAACTTGAAGTTTTTTTCACTTGTGTTCGACTTGTGAGAGAATGGTGGCCACCTATGAGCGTTGCCAACGATCGATTTCCGCAAATCAAAGTTTTAGATCCTTCAAAATACTCTATTTTCTTAGAAAGATCTAATACAGGATTGAATTTAGTCCCTCATATTACAACTGAACATTATTCGCCGCAACGCCGATATCAATTTTTGATTCCAAGTGAAAATGAACTTATTTTTGTTCTATCAGGTCCACAAACTCCACACGTTCATCAATTTGATAATGCTACGAATAATATTCATAACATTACTGTACGTTGGGGTTCTGATCCTTCGGGACTCGTTGTTATTGGTTCTCTTGCTGTAAATAAACTAGTTCGTTTACCTCTTACGCCATTGAATGACGGTTGGATGGCAGTCAGTGTTCCTTTGATTCCTAAAACGAAAGCAGCTATTCCAGATGCGATTACAACAGGAGCAGCTCATGCTGGAAAGTATGCAATTGAAGTTCATACATTACTTCGAGATTTTGATGCCAGTGGACAGAATGTTATAATTGAGACTCGATTAGAACATTTTTCAGCTGGACGAATTGCCTTTACTGGATGGTGGTTGAAGGAAAGAACTCGTATTAAGACCGGAGCTGTTGGTTATGGTGGTTGTGATCGTCAAGTTCTCGCCAAACAAGCTTGTGCAGCCAAATGTTGGATGATGACAGCTAGAGAAGTTATGTTACATTCAAAATGGGCTCAGGCTCTTGTATCTGCTGGTATATGTAGGATACATCTGATGGGATTTGAAACTAATAATCCGCTTCATGATGATTTTGAAGGTGTAGGACCACACTGGCATTTAGCTCTCACAAGATTAAATAATAATGAGAATGTTTGGTCATGTCTTCATCCAGTTCCACATTTGTATTTTAATTCATCTGGACTTCATGATGTCACTGGAAAAATTGGATTCAAACAACCTCAGCTGTCTGCTGCTGAAGCTGCTCCTGAACATACAAGATCCGAGGGAGGAATCGATATTCTTGAAGGATTTGCAACATTTCTTCGTGCAGATGGAGGTATGGATATTCTGCCGTTAGTTGTTCTTGAGTCTGAAGAAGCTCAAGGCCAATATCTTCATGTGAGAAATCAATGGGCAAAATGGCATCCCAATCGAGTTTTTCAACTTTGTGGAAATCGAAACAATCAAGGCACTCTTTTTGGATTACAATCGGATGCAAAAACAGGAAGTGTAATGCTTCGAAGTGTAATTTCTGGTCGTTATGTCACTGGATCATCAACCTTTGGACTAGCTGGTCAAAAGTGGTCTGTTCTATCATTACAAGTGACTCCAACTGAAGCAAGTCTTTGGAATATTGTGCAAGAAGCTGATCCAGCTTCGGGAAAGGTTCGTACTCGACTTACATGTTGCGATCCAACAATTTCAAAGTCTAAATCTTCTGGTTTACACGTTCGAAAAACATGGAAAGAACTCATTCAAAACAACAAAAAGGAGGAAGTCTTTATGCTTCACAAAGACAATGATTGCAGTTTGGGTAGTTTTTGGAAAATTCATGCTCGCTGCCCTGAAATGCAGCCTTTGCTATTTAATAGTTACAGTATAAAACATGCAATTTCTTCGAGTCCACAATCTGATTGGTTTGCATTGAGTATTGAACTGAATGGGGTATTTCATCGTCAAGTTGAAGTTCAAGACAATAGTGAAGATGGAATTTTGATTTGCAAACAATTTGCAATGAGTGATGATAAACTTCGAATCATTGCTCCTCCTTCTTACATACATTTTGATCCTTTAACTGGAGAAAGAAAATAAACTCGTGGATTCCGTATATTTTGCTTCTCTTCGGTAATTTTTTAAGTTTAATAAAATGTGTTTCGATATACTTTTCTGCATATTATACGTCAACAGTGAACTGACTATAGCTTCAAGCAAATAATCTTTTTTGTTATTGCACAATTTCAATCCTATTTCAGCATAAATTATGTGAATGAATAATGAAACAAATGGAGGTCCGAATTGTGTGAGTTCTCTATTTACAAAAGGTATAGCGTAGGTGGGAGATGACTGAATCGGTTGTCGCTCTTGAAACACCACTACTTTTATCGAATAATCTCACACATACTCCCATGACCTCCTTTATTTTTTCACTAAGAAACAGAATAAAACAATGGAATATTGGTTCGAATCTTGCTAAAATCAAATCCCAAAATTTTCTCATAAAAGGGCGGTACGCATCTCTTTCGTGTGTTGACGTCAAATATTGTTTTCTATATTTCTATTTTGGTCACATTTTGATAGCAAATCATATTCGTCACACTTGATCGATTCATAATTTTTATGTAGCTGAATTAATATAAGCGCAAACAGTGGTGACTCATCGTAAATGACCCATTTTATATCCACTGTTTTGCATCGTCATGGTGACCCTATTGATTAGACTGGATGGGCTTTTCTTTTGTATACAATCGATTAGACAAGCAGCCAATTATAATCTATTTTTATTTATCATGAATAGAAAAGAAAACGAAAGGAAAAGGAAAAATATCCTACCGGCTTATGTATTAACTGTCAGTTTAAATGAATAAATCGCTGTATCACTTTTTTCCTAACTCAACTGTGACGACAAAACACCCACGATAAACATAATCGAAGTAAACATTTTGTTTTATCTTGAAGCAGTTGTAGACAGAGAGAGGGGGGAAAAGGGCTACGAAACAAAAGGAGATAGTCAGCGATTAAAAATATTTTTAATTGCGCAGTGTATATAAAGGCTATAGAGAAAACGATATAGCTTTCATTTCAATACTGTCTTAACGTATCATTTGTCTACGGTCATAAATATAATAAGATTCGTTTGTTAAATTGCTTCCATGACACTTCACGAAGGAAAAGATGAGGAGCCACCAGGTCAGCAGCATTCGACTGGACCACGATGGTAAGTAGACTCATGAAACTATATTAATGTTTGTTCGAATATTTTCTCTGGTTTTCCTAGGATAGCATTGCCACTTACATTTGTATGTTTTGGATTGGTTATCTTTCTGGTTGCTTTGGTTATCATCCTCGCTTTGATACCAGTTTATATACGACCAAACACTGTGAATAGTGACAAAAGCAATTCCTGTACGTTAATCTTTCGATTTCTAATACTTTTCTTCGAACAAATTTTTTTTCGTTAATCGTTGCAGTTTCTCTTATTGTCGCATACAGCATCGATACAAACAATTTCAAATCATTTGGCAATATCGATTTATCTATATTGTCTAATAGAGTATGTTGCTTTGTTCTCTACACACATCACACGGGCTTTCTTGTTTCTTTTTAGTTTATACAAGCATTAAAACTCAAAGGAATTTCTGTTCAATCAATTCAACTCATTCCAAGATCTTCGATCAATACGGCTAAAGAGCGAAGAGCCATATTCGATGAAGATGCAACAGCACCAGCAGCAGCATGTAACTCTAGTGATGGAAGCAATTTAGCCTTACATATCAAGTACCCATCTGCGTGTGTGCCTTTCGCTGCATGCAGAAAAAAATATAATCAAACAGTTCATCATGCTATTGCTGTGTTACGACCAAAATTCGCAGTGAATATTCCGACTGCTACCGGGTCATTAAATGTTCAATTCACATTCTGTTCATTCCATCCGTTCACACTAGGTAAATATACATTCTGAAATAGAACACAATGACTTGATGACACTAGTATTACTTCGATGATTACTTAGTACACATATTCTACTTTAGTGAGTCAAACTATTCAGTCAAATTCAACACAGACCACTAGTATAGCTCCGCAACGCGACACATCAACCACACAAGACAAATTCGCAGAGATTGCAACGCAGAAAACATCCGAATCGGCAGCCAATAATGATGCAGATCATAGTATAACATCGAACACAGGACAAACAACTAATCCATCCATAGGTATCAACCCTCAGCGAAGCACAACTCAAACTACTGATCATACAATACACATTGAAACGAGCACATCGAGCCAGAGTACCACTCAACACAATACAAACAGCAACAACAGAACAGCCACTCGTTCTGTACCGTCGACAAGAACCAGTGCCCGACCAATAACATCTACAAAAGACACTGTCAATACAACTAATGCAATCATTCCTCGGCAAAGTACAAATTCGTCGCCTCAAAACACTACAAACAGCACCATAAATCATTCGACCGGAACTAATGCCAACAACGTCACCAGTACCACACAGCATAGTACTCACAGCAGTACAACCACATCCATTGCAACGGGTGCAAAAATCACAACCAGCAAAATGAACCCATCGAGTAGAATAACCACAGAACGTAGTACAGCGGCCAATTCTACACTGTCAAGCTCAAATAGCAGTCAACACACTATAACTTCAACCGGTATGACCAATACAACATTTGCAACGAGCATATTAACTAATACTATCAACAATACAAGTCCATCGAGTGGAATTAGTACTCAACGTAATACTTACAATAGCACAACGACATCAACAGGAAGCAGCGTTCGAAACACTTTAACTAGTACGAGTACAGCAACCACTACCGGCAAAATAAATTCATCAAGTGGAATAACAACTACAACAATTGTAACGAATATATCCACCAGCACCAGCACGCAACAGAATATAGATCGCACTCCACATAATAGTACAAATATCAGCACAAGTAAATCAACATTAAGAAGCACTCAGAGTACTTCAACCGGAACACACATCGAAAATACAACCAGCAGCACAAACTCATATAGTGGATTTAGTACTCAACGTAGTACTAGCCAGACTACTCACGGTAGCATAGGCAACGACACACGCCCATCAACTGGCATTAATACTCAACGTACGTCCAGCGCAACTCGTACAGGAAATACAGTAAGCGTAACGACTTCATCCACCGACATTAGTATTCAAAATACTACAAGTCAGAGTAATCATTCTACCACAACCAGTGGAACAAGCCGATCAAACGGAACTACTACTCAACTTACAACAGCTATTACGGGAACTGGAAATACAGCCAGCCGAACGAGCCCAACCAGCGTGGTTATCACACAACGCACAGGAAGTACACCTAGAGGAGCCACCACTCAATCGGGCAATATCAGCACCCAACATACTTCAACTGGAGCTAGCACAGGAAATGTAATCAACAGAACAAGTCCATCGTCGAGTTATAGCACTCAACATACAACAATTGCGGCAGGACCATCGAATACTGTGAACGGAAGCCGCTCATCGACTGGACTCAGTACCCAGCCAACCATAACTACAACGAGCACAGGAAATATAGCTAATGGAACCAGCCCATCTAGTAGTAATACCACTCAACGCAGTACAGGACACAGTACCCATGGTAGAACAATCAGCGTAACGAGCCCATCTACCACCAGTAGCACTGCACATAGTACAAAACATGGTAGCCGTGGTAGTACGATAAGAGAAACAAGCCCATCTACCGCCAGTAGCACTGCACATAGTACAAAACATGGTAGCCATGGTAGTACGATAAGAGAAACAAGCTCATCTACCGCCAGTAGCACTGCACACAGTACAACAACTTCCAGGAGAATGTCTACGGACGATGTTACAAGCCTATCGACTGGATTGACGAACGAAGGCACTATAAGTGAAACTCATGAATATAGCACAAAAGGTGTCATATCTCCTGAGGTTACTTCAACGACAGCTGAAGAGACAAGTGATAGGGCTGAGTCAAGTACACACAGTGAAACAGACAATATTGGTAATAGCAGTACTGATAGTTCAACAGGACTTGTGGTCGAAACTAGTACAGACAGTGCTACCAACCGGTTCAATAGTGGAAGACCTGACCATAGTACGAATTCGGGCATCGGGTTCCCAAAAGAAGAGAGCAGCAGTGTGCGTAACGATTACAGCGATGGTGATAGTAGTCCGCAATCTGCAATAGTCACTCAAATTGACGTTAGCACACAAGATGAAAGTATTTCGCGATTAGACTCGACTACTGTGGAACAAAATACTGATAACATTGATTCAAGTACAACAGAAGAGAGAAGCGCAGATATGGATTTAAGCACCGAAGGTACGTCGAATACAGAAATTTATTTGAACACAAAAGATCACACGCTTTCGAACGTTAAAAGCAGCGAAGAGCATGGATCGAATACAGAGGATCATTCAACTATATCAGGTTTTAGTAGTTCTGATAGTGACGATGTACAAGAAGAACCAATCACTTCTCGTACCAATGATCAATTGGATGAAATGTCTACCATTGGTGGTATTACAGATACGGTTAATCCCAGTGATAGTAGTCGATCGAGTGAGATGACTAATACTCCTGACATCGATCAAACATATACTGCTGGTGGCATCACAGAACTGGAACGCACATCCGTTGTCGGTAGTACTGCAGAATCAGAAGATACATCTACATCCGAAAACATCAAAGAAACAGACCAAACATCTGCTAACGATGATACTACAGAACCAGCAAAAACCTCACCCGCTGATAGCATTGCCACTGAAGAACCAAATGAATCATCTACTTCTGGTGACATTGATGAATCGGGTGAATTATCTACTTCGGGTGATAGCAACGAATCGGGTCAAACTTCGGCGCCAAGTGGCACTGAAGAATCGGGTGAAACGGCGACTCCCATTAGCTCTGTCGAACCAATGGAAGCTTCAACTGTGGTTGACACTGAGGAACCAAGTGAAATTTCTACTGTTGGTGACACTGATGAATCCGATGAGTTATCTACTTCTGGTGACAATGACGAATCGGGTGAAACGG
>Ga0209930_1003903_pt1 | contig 14097 bp, 12 predicted proteins | sample ThiBiot_500_biof_2_FD_183948 | JGI IMG/M metagenome (GOLD analysis project Ga0209930, IMG submission 183948) | Wastewater bioreactor microbial communities from Cape Town, South Africa - Thiocy_cont_500_biof (SPAdes) | ecosystem: Engineered > Bioreactor > Thiocyanate-remediating >... | reverse complement strand
CGGCGGCCATCGGGCGGTAGAGGGGATCGCCGGCATTCTGTTCGTCGACGACCTTGGCCATGCGCTGCATGGTTTCGCGAACCTGCGCTTCGGTGACGATGCCGTGATGCAGCCAGTTGGCCATGTGCTGGGCGGAGATGCGCAGCGTGGCGCGGTCTTCCATCAGGCCGACATCGTTGATGTCAGGCACCTTGGAGCAGCCGACGCCCTGGTCGATCCAGCGCACGACATAACCGAGAATCCCCTGCGCATTGTTGTCCAGCTCGCGCTGCACCTCCTCCGGCGTCCAGTTCGGCCTGACGGCGACCGGAACGGAAAGGATGTCGGAGAGTTTGGCGCGGGCGCGATCCTTGAGGCCCTGCTGGACGCGGGCGACGTTGACGCGGTGATAATGGGTGGCGTGCAGGGTCGCGGCCGTCGGCGACGGCACCCAGGCGGTGTTGGCGCCGGCCTTGGGATGGGCGATCTTCTGCTCCAGCATCGCCGCCATCAGGTCCGGCATGGCCCACATGCCCTTGCCGATCTGCGCATGGCCGGACAGGCCGCATTCGAGGCCGATATCGACGTTCCAGTTTTCATAGGCCGAAATCCAGGCGGCCTGCTTCATGTCGCCCTTGCGAATCATCGGGCCGGCTTCCATCGAGGTATGAATCTCGTCGCCGGTGCGGTCGAGGAAGCCGGTATTGATGAAGACGACGCGCTCGCGCGCGGCGCGGATGCATTCCTTGAGGTTGACGGTGGTGCGCCGCTCCTCGTCCATGATGCCCATCTTCATGGTGTTGCGGGCCATGCCGATGGCATCCTCGACGCGCGAGAAAATCTCGGCAGCGAAGGCGACCTCCTCCGGTCCGTGCATCTTCGGCTTGACGACATACATCGAGCCGGCAGGCGAGTTGGCGCGTCGGCCATTCGGACCGACATCGTAGAGCGCAATCAGCGCCGTGATCATGGCATCCATGATGCCCTCCGGCACCTGGTTGCCGTCGCGATCGAGGATCGCCGGATTGGTCATGAGGTGGCCGACATTGCGCACCAGCATCAGCGAGCGGCCGCGCAGCGTGGCCGGAGCGCCCTCCGCCGTGGTCAGGTCGAGGTCGCCATGCAACTTGCGCGTGAAGTTGCGGCCACCCTTGCTGACCTCTTCCGTCAGATCGCCCTTCATCAGGCCGAGCCAGTTGCGATAGACCACGATCTTGTCGGCCGCATCGACGGCGGCCACCGAATCCTCGCAGTCCATGATCGTCGTCAGCGCCGATTCGAGGCCGACATCGGCGATGCCGGCAGGATCGTCCTTGCCGATCAGGCTGTCGGGATCGACGAAGACCAGGCTGTGCAGGCCGTTCTTGCGGAAATACAGGCGATAGGCCTTGTCGCTCTCCCGCTTGAAGCCGACATACTGGCCGGGATCGGCCAAACCGGTGCGGCCTTCGGAAGTATCGACGAGCAGCGCGCCGTTCTCATATTCGAAACCGGTGACATCGGCCCATTTGCCGGCGGCGAGCGGGACGCTGGCATCGAGGAAATCCTTTGCCCAGGCGACCACCCGCTTGCCGCGCGCCGGATCATAACCGCCGCCGGCGGGCAAATCTCCCAATGCATCGGTGCCGTAAAGCGCATCGTAGAGCGAGCCCCAGCGGGCATTGGCGGCATTGAGCGCATAGCGCGCATTCATCACCGGCACGACGAGCTGGGGCCCGGCGACGGTGGCGATCTCGGGATCGACATTGGTGGTGGTGACGGAAAAATCGTCGCCTTCCGGCAGGATGTAGCCGATCTGGCGCAGGAAGGCCTGGTAGGCTTCCATGTCGGAGGGCGCGCCGTTGTCGCGATACCAGGCATCGATCCTGGCCTGGAGGTCGTCGCGCTTCGCCAGCAGCGCGCGGTTGCGCGGCGCAAGGTCATGGACGATGGCCGAAAAATTCTCGAAATAGCGTTCCGGGTCGAGACCGGTGCCGGGGATCGCCTCGTTCACCAGGAAATCATGCAGGGCGGCGTCAAGCGCCAGTCCAAACTTTTCGATGCGGCTCACGATGCCTCTCCCGTCGATGTCAGTGTCATCATGCCAAAATGCGCAAGCTTGATTGATAGTCAATTCGGCAAGGATGACAAAGATTTTCGCCGGCAGGGAAAAAATAGCCCGGCCGTCGATGGGATCAGTGATGGGCGATGCGCGGCCGGCCGCTGGCGGTGGCGATGAAGCGCGCCTCGACCAGCTTGCGCTGGCCCTCGATCTCCGGGGCGGCGATATCCTCCAGCAGGTTGACGACCGGATCCTCCGCGCCATTCTGGCGGGCCTGCGCCAGCGCCGCTTCGCTGGCGCGGGCGCGCGCCAAGGCAAAGCTTTCCGCCTCGTCCAGCAGCCGGACGCTGCCGCCGGCGCCGTTGACGATATAGATGCCCTCCTCCGGCATGGTGACGAAGACGGATGCGGCGGCGCGCACCTGGCCGACGACCGCGCCGATGGCATTGGCGACATCGGCATCGGCGGGAATGGCCGATTCGGCCCCCAGCAAGTCGGCAATCGCGGGATAATAGACCGGGGCCGAAGCGCCGAGGCCGATCAGCGGCCGGTCGAGCGCCACGGCGAAGCGGACGATGCCCTCGGCGCGCTTCAGGGCGCGGTCCACGGCATTGGATTTCGACGGGTCGATCTCGGCGCCGTCTTCGGCAAGACAGGCGGCGAGGATGACCTCGCCGGACTGGCGCGTCAGTCGCGCGACGATCTTTTCGGCCAGTTCCTCCGCCGAGGCGGCAATCGGCCTTGCGCTGCCGTCCTTGATGCGCATGGCAAGCTCCAGCCCGAGCCTTGCGGCCTCCGCATTCCACTGCGCCTGCCGGCCGAGCACATGCATGGCATCGGACGGGGTGATGCCGCAGAGATGCACGAGGCCGCGGGCCACGAGACGGTCGAGCGTCGCCTTCTGCGGCGTCGTGGTCAGCAGATCCTCCAGCGCCACCGGCACCTTGCCGATCCGGGTAAACAGCGCCTGTTCGCCGGCCTGCAGGCCGCTCGCCAGATGATCGGGAACGCCGGTGCGCACCGCGAAGCGGCCGTCATGACGGCCGACATGCGGGCTGCGCTTCTGGCGTTCGAGCACGGAGAGGATGGCATCGCCATGCAGCGCGGCGGCGAGGCTGAGCGGCAGCAGGCGGCGCGGACCGAGCCGGAAGCTGGCAGTCAATCCACGGTCGTTGACATGCACTTCCGAATCGCCGCCGAGACCGTATGTGCGCATGGCGACCGCCTCGACCATGGTGCGGTACCCGCCGACCACGGCACCCTCGGCGTCGAGGCGCGGGCGGCCGTTTTCCAGCACCGCGACGTCCGTCGTGGTACCGCCGATATCCGAGACAACGCCGTTGTCGAGGCCGGTGAGGTATTGCGCGCCGACGAGGCTGGCGGCCGGGCCGGAGAGAATGGTCTCGATGGGCCGCACCTTGGCTTCGCTGGCGGCGATCAGCGCGCCGTCACCGCGCACCACCATCATCGGCGCATCGATGCCGTGGTCGATCAGAAAGTCCTCGCAGGCGCCGACGAGACGGTCGATCATTGATACGAGCCTCGCATTGAGCAGCGTCGTCAACGCCCGGCGCGGGCCGCCGAGTTTTGACGACAGCTCATGGCTGCAGGTGACCGGCAGATGCGAGATCTCACGGATACGCTCGCGCACGCGGATCTCATGCGACGGATTACGGACGGCAAAATAGCCGGCGACGGCGAAGGAGGAGACGTTTTTGGCCAGCTCCGGCAGCGCCGCATCGAGCACGGAGAGATCGAGCATCGTCTCGTTGCCATGCACGTCATGGCCGCCGGGCACGAAGATGACCGGATCGTTGCCGAGCGCTTCGGCAAGGCCGTCGCGCTTGAGATCCTCGGGGCCGAAGCCGACCATGACAAGGCCGGCGCGGCCGCCCTGCCCTTCGACCAGCGCATTGGTCGCCAGCGTCGTCGACAGCGACACGAGGCTGATCGCCGACACCGGGGCGGCCGCCTGCTCCAGCACGGCATGGACGGCGCCGGCGATGCCGACGGCAAGATCGTGCCGGGTGGTCAGCGATTTCGCCTTGGCCATCACGCCTTCGGTTTCATGAAAAAGCACCGCATCGGTATAGGTGCCGCCGGTATCGATGCCGAGCATGTATTGCGAGGTCACGCGCTGTCATCCCCAAAACGACGAGAAGAGATCCTTATGATCTACGCTGTTAGGACAGGGAGAGGATGGCCGGCAAGCGACAAAACATTTCACGTGAAACATTTGCTCACGGTTTGGGCCTTTCGCTGACGCGCATCGGCAGGCCTTCAGCCGGCTGGGTCGTCAGTTTCTGCACCGGCCACGGGTTCGTCTCCGGCGTCACGTCGAAGCGGAAACGGCGCATCAGCACCGCGAGCGCGATCACCGCCTCCTGCAGCGCGAAGGTCGCGCCGATGCACACGCGCGGGCCGGCGCCGAAGGGCAGGAACTGGAAGCGGCCGATCTTGCCTCGATTTTCCGGCAGAAAACGCTCTGGCAGGAAGGCGCGCGGCTTTTCCCAATAGAGCTCATGACGATGCAGCGTCCAGGGCATAATCAGGATGGTGACGCCGGGCTCGATCACCAGCGTCTTGCCGTCCGGGCTTTTCCACGTATCGCGGTCGATGGCGGCGCGATTGATCGAGGGCGCCGGCGGATAGAGCCGCAGCGCCTCCTCAAAGGCAGCGCGCACATGCGGCATCCGGTCCAGCCAGTCGACCGGCTCGGCCCCCTCGTCCAGAACCGCGTCGATCTCCGCTTCCATCCGGTCGCGGAAATCGGGGGTGTTGGCGACGCAATAGAGCGTCCAGGCGAGCGCGCGGGCCGTGGTCTCGTGGCCGGCGCCGATGAAGGTGAGGATATTGTCCTCGATCTCGTCCATGGTCAGGCCGTCCGGGCCGGCTTGCTCCAGGAGCAGGGTCAGGAAATCGCCGGGAACGCTCGCCCGGTCGCGCTGCATCGCCTCCAGCCGCATGGCCATGGTGTCGGCGACGATGCCGCGAAATTTCGCCAGCACTTTTCGGCCGCCGATGCGTGTCAGGCGGGGCACCCAAGGCGGGGCGCGCAACAGGTCCATCGGATCGACCCGGCCCATGCGATGCAGCAACTGGTCGACATCGTCGGAGAATTTTTCCGATTTGGTGGCGATCTGGCCGGAAAACAGCGTGTCCGAGAGGATGGCGAAGGCCAGTTCCGTCATATCGACCGAGAGGTCGTGGATTGCGCCGTCCGGGCCGGAATTTTCGTATTTGCGGGCATAGAGCTCGGACTGGCGCAGCATCTGCCCGGCGAAACCCTTGGCATGGCGGGGGGTGAAGACCGGGGCCATGGCTTTTCGCGAGCGTTTCCACACCTCGCCTTCGGCGGTCAGCAGCCCGTCGCGCAGGATGGGCCGCAGCAGCAATTGCCGGATCTCCGACATGCAGTAATTGCCGACATTATCGACTAGCACATGGCGGATCAGGCCGGGATCGTTGACGATCAGCGTCCGCTCACGAAAAAATTCTGTGTAGATCCATGGCAGCGTGTAGGACGGCACGCCCCAGAGTTCCAGCGGATTGCGCATGACGGTGCGCACGATCTCCAGCCGCGACGGCGGCGTGCTCCGCGGAATCGGGGCCGGCGGCTCGAAGGGGTCTGGGCGCATGTCCATGGATCAGCCTTTCTTCATCCGCCCGTCCGATCCCTTGTGAGGATCCGTCAGAGCAGGGCTTGCAGCTCGGCCAGCTTGTCGTTGATCAGCCAGCCGTAATAATTCTCTTCCGGCCAGACGGTCGCCCCGCCGGCATTTTTCGCGGCAAGCGCCCGGGCGCGGGCTTTCGAATTGCCGATATTATAAAGCGTCGCGGTCAGGCCCGGGTTCCGCGAAATATCCATGCCGGCGATCTTACGATAGTCGTCGATGGATTTGCGGATGATCGCGGCGGTAAAGGCCAGCGACTGGTCCGGATCCATGATGGCGCGATAGACCTCGCCGGCATCGTTCTCATCGAGCTTCGGCAAGCCGGAGGTGCGCGACACCATATCGGACATCATCAGCGCCGTCAGCGGATTGACCTGGCCGAGCCCGAACGTCTGGCCGGCATAGAAGGGCTGGAAGAAGACCGCACTGAACCGGTTGTCGGGATAGCTCCTGCCGCCGACGCTCTTACCCCGAAACTTCGCGTCCCAGATATCCTCGCGGCAGGTCCACAGCTCATAGGAATCGCCCTTGCAGCCAGCAAATTCCGGCCGCTTGATGAAATCGGCGATCGATTCCCCGTCATAGGCGAAGCGGAAACTGTTGCCGGCATAGGACGCGGCCTTGACGTAGTAAGACTGCAGCCGGTCATAGGCATCGACATTGTAGGTATGTTCGCCGACCAGCGCGCCGACGATATGGATCGGCGCGATGCCATAGGCGTTGGCCGTCGACTTGATCTTGGCGATCAGCTTCTTGTCCGAGGCCAGCAGGTCGCGGATCTTTTCGTATTTCTGATCGAAACTGGTCTTGCCCGCCTTGGTGCGGCGCACGGAGGCGCCGGGTATGGCCGGTTGCTCGGCATTGCGATTGCCAGAGGGCACCATGGTCGCCGCATGCGACAGCGTCGGCGCCAGCAGTGCGCAGGAAATCAGCAGGGAAAAGGCAAAGCGCCGCATGTCAGCATTCCTTCCAGCGGTGCCGATCCTGGCGACAGGAGCCTTTGCGCGTCGCCCGCGCCAAAGGCCGAACGGATCGGGACGTCTCAAGCCAGCGGGCCTCTCCATACGGGGAACCGGCCCGGCTGTCGAGTGCCGTTCGGCACTCGCGGCGGCGCTTCACGCGATTATGAATCACGTGAAGCGCCGCCAATTTCAGGTTTAGAGAATGAACCTGGACAGGTCGGTGTTGCGAGCGAGGTCGCCGACATGCTCGCGCACATAGGCTTCGTCGATGGTGACCGACTGACCGCCCTTGTCGGGCGCGGCGAAGGAGATTTCGTCGAGCACGCGCTCCATCACCGTCTGCAGGCGGCGGGCGCCGATGTTTTCCACCGAGCTGTTGAGATGCACGGCGACATCGGCGAGCGCATCGATGGCGTCCTCGGTGAATTCGAGCGTCAGATCCTCGGTGCCCATCAGCGCGATATACTGGCGGATGAGGCTGGCCTCGGTCTCCGTCAGGATGCGGCGGAAGTCTTCCTTGGTCAGCGGCTTCAGCTCGACGCGGATCGGCAGGCGGCCTTGCAGTTCCGGCAACAGGTCCGAAGGCTTGGAGACATGGAAAGCGCCGGACGCGATGAAAAGGATGTGATCGGTCTTCACCGGCCCGTATTTGGTCGAAACCGTGGTACCCTCGACCAGTGGCAGCAGGTCGCGCTGCACGCCTTCGCGCGAGACGCCGGCGCCCATGCCGCCATCGCGGGCGGCGATCTTGTCGATTTCGTCGAGGAAGACGATGCCGTCGTTCTCGACCGAGCGCACCGCCTCGCGGCTGATCGCCTCATTGTCGATCAGCTTGTCGGATTCGTCGCGAATCAGTTCCTTGTAGCTTTCACGAACCGTGGTCTTGACCCGCTTGGTACGCCCGCCCATCGGCGTGTCGAACATGTCCGACAGGTTCAACACGCCGATATTGGCGCCGGGCATGCCCGGAATCTCGAAACCCGGCATGCCGGAGCCGCTGTCGGCGATCTCGATCTCGATTTCCTTGTCGTCGAGCTGGCCGTCGCGCAGCTTCTTGCGAAAGCTGTCGCGGGTGGCGGGCGAAGCGGTCGAGCCGACCAGCGCATCGAGAACGCGTTCCTCGGCGCTGGCATGGGCCTTGGCCTGGACGTCGGCGCGCTTCTTCTCGCGCACCAGGCCGATGCCGATCTCAACGAGGTCGCGCACGATCTGCTCGACGTCGCGGCCGACATAACCGACCTCGGTGAACTTGGTGGCCTCAACCTTGATGAAGGGCGCGCCGGCCAGCTTGGCGAGGCGGCGCGAGATCTCGGTCTTGCCGACGCCGGTCGGGCCGATCATCAGGATGTTCTTGGGCATGACCTCGTCGCGCAGGTCCGCGTCGAGCTGCTGGCGGCGCCAGCGGTTGCGCAGCGCAATCGCCACCGCGCGCTTGGCCTCATGCTGGCCGATGATGAAACGGTCGAGTTCCGACACGATTTCGCGGGGGGAAAAAGTCGTCATATCGTCTGTCTCCGGCGATCCCGAAAGCGGCAATCGCCTCAAAAGAAGAAGTTATTCGGCGTCGAGCGTTTCGACCACCAGATTGTGATTGGTATAGACGCAGATATCGGCGGCGATATCGAGGGCCTTGCGGGCGATTTCTTCGGCCGACTGGTCCGTATCGATGAGCGCGCGCGCGGCGGCGAGGGCATAATTGCCGCCCGAACCGATCGCCATCACCCCATGCTCGGGCTCCAGCACGTCGCCATTGCCGGTGATCGCAAGCGTTATCGTCCTGTCGGCGACGATCATCATCGCTTCGAGATTGCGCAGGTATTTGTCGGTGCGCCAGTCCTTGGCAAGCTCGACGGCGGCGCGCATCAATTGCCCCGGATACTGGTCGAGCTTCTTTTCGAGGCGCTCCAGCAGCGTGAAGGCATCGGCCGTCGCACCCGCAAAACCGGCGATCACGTCGCCCTTGCCGATGCGCCGCACCTTGCGGGCATTGCCCTTCATGACCGTCTGGCCGAGGCTGACCTGGCCGTCGCCGGCCAGCACCACCTTGCCGCCCTTTCGAACCGTAATAATCGTTGTCATCGAACACCTTTTCCGCCGGCGTGGCCGGCCCTTCCTGCCGCCCGACAGGGCAGCGTTTGAGGCCTATGTAAGCGGTGCCGGCGCGATTACAATCCGTTGAAAAACGTCCGTCACAATCCCATCTTCGCAACCGTACCGCTTTTGCCCCTTCGCGCTGGATTCTTGGGGCGGTGCCTGATATGGAGCGGCAACCGTCTATCAGTGGAGTCTGCGATGGCCGATAACAAGCAAAGCCGCAGCGCGAGCATTTCCCGCACGACCAACGAAACCTCGGTTTCCGTCTCCGTCAATCTCGACGGCAGCGGCATCGCCAAGATTTCGACCGGCGTCGGCTTCTTCGACCATATGCTCGACCAGCTTTGCCGACATTCGCTCATCGACATGGAAATCGAGACCAAGGGCGACCTGCATGTCGACGACCACCATGCGGTCGAAGACACCGGCATCGCCATCGGCCAGGCCATCGCCAAGGCGCTCGGCGACCGGCGCGGCATCACGCGCTATGCCTCGCTCGACCTCGTCATGGACGAGACGATGACCAAGGCCGGCGTCGATCTTTCCGGCCGCCCCTTCCTCGTCTGGAACGTCAATTTCAGCGCCCCGAAGATCGGCACCTTCGATACCGAACTGGTGCGCGAATTCTTCCAGGCGCTGGCCCAGAATGCCGGCATGACGCTGCATGTGTTGAACCATTACGGCGCCAACAACCATCACATCGCCGAAACCTGCTTCAAGGCCGTTGCCCGCGTGCTGCGCACCGCGACGGAAATCGATCCACGCCAGGCAGGGCGCGTTCCTTCCACGAAGGGCACGCTTGTCTGAAGCAATCCGTGACACACGGGGCAAGGCAACGACATGGCAAGCTATCTCGTCTTGACGCCGCCGGGCGGACCGGATGCCGAGCACGCCCGCACCCGTTTCGTCCGTGACGGTTTTTCGCTGATCGCCTTCCTGTTTCCGGGGCTCTGGCTGCTGGGCAAACGGCTTTGGTTCAGCGGCGCTCTGGCGCTGATCCTGCAGGTGCTGGCGATCACCATCGCCCGGCAACCCGGTCTTTTCTTTGCCGGCCTGGCATTGGCCGTGGCCGTGTCCATGCTCGTGGCACTGGAAGGGCCGAGCCTTGTCGCCGGCGATCTCGAACGCAAGGACTGGACGCTCGACGGAATCGTCGTCGCCGACGATATCGACACGGCCGAGGAACTCTATTTCAACGATCCGGCAACGGCAGCCGCCACGCCATCCGGCCCCGACTGGAGCGCGTTGCCCGCGCCGAACAACGCACGCCGCGCCACCAGTTCCGCGCTCGGTCTACTCGATTTTGACGGAGGACGCTGAATGCGCGTCGCAATCATCGATTACGGTTCTGGAAACCTGCGCTCGGCGACGAAGGCCTTCGAGCGCGCCGCCCGCGAAGCCGGGATCGACGCCCATATCGACCTGACGGACCGGCCGGAAAACGTCGCCATCGCCGACCGCGTCGTGCTGCCCGGCGTCGGCGCCTATGCCGATTGCCGCCGCGGCCTCGATGCCGTCAACGGCATGAGCCAAGCGCTCATCGAGGCGGTCGAGGCCAAGGCCCGCCCCTTCCTCGGCATCTGCGTCGGCATGCAGCTGATGTCGTCGCGCGGGCTGGAAAAGACGATCACCCAAGGCCTCGGCTGGATTGCGGGCGACGTCGTCGAGATGACGCCCGCCGATCCCACGCTGAAAATCCCGCAGATCGGCTGGAACACGCTTACGCTTGCGAGCGCCCATCCGCTGTTCGAAGGCATCCCGACCGGCCCGGACGGGCTGCACGCCTATTTCGTGCATTCCTACCATCTGGCCGCCGCCCATCCCGAGGATGTCATCGCCACCACCGATTACGGCGGGCCGATGACCGCCTTCGTCGCCCGCGACAACAAGGCGGGCGCGCAGTTCCACCCCGAGAAAAGCCAGAAACTCGGGCTCGACCTGATCGCCAATTTTTTGCGCTGGGCGCCCTGAACGAGGTCCAAGACATGATCCTTTTCCCCGCCATCGACCTCAAGGACGGCCAGTGCGTGCGCCTCAAGCTCGGCGACATGAACCAGGCGACCGTCTACAATCCCGATCCCGCCGCCCAGGCGAAAGCCTTCGAGGATCAGGGCTTCGAATGGCTGCATGTGGTCGATCTCAACGGCGCCTTCGCCGGCCAGTCGGTCAATGGCGATGCGGTCGACGCCATCCTGAAGGCCACGAAGAACCCGGTGCAGCTCGGCGGCGGCATCCGCACGCTGGAGCATATCGAAAGCTGGCTGGCGCGCGGCCTCGCCCGCGTCATCCTCGGCACGGTGGCCGTGCGCGATCCCGCACTCGTCATCGAAGCCTGCAAGCGCTTTCCCGGCAAGGTCGCCGTCGGCATCGACGCCAAGGGCGGCAAGGTGGCGGTCGAAGGCTGGGCGGAAGGCTCCGAGCTCGGCGTCATCGAGCTGGCGAAGAAATTCGAGGGCGCCGGCGTCGCCGCGATCATCTATACCGATATCGACCGCGACGGCATTCTCGCCGGCATCAACTGGGCTTCGACGCTGGAACTGGCCGATGCCGTCTCCATTCCGGTGATTGCTTCCGGCGGTCTCGCCTCGCTGGACGATATCCGCCGGATGATCCAGCCTGACGCCGCCAAACTGGAAGGCGCGATTTCCGGCCGCGCATTGTATGATGGCCGCATCGATCCGGCCGAGGCGCTGGCGCTGATCAAGGCCGCAAGGGAGGCCGCGTAAATGACTTTGAAAGCCCGTGTCATCCCCTGTCTCGATGTCAAGGACGGCCGCGTCGTGAAAGGCGTGAACTTCGTCGACTTGATCGATGCCGGCGATCCGGTCGAGGCGGCCAAGGCCTATGACGCCGCCGGGGCCGACGAGCTCTGTTTCCTCGACATCACCGCCTCCTCCGACAATCGCGACACGATCTTCGACGTCGTCACCCGCACCGCCGAGCATTGCTTCATGCCGCTGACGGTCGGCGGCGGCGTGCGCGCCACCGCCGATATCCGCAGGCTGCTGCTCTGCGGCGCCGACAAGGTGTCGATCAATTCCGCGGCGGTGAACAACCCGGATTTTGTGGCCGAGGCCGCCGACAAGTTCGGCAACCAGTGCATCGTCGTTTCCATCGACGCCAAGCGGGTTTCGGTAGCCGACGAAGCACCGCGTTGGGAAATCTTCACCCATGGCGGCCGCAAGCCGACGGGCATCGACGCAATCGAGTTTGCGATCAAGATGGTGGAGCGCGGCGCGGGCGAATTGCTGGTCACCTCGATGGACCGCGACGGCACCAAGAGCGGCTACGATATCGAGCTGACGCGGCGCATCGCCGATTCGGTGCGCGTGCCGGTGATCGCATCCGGCGGCGTCGGCTCGCTCGACGATCTCGTCGCCGGCGTGCGCGACGGCCATGCGACCGCGGTGCTCGCCGCATCGATCTTCCACTTCGGCACATTCACCATTGGCCAGGCAAAGGCATATATGTCCGATCACGGCATTCCCATGCGGCTGGATTGAGGCGCGATCATGAGCGGATTTTCCCTTTCCGACCTGGAAACCATCGTCGCGGAGCGCGCCAAGGCGCCGCCTGAAGAGTCCTGGACGGCGAAACTGGTCGCGGCCGGCCAGCCCAAGGCTGCCAAGAAGCTCGGCGAGGAGGCGGTCGAAACGGTGATCGCCGCCATCGCCGACGATCGCGACAATCTCAGATACGAGGCGGCCGATCTGCTCTATCACCTGCTCGTCGTGCTGAAGATCGCCGATATTCCGCTCGCCGCAGTGCTGGCGGAGCTGGAACGGCGCACCGGACAATCCGGCCTCACGGAAAAGGCAGGCCGGCAACCGTCATGACCATCGTCACCAAGGATATCGCAGTGCCCGAAGCGCTCGATCACTTCCAGGCCAACAGTTTTTCGCCCTATCATTTCTTCACATCCGACGAATGGGCGAAATTCCGGGCCGACACGCCTTTGACCCTGACGGCGGATGAAGTGAGCCGGCTGCGATCCCTCGGCGACCCGATCGATCTCAAGGAGGTGCGGCGCATCTACCTGTCGCTGTCGCGACTGCTCTCCTCGCATGTGGAATCCTCGCAACTGCTGTTCCAGCAGCGCAATCGCTTCCTCAATCTCTCCGGCGCGGCCAAGACGCCCTTCGTCATCGGCATTGCCGGTTCGGTGGCCGTGGGAAAATCGACCACCGCCCGCGTGCTGAAAGAGCTGTTGGCGCGCTGGCCGTCGAGCCCGAAAGTGGACCTGATCACCACCGACGGCTTCCTGTTCCCGAACGCCATTTTGCAACGGGACAATCTGATGAACCGCAAGGGTTTTCCCGAAAGCTACGACACGACCGCGATCCTGCGCTTCCTTTCGGCGATCAAGGCCGGCCAGCCGAACGTGCAGGCGCCGCTCTATTCGCACATGACCTATGACGTGCTGCCGGACGAATTCCGCACCATCGACCGGCCGGACATTCTGATCTTCGAAGGCATCAACGTGCTGCAATCGCGCGACCTGCCGGCCGATGGCAAGATCGTGCCGATGGTCTCGGATTTCTTCGATTTCTCGATCTATATCGATGCCGACGAGGACCGGATTCACGACTGGTACGTGACGCGCTTCATGCGCCTGCGCCAGACAGCCTTCCGCGATCCCTCCTCCTATTTTCACCGCTATGCCTCGATCAGCGAGGAGGATGCGCTGGAGACGGCCGAAGGCCTGTGGCAGAACATCAACCTGAAAAACCTGCGTCGCAACATCCTGCCGACCCGGCCGCGCGCCGACCTCATCCTGCGCAAGGGCGACAACCACCTGATCGAGACGGTGGCGTTGCGCAAGCTGTAAACCTTTTACGCCATTACGGGCACAAAACCGCTTCACGCTTTTTCCGGAATTGCTTTATTGAGCTGGATTCACCCGCCGCAGGGTGAGATTGATGCGGCCGCCATTCTTCAGCAGCGTCGAGGTGTTGGGATAGATGCGGTCGACGCCGTGAAACAGCAGGCGGCTGTCGCCGCCGAGCACGACGATATCGCCGCTTTCCAGGCGCACCGACGTCGTCCTGTCCTTGCGCTCCAGGCCACCGATGCGGAACAGGCAGGCATTTCCCAGCGAAATCGACACGACCGGCGCCGAAAATTCGCGCTCGTCGCGATCCTGGTGCAGACCCATGCGCGCTTCGTCGGAATAGAAATTGACCAGGCAGGCTTCTGGCTCCAGCGGCGTCTCGCCGACATCGCGCCAGATCTCCATGAGGCGCGGCGGCAGCGGCGGCCAGGGAGCGCCGGTCACTGGATGGGTCTCCTGGTAGCGATAGCCGCGATCGCGATCCGTCACCCAGCCGAGCATCCCGCAATTGGTCAT